>Ga0105237_10000046_pt1 | contig 168707 bp, 133 predicted proteins | sample KBSC24metaG_FD_81520 | JGI IMG/M metagenome (GOLD analysis project Ga0105237, IMG submission 81520) | Corn rhizosphere microbial communities from Kellogg Biological Station, Michigan, USA - KBS C2-4 metaG | ecosystem: Host-associated > Plants > Roots > Rhizosphere > Soil | place: Michigan...
GCCGGCACCTCCGCGAACACCCGGGACAGCACGTCGCGAACCTGGCGCGGGTTGGCCACGCCGATGGTGTCACCCAGCGAGATCTGGTAGCAGCCCAGCGCGCGCAGCTTCCGGCACAGCTCCACCGCCTTGTTCGGATCGACGGCGCCCTCGTAGGGACAGCCATATACGGTCGAGACGTAGGCGCGGACCTTCAGTCCGGCGGCCAGCGCCGGCGGCACCGTCTCCTCGAAGGCCTGCAAGGTGGCGGCGATCGTCTTGTTCACGTTCTTCTTGTTGTGCGTCTCGGACGCCGACATGAAGACCGCGACCTCTTTCATGCCGGCCGCGATGGCCGAGTCGAGGCCCTGGCGGTTGGGCACCAGCGCCGAATAGACCACACCGGGCCGGCGCGTGATCCGGCGCGCCACCTCGGCCGCGTCGGCCAGCTGCGGGATCCACTTCGGGTTCACGAAGCTGGTGATCTCGATGGCCGGCAACCCCGTCGCCGACAGCGCGTCGATGAACGCGATCTTGTCGTCCGTGGCGATCAGACGGGCTTCGTTTTGCAGCCCATCCCGAGGACCAACCTCGTAGATCTTCACGTCGGGGGGTAGATGTTCGAACACGGCGGCTGCTGAATTTTACCACGCCATGTCGGACGCCCCCGAATTGGCGCGCGTGGCCGCCGCCGCGGCCCGGCCCTCAGGGCTGGGTGGGGACGACGCCGGTGGCCGGGTTCAGCAGCGACGAGCTGGGCAGGGAGGACATCAGGAAGGTGCCCATGGTCTTCGGGAACTCGGCGTCCACCACGTCGCCACCGCCGAAGACGGCGGACAGCAGGTCGCAGCGCTGCGGCTGGGCCTGCCAGTCACAGGATTGTGCCTGGCCGCGCAGAAAATCCAGCGGCACCCGGGTGGCGGGTTCCGGGCGGAACGCCTCCGACGAGAAGATCTGGGACGTCCCCTCCAGGTGATCCAGCTGCTCCTCCCGGTGGCAAACGCCGCACACGGTCCCACTCGACCCGTACAGGACGCGGTCGAACGGCACGCCGGGGGCCACCTGATCGGTGGTGGGGAACTGCATCTCCGCTTTCAAGGACCGCCGCCCGTCATCCAGCAGCTCGCCGAACTCCAGCAGGTCCTTGCCGTCGCCGTCGATCACGATCGACAGCCACATGCGCCCCACCTTCAGGAACACGCGCGGGCTGGCCTGCGACACGGCCGGCTGCAGGCTGAACATGCTGTTGGTGGCGTAGGCGCCGAGCGGGCGGTCCAGGCTCTCCACGAAGCAGGCCACGCTGGTGGGCTTGGGCAGCGCGTTGACCAGCGCGACGGTGTCCTGGATCGTCTGGGGGCTGCCTGTCATGCCCGGGGGTGGCGCGCACCGGGCACGCCCCAGCGGGTTCACGGCCGCGCCGCCGCTGCCGGAACTGCCGCCGCTGCCCGGGCTGCCGCCGCTGCCCGGATCGCCACCGGTCCCGTCCGCAGAATTGCCCCCCGAGCCGCTGGCCGTATTACCGCCGCTGCCGCTGCCGCCGCTGGGCGGTTGCACCTCCGGGCTGACGCAGCCGGCGTGCAGCACGACCAGGAACGAAACCGCGATTGAAAGACGATTCATGACGTGGCCTCCAGTCCCAGTTGCCGCTTCCACAGCTTTATCAGCGCGGGCGCACGCGGCGCGAAGTCCGCCAGGGTGTGCCCTTCCAGCTCCTTGAAGAAGGCCGTCTGCGCCCGCAGCAGCGCGTGCTTCAAGCCGCACGCGGCATCGATGGGGCAGGTGTTCGTGGTGCCGTCGAAGCACTCCACCAGGTTCATGTGGGGCTCCGTCAGCCGCACCACGTCCGCCACGTTAATGTCGGCGGGTTCGCGACCGATCCGCAGTCCCCCGCCCCGGCCGCGGGCGCTCTCGATCAGCCCCTGCCCGATCAGCCGCTGCACGATCTTCACCAGGTGGTGCTGCGAGATCCCGTAGGCGGCGCTGATCTCCGACAGGGCCACGCGCCGGTCCCGGTGCATCGTCAGATACAGCAGCACCCGCAGCGAGTAATCGGAGAAGAGCGTCAGCTGCATCAGGCGGCCACCTCGACTTCTATAACATGTATTTAGAATACATGTTTCAGAAATCCGCTATCCGGCGGGGCCGCGCGCGCTAGCTGTCGCTGGCGACCAGGCGATCGCATAGCTCGTCGGTCACCTCGGCCAAGGTGTCCACCACCACGTCCGCCGGGGACAGGTCGTATCCGACGAAGTTCCCGGCGCGTACGCCGATGACGCGCGCGCCCGCCGCGCGTCCCGCCAGGATCCCGGGCGTCGCGTCCTCGATGACGATGCAGCGCGCCGCGGCGCCCCGTACGCCCAGCTTGTCCATCGCCAGCAGGTAGGGATCCGGTGCCGGCTTGCCGTGCGCGTAGTCCTCCGCCCCCAGCGCCACCCGGAAGTGGTGGGCGATGCCGATCCCCTCGATGGCCTCGCGCACCTCGACGCGGCTGGCGCCCGAGGCGATGGCCAGCGGGCAGCGGCGCGCCAGCCGCTCGACCGTCGCCACGGCGGCCGGCAGCGCGTGATGCCCCGTCACGGCCAGCAGCGCCCGCTTCTCGTCGACGGCGCGGGCGATCAGGGCGTCCATGCCGATGTCGACGCCGTAGGTCGCGGCGATGCGCTCGTAGATCTCGTTCCAGGAGTGGCCTACCACGAAGCGCTGGTCGTCCACGTTCAGCTCGACGCCCAGCGTCCGACACGCCAGCACCACGGACTCGACGTTGGCGCGCTCCGAATCGACCAGGGTTCCGTCCAGATCGAACAGGATGGCGGCCAATCCGCCGTTCGGGGACCGCGCGCTGATCGGATTCGGGGCCACCGCGGCCTTTTACCCGGTGGGCAGGCCGCCCCACAAGCCGGGCTCAGGCCGCGCCGCGTTCCTGACGATGGGCCAGGCGATGCGCTCCCCGCCGGGCCCGGTCCGTCCCCTGCTGGCACGCCGCCGCACCGGCGCGCCGCTGGGCGGCCCGCGGACGGGCGAGGCGGGCGTGGCCGCGCTGGAGCTGGCGATGCTGATGCCGCTGCTGGCCCTGCTGCTGCTGGGCATGTTCGACTACGGCAAGTACGTGTGGGTGGCCGTGGCGGCCACCCAGGCCGCCCGCGAAGGCGCGCGCGAGCTCTCGAAGACGCCCGTGGGCACCTGCTCGAGCACCACCGCCGTGAACGCGGCCATCACCATGGAGCAGGGAACCTCGGGCGCCGCCAAGCTGTACATGAACCAGATCGGCCTGTCCTCGGCCACGACCGTGACTGCCACCTGCGTGACCACGGTCAACTCGGCGAGCGTCCCGAACCCCACCTGGAAGGTGGCGCTGCAGGTCGATTTCCCGCCCATCCTCGGCTACATGACGCGCTCCAACCTGATGCCGAAGGGCGCCGGAACGACCGCGCGGGTGAACGCGACGTTCTACATGCGCGGTTACTAGCCATCCGCAGAGGCGTCGCGCGCGTGTGCAAATCCGGTCCCTTCTCCCCGCGCAAACGGGCTGAACGCCAGGGTGAGGGGGGCTCCGCCCACCAGCCAGACGCCTACTCCACGTCGGTCAGGGTGGTGCCGGCGACGCTGATGGTGCTGGTCTTGAAGACGAACGCCAGCTTGGGCGTGAAGGTGTAGGTCGTGTACACGTGGACGACGTCCCCGGACTGCCGGGCCGTGAACGCCGTGGACCCCGAGTTCACCTCGACGTTCACGTTCGACGCGGACAGGCCAATCAGCGAAGCGGACTGGGCGACCGCGTCCTTCACGTTCTGCAGCGTGCTGGTGCGCAGCGAGGCGACCCGCCCGCCGCGGGCCACGGCATAGGAGACCACCCAGCGGGACATCATCAGGCGCCCCCCGTCGATGATCCCGAAGATCATGGCCAGGAACAGCAGCATGACCAGCGCGAACTCCACGGCCACCGCGCCGTGCGACCGCGGCGCGCGCGCGCTGCCGCCCCTGCCCACGCGCTGACTGGCGGGGGCGCGTTGCACGCGCCGTGGCGCGCCGCGGAACAGGGCGGACCTCATCGCCCCGCACATCGGCGGTTCAGCGCGCCGTCTTGAACGGTCGCCGGATGCTCCCGCGGCCGGCGGTCTTCACCCGCCTACAGTCGTTCGCGGTCGTGCGCGTGCGACACCGCCTTGCGCATGTCGTCGCCCACCCGGGCCAGATCCAGGATCACCTTCTGATCGTGGACCGCCTTGATGGCCTCGGGCAGCACGACGAAGTCGCCCGCGTTCTCGACGTACACGACGAGCTGCGGCCGGTGCCCCCGCTCCACGGCCCGCACCGCGCCGAACTCCTCGCCGCCTTCCTTCGAATACACCTGAAAGCCCACCTGGATCGTTTCGATCATGCGCCGAACGATACCGCGTCATTGCCGGGGACGCCTTCGAATCGTGCGGTTCGCGCCAGAGGCGCAAATCGTGAAACGACCGGCGAATTGCGTTAGGGTCCGGTGCCATGATCCCGAAACCACTCTCTTTCGCGTCTGCATCCCCGTCCCCGACATGCCCGGCGCGCTCGCGCGCCCTCGCTCCGGTCCGGGCCGTCGCCCTGGCAGCCCTGGGCCTGGTCACGATCGCCGCCACCGGCTGTGTGACGACCGGAACGTACAACCAGAAGGTCGCCGAGCTGGCCGACCACGACAAGAAGAACGCCGACACGATCCACTCTCTCGAGGCTCAGATCAAGGATCGCGACGCGCGCATCGCCGCCCTGACCGCCGAGCGCAACACCCTGCGCAAGCAGCTGGACGACACGACCGCGCTGGCCGGCGAGCTGAAGGATCGGCTGGAGAAGCTGGGCCAGAACGTGGACAAGCTGACCAGCGAGAAGGGCCAGCTGTCCTCCGCCCTGGAGGAGCTGCGGCGCCAGAAGGCGGCCGCCGAGGCACGCGCGCAGGTGTTCCGCGATCTGGTGGCCCGCCTGCGCTCGATGATCGACGCCGGCAAGCTGAAGGTCATCATCCGCAACGGGCGCATGCTGATCGCGCTGCCCAACGACGTGCTGTTCGATTCGGGCAAGACGAACGTGAAGACCGACGGCCAGGGCGCGCTGCAGAACGTGGCCCAGGTGCTGTCGACCATCAAGGACCGTCGCTTCCTGGTGGCCGGCCACACCGACGACGTCCCGATCCACACCGCCAAGTTCCCGTCGAACTGGGAGCTGTCCACCGAGCGCGCCGTCGAGGTCACGAAGTTCCTGATCGCGAACGGCATGCAGCCCCAGACGCTGGCCGCCGCCGGCTACGGTGAGTTCGACCCGGTGGTGGCGAACGACAGCCCCGAGCACCGCGCGCAGAACCGGCGCATCGAGATCGTGCTCGAGCCGAACATCTCCGATCTGCCGCCGCTCGACGACACGGCGATGACGACGCAGCCCGCCCCGAAGAAATAGCGAACCGCGGCGGACCGTTACCGTCCCGCTACTGTCGCTTCGAATCCCACACGCCTGGCGGCGGCGCGGCCCGTGTCAAAGTGCCCGCCGCCGCAGCCCTGAAAACGGTTCGACGCTGGCGTACCGGATGCAGCACGTACCAGGGTGCGCCCCCCTCGGCTCGGTTCGCTGGCCCTGTTCGTGTGCCTGGTCGCGGCGCCGACCGTCCAGGCCCGCGCTCAGGACATGCGCAGCGCCGCCTCCCCGGACGAGGTGCTGGAGAAGACGGCCGAGGTCCCCACCGAGGAGCCCACGCCCTTCTCGCAGCCCCACACCCGCCTGAAGCTGTCGCTGGAAGGCTTCTCGATCGGGACGACCTGGGGCATGCCGGTCGGGCTGACCGGCCTTCACGTCGAGACGTATCCGCTGTCCCGCCGCTGGGTGCGGCTGGGCCTGGGGCTGACCGGTGGCATCGGCAACGCCGCCCTGGACGGCGCCAGCGCCAGCGCGGTCTACGGTTTGTTCGGCGTGAGCGTGGGGGCGCAATACCCCGCCCGCATCACGCCGTTCATCGAAGGGCACGCCGCGGGAGGCTTCATGACGGCCAAGCTCGACCGGCCCGTCACGATCGGAACCGTGACGGTGCGCGACGCCTCCGGCACCACCTGGCTGGTCACCCGCGGCCTGGACGCTGGCGCCGAGGTGTACGTGATGGGCCGGGCTTACCTGTCCTTCTCACTGGGCTGGATGCGATCGACCTGGGCCAGCCCGGATTACAACCCGAACGCCCCCGCCACCAACCAGAATCTGCGCATCACCACCGTGACCGCGGACAGCCTGCTCTGGAAGGTGGGGCTGGGCATCTGAAACGACCGGCGGAGCGGCTGGACCTTGGCGCCGCCGCTCAACTTGCGGTGGGACGTGGACTCACCTGGCGCGACATGACGGCCCCCGTCGCACGCCGGTCTACCTGACCCTCCAGAAGCACCCTCGCATTTTGTGAGCGAACACCTCCACCGGCGGCGGCAATCCGCCGAAGAGTCGTTCACATTAGACCATGGGCAGAGGTGACTGCTAACCCCGACGCGACCCTCGGCGAGGGTGACGGCGAGGCCCGCATGGGCCGGTACCGCCTGGTGGGCCTGCTGGCCACGGGCGGCATGGCCGAGGTGTACCTGGCGCTGTCGGGCGAGCTGTCGGGCTTCCGCACGCTGGTCGTGGTGAAGCGCATCCTGCCGCACCTGTCGTCGAACACCGAGTTCGTGGACATGTTCTTCGACGAGGCGCGCATCGCCGCGCGCCTGGACCACCCCAACATCGCCCGCATCATCGAGGTGGGCCACGAAGGCAACGAGTACTTCCTGGCCATGGAGGTGGTGCAGGGCCGGTCGCTGTCGGCGCTGCTGCGCCGGGCGCGCCGCCACCAGCACAGCCCCCTGTCGCACGCCCAGTCAGCGTACATCGTGGCGCAGGCCGCGAAGGGGCTGGGCTACGCGCACGAGCTGACGGACGCCGACGGCAGACCGATGAACGTCGTCCACCGCGACGTCTCGCCCCAGAACATCCTGGTCTCGTTCGGCGGCGCCGTGAAGGTGATCGACTTCGGCGTCGCCCGCGCCTACGGCCGCGTCACCGAGACGGTGCCGGGCGGCCTGAAGGGCAAGATCCAGTACATGTCGCCGGAGCAGATCCGGGCCAAGCCGATCGACTGCCGCTCGGACGTGTACGCGCTGGGCATCGTGCTCTGGGAGGCCCTGTGCGGGCGCCGCCTTTACCACCGGGCCAGCGAGATGGAGACGATGCAGGCCATCGTGGACGAGCCGGTCACGCCGCCCTCGATGATCGTGCCCACGTCGGCGCGTCTGGAGCGCATCGTGATGCAGGCGCTGGAGAAGGATCCGGCCAAGCGGTTCCAGAACGGCTCCGAGATGGCGCTGGCCCTCGAGCGGCACGCCTTCGCCAGCGACGGCTTCAATCCGCTGCAGATCTCGACGTCGATGAAGAAGCTGTTCGCGTCCGATTACGCGCGCTGGACGCGCACCGTCGCGCAGGCGATGGACCTGAAGGGTCCGCCCGAGAAGTGGGGAAACACCACCGGCACGTACCTGAATCCGGGCGCCATCCACCTGCACGGGCACGAACTGGACGATCGCATCACCCCGCGCGAAGACCAGACCGCGCTCACCAAGGCGGACGAGCCACGCAACGACAGCCACTCGGCGAACACGGCGGTGACCGCGGCTGACGACGACGTCGAGCACCTGGACGGCCTGCCCTCGCTCCGTTCGCCGATCAGATTTCCGCCGCCGCTGCGGCCGGTGCCCACCAAGCGGATCGTGGTGGCCAGCACCCGCAACCTGCGCATCGGCGCCGGCGTGGCGGTGGTGTGCGCCGCCATCGCCATCGGCCTGAGCATCTACAATCTGGTGCGCCCCGGGCACACGGTGGTGATCCGGACGACCGCCCCCGCGGTGCGGGGGGCCGTGCCGCCAGCGGTGCCGGCTCCGGCCGCGACCGAGGACACGTCGGAGCCGGGCCCCGTCGTCGCGCCCGAGTCCACCCCGGTGGCGGGCGGCGAGACGGCGGGCGATGAGCGCCCCCCCGGGGCCCCGCCCGCGCCCGCTCCCGCCGTCGTGCCAACCGCGCCCGTCCCGCCGGCCGGCCACGTGTCCGAGCCCTCGACTGGCGAGGGTGGCGCGCGGGTCTCGGCGGCCGAGAAGAGCGATTCGAAGGCACGCGGCGGGGGCCGCAAGCGCGGGAAGAAGGCCGCGCGAAGCCGAGGGTCCCGTGCGGACAAGGCCGCGCCCGCGCCGACCGCCCCCCTCGCCAGCGCGGTCGCGCCGGTCGAGAAGGCGCCGGCAGAGAAGGCCGCGGTGGAGAAGGCGCCGGCCGAGGCTGCCACCGCCGACGCCAAGCCCGGCACCGGCTGCGCGTTGCGGCTGGGGACTTTGCCCTGGACGGAGGTGTGGATCGACGGGCAAAACACCAATGCCCACACCCCCTACAGCGAACCGATCCCCTGCGGTAAGCACGAGGTGACCGTCAAGCGCGACGACCTGGGCCTGACCAAGACCATCACCATCAGCCTGCGCGACGGCGAGACGGTGAAGCGATCGTTCGTGCTGCAGGAAGACGCGCCCGAGTGAGACGGCGCAGCGCGTCCCGGCAGCCTGGCTGAGGGCGCGCGAGGTTGCAGGAGAACGCGACGGAGTGAGACGGCCCACCCCGTCCGCTCGGCCGAGGACGCCGCTTCGAGCGCCCGTTCCTGGCGGGCGGCGCGGGCGGCGGTCGTCACTCAGAGCGGTGACGAGGCCTCGACGCGAGCGGAACCGGCTGCGCGCCGCTCACCGCCCCGGCCAGCCACGTCCCGGTTTTCGCCTGCGTAGGCCGATGGTCGCGAGCGCGGCCAACAGAAGGAAGAGCGAATGAGGCCCGCCGCGACCGTTGCCATTGCCGGTGTCGCACGAGCATCCACCCGAGTCTCCGTTCTCTCCGGGCGCCGTTCCGCTGCCACCGCTCGCCGTGACGCCGCCGCTGCCCGACGAGCCGCCGCTGCCATTCCTTCCCCCCGAAGAGCCGGTGTTGCCGCCGCTGGCGGCGATCACGCTGCCGCCGGTGCCGGTGACGCCGCCGCTGCCGGCGGGGGTGACGCCGCCGCTGCCGGCGCTGGTGCTGCCGCCGCTACCCGTGCGGCCGCCGCTGCCGCTCGTGCTCCCGCCGGTGCCCGTGCTGCCGCCGGTCGCGGTCATGCCTCCGCTGCCGGTGATGCCGCCGCTCCCCGGCGACCCGCTGCCGCCGGCGCCGGGGCTGCCGCCGTGGCCACCGCTGGCCCCGCCGCTGCCGCCCGGGGGCGCGCCCCCTCTGCCGCCTGCGCCGGTCCCGCCTCCCGAGCCGGTGGCGCCCGCTCCACCGGCGCCCGTCGAGCCGCCCGGGACAGCGCCTGGACACGCCGCCGTCTCCGGATCCTGACCGCTGGCCTTGTCGAGGCCGAAGTACGCCGCGACGGCCGCGCCGTCGAACGGCACCGCGTGCCCGACGCCCGACAAAGCAAACGTCTCGTACACGGTGAAGCCGCACGAGTTCTTCCATGACTGGTGCGTGGTCCCGGACTTCGGCATGTCCGTCGCCGTGGGGGTCTCGCTGAGCCCCAGCAGGTTCGTCCATTCCTTGATGTCCTCGGCCATCACCTTGTAGTTCAGCGTCGTGTCCGCGGTGCCGTGCCAGTGCTGCAGCCGCGGCCGGTGTCCCGTGTAGCCGGGAAAATACGAGCGAACCAGATCGCCCCATTGCTGCCCCGTCTTGGTGACCGTGCCGCCCGCGCAGGGCCCGCTCCACTGGCCGGTGCCGTCGGATGGGTTGCCCGTCACGTCGTGGTACTGCTCGGCCCAGCAGCCGCACGGCACGCCCATCAGCGACACGCCCGCCATGAAGACGTCGGGGTACACGCCCAGCAGCGCCTCCGTCATGATGCCGCCCGATGACCCGCCGACGGTGTACACGCGGGTCGCGTCGCCGTTGTACTTTCCCAGCGTGTACTTCACCATCTGCACGATCGCGCCGGTGTCGCCCAGGCCGCCGTGCTTCAGCGACCGCGTCGAGCCGGCGTCCCAGCAGTTCTCGCCCGTCGCCTCCGGGATGATCACGATGAAGCCTGTCTGGTTCGCCACCGTGTACAGGCTGGTGATCTCGCTGTTCGTGGAGCTGGCGCTCCCCTGACAGTGGTGCGGCACCACGACGATGGGCGGCTTCGCCGCCGGCGCGTCCGGCACGTAGATGTACATGTTCACGTAGCTGGGCAACCCCGTCACGCCCGCCCACCACGTCGCCTGGTCGACCTTCTGCATCGAGGCGGCGGAAGCCGGCGCCGCGGCAAACAAGGCGCCGGCGACCAAAATCAAGGAGACCACGCGTCCGGTGCGACGGACGCTCCTGTTGATGTCCATGCTCCGAGTTGTCGCCCGCAGGCCCCGGTTGTCAGGCCAATCGTACGGAACCTGGAGGATCGCGGTCGGGCGTCGCGCTCGAGACCTTCGACCGAGCGACATCGTCCGCTCGAGGGATCCTCGGGCCGCTGTGACCGGTTTTCCCTCGTCTTCCGCTCACCTGCGGCCCACGGTTTGTGGTTGACAGCGGCACGATCGCTCCCCGAGACTGACGCGGTGATGCGCCGCCGCCGTGGTCCAGCGATCATCGTTGCGGTGATGGCGATGTCGGCGTCCGCTGGGGTGGCCAACGCTTCTGATGCGCCCGCGGGTGCGCCGGGCGAGGCCGCCATCCAGCGCGGGATCCGTCTGCGGAAGGCGGGCGACGACGCCGGCGCCTTGCCCGAGTTCCAGGCCGGCTATCAGCTTGCTCATACGCCGCGCGCGGCTGCACAGCTGGGCCTGGTCGAGCAGGCGCTCGGCCACTGGGACGACGCCGAGGTGCATCTCACCGAGGCTGTCCGGACCACCGACGATGCGTGGGTGGAGAAGAACCGCGCCGCCTTGCAGAAGTCGTTGGCGGTCGTGAAGGACCACGTCGGTACCCTGCAGGTCACCGGGGAGCCCGAAGGCGCCGAGATCTACGTGAACGGTCGGCGCCGGGGCCAGATCCCGATGAGCAAGCCCATCACGGTAATGGCGGGCGATGTCGACGTCGAGGTGCGCGCCAGCGGCTACAAACGGGCAGCGCAAAAGGTCACCATCGCCGCGTTCGCGTATCGTCCGCTCGTCATCCGGCTGGAGCGTCTGGAAGGCGCGAATGCCTCTGCCGTCGACGCTGGATCGGCCAGCCAAGACGAGCACCGAACAGGTGCGACGGCCCCGAGTGCGTCAGACCTCGCGCTGCGGAGTGCGGGTGAACCTGCGCCCGCCGCCAGGGCGGTCGCACCGGGCGCGCCGATCGCTACGAAGGACGAGGCGCGCAGCTCGCTGTGGCCGATCGTGGGATGGTCGGTGGCGGGAGCGGGCGCGGTTGCCGCAGCGGTGGGGGTCGTGGAGGCGCTGGCCGGTCAATCCAAGATCGACGCCGCCAGCACCGACGCGGACCGCGCCAATGCCACGGCGAACCCGACGCTGTACATGAGCGCCACGGCGAAGTTCTCGGATGGCAGCAGCCAGCGCAGCACCGGGCGCGTGCTGATGATCGCGGGCGGCGCGGCCGCGGCGGCCGGTCTGGTGGTAGCCCTGACCTCCGGTCACGCGAGCGGCGCGGCCGCCGCCCCCGTCGCGCGCTGGCAGCCGTCGATCGATCTCGCGATGGGACCATTGACGTCCGCCCGCCTGTCCGTGGTGGGTCTCTGGTGAGCACCCCCGAGACGTCATTCCGGGCCGGGGTGCGCGCGCGGCTGCCCATCGCGCGCGCCCTGGTCATCGGCGCCCTGATCATGGGAGCAAGCTGCGGTAGATCCAGCATCGCACCGTACAACCCCGACGGCGGGGCGCGCTCCGGTAGCGGAGGTGTGGCTGCGGGCTCCGGCGGCAGCGCGGTCGCCAGCGGCGGCACAGGCACCGTGGCCACCGGCGGACAGGGAGGCGTCCCAGTAGTTCCGGGAACGGGAGGCCACGCGCCCGGGGGCAGTGGCGGCCAGGCTGGCGCGGCCACGACGACCAGCGGTGGTCAACCTGGAACGTCCACGGGCGGCAAGGGCGGTCAGGCCAACGCTGCGACTGGCGGCGCCGGCGGCACCCCGGTGGGCGCGGGCGGATCGTCCGGCCGCGGGGGCGGCTTCGGCAGCGGCGGCGTGTCGGGCACCGGCGGCGGCGCGGCGGCCGTCTGTCAGAACGGAGACCAGCGGTGCTCCGGCAACGGCGTTCAGACCTGCAGCGCTGGTCAGTGGGGGACCGCGAACGCCTGCGGAATGCACAGTGTGTGTATGGACAGCGCCGGCTCGGCCCAGTGTGTGTGCAAGATGGACCCCGTTTGCGGCGCCGTGGGAATCACCTGCACGGACGCAACAACGATGGCCGCCTGCGCGCAAGACGTCGACGGCTGCCTCTACGAGACGACCATGGTTGCATGCACCACCGGCACGTGCAGCGTCGCCGGTGGTAACCCAACGTGCTGTATGTGCCTGTCCGGCAAGCCGTACTGCTCTTTGGCCGGCTCCGGTCAGGGCTGCGCCAACAGCCTGGTGTGCGAGAGATCCGCTCCCGACGTCTGTGTGGATACCGACTGGGCGCAGTGGCCGATGCCGAACGGCCCCGCCGCTGTCGCGGCCGGCGCGCCGAACGCCATGAGCTTCACCGACAATGGCGATGGGACCGTGACGGACAAGATCACCGGGCTGATGTGGCAGCAGGCTGGGTTCGGACCGTCCACCTGGTCGCAGGCGCTCGCTCATTGTCCGACGCTGACCCTGGCTGGCCACACGGACTGGCGTCTGCCGACCAGGATCGAGCTGCTCTCGCTGGTCGACTACAGCGTCACCTTCGGAACGATGCCGATGGCCAACTCGACCTACTTCCCGTCGATCGCGAGCGCCTACTACTGGACCTCGACAGTCAGGGCCAGCGCTCCCTCATCCGAGGCATGCATCGTCAATTTCGCGCAAGGCGGAAGCGGCTACGTCGACCAGGGCCTGACCACGGGGTACACGGTGTGTGTTCGTTGACAGGGGAAGTCGATCTCGAAGAGGGGAACTGACAGACCATGACGCGACTGACGAAGGCGAGCGCCGCGTTCCTGTTGTTGATGCTGGCCGCGCCTGCACCGACGGTCCGGGCAGCGGCACCGGTGGGAAGGTACACAGCCAGCGGCGGAACGGTGCTGGATACCAAGACCAAGTTGGTATGGCAGCAGCCGCCTGCCGCGGCGCCAATGGCCTGGGCGGCCGCGAAGAGCTACTGCGCCGGCCTCGGCGCGACCCTGGGGGGCAGCGGATGGCGTCTACCCACCATCAAGGAGCTGCAGACGTTGGTCGACGTCTCCGTCGCCACGGGCCCGACCATCGACCCCACCTACTTTCCCAATACCGGTATGGGCGGTTTCTGGTCCTCGACCCCATCGACGGCCAGCACGACAGCCGCATGGGTCTTATCGTTCAACCCGAACGCCGGCGAGGGCCAAGCCGGGATGTCGGGAAACGCCAGTGTGCGCTGTGTCCGCTGAAAGGCGGACGCCAGCCAGCGAGCTGCTGCCCGCATCCATCCTCGGACCCGAGTCGTCTGTGTGCGTGCTGGCCCGACCAAGCACGACGGTGGAAAGACGAGAGCGCGTTCGGCCCCGGCCTCCGCTCACGCGCGAGGACGAGAGGTCGGCACGCGACCGCCGCAGGTGATCGGATGACCGACCGAACGGAACCAAGTAAGGTTCTCTTGGTCGCGAGATAGCAGAGATCAAAAGCCGGGGTGGCGAAACGGTAAACGCGGCGGACTTAAAATCCGCTGCCCGAAAGGGCTTACGGGTTCAAGCCCCGTCCCCGGCACCGCGCGGGATCGATTCTCCCAATGGGTGGGCCGTGTCGAGTTTCGATGTCGAACTGTTCGGAGAAGCGCAGGGCGGGCCACCATGGTCGCGTCTCAGCTCGCGACGCAGATGCGCCAGGCCTCCGACCTCAATATCCGGCTGCAGCGAGCGTTGCGCACAGCCGGTCGGGGTCCAGGACGTTCGGAAGGTGCGTGTTTTTGGAGACGTAATTCCCGTAGCGCGACGTCGTCATGCAGAGAAGCCGTGGCGGGGTCGTCGTGGAGGGCGAGTAGGCGCTGAGCAGACTGTATTGGCTGCCGTAGGCACTGGACGGATTGTGGATGTCGAAGGAGCCGACCTGATTGCCGTACGAACCGGAGGTGTTGCAGATCCCTTCAACGGCAAATTGACTGCTGGACGCATCGCCCAGGAACTGACCGTCGGCCGCGATGACGACGAGGTTGGCGCATCCCGCCGATGGAGCGGGGGTCGCGCAGTAAGACGGGGGCGCGCACACGGATCCGCCGGATGCTTCGGGGACGCAGCAACCACTGCTGCATTGGGTCCCGGCGCTGCACGGAGCGGCGCAGACCGTGAGCATCGCCTTTCCGTCGTTGATGCACATCGATCCGTCGCAACACTTCGTTGTCAGACAACTATCACCGGGGCTGCTGCAAGTGGGCGCTTGACAGTACTCGGCCGGGGCGCACACCGAGCCAGCCCCGTCCGGAAGCGTCGCACAGCAACCGCTGGTGCACTGAGGCCCCGAAAGGCAGTTCGAGGAGCACAGATTCGAGCCGGTAATCTGAGCGCAAGTTTCCCCCGCACAGCACTCTGTGGCGGTGGGACAGGCACCTCCTGGTCCGAGGCACATCGGGACGGAGTTGCCGGCCGCCCCACCCGTGCCAATTGCACCGCCGGTCCCGGCCGGGCTGCCGCCGAGGCCTGCGAAACCGCCGGTGCTGAACATGCCCCCCGTGCTGACGCGTCCACCGGTCCCCCGCAATGGCATGCCCCCCGCACCGCCTGCCGCGCGCGCGCCGGTGCCCCCGGTCAGGGACGCACCCCCGGCTCCGGACATTGCAGGCCGACCCCCGGTTGCAACCGCACCGCCGGCGCCGGGGCGACCTCCACCTCCGGTGCCACCGATCGCGGTCCCTCCCGTTCCCGCGACCACAGCGCCGCCGCCGGACCCTGCGGTTCCCATCGTTCCCCCTGAGCCGGGGACGACGGTCGTTGAACCACCAGTCCCGCCTACGTGGCCTCCGGTGCCTCCCCCCCGCCCGCCCCCGCTGCCTCCACCACAACCAAGACCGGCGACAACAAGCAGAACCGCTACTCGACGCATCGCTGTCTCGCTTCCGCCTTGGTTGGGCCAGTAAGGCTCTCCACCGACCAAGCGTCGATGATATCAGAGCGCCTTGAGAGCGATCGCCAACGGTGGCGCGGGATAGGCACTGTCCACGCGCTTCACGGGTTCACCTTGGGTCGAATCGAGTGCTCTCGCGACGCCTGGGATCAGTGGCACCCATCGGGCAGCCAGGTGATCCACGGTGGGTGATCGGTGGTTCCCCCGTAAACGAGCATGATGCTGGGCCCGACCAGACGTAGCTGACCCAGCTCGCTCCATCCCAGCACGATGCCGTGAAGGTCGACGCCGGCGGTGGTCAACTCTGCCTCGTTTTTCGCGGGTGCCGCGGCAGTCCCACAGGACGACCCGCGGTGACGAAGACGTCTGGCTGCCTACCGGGCGCGGCTGACGCCCGCGATGGCAGCCCCCCATTCACACAGGCTGCCATGACGCGCTCGCCGGCGCCGTGATGGCGTCATTGCGCGTTCATGAATCGATCGCTGCCGTCATTGTGCGGTTCAGGGCGAGGCAGGACACGCCGTCTGGCATTCCACGTCGATGTGGCCTGATTCCGGCGAGAGGGGACCTGCCGAGCAGACGGCATCGCGGCAGAGCTTCAGCTCGGGGGCTCCGCCGGTGCAGGGCGCTTGCTGGTCGAGACTCCAGCAGGGAAGCACGGTTCGATCGGGGTCGCAGTAGCTGAGCACCCAGCGGGTCTGCACTTCATTCTCATCCAGGTGGGTCTCGGTGACGGCGCAACTGGGCCTTCCGGTCGCGGTCGTCGCGGGGATCCCCGGCAGGCAGCGAGGGCTGCGCACCTGGATGCTCTGAAGAAAGATCGTCAGGGCCGCCGAATAGTCCGTGGCGGCAGCGCAGGCCGGCAGAAAGAGGCCGTCGGGGCCGAACGCGTCGGCGAAGGACTTCAGGCGCACGCCTGGCAAGGCTGTCTCGCCGCTTGCGCCCGAGCAGGACGCTTCGAGCGTGGGAGAATCCCCGGCCGGCGGGACACTGGCCGGCGCGGGCCCCCCGTGGCCGAGCACGACGGGATGGTCGGGGCCGGCGATCATGGAGATCATGACGTCGTCAGGGGAGGCCTTGAGCCCCACGAGAAATCCGCGTAGCTCGGCGAGCGTGGTCAACTGACCACCCGCGGGGTCGGCCACGCAGGCGTCCAGCGTGACCGGATCGCTGCCGGGGGCCAGCGCGTGCGGCGGGGAGAGGCCGCCGCACAACCAGCCGAATTCGGCACATCGATACGTGCCCGCGGCGCCGTACGGATCGGCCACGGTCATCTGGCGGGGGTCGAACAGCTCCGAGTCGGCGGGGATCGAGCAGTCGTCCTGGTTCGTGATGATGACGATGCCCAGCGCGGCGTCGTCGCGCAGAAAGCCGGCGTTGTCAGGATCGGCCGGATCTTGCGCCTTCAGCAGGGCGCGCCTGGTGGCCTCGAGCGGCTGCGGATACGGGCAGCCCGCGTAGCCCAGGCGCGCGAGCGCCGCGAGGACCTCGCCGGGGTCCTTCGTGAAGTTGATGGGGCCTCCGTTCACGCGCATGAACGTCTCGCCCGGCAACAGGCCGGAATTCTCCGGGTGCGAGAATCGTCCCTGCCGGTCGCCGGGACCTCCCGCCTCGCATCCCGGAACATCGGTGAATCTTCCGCCCCCCAGAGACGACGACACGACGGCCACATGAAGATCCAGCGGTGGATCCCTTTGGGGAACGAGCGCGGCCGCCAGCATCGGGTACGCCAGCCCCAGCTTCGCGTCCATGGCGGCCATGGCGGGCGAGTCGTCAATCACGAACAGCAGATCGAGCTTGCGGTGATTGTCGGAAGCGAAAGAGGTCTGGACGGCACAAACCGGCCCCGCATCGGCACCCGGACCGCCAGTTGCTGAACGGCCATCGTCACAAGCCGTGAGGGCCCCCGTCAGAGTGATCAGCGAGAGGACCGCGCCCCGAAGACTTCGCATGAGATCGAAGGGGCGTTGCAATTCGGAAACCAAGCGATGCCGGCCAGGACCCCCGACGGGGGGCGGCCGACGGGCCGGTCGGGCGCTGGCCCCTATCAACCTGGTTGGCAGCACGTGGCAACCCGGTAAGCCAGAGATGATCCCGGGAAACCCGGACTGCCGAATCCACGCCGGGTCCGCCGGACGCGCACGGCTTGTGCGCGCCCTGGAGCCCCCGCGCGTGGACGCGTCGGCGACGCGAGCTATATTTCGTCGTCGCCGATGCGCGCAACGTGACCGAGGTCGGTCTCGCGTCCTCCGGGTCAGTTTGGCTCACCGGAATGGGCCGTCCCGTACACTATGGGTTCTCGGCGCGTTCGAACGCCGCAACCTCGAGAAGGAATCCGTCTTCATGCCACGCATCACTCTCCCCCTCCCCGCCCGTTCGGCTTCTCGTGGGCCAGGGCCGGTCGCTCTTCGTCTCGTTGGGTTCTCCGCCGTCCTGGCTCTCGGGCTGGGCTCTCCAGCCTGCGGCGGTGGGGCCGGTAACGCCGGCGGCGGCGGGTCCGGCGGTGGCTCAGGCGGGGCGAGCAGCGGTTCCGGCGGCAGCAGCGGGGCCGCCTCGGGTGGGGCGGTCGGCACGGGCGGGCACGCCAGCAGCGGCGGGGCGAACGGCTCGGGTGGCTCGGGCTCCGCGGGGTCGGGCGGCGCGACCAGCACCGCCTGTTCGCCGCCGACCGACAAGAATCAGCCGGTCGAGAAGCTGAGCGACACGGGGTGCATGAGCGCGCAGACGCCGACCACCTTCGCCAGCATCGTGGTCCCCTACAGCGTGAACAGCCCCCTGTGGTCGGATGGGGCAGACAAGGCGCGCGGGTTCGTGCTGCCGGCGGGCGGGAAGATCCACGTGAAGAACTGCGCGGACGCGTCCGAGAAGTGTGACGGCGGGGCGACGGACCCGGACGACGGGAAGTGGGTGTTTCCGGTCGGCACCGTCATGGTGAAGAACTTCGCCTTCGACAACAAGGTGCTGGAGACGAGGCTGTTCGTGCGTCACGACGCGGACACCTGGGTCGGCTACAGCTACGCGTGGTCGGAGGATCAGAAGGACGCCACCATCGTGCCGTCGAGCGGAGCCGAGGTCACGTTCAACACCGGGTCGCGCACGGTGGACTGGCACTACCCGTCCCGCGAGAACTGCATGAAGTGCCACAAGCCGACGGGCGGGTCGACGCTGGGGCCCGAGACGGCGCAGATGAACCGGATGGCCGACGGCGGCAGCATGAATCAGATCGACCTGATCAAGCAGATGGGCCTGTTCGAGAACACGGTCCCCACGCCTTACAAGGCCGCGATGATCACGCCGTACCCGTCGCAGGTGGGGTCGCCGCCTTCCTCGGCGACGGTCGAGCAGAAGGCGCGCGCCTACCTGCATGCGAACTGCGCGTTCTGCCATCGCCCCGACGACCCCGACTTCTTCTACACGGACATGCGGCTGGGCGTGCCGTTCGCGGACATGGGCCTGTGCGGGCAGGACCCGCAGAAGAGCGACCTGGGTGTGATCGGGTCGAAGCGGCTGGACCCGGGGAAGCCGATGAACTCGCTGCTGTGGCTGCGCATGAACGCCGCGCTCGACGAGGCGGCCCGCGAGCCGGACCGGATGCCCCCGCTGGCCTCGTACGTGGTGGATCCCGACGGAACGAAGGTGGTGGGCGACTGGATCTCCAGCCTGTCGGGACCGTGTCCCGATCCGACGAGCTCGCTGGCGCCCGTTCGGCAGGCGCCGGTCACGCACGCGCCGTGAGGCGAGGCGGCGGCCGGGCGGTTGGTGCCAGGCCGGCGTCGCCTCCTCCTCACCCAAACCCTCTCCTCCGCGCTCGCGGAGGAGAGGCAACTATGCGCCCACGACGATCGTTGACTTCAGTCGACGGTCGTTCAGCCGGGGGTGCTTCCGTCGCGTTCCGGACGGGTCCTAGTGGACGGTCCAGGAGCAGAGCTTCGCGTCGCCCCCGGTGACGATGCGGCCGTTGACGGCGATGGGGGACGTCCACTGGCGGACGTTCGCGCAGGTATCCGTGCTGGTGTACACGACCGCGCCGGTGTCACCGTCGACGCCGGTCAGCTTGCCGGAGTTCATGTACCAGACGATGGCGTCGTTGGTGCCGTCGCTGGTGGTGGCGATGGGTGACGTGACGGGCGTGCCCAGCGTCGCGCACCAGGCCACCGTCGGCTGCGGGGGCGAGCCGGCCGGGATCAGCACCGACATGACGACCTTGCCCGAGGGCATGCCCGCCGGGCACTTGGCGCCGCTGTCGACGCCGAACACGACGTGAACGCCCATGGCGGTCTTGTACGTGGCCGGAACGTTGTGAATCGACATGCCCGCCGAGGCGACCGAGAAATCGACGACCTGGCCGCCCATGCCGCCGAACTTCTTGCTGTCGACCATGTTGAAGTGGCCGTCCTTCGACAGGGCGATGAAGTAGCTGGCCGGCGTGGCCCCCGGGACCTCGACATAGATCGGATTGGTCGAGCCCAGGTCGTAGTCGCTGCTGTCCATCGACTGCCAGCTGGTCGGGTAGAAGACGTTGGTGTCGGACTTGTCCGCCTTGGCCAGGCCGGTCAGGCGAATCAGCTCCTCGCTGTCGGCGTGGGTGGTGGCGCGGGCGGTGTTGTTGCCCGTCAGCACGGTGACGCCGTCGCCGTCAGAGGCCGTGCCGCCAGCGGCCCAGATCGCCTCGCCCTGCCCGCCGGTGGCCCAGGCGCCCGTGGCGACGGGGCTGGCGGTGGTGTCGACCGCGACCACCCACCCATGGTAGGGGCCGCAGTCGCCGACGTGGCCGCCGTAGGTCACGTACAGGATGCCGTTCACCAGCGACAGCGCCCCGCGCTGGTTCTGGTAGCCGTTGGCGGCCATGAACGTCAGCGAGCCGGCGCTGAGCGCCGACACGTTCACCGGCCAGCCGCCCGTCGTCGCGTCCGAGCCGTCGTCCAGCGAGATGGCATGGATCTCGTGACGCATGATCGAGGTCGTCCCGATCGCGCCCGCGACGTAAACCTTTCGGTTGGTCGCGTCGATGACGGGCGTGCTGAGGATGCCCAGCGGGTGGATGTTGCCGCAGGTCGGGCTGCTCGACTGGTTCGCCGTCGGCGAGCTGCCGATGTTCTTCATCCACACGACGTGCCCGTCCGTCTCGTCCAGCGCGACGACGTCATTGCCGGTGGTCACGGCGATGAAGACGCCCTTGCCGCCGGGACCGTTCGCCGCGTACAGGGGCGAGGCCCACATGTTGCCGGTGAAGGTGGCCGCGAAGGCCGCGTCCTTGGTCTTGGCCGCCCCCATGGCAGCCGCCTTCGTGATGCTCGGCTGCAGGAACAGGCCGTCCCGCGAGGGGTGATTGTTCCGTTCGAGAACGGAACCCGTGCTGCCGGTGCTGCCCGCCGTGCCCATCGAGCCGCCCGTACCGGTGGTCCCGCTGCCGCCCCGGCCCGAGGCGCCGCCACCGCTGCGTCCGGCGGGACCGCTGCCACCGCCGCCCGCGGTGACCATCCCGCCGCTGCCCGGGGTCGTGGTACCGCCCGAGCCGGTCGTGCCGCGACCACCGGTGCCGGGCTGGGCCACGCCACCAGCGCCCTTGCCGCCCGAGCCGCCCGGCGTGACGCCCCCCGACCCGGTCGGGGTGGTGCCACCCGTGCCGGTGCCGGTCTGGCCCCCCGAGCTGGTGCCCGTGGCGCCGCCCGAGGCCGTCTGCGTGCCACCGCCAGAGCCCGACCCGGACCCGCTTCCGCTCGATCCGCAACCCGCTGCCGCCCCGGTGAGGGCGAGGGACAAAATTCCGAAGACAATCCGTCGGTTCATGAAGATCCGCCTCTCGGTCAAGACCCCAAAATGCCCTTGAACCCGCGCAGTTCCTGGGGGAGCAGCGCCGCGGGGGGTGATGCAGCTTACCCGATAGAGTGCTGCGGTCGACCGGCCGGCCCGAAAAACGTCGGTCCGGCATCGGGGCATCTGATCACCGGAGTGGGTACGGCGCGAGGGGGGTCTTTTCTTCAATGATTCGACGAACGAGCGATTTTTCCCGGGCGTTCCTTGGCCGTTACGCCCCGAGCGATCGCATGCGTTCGATCAGCTCCGGGTGATCCGACTTCTCCAGCCACGTGGCCAGGGTTCGGCTGGCCAGGACCGAGGCGACCTCGCGGTTGTCGGTGACCCGGGCGGCCTCCTTGTAAGCGGCGTCCACCAGCTCGGCGATGCTGTATTTCCGTTTCGACGTGCGACCCATGGCTTCTCCGTTTCTGCGGTGGCCGTGAAAGGCGTCCTCACACCTCCGCTCACCTTTCTACGTTCAACGGCGCGGACGGTTACCGCCTTCCTCAAGAACTGTGAAAGCGCCCTCTGCTGCGGTCCGTCGCCCAGGGTCCCCGTTAGTGGATCGCCCCCCGAGCCGCGACTACGCTGCCCTGGTGCCGCAGACCGCGCCTTCGCCCGCCCGGACGTCCCGGGCCGCGCGCCTGGCGTGGGCGGCGGTGATGGGTGCGGCGATGGTCGGGGCGGTCGCCGTCCGCCTGTGGTCGGCCTGGCACGCCCGGTTCAGCGGTGAGGAGGCGGCGTTCTGGAACACGGCCGTGGGGATCGCGCGCGGCGAGGCGTTTCCAGCCCTCGGGCACTCGGTCAGCGGCACCCGCGCGCTGCACCCCGGGCCGCTGTTCTTCTGGATCATCGCCGCCTCGCAGCTGTTCGTGACGTCGCCGTTCGTCGGGAACGCGGCGGTGTCGCTGTTCGGGCTGTTCGGCGCGCTGCTGATGGCCCGAACGATCGGATCGGCGAGCACCGCCGAAAGATCGGGGCCGGCCACCGGCGCCACGACCGCGCCCTTCACGCTGGGCGCGCTGCTGTTGCTGCTGGTCGCGGCGTCGCCCTGGTGGGTCGTGTACACCAACAGCACCTGGCCCAGCTACGTGGTGACGGGCACGGCCGCGTGCTTCGTGGCGGCGCTGTGGCGGGTGGCCGCCCACCCGCGCTCGCGCGCGGTCGGTCCCCTGGTCTTCATCCTGATGGCGGGGTTCCAGCTTCACCTGTCGCTGCTGCACTTCTGGCCCCTGGCGGTGGCGGTGCTGCTGGTGGCGCGGCAGCGCCGCTTCAACCTGCGCTGGCTGGTGGCGGGGGCGCTGCTGGCCATCGCCTGTTACCTGCCGTACCTGCTGTCCGAGGCGCGCACGCACTTCTCGAACACGCGCCTGCTGCTGGCCAAGTCCCAGGGCGGACCGCGCCAGGCGCGCGCGCTGCTGGGGCTGTACCTTTACTTCTTCGGGTTTCCCACCACCGACATCTCGTATCTGTGGCAGCACGGGTTCTGGCAACCGTTCGATGCGCTGTCATTCTGGCGCGGGTCGGGTGTCTCGCAGACCGGGGCCTTCTTCCGCGACCTGGGGGCCGCGACGTTCTTGTGGCTGATGCACGTGCTGGGCTGGCTGGTCAGCGGCGCTGCGCTGGTGGTCGGTGCCGCCCGGCTGGTGGCGGGCTGGCGCCGTGGCGTCAAGCGGCCCGACGCGGCCACCACGATTTACGTCGTGGCGCTGCTCGACATCGCGCTCTTCTACGCGCTGTCGGGCAAGGGGGGCTACGCGCACTACGTGGGCGTGCTGTTGCCGATCGCCTATGTCCCGGTGGCGGCGTTGCTGGCCTGGCTGGCGCGCTGGCGGGCGGGTCGTGTGGCCGCGGCTTGCTACCTGGCGGCGTTCGCCGTGGCCGGCGTGCTGGTCATGCGCGGCTACTACCGCGTCGACTCGCGCCTGTCGGCGCCCCAGAGCGACCGCGTGGTCGGCTTTGTGCTGGCGCATGCGCGCCGCGCCGATGGCCGGCCCGAGGCGGCGGCGCTGCAGTTCGCGTTCTCGCCCGCCTGGACCTACCCGTACCAGGTGCTCGCCCGCCGCCTGCACCAGGACACGCTGGTCCTGCGCACCCCGGGGGTTCATCGCTTCCTGGTCGGGGCGCGCGCGCCAGGCGCGGCGCCGTCGACGGACCCGCACCGCCTGGACCTGGAAACAATCTTCGTCGCCGGCCAGTAGCGGCGGCAATCGGCGGCGGATCGTTGCCTCGCGCGCCGCCGGCCCCAAACTGGGGCGCCAGGGAACTCCGCGGTGCTAGGCTGGCGGCGTTCCCTACAGGAGGCACGCGCGCCGATGGCCCAGAGCACTGCGAAAACGCCCGGTAAACCGGCACCCCGGTCCGAGCTGGTAAACGTCCCGCGCCTGGTGAGCGCGTTCTTCACCACCCATCCCGACGCGAACGAGTCCACGCAGCGGGTGGCGTTCGGCACGTCGGGCCACCGGGGCTCGGCCCTGAACGGCGCCTTCAACGAGGCGCACATCCTGGCCATCACGCAGGCGATCGTCACCTACCGCAGGCAGCACGGCATCGACGGCCCGCTGTTCCTGGGCGTCGACACCCACGCCCTGTCCGAGCCGGCCTTTCAGACGGCGCTGGAGGTGCTGGCCGCCAACGAGGTCGAGACGCTGATCGAGGCCTCCGGCGGCTACACGCCCACGCCTTCGATGTCCTTCGCCATCCTGGCCCACAACAAGGGGCGCACCGCGCACCTGGCCGACGGCATCGTGGTCACGCCGTCGCACAACCCGCCCGAGGACGGCGGCTTCAAGTACAACCCGCCCAACGGCGGTCCCGCCGACACCGACGTCACGTCCGTGGTCGAGAAGATGGCGAACGAGCTGATGAAGGCGGGCAACCGCGACGTGCGCCGCGTCCCGTTCGCCAAGGCGCGCGCCGCCTCGTGCGTGAAGCGGCACGACTACGTGGCGCCGTACGTGGCCGCGCTGCCCGAGGTGCTGGATCTCGAGGCCGTGCGCTCCGCCGGCGTGAAGATCGGTGTCGATCCGCTGGGGGGAGCGGCGGTCGCCTACTGGAACGTCATCGCCGAGCGGCACCGGCTGTCGATCGAGGTGGTGAACGACGCGGTCGATCCGACGTTCTCGTTCATGCCGCTGGATCACGACGGGAAGATCCGCATGGACTGCTCGTCGCGCTTCGCCATGGCCGGGCTGATCGGCCTGAAGGATCGCTTCACCATCGCCTTCGGCAACGACACGGACGCCGATCGGCACGGCATCGTCACCCCGTCGGTGGGCCTGATGAACCCGAACCACTACCTGGCGGTGGCGATCGACTTCCTGTTCCGGAACCGGCCGCAGTGGCGGGCCGACGCCGCCATCGGCAAGACGCTGGTGTCCAGCAGCCTGATCGATCGCGTGGCGAAGAGCCTGGGACGCCGCCTGGCGGAGGTGCCGGTGGGCTTCAAGTACTTCGTGGGCGGGCTGGAGGACGGCAGCTACGGCTTTGGCGGCGAGGAGAGCGCGGGCGCCTCGTTCCTGCGCCGCGACGGCAGCGTGTGGACGACCGACAAGGACGGCATGCTGCTGGGCCTGCTGGCCGCGGAGATCACGGCCCGCCTGGGGCACGACCCCGGCGTCGCGTACCAGCGGCTGGCGAAGGAGCTGGGCGCGCCGGTGTACGCGCGCATCGATCAGCCCGCCACGCCGGAGCAGAAGCAGATCCTGAAGAAGCTGTCGCCGTCGGCGGTGCGGGCCACCACGCTGGCCGGCGATCCCATCCGCGCGAAGATGACCGAGGCGCCCGAGGGCAAGGCGCCCATCGGCGGGCTGAAGGTCTCGACCGATCAGGGGTGGTTCGCGGCGCGGCCGTCGGGAACGGAGGACGCCTACAAGATCTACGCGGAGAGCTTCAAGGGCGAGGAGCACCTGAAGCAGATCCAGGACGAAGCCCGGCAGATCGTGAGCGACGCGCTGGCGCAGGGCTAGCGTCGATGACGGCGGCCGCGATTCTGGCGGGCGGCCGGGCCACGCGGCTGGGCGGCGCGCTGAAGCCGCTGCTGGTGGTGGGCGGCCAGCGCATCATCGATCGCCAGCTCGCCATCCTGCGCCCCCTCTTCGACCAGCTCGTCCTGATCACGAACGATCCCACCCCGTTCGCCGGCATCGACGTGCGCCTGATTCCCGATCGACAGCCCGGCAAAGGCCCGCTGGCCGGAATGGACGCCGCCCTCGCCCACTTCCGGTCAAGCGACGCCGTCCTCTGCCTGGCTGGGGACATGCCATTCCTGAACCCGGCTCTGCTGCAACACCTGCGCGACGCCCCGCCCGCGCTCGCCCTCGTTCCCCGCCTCGCCAGCCGCCCCGATCCCCTCTGCGCCCGCTACGACCAACGCTTCGCCCCCCACGCCGAAGCCGCCCTGGCCCAGAACCGCCTGGCCCTGCACGCCCTGCTCGCCCAGTTGCCCGTCGATTACCTCGACGAACCTCTTCTCCGCCGCCTCGATCCCGAGCTGCGCTCATTCATGAACGTGAACACGCCCGAGGATCTCCACGCCGCAAACGAGCGCTGACACCGCCCCGCACACCGCAGCGCCAGAGCGCGCAGCCGCGCGCGGGTTCAACGACGAGAGGCTCGGCTTCGCCGAGCCGGCCCGCGACCTGAAAAGGGGGGCTCGTAGGGGGGGGCTTGCCCCCCTACGACAACCGGTGGATGCCGTCGACGACGTGCCAGGTGGCCACGATCGTCAGCTCGACCAGCTTCTCGGTGCGGCGGCTCTCCGGCACGTACAGACGCTCCTCGGTGCACAGCGCCTGTAACTGGCGCAGGAAGCGCGAGATCACGCGCCGGTCCGAGTCGCCGATCCAGCCCGACAGCCGATCCACCAGCATCTGCTGGTTCTGGCGGATGAAGCGCGCCGCCGACAGCGATTGCGCCGTGTGGCTGAAGCGCCCGCCCGCCCGGGCCGCCACCCGGGGCGCCTGGCGCGGGAAGATCTCCAGCAGATCCTTGCGGTACTCGCGCAGGTCCTCGTCCACGACGTCGCCGATGTCGAAGTACTCGGCCACCGTCTCGCGGATCTCGGTGTACGGCACGCGCAGGCCCAGCCGGGCGTTCGGAGGCGTGCCCTTGCAGACACGCTCGACCTCCAGGATGCGATCGACGTACTCCAGCTTGGCCAGCGCCACCTGCCAGTCCCGGTAGCGGCGGCGCCAGCGCGAGGCAGGGTCCAGCCACACCGCGAACGTCTCGGCCCAGTCCTCGTCGGGGTGCTTCTGGGCGTAGTGGTACATGCCCGTCCAGTGCAGATACCGGACGAAGTCGTGGCTCCACGGATTGGGGCCGTACACGTCCCGGTAAGGGCGACGGAAGTCGCCGAACATCTGGACCCAGTCGGGCCGCTTCCACAGGCCATACGCGTACGCCAGCGCGTGTCCGACCTCGTGACGCAGGTACATCATCACCTCGTCGCGCGAGTACTCGAACAGGTGGTCGTTCACCAGTTGCCAGAGCTCGGGGGTGGCCAGGTACCAGGGGATGTTGATGCTGACGGCGCGGTCGGCCGTCCAGAAGTCGTCGTCGCCCAGGTAGAAAGCCGGGACGAAGGTGATGCCGTGGCTGCGCATCTCCGAGATCACCTGTTCCACGCACTCGGCCAGCGCGCCCGTCGGCCGCAGATCCAGATCGCAGATGCGGGTCAGCAGCAGCTTCTGCAGGCCGACCTTGCGGGGCACCGGCGCCAGCGGGCTGCGGCCCGTGCTGCGTCGCGATCTGACTGCCGGGACTGCCACGGCGCTACGTTTAGCATGCGGGCCAGATGGGGGCCGACGAAAAACCGAGCCAAATATTCCCGCGTAATTACAATTACTTAAACGCAGAAAGCACGGCGCGTCATCCGCGTGTTTTCGCACGTTTGCGTGGCCGTCTCGTAAGATGTCCCGGCGCATGATCTCCCGCGGCTCGAGCTGGTCCAGGCCCGCTTTGGTGCTGGTGCTGTACCTGTCCCTGGGTGCGGCCGCGCTGGTCTGGGGCTCCGTGCGCGGGCAGGCCAACGTGTGGCGGCTGGCCGGGGCCGCCGACACGAACGTCTGGTCGGGGATCTGCATCGGCGTGGCGCTGGGCCTCATCATCGTGTTCGCCTCCCGGCTGGCGGTGCACCGGTTCGACTGGGCGCGTTCGCTGCATCGCGAGTTCCGCTCGCTGCTGAGCCCCCTGACCGATTCGGAGATCGTCGTCCTGGCCATCGCGTCGTCCGTGGGCGAGGAGCTGTTCTTCCGCGGCGCGCTCATGCCCTCGATCGGCGTGTGGGCGTCGAGCGCGGTGTTCGCGCTGCTGCACATCGGGCCGCGCGGGCGTTACCTGCCCTGGACCATCGGCTCGTTCGTGGCCGGCCTGCTGTTCTGCGAGCTGTATCGCTGGTCAGGCGACCTGACCGGACCGGTGCTGGCGCACTTCACGGTGAACTTTCTGAATCTGCGCCACGTCGCCCACTACGAGCTGCGCTGACGCCCGGCGCGGCACGCCCGCGCTAACCGCGGCTGGGCGGGCGATCGCCCTTGCCCAGGTCCAGGATGTAGTACTCGACGCCCTCGGTGCCGCAGGCGCGCCCGTCGCGCGCGAAGTTCCAGTGGAAGTACACCTTCCCGTTCGACGACAGGATCTCGGCAGGGGGCTCGGGAAAAGGTCCCGCGGCGTAGACGGCGTCGATGGCCGCCGCGTCGTAAGCCAGGTAGCCCGAGGCCTTGACCACGGTGATCTTGCCGACCGTACCGTCCTGGTTCAGCACGATCTCCAGCGTGGTGGCCAGCGCGTCGTTGTTGAAGGGGCTGCTGGACGGCAGGCTGTCCCAGTCTTCCAGGGCGCCGAACCCCCAGTACTTGTGGATCTGCCGGTGAACGCGGGCGATGAAGGCGGCGAAGGGCGCCTTGCGCGCGTTCAGCACCGTCTTCGTCCCCGGCTTCACCTCGGGGATGAAGTTCTCCAGCGACGAGCGCACCTGGGCCATGCGCCGCTGCACCGATCGTCCCAGATGCGTCGACAGCTCTTTCTGGGACAGCTGTCGTTCGGCCTTGGCCTGGGTGCCGAACAGGTACTCGTAGTCGTGGCCGCTCAACGCCAGCTTGACGCGCTGGCCGCGGCTGGCCTTGCCGCCGTCGTCGTCGCGGAAGGCGCGGGAACGGGCCCGCGCCAGCAGGCCCGCCGGATCGTGCGGCAGCGACGGGTCGACGGTCTCGGGCGTGATCTCGTGGCCGCGCGGCGCCGTCTCCCGCAAGGACAGCACGGGCGACTGCTTGGGCCGCTGCTGCTCGGGCTGCAGCGACTCGGTCTGATCGCGCGGGGTGTTCTCGGGGGCCTGGCGCCCCGCCTTGGACTTCTGCTCCTCCAGCTCCGCGATCTTGGTCTTGTCGTCCCCCACCTCCTTGTCGTCGCGCCGCTTGCCCTCGGCCTGCGAGGCCTCGTCAGCGCCCTGCTGCGCCTTGTCCAGGTTCGTCCGCGTGTCCCGCGTCTCCTCCTCGGCGCGCATGTTCTCCTGCGCGAGGTACTTGGCGTTCGGCGGGGGCTCGACCTTCTTGTCGGGCTGCAGATCGACCATCTTCTCGTGGCCCTTGGGGGGCGGCGGGGGCGGGGGCTGCTTCGGGGGAGGGACCGGCGGGGGAGGTGGGACCGCCGCCTGCGGGGGTGGGGGCGGCGGCGGGGGGGGCTCCGGCTCGGCCTTCTTCTCGGGCTCGGGCGGCTTCTTTTGCTCCGCGACCTTGGGCGGCGGCGTCACCTTCCCCTGGGGCGGCGGCGTGTCGTCCAGCGGCGGCAGCTCGGCCGGCAGTTGCTCGGCGGGTACGTTCTCGAAGCCGACGTCCACCTCTTCCGCTCGCTCGGCCTCTTCCCGCTTGGCGCGCGAGAACACGACGATCAGCAGCGGGACGAGGATCTGCAGGTGCACCAGCACCGCAGCCAGCGTCCCGCGCCCGAGATGCCCTCGGGGGCGCTGATCTTTCTCCGGCCGGCGCAATGAAAACTCAGCGTAGCACGCAGCGGAGTGGCCTGATCCGCAACGCCCGTCACGACCCCAGCGACGGAGTCGGGGCCTGTCACATCTTGCGGTACACGCCGATGACGATGCCCAGCAGGTTCACGCTCTTGAAGTCGCGCTTGCGCACGAAGATGGGCTGCATCGAGGCGTTGGCCGGCTGGAAGCGGATGACGTCCCCCTCGGGGTAATACCGCTTGACGGTGGCCTCGCCGTCGATCATCGCCACCACCGTCTCGCCCCGGTTCGCGTTCAGCTGCTTGCGGACGAAGATGTAGTCGCCGTCGAAGATCCCGTCCTCGATCATCGAATCACCCTTCACGCGCAGGGCGAAGACCTCGCGGGTCTGTCCGATGAAGAAGCGATCCACGCGTACCGTCTCGTTCACGTTCTCGACCGCCAGCAGCGGCACGCCCGCGGCCACCCGGCCCAGCAACGGCACATCCACCACCTCGCTGCTCGCCTCGACCGGCTTTCCGGTTGAGGTCACGGGCCGCAGGGCGCGCGACTTCAGGTCCTCGCGCTGCAGGTAACCCTTCTTCTCCAGCGCCCGCAGGTGATCGTTCACCCCATTGGTCGAGCGGATGCCGAAGTGGGTCCCGATCTCGCGCAGCGTGGGCGGGTACCCGCGCGCCGTGATCGAGCGCGAGATGAAATCCAAGATTTCCCGCTGACGATCGGTCAGCACGTCGCGCTCTTCGTCGCGGACCAGGGTAAGCGGGCTCATGGTGATCTCCTCGGCACGGTTGGGACTGAACATTCGTATGGTACGGAACAGATGAACCGTGTCAAGAAATCTCGGCCGGGGATCCGGCGGCCGATCGGGAATGGGCGCCCGGCGACCAGGCGATCCGGCGCTTGAACCGCCCTTCAGGATCAGCCCGCGGCCCAGTCACGGCGCGCGCAGATGGCGGCCAGCGACTCCGCCTCGGGCGACCCGGGCTCGGGGGTCGCGCCGTAGCGCCAGCGGACCTCCGGCGGCAACGACATCAGGATCGACTCGGTGCGCCCGTCGGTCTTCAGGCCGAAGAGCGTGCCTCGATCGAAGATCAGGTTGAACTCGACGTAGCGACCGCGGCGCACCAGCTGCCAGTCGCGCTGGCGCTCGTCCCAGGGCTGCGACGCGCGGCGGGACACGATGTCGTAGTACGCGTCCAGCATTCCGTCGCCGAAGGAACGCACGAAAGCGAACACGCGCTCGGGGTCGCGTTCCAGCGCCGTCAGCGGGGCGCTGGGCTCGCCGGCGGCGACCTCGGCGCCCGCCCCCAGGTAGTCGAAGAAGATCCCGCCCACGCCCCGCGGTTCTTTCCGGTGGGGCAGGTAGAAGTACCGATCGCACCAGGCCTTGAATCGCGGATACAGGGCCGGCTCGTGGGCGTCACACAGCCGCTGCAGGCCGCGATGAAACGCCGTCGCGTCGGCCGGCACCACGTAGTACGGCGTCAGGTCGGTGCCGCCGCCGAACCAGGCGGCGCCCCCCTCATCGCCGCGCTGGATGAAGCGCAGGTTCGCGTGCACCGTCGGCACGTGGGGGTTGCGGGGATGCAGCACCAGCGACACGCCGGTGGCGCGGAACGCGGTCCCCTCCCCGGGCAGGCTGCGGGCCAGGTCGGGCCGGAACTCACCGAACACGTCCGAGAAGTTCACCCCACCCTTCTCGAACACGCCGCCCCCGGCGATCACGCGCGAGCGCCCGCCCCCGCCGCCGGGCCGCTCCCAGTCGTCCTCTTGAAAGCGGCCCCCATCCAGTCGCTCCAGCGCCGCCACGATGCGGTCCTGCAGCTCGCGAAAGTAGTTCGCCGCGCGAGCGGCCAGGGTCTCGTCGGTCGAGGTCATGGCGCCGTCTTTATCAGCTTCGGCCGCAGGACGGCGAGCCGCCGGTCGACGTCGCGAAAGCGCGGATCCCGGCGGGCCACCTTCTCGAAGAAGTACAGCGCCTCGCTGGTGTCCCCCAGGCGATCGAAGGCGCTGCCCAGCAAGAAATACAGCTGGGTCATCTCGTCGGCGCTGATGGGCGTGCAGTTCAAGGCCCCCTTGTACCGGATGATGGCCTCGGTCAGGGCGCCCTTCGCTTCGTAGCACTCGCCCATCATGGTCAGCGCCTCGACCTCGCGGCGCGGGTCGTCGGTCACGGCCCGCAGCTCGGAGATGGCCGCGTCGAACAGCCCCATCTCCTTGTAGGCGATGCCCAGGTCCAGGTGGGTTTCGACGTCGGGGGGCCCGCCCGCCTCGACCACGGCCCGCGGCGGCGGGTTGGTGGCCCTGCCCCGGCGCGCCATGTTGCCCGAGGGCGACGGCGCGGGCGAGGACGGCGGCGGCGCACTCACCGGCACGTCCGGCGGCGGCTCGGGAGCGAGACCGGGCGGCAGAAATCCCAGGTTGCCCGCGGCCTCGCGGGCCTCGAAAGCCTCGACCTGCCGCAACTTCGCTTCCACGGACGGATGACCGGGGTAACGCCGCGCCAGTTCGTCGAGCAAGGCGCGCGCCTCCTCGGCGATGCCCTGGTCCAGGAAGAAGGCGACCTGCTCCAGGTCGGCCTCCAGGTCTTCGTGCAGATCGTCGTGCACATCTTCGTGCCCGTCCCTGTGCAGCTCTTCGTCCCGCTCTCCGTCGATGGCGGGCGGCGGCGTCGCCGGGCCCTCCTCCCAGTCGAGAGAGATGGCGCGCCGGCCCACATCGGTGACCGCCACGACATCGCCCGTGTGCACGTCCTCCTCGAAGCCCACGCGATCGGTGCCCTGCTCGACCGCCAGTGAGACCGGCGGCGGCGTGGCGCTCGGATCCGGCTCGGGCGGTGGCGTGGCGACGTCCACCGAGGGATCGTCATCGACGTCGAGGACCAGCGCGACCGAGCGCGGGGCGGGACTGGCCGGGGCGCTGGGCGCGGCGGCGACGGGGCGGGCCATGGCCTGGGACTGCCGCGTTGCTTCGGCGCGCCGCTCCAGCTTCTGCTGCACGACGACCAGCCGCTCGCGCGCCGTGCGATTGTCGGGATCGTACTGGAACACGCGCTGCAGGTGATCGACCGCTCGCTCGAGCAGGCCGTACTTCACGAACACCTCGCTCTCGGCGAGGATCCGCGCCACGTCGGAGGCCGGGCCGGCGTCAGGCGGGAGGGCGATGCCGCCCGAGTCCCCGACGCTGATGGGGACGGCGATGCCGCCCGAACCGCCGCCGCTGTTGTTCGCGCTGACGCTGCCGCTGAGATCGAAGCTGCCGCCGGACACCGACAGGGGCGGCGGGGTGGCGTCGCCCATCGCTCCGCCCGCGCCACGGCGATGTCGCACCGCCAGCGCCTGCACCTCCGCGTCGCCCGGCGCCAGCATTTGCGCGCGGGCGATCGCCGTGTCGCGATCGGCGGGCCGCCCCAGATCGTGGCACAGCCGCGCCAGCTCCAGCAGGACCGACACCGCTTTCTCGCGCTGGCCCAGCTGCTCGAGGGCGCGCGCCAGCAGCGAGAACGTCCGCGGATCGCGCGGCCCGCCGTTCAGGCAGGCCTGCAGCTTGGGCAGGGCCAGCCTCGGGTTCCCCTTCGCCAGATAGGCCTCGGCCAGCTCGCGCGCCTTGGCCACGTTCGCGGGCTGGTGGAACAGCAGGCGCTCCAGCACGCGCAGCGACTCGTCGACGCGGCCCTGCGCCTTCAATTGCTCGGCGGCGCGCTCGAACTCGCGGATGGCCTCCTCGATCAGGCCGCCCAGCGACGCCGCCTCGGCCAGCTTGACCCGCAACACGACGTTGTCGGGCTGGACCGCCACCGCCTGGCGGTACGCCTCGGCGGCGTCCGCCGCCGCGCCCTCTCGCTGCAGCGCCGACGCCGCCAGCTCGAACTGCTGAACGGCGTCAGAGGCCAGCCCCAGCTGCTTGAACAGCGCGCCCAGCCTGAGATGCGCCTTCGCCGACTCGGGCGCCAGCTTCAGCGCGTTCTTGTAGACGGCCACCGCCTTCTGCGCGAACCCCTGCTCGGTGTAGATCTCGCCGGTGCGCAGGTAGATCTCCGTCGCCTCCACCGTCTGGCTGACCTTCGCGTGCAGCTCGGCCATCTTCAGCAAGGTGCGCGTGTCGGTCGGATCCTCGCCGATGACCTTCGCGAACTCGGCCAGCGCCTTGTCCAGTTGCCCCCGTTCGATGAACTTCAGCGCGGCAACGAGATATTTCTCTTTCTTGCCGTTCACGGAACGCTCACTCGTTAGCTTACCGGCGGGATCCCCAGAGTAAAGATTAAAGGCCTGCCGCATCGCGGACTTACGGCTTCAGGAGCGCGTCACGCCGCCGCCCGGCCCGCCGCTGCGTCGTGGCGCCACGGGCGACGCCGGCCGCGCCCACATAGACGCGGCGCCGCCTGGCTGCTAGTCGTAACGGCGTTGCAGACCGTCGGCCCCCGTCGACGGTACGAGAGGGGTGGGTGAATGGAGCGGATCCTTGCGACTTTCCCTTACGAGCCGGGTGAGCTGTCTCCTTCGCGCGGTGGCCCGCGCACCTGGTTCGATGCCCGTGCCGTCCAGGCTCAGCCGCCGCCCCCGCCCCTGGCGGCGCTGAGCGGCAGTGCCATGGACGCTGCGCCTGCCTGCGGTGGCGTCCGCGCGCTGTTCATCAACGGCCCGATGAGCGTGGCGCGGCACGTGCTGGCCACCGACACCGTGACGTTGGGCCGCGGCCCCGGCGTCGACATCGAGGTCGACGACCCCTGCGTCTCACGCGTCCACGCTCGCCTGGATCTGGGGGACGTCATGACCTTGACCGACCTGGAAAGCTCGAACGGGACCACGGTGGCGGGCGTGCGCGTGCCAGCGCGCGTTCCCCGCCCCCTGCACCTGGGCGAGCCGATCTTCATGGGACGTTCGGCGCTGGTGATCCACGTGGCCCCGGCGGCGCGGGGCGCGCTGCGCCGGTTGACCTCGGCGCGCGAGATCGGGGCGCACCTGCGCGCGTACCCGGCGGCGACGTTCGCCGTCCTTCGCGTCACCCGACCGGCGAAGGCGGCCCCGGCCGTCCTGGAGACGATCCTGGGCGATGTGCTGGGCGCGGTGTCACGCTCTCCGCGCGACTGGGCCACCTGGCTGGACGCGAACCGCTTCGTGCTGGGGGTCGAGGTCGCCTCGTCGGTCGAGGCGAACGGCATCGAGCGCGCAGCGGTCCGACAGCTCGCCAGCTGGGGCGTCTGGGCCGAGGTGGAGATGGTGACGCTGCCCGCGTCGGCGGAGCGCCTGGGCGAGGCCGAGCTGGCGGCGGCGCTGGCGGGGCACGCCCTGGTCATCCTCAAGCGTGGACGCATGGTCGTGCGCGAGCCTGCCATGCACGAGCTGCTGCGTGCGGCGCGCCGGGTGGCCAGCGCGGACGTGGGGGTCCTGGTGCTGGGGGAGACCGGGTCCGGCAAGGACGTGGTGGCGTCGCTGGTGCACGAGCTGTCGCCGCGCGCCGAGGGGCCGTTCGTCGGTATCAACTGCGCCAGCCTGCCCGAGGCGCTGCTGGAGAGCGAGCTGTTCGGTCACGAGCGCGGCGCGTTCACGGGCGCGGTGGCCACGAAGCCCGGCCTGCTGGAGGTCGCCGACCGCGGCACGGTGTTCCTGGACGAGCTCGGTGATCTGCCGGCGTCGCTGCAGGCGAAGCTGCTGCGGGTCATCGAATCGCGCCAGGTCACCCGGGTAGGCGCCGTGCGGCCTCGCCTGGTCGACGTGCGCTTCGTGGCCGCCACGAACTGCAACATCGCGGCGGCGGTGGCGACGGGGCGATTCCGGCAGGACCTGCTGTACCGGCTGAACTGCGTGACGCTCTCGGTTCCACCGCTGCGCGAGCGCCGCGCCGAGATTGAACCGCTGGCGCGCCTTTTTCTTGCCGAGGCGCGCGCGCGTTTCAACAGCCAGGTGTCGGAGCTTTCCCCAGGGGCCCTGGAGGCCATGCTGGCCCACCCGTGGCCCGGCAACGTTCGCGAGCTACGGAACGTCGTCGAGCGCGCCGTGCTGCTGGCGCCCGGTCGCCTGATAGAAGCGGCGCACCTGGGCCTGGCTCGTCCGTCGGTCACCCTGCCCCCGGTCGCGGCGGCGCCCCCACCGCCGCCCCGCTGTCCGGCGGGGCTGCGCCCCGGGCGCGAGGCCATCGCCGAGGCGCTGATCGCCTGTGGCGGCAATCAGAGCCGCGCCGCCAAGTTCCTGGGCATCTCACGCCGTACCCTGGTTCGAGAGATCGCGCGCCTGGGATTGCCGCGCCCGCGCGGCGCTACCTGAGCCACCTGGCGCCGGTTGAGACCGCGGTGGCGCAACCCGCGCCACCTGCGCCTGCGGGGGGCGGGGCCGGCCGCCTGTTTCAGCGCGGTACGTGGCGTGCAGCGGGCGCAGCCGTCCCGGGCCCGGGCGCGGTCACCAGGGCCGTGTCACGCATTGCGGGCGCCGGGGGACACAGCGAGGAACAGGAGAGATCATGAAGACAGAGAAGATGTTGCGGAGCAACCGGGGTGTGTGGGCCCTGCTGGTGGCGGGGGCGGTGACTTTTCCGACGGCGTTCGCGGGCCTGGCGGAGCCCAGCGCACAGGCGAACACGTTGTCGGCGATGCCCTGCCAGGCGCGGGAAAAGGCCGTCATCGCGAACACCAGTCAGAGCTTTCACAACGCGGGGTCGTCCGTGCAGGGCGACGTCCAGGCGGCGCAGCAGATCGTGCACAACGGCGGGACCATCACGGGCACGCAGACCCCGAACACGCCGGCGAACCTGCCGGTCGTCACGGTGCCGACGGGCGCCACGAACCTGGGCGACTTCACCGTGAACAGCGGCCAGACCCGCAACCTGGCCGCCGGTAACTACGTGGCGCGCAGCTTCAACCTGAACGGCAACTCGACGCTCACCGTCAGCGGCGGCATCGTGCAGATCTGGGTCACGGGGTCCCTGTCGCTGGGTGGGAAGGCCAACAACGGCGGCGTGGCCGAGAACCTGGAGTTCTTCCTCACCAGCACGTCCGGCGCCAATGTGAACGGCGGCGCCGCCGTCTCGGCGCTGATCTACGGCCCGACCACGCCGGTGAACGTGAGCGCGCCGGTGAAGGGATCGGTCATCGGCAGCGGCACCACCCTGAACAGCGGCGGTCAGGTCACGTTCGATCCCAGCTCGACCTGCCCGACGGGGCTGTAGTCAGGCGCGCGCGCTGAGGACGGCGGCGGTGCGGACTCCGCGCCGCCGCCGCGCGCTCCTGGTCGACCAGGCGACCTCCGCGGTCAGCTGGGCGTGCCCATCCGCTCGATCAAATGCGTGTCCAGCCGCCCGGCCACGAAGTCGGCGTTGGCCAGCAGCCGGCGGTGGAAATCGAGGTTGGTCTTGCAGCCCTCGACCACGAACTCGGCCAGGGCGCGCCGCGTGCGGGCCAGCGCGGCCGGGCGGTTCTCGGCGTGCACGATCAGCTTGGCCAGCAACGAGTCGTAGTACGGCGGCACCACGTACTGCTGGTAGATGTGGGTGTCGACGCGGACGCCCAGCCCGCCAGGCAGGTTCAGCGCGGTGATGCGGCCCGGTGACGGCGCGAACGTGACCGGATCCTCGGCGTTGATGCGCAGCTCGATGGCGTGACCGCGCGGCCGCATGTCGCCGGGGAAGCGCAGGGGGTCGCCCGCCGCCAGCCGGATCTGCTCGCGCACCAGATCGATCCCGAACACCTCCTCGGTGACGGTGTGCTCGACCTGGATGCGGGTGTTCATCTCCATGAAGTAGAAGTTCTTGTCCTCGTCCAGCAAGAACTCCAGCGTCCCCACCGTGCGGTAGTTGATCGACTCGGTCGCCTTGCGGGCGATCTTCAGCAACTCGGCGCGGCGCGCGTCGTCCAGCGCCACCGACGGGGCCTCCTCCACCAGCTTCTGGTGACGCCGCTGGATCGAGCACTCGCGCTCGCCCATGGCGATGGCGCGCTCGCCGTCGCCCAGCACCTGCACCTCGATGTGCCGGGGGCGGGCCACGTAGCGCTCCAGGTAGACGGCGGGGTTGCCGAAGCCCGCGGCCGCCTCGGACCGCGCCGCCGACAGCTGCGCGCTGAGGCGGGAGCGATCCTCGACGATCTTCATGCCCCGGCCCCCACCACCGGCCGAGGCCTTGATGATGATGGGGAAGCCGATGCGCTCGACGGCCTCCTCTGCCTGGCGATCCGTCTCGATCAACCCGGTGCCGGGCAGGATGGGCACGCCCACCTTGGTCATGGCGGCGCGCGCCGAGACCTTGTCGCCCATCAGGCGCATGGTCTCGGGCTCGGGCCCCAGCCAGCGGAACCCGCACTTCTTCACCACCTCGGCGAAGTGTGCGTTCTCGGACAGGAAGCCATATCCGGGGTGAACCGCGTCGGCGCCCGACACCTCGGCCGCGCTGATCAGCGCCGGGATGTTCAGGTAGCTGTCGCGGGCCGGCGGCGGGCCGATGCAGACCTTTTCGTCGGCGAAGCGCACGTGCAGCGCGTCGGCGTCAGCCACCGAGTGCACGGCCACCGTGCTGATCCCCATCTCGCGGCAGGCACGGATCACGCGCAGCGCGATCTCACCCCGGTTCGCTATCAGTACTTTCTTGAACAACGCAGCCCCGTCACACCGGCGACAGCCGGATGAGGCTCTGACCGTACTCCACGTGCTCGCCGTTCTTGACCAGAATCTCGGCGACCTTCCCGTCCCCTTCAGCCTCGATCTCGTTCATCAGCTTCATCGCCTCGACGATACAGACGACCTGTCCCTTCTTCACGTTGTCGCCGACCTCGCAGAAGGACGATGCCTCGGGCGACGGCGCCCGGTAGAAGGTACCCACGAAGGGGGAGGTGATGAAGATGCCCGGCTGCGCGGCCGCCTCGACCGGCGCCGGCGGCGCCAGCGAGATGTTGGGCGCGCCGTGCGAGACCGGGCCGTTGTCGGCGACGGCCACCGCCGCGCCGGCGACCCGGCGGGAGATGCGTACGTGCCCGGAAGGATCCGCCTCCAGCTCGGCCAGCCCGAACTCCTCGGCGATCAGCGCCAGCTCGCGGACGGCGGCCAGGTCCAGTCCCGAGGCCGTCTTGACGGCCGTCGTTCCGGCAGTCTTCGCGGCGGCCACCGGCGCGCCGGCTGACTTCTGGGGCGGCTTCGGCTTCTTCATTCCGGTCCGTATCCTTTCTCTAGCTCTGCAGGCGCGGAAACGCCCGGGAGGCCGCGGTCTCCGTCCGCACACCCGCCGCGCCGCTCGAGGGCTCGAGGCGTTCGATGCGAACCGGCACCGTCTTGGGATTCTCCGCGGGACATGGCTTTGGGGGCCTCGGGGCTTGTACCCGCTGATCGGGCCGGGGTCAAGCCAGGCCCACCCGGGGCGCCCACGCCGCAGCCCCGAACGGAGAAACGCGCCGTGCCCCGGGGGCCACGGCGCGTTTCGAGGAGAGAGGATGAGACCGCGGCCGCCCCGGCGGCGGCGTCAGGGTGCGCTGATCTGGTTCAGGCGGATGTTCCCGCCCGTCAGCGAAGTGCTGCCGTCGCCGATGCCGTCGCGTAGCGCAATGTCGAACGAGTAGGTGGGGAGCGTCTCGTTGGCCTGGCAGCCGCCAACATCGCAGGCGCAGGGGCCATGCTGTTCGGGGGCCAGACAGAACAGCATCGGCTTGAAACAGGGCACGTCTCCGGTATCCACGTTGGTGAAGCACTTGTTCGTGGGCTGCTCGCTCGCGATCGGGTCTGGCTCACAGGTGTAAGACCCGGCTGCCACGAAGTATCCGTTCGACAGATAGGACGTCTGCAAGGCGCACCAGTTCTGCCACGCTTCGGAGGGGGCCAGGTCGAAGCGTAGCCGTTGCGCCTCCCAACGAATGTTCCGGGTCGCATACACGAAACCGGCGACATAGGGCGGCAATGACTGATTGGGATGGTCCACGACCAGGCCAGGCGGCCAGATGGCATCGGGATCGGTGGGCGGCGGCGGCGGCGGCACCTGGCCGATCGTGACGTGGCCAGACATCGTGCCGTCCGGCGACACCGCGATCGAAATCTTCAACGAGTCGTCCGAGCTGAGCGAGAAATCTTCGAAGTAGCCCTGCCACTCGCCGGCGACGCTGTTGGAGAGAGCGGCCGTGGCCACGTCGCACCCCGTCGCGTCCGCGGCGCAGACGCCCGAGGAGCAACAGAAGGCGCCGTTCGCGCAGGGGCACGTGGCAATCTCGGCGGGCACCGACACGTGACTGGCGCAGGCGGGCGCTACCAGCGCACCCACCAGGCCGCCGAGGACCAGGCCCAGGTCACTTCGTCGTTTCGTCGGTCGTTCTTGCTGCTTGTTCATGGCGTTCATCTCGAACCTCCTGCATTGAAACGTCCGGCGGGTCGCGCCTGGACGAAGCGCGCCCCTAAAAGGTCCAGCGCGCGCCCACGCCGCCGCGGCCTGATGACGCCGAGAGGTCGAGCGCCGGCATGAGGGCGGGCGGCGACGGCCACAGCAGCAGCAGCACGCCCGAGACCGCTGCCGCCGCCGCGGCGATCCCCATCCCCAGGGCCGCTGCGTTCCGGGTGTCGATGCGGTCGTTGCGCGCGGCCGCCTGGTCGTGGGTCTGCCGGGAGGGAGCGCCGTCGTGCAGATGCTGCGCCGACAGCTCGAACAGCACGGACCCAGTCGCCGCGCCCGCTGCCACGGCCAGCGCGGAGATGCCCAGGAGCTTGCGCCGGTGCAGGCGCGCCCGCCTCGTCTCTTCGTCGCCCTGGGCCTTCTCGAGCTGCGCCTGCACGTCCGCCTGGCGCCGGTCCCAGGACGTCACGGTCTGGGCGTCGAAGGGCAGGTCAAACAGCCGGCCGAACGCCACGTGGGCGGCCCCTCGCGCCTGCGCGCGCGCTGGCACCTCGGGCAATTCCGCCAGCGCCACGACAGCGTCCACATGGGGGATGGTCCGTTCGCCACCGTCGGGCAACCGGCGCAAGTACAGCAGGCCTTCGCCCGGCGGCCGCATCAGGTGCATCGGGGCGGCGGCGGTGCCATGAAAATCGAGCAACCTGACGCCCTGACCGTCCTCCAGAAGATAGTGCGCGTTCGCCAGGGGCCCCTCGAATCGCAGTTCGTGCTCCGCACGCCCCCGCAGATCGACCAGCAGATCGCTGTCGCTGGGTGCCCGCGCGAACACCTGGGGCCGGAAACGCTCGTTGGTGACGTCGGCGTTCGCGCGCGCCACGAAGGCGCCGATCTCGCTGTAGGTGATCTGACCGTCGCCGTTGGCGTCGGCGGCGCCATACAGACCAGAACGCACCTCGTGGCTGAAGACGCCTGCCTCGAAGCCCTGCCACTCGTGGCTCTCGCCGGAGACCGAGCTGGAGAGCAGCAGGCCGACACGTCGGCCCCGGGTGATGGCCTCGCGCGCGACGAATCCGGTCAGCGGGCGCCGCGTGCCGCCGGCGCCGCGGGGCATGGCCAGCAGGTAGGCATGACAGGCGTCCACGATCAGGTGATTCTGATCGGCGCCCACGCGCTCCACCTCGTCCACCAGGTTCGCCCCCGACAGGCGGCCGTCCTCCAGGGTCAGGTACCACCCCGCGTCGTCGACGTCGCCGTGTCCTGCGTACACGACGTACAGCGTGGTGGGAATCCCGCCGGAATGCGCCCGGCCGATGTCCTCGCGGAGCGCGTCCAGGGCGTGATGCCATTCGGCGCCCCGGGGCAGAACCGCCTCGGCGGCCGCCTGCGGGTGCAAACGGCGCGTGTTGTCGTCCAGCCGGGAGAGCACATAGGCGCGGGCCCCCAGGGCGCGGAACAGGTCCAGGTAGCGGGCGGCGTCGTCGTCGGCGTACTGCAGGGGCGCCATCTCGGGACGGGGACTGGCGTTCACGCCCACGATCAGCGCGAACAGGGCCCGCGCCGGCGCCGGGACGGCTGCCGCAGCCGGCAGGAGGCCGGCAAGTGGTTGCGCTGCGGCCGCGCTTCCTGACAGCAGCGCCGCTGCCAGCAACGCGATCCAACCCGCTCGCCCCTCCCCGGGAGCGCTCCCACGTATCATGGGATCACCTCGAAGATCCGCTGCATCACCGCGACGCCGTCCGTGCTCAGCGCCCGTGACGGGTCGCCGTCCGCCGCCGCGCGGACGGCATCCTCCACCGCCTTCGGATCGAGGGGCCGGTCGGCGAACGCGGCGAACACCCGCAAGCGACCGGCGGCGAGGGGCTGTCGAATCGCCTCGGGCAGCTCATACGGACCAGGCCCCGCCTGAGCGGACAGCGGTGGGGGCACCGGCGAGGCGCCCGACCATCCTGGGTGAAACCAGTAGAGGTGGCGATGCTCGTCGACGCCGAAGATCATCAGAAACGGCCGGCCCCCCGCGTTCGAGTAGGCGAACGCCAGCTCGTCCGTCGGCGCGATCGTCCGGGCAGCCAGCCGCGGCGTGCCGTCGGGACCCAGGCGATAGGCCCAGAACGAAGACGGTCCCCGGGCTGCCCCGCGGGCGGCGAATTCGTCCGGTCCGCTGCCGGAGGTGACCGAATGCGTCTGGCCCGGACGGACACCACGCGGCAGCACCGCCAGCAACAGCAGCGCCGCCACCGGCACCGCCAGCGCCACCGTCCATCCGCCGGTCCCCAGTCGCCGCCGTCCTTCGACCCGAAACCCCAGGCCCCGAGCCAATCGCTCCTCCGCGGGCACCGCCCGAGGATCGAGCCGCGCCAACAGCAGGTGTCGCCGGTAGCGCGCGTCGCAATCCCAGCAGCCCGGCAAATGCGCACGCAAAGCCGCCTCCGCCGCTGGCGAGCTCCGCCCGGCAAAGTGGTCCGCGATGGCCGCGCGCAGGTGCGGCACCGTGCACCGCTCGGTGGAAGCGAGCACGTTTGACGTCGTATCTCCGGTCGTGGTCATGGCAACTTCCTCTTCGTCTCGGTCCGCCCCCCGACGCGGCGGCCGTCTTCAGGTCGGTCGTCCAGCAGGAACTTCTTCAGCAGTCGTCGGATGCGAAACTCGCGGTACGCCAGCGTCGTGCGGTGCAAGGACAGGCGAGCGGCGGCGTCGCGCTGGGGCAACTGCTGCAGGAAGCGCAGCTCGAACACCCCTGCCCACTCCGGCGGCAACAGCTCGCGCCGGAACTGCTCGACCAGCAGGCGGGCCTGCGCGGCATCTTCCCAGCTCTCCGTCGGCGACGCGTCGGCATCGGCCAGCGCGCCTGGCACCTCGCGCGTGATGCGGCGGCGCACGTCGAGCGCGTGGTTGCGGGCCACGACGGCCAGCCAGGAAGCAAACGCCCCTCCCTGAAACGCCCTTCGCAGCCCCTCGCCTTCCAGCAGTCGGGCCCACAGCTCGTGAATGGCCGTCTCCCGGTCCGCGCCGCCCAGCACGGTCCCCATGGCCCGCTCCACGGTGCCGAAGTGTTGGCGATAGCAGCCCTCCAGGACCCGGCGATCGCCGGCGTGGAACCGTTTCAGCCAGGGATCATCAGCGGGCGCGACGTCGCGACGCCCATCCCCGGGGACCTCGGCAGGCGGCAGCGGCGACCTTCCAGGCGAACGCATCCACGATTAGAACGTCTGGCGCGCGCGATTTGGACGAAGACATCGCGCCGACAACAGCATCAGGTGAACAATGGTAGGCCCACCCCGCCCGCCTTTCCCGCTAAGTAGGCGCGGCCAGCAATCGGCGGGCCTCGGCCAGCGGGATGTCCCGCAGCTCGGCCGTTCCCGGCGTCCCCACGAAGACGAAGCGGACCGCCTCCCCGCGGCGCTTCTTGTCGACGTCGATCCGCCCCACCACCGCCGGCGAGATCCTGCGCTCGAAGTCGATGGGCAGGCCCAGCCGGGTCAGCAGGCGGCCGGTGCGGGTGCGCAGCTCGGGGGGCGTCACGCCCTGGGTGCCGCCCAGCGACAGCGCGGCCATCATCCCCAGCGCGATCGCCTCGCCGTGCAGCAACTGGTAGTTGGACTCGGCCTCCAGGGCGTGACCGACGGTGTGGCCAAAGTTCAGGATGGCGCGCCGGCCGGACTCCCGCTCGTCCTCGGTGACCACGTCGGCCTTCACCTGCACGGCGGCGGCGATGATGGTGGCCAGGGCCGCGGTGTCGCTCTCCTGGGCCAGCGACTCGGCCTCCGCCTCCAGCCGCTCCAGCAACGCCGCATCGGCGATCAGGCCGCACTTGACCACCTCGGCCAGGCCTGCCACCCGCTCGCGGGGGGGCAGGGTGGACAGGAAGCCCAGGTCGGCCAGCACGGCCAGCGGCTGGTGAAACGACCCCACCAGGTTCTTGCCGGCGTCCAGATCCACCCCGGTCTTGCCGCCCACGGACGCGTCCACCATGGCCAGCAACGTGGTGGCGCAGATCGCGAACGGGATCCCGCGCAAGTAGATCGAGGCCACGAACCCGGCATGATCGCTGGTCGCGCCGCCGCCGATGGCCAGCACGACGGCGCCGCGGTCGAAGCCCTGCGCGGCCATCCACTCGGCCGTCCGCTGGATCTCCGTCAGGCTCTTGCACGCCTCGCCGGGCGGCAGATCGTACCGCCGCACGTTGACGTGAGGCAGCCGCGCGGCCAGCGCCTCCAGCAGCGGCGCCACGCGTGGCGACAGGCGCCCCACCTGGGTGTCGACCAGCACCGCCACGCCGCTGGGCTTGCCCATCGCCGTCGCAAGAATCGCGGCGGCCTCGGCCGGCTCGATGACGCCGATGCGGACGTCGTAGGCCCGCGCTCCCAGGGGCACCGGAATGGTGATCATCACCGGGTTGCCTCTAGCACCCGCATCACGGCGGCGGCAACCTCGTCGGGCTGCCGGTCCTGGGTCTGGATGGTGGCGTGGGCGCGCGCGTAGAAGGGGGCGCGTGCTTCCATCAGCGCGGTGGCGGCCACCAGCGGGTCCGGCGCGCCGTCGAGCAACGGGCGGTTGCTGCGCCCCTGGGTGCGGCGCACCACCTCCTCGGGCGAGACGGCCAGCGCCACCACGTGCCCGGCCGCCAGCATGCGCGACAGGTTCGCCTCACGACAGGCGGCGCCCCCGCCCGTGGCGATCACGGCGTTCCGCAGCTCCGCCGCCTCCGCCACGGCCTGGGCCTCCCGCCGGCGGAAGCCCTCCTCCCCCTCGGCGGCGAAGATCTCGGGGATGGTGCGCCCGGCCGCGTCCGCGATCACGCGATCGAGATCGCGAAACTCCCAGCCCAGCCGGGTCGCCACCAGGCGCCCCACCGTGCTCTTGCCGGAGGCCATGAAGCCGACCAGGAACAGCGGCGCGCCGGGCCGCTTGGCCGCGGTCGCGGCGGTATCGTCAACATCCACGGGGAGGTTCGCCACCGACGCAGTCTAGTGCACCGGTCTCGAAATGGCGTCAACGCCGAGGCCGACAAGCCGCGCCGGACGCGAGGCGCGACGACGAGGCATACCCGTACGCATGGTGAGGAGGAGCAACGAAGCCGCCGGCGCGCATCGTCGGCCGAACGTGACGCTGTTTCGAGAGCGGTGCACCAGCGTCCCGGCGCGGCGGGCGTCACCGGCCCCCGGCGGGTGGCAGCGGGCTGGTCGTCCCCGTACCGTCAGCGCGCAGCAGCTCGTTGCGGTTGGCGATGCGCGGCGTGATGAAGACCAGGAACTCCGTCCGATCGTCCTGGTCCAGCTTGTGCCGGAAGAAGAAGCCGATGATGGGGATGTCGGCGAGAAAAGGCACCTTGTCGTAGTGCAGCGTCGAGGTGCGCTGATAGATGCCACCAATCACGGCGGTGTCCCCGTCGCGCACCAGCATCACCGTCTTCGCCTCCTTCTTCAGGATGGTCGGATCGCCGCGTGCGCCGGTGTGCGCGAAGTCGGGCTCGTTGCGCGTCACGTGCACGGTCATGATCACGGTGCCGTCGTTCGTCACGTGCGGCTTCACGGTCAGGTTCAGCTTGGCGTCGACGAACACCGTCTGGATGCCCTGGGCGCTGATGATCGAGATGGGGATGGACACCCCCTGCTCGATGGCCGCCTCGACGTTGTCCATGGTCGAGATGCGCGGCGAGGACAGGATGCGCACCTGACCTGTCGACTCCATGGCCGACAGACGCAGGTTCAGGTTGAAGGCCCCGCCCAGCGAGCCGAGCGACAGGCCCACGGCGCCGCCCGAGTCGGTGGCCACCTTGGCCGGCAAGTTGACGGCGAAGTTGGGGCTGGCCGCGCCCGGGCCCAGCACGCCGGCCGTGGGCGTCACGGCGTCCGTGATGCCGCCGCCGCCCACGGCGACGTTGCCAGGGAAGGCCAGCCCGGTGCTGTTGTTGTGGGCGCCGTCGGCGAACGCCGAGCCGCCCCACTGCACGCCGATCTCGCGGGTGAAGTTCGTGTTCGCCTCGACGATGCGCGCCTCGATCACCACCTGCAGCGTCTGAGAGTCGAGGTTGCGCACCAGGTCCTCGACCAGGTTCAGGTTCGAGCTGAGGTCAGAGACGATCAGCTGGTTCGTGCGCTCGTCGACGGAGATCTTGCCGCGCGGGCTCAGCAGATCGTGCACGCGGTCTTGCAGGTTCTTGGCGTCGGCGTAGCTGACCGCGATGATGCGCGTCTCGGTGGGCGCCACGTCGGCCAGCTGCTTCTGGCGCGCGATCTCCTGCTCCAGCTCCTTCTCCAGCACCACCAGGGGCGCCACGCGGATCAGGTTGCCCTCACGCACCTGGCCCAGCAGCTTCGAGCGCAAGATGACGTCCAGGGCCTGGTCCCAGGGCACGTTTCGCATCTTGATGGTGACCTCGCCCTTCACGTCGTCGGAGGTGACGATGTTGACCTGACCGACGTCGGCCAGCAGGCGCAGGATGTTGTGGATGTCGGCGCCCTTGAAGTCGAGATCGATGCGGCGCCCCGAGTAGCGGCGACGGCCGGTCCGCGGCGTCTGCGTGCCCAGCGACGCCGAGCCCCCCGCCACCGGGCCGGCAGAGGGCGCCGCGCCCGTCGAAGCTGCCGGCGCCGCCCCGGCAGGAGCGGTGGCGTCGTAGCGCGGGTTCGCGCTGGTGATACGGGCCGTGCCCTTGGCTGACGGGGGCGCCGGCGTCCCGGGCGTGGGGTTGACCTCGACGGTGGGGGGCGCCGCGGTCGCGTTGCTGGTGCCCATCGTGGGGACGTCATCGGCACCGGCCGACCCGCTGAGCAACAGACCGAGGCACAGCGCCCCCGCCGACCAGCGCGTGCGGGCGCGAGAGCGGGCGCGTCCGCCGTCGTTCGTTGCCTGCCAGGAATGCCACCAGGGAAGCTTCGTCATGGGGCCTCGTCGGGGTTGACCAGAATCGCTTTTTCGACGACGCGCGGCTCGCCCGCGCTGGTCGTCTCGGTGATCTCGACGATCACCCGATCGGAGAGGATCTTCGTGACGCGGGCACCGTTGCGGGAGATGAAGTCGCCCTTCTTCACCGTCTGCCCGTAGCCCGAGGGATCGCGAAACATCGCCCGGGGCGCTTCATCGCCCGAGATGATGGCGATCAGCGCCAGGTCTTCCAGCCCCACCTTGTCGAAGGCCGAGGGCGCCTTCTTGCTCTTGGCGGCCGGATGGGACTCGGTGAACAGCCGGAGGTACGAATGAAAGGGATCGCGATTGGTCTCCTCGTTCTCGACGAAGTCCTCGTCGCGCAGGACCTTGTGGCGCAGGGCCGCGATCCGCTTCGCCGCCGCCGCGTCGGGCGTCATCCCCGCGCTGCCGCCGGCACCCGACGGCAACGCCCCGGCGCTGCCGCCCGCGTCGGTGGCGCGCGCCATGCGTCCGGCCACGCCGGCGCCCAGCGCCAGCAACATGGCGATGCGCATCACCCGGCGAATCACGGCGTCGCTCCCGGGGCGGCGGCGGCGGGCGTGGTCTTGTCGTTGAACCGGAAGGTAGCCGCCACGAACTTCGCGCGCAGCTTGGGGGGCGCGGCGCCCATCCCATCTCCGCCGCCTTTGTCCTTGTCGGGCGCCAGCGACAGGTTCTCCACGTTGACGATCCGCTGCAGCTCGCTGACGTTGCGGAAGAAGCGCGCGATCTGGTGGTAGCTGCCGCGCACCTCCATCTTCACGGGGATGCGCAGGTACTGGTCCTGCGGGGCCTCCTGGCCGATGTCCACGCTCAGCACCTCCAGCCCCACCAGCTCCGCCTGCTCTTGCACGCTGGCGAGAAAGGAGGGGATCTCCGCCCGCTTGGGCAGCGCCTTCAGCAACTCGCGCTGCTCTTTCTCCAGATCCTCCAGCTCGGCCTTGAAGGCCAGGTACTCGCCGCGACGGCGCTGGTAGGTCGACATCTCGTCCTGCAGGTCGGCCTCGTGCGCGTGCGCCGACACGATGCGGGCGGCGGCGTCCGAGTAGAAGAACTGGTAGTTCACCAGCGCAGCCAGCATGACGATGCCGATCGTCACGCCCACCTTCTTGGCCGGCGTCAGCTTGCGCAGCTTCCGCAGCAGCTCGTCCATCAGTAGATCACCCGCGCGCTGACGTGGAAGGTGACCCGCTTGGCCCCGCTCACCGAGCCGTTGTCGCCCACCTGGGTGGTCGACTCGGGGGTGACCTCGCCGAAGAACACGGACAGCTGCAGCCGCTTCAGGAACTCGGCCACGTCCTCGTTGGTGCGCCCGGCTCCCTGAATGCGCACCTTGCGCTGGGTCTCGTCGAAGCTCTCCAGCCACAGCCGCCGCGGATCCCAGCCGGCGTTGAAGCCGACGTTGGGATCGCGCCGAAGATGCTCCTCGTAGGTGGGCCGGTCGAACGTGGGCCCCTTGTGGGGGGTCAGGATCTCCGACAGCTCGCGCATGATGTACACGGGCCCGGTGCGCCCGCTCTTCAGCACGTCGATGGCCTTCTGCTGCTTCAACAGGTCCTGGCGTTGCGCCTTGACCTTGTCGTAGTCGCCCAGCTCGGTCTTCAGGCGCTCGATGCCGTCCTTCAGCGCGTTGTTCGCGCGCACCAGCCGGTCCGCCTCGCCGGTGGTGCTGGCGGTCAGCAGGAACATGCCGCCCAGCGCCAGCACCACGACCGCGGCCATCGCCACCAGCGCCCGATCGCTCGCCGCCAGGCGCGGTCCCTTGCGGGCGCGGATCAGGTTGATGTGCATCATGCGTCGCCACCGTCACCGGGGCGCCGCAGGGCCAGCCCTACCGCCACCGCGGCCTCTCCGGCGTGCTTGCTGACGAAGGCCGGGTCCAGCTTGGCCTCGTCGACCGTGACCCTGCGGAAGGGGTCCATCGCCTCGACCGGCACCTTGGCCCGTTGCTCGAACTCGTGCGCCAGGGCCGCCACCTTCGAGGTGCCGCCCGACAGCAGCACGCGCGCCAGCTTCAGGTCGGGCGACGACGCCAGGAAGAAGTCCAGGGAGCGCTGCACCTTGGTGGCGGTGCTGTCGGCCACCTCCTGCATGATGGCCTCGAAGCCGGCGGGGGGCGGGCGCACCGCCTCGGGATCGGTGGCGGCCACCTTCAGCTGCTCGGCCTCGTCGTAGCTGACGTGCAGGCGGCGCTGCAGCTCCTCGGTGAAGGCGGCACCGCCCACGGTCACGTCGCGGACGAACACGCTGACGCCGCCGCTGACCACGTTGACGTGGGTGATGGCGCTGCCCAGGTGGACCAGCGCCACGGCACCGGGCAGGTTCACGTCGGCGTAGGCGGCCTCGAACGCGTTCTGCACGCTGAAGGCCGCCACGTCCATCACCACCGGCTGCAGCTTGGCGTCCCGCAGCACCTGCGCGTAATCGGCGATCATCTCCTTCTTCGCGGCGACCAGGATGACCTCCATGGGGCCGCCAGCGTTCTTGTTGCCGGTCTTGCCGCCGCTCTTGTTGCCGGTCCTGTCGTCGTTCCTGCCGTCGTCCTTGGGCGTCACCACCTGGTAGTCGATGTCGACCTCGTCGCGCTTGAACGGAATGTGCTGTTCGGCCTCCCCGGGGATGCGCTCGGACAGCGCGTCCCTGGACATCGGCGCCATCTGAATCTTCTTCACGATGACGGAGTGCCCGGCGATGGCCGTCGCCACCGGCCGATTGCCGATGGCCAGCGCGCTCTTCAGCCGCTCCAGCGCCTCGACGACCGCGGCGCGATCCATCAGCGCGCCGTCGACGATCGCCTGCGGCGGCAGGTACTCGATCCCGAAGTTCACCAGGCGGGTCCCCCGCCGCCCCACGTCCAGCACGACCGCCTTGATGGCGCTCGAACCGATGTCCACCCCCACGCACGTGCTAGCCACGGCGCCACCGCCTCGGGCCAGGCGCGGCCCCACTCGACGCGGCACCGGACCGGCGCAGCAGGCCCAGCGAGATCGGCCGCGTGGACATTAATCCCATCTTTGCCTACATTGTAGGACTCACGGATCTCCAGTCAAGAAATGGACCTTTCCCCGCCGGGTCCGCCGGGACCGGGCGGTCAGGCGTCCGACTTCGGGGCGCCGCGCCGCCGCGGCTCGATCTCGATGCCGTAGTCCTTGATCTTGTACAGCAGCGCCCGGTGGCTGATCTCCAGCAGCTCGGCCGCCCGCACGCGGTTGCCCTTGGTGCGCCCCAGCGCCCTCCGGATCAACGTCTCCTCGATCTCCCGCGAGGCCCGTTTGATCGACAGCTCGGGCCCGGGGATCACGACCTCACCGGAACGGTCGGCCTCCTGGGCCGCCTCCGCCTGGGCGGCCCGGGTGGCGCCCAGCAAGCGCTCGGGCAGGCTGTCCACGTCCACGCGATCGTCCGCGCACAGCACGGCCGCCCGCTCGATGGTGTTCTCCAGCTCGCGCACGTTGCCCGGCCAGTCATGGGCCACCAGGATCTTCATCGCCTCGGGGTCCACCTGGCGCGGCGACAGCCCCAGGCGGGCGCAGGACCGGGCCAGGAAGTGGTCCACCAGCCGAGGGATGTCCTCGCGCCGCTCGCGCAGCGCCGGGATCTCGATCTCGAGCCCGGCCAGCCGATAGTACAGATCCTCGCGGAAGCGCCCGGCGCGCACCTCGGCGCGCAGCTCGCGCGCCGTCGCCGCCACCACGCGCACGCGCACCTGCACGTCGTCGGTGGCGCCCACGCGCCGTAGCGTGCCGTCCTGCAGCACCCGCAGCAGCTTCGCCTGCAGGCCCAGCGGCAGATCGGCGATCTCGTCCAGGAACAGGGTGCCCCCGTCCGCGACCTCGAACAGGCCGCGCTTGTCGCGAACGGCGTCGGTGAAGGCGCCGCGCTCGTGCCCGAACAGCTCCGACTCGATGAGGCCGGCCGGGATGGCCCCGCAGTTGACCGGCACGAAGGGCCCGCGCCGCCACGGCGACTGCTCGTGCAGCGCCCGGGCGACCAGCTCCTTGCCGGTGCCGGACTCGCCGCCCACCAGGACGGCGCTGGGCACGGTGGCGAAGCGGCGCACCTGCGCCAGCAGGGCCTTGATCTTCGGGCTCTGTCCCACGAACCGTTCGACCGCGGCCGCCGAGGCACCGTCGGCGGGGACCGGTCCGGGAGGGCGCGTACCGGCGCGCCCCCGCAGCACCTCCTGCTTGCGCAGCGACAGCACCAGCGCGTCGAGCCCGGCGGAGGCCAGCACGAAATCGTGCGCCCCCTGCCGGATCGCCTCCAGGCCGTCCGCCTCCTCCGGGACCAGCGCCACCACGGCCAGCTGGTGCGCGGCGGCCGCCGAGGCGTTCCCGTTCGCGCGGGGCGCGTGCAGGGCGCGCGACAGCGCGCTCAACCCGAGCAGGCTGCCTGGGCCCACCACGACCAGGCCGGCCTCCCCGTCCTGCCCCAGCGCCGCGATGGCCGAGGCGTCGGCCACCGTCTCTCCCTCGATGCCGTGGTCGTGCAGGCCGAGCAGCAGCTCGCGTCGCAGTCGTTCGTCGGATTCGAGCAGGAGCAATCGTCGCATCGTCGGGACCCGCGCGGCCGCGGATCGACGCCAGCCTAGCCGGCGAACCGGCAGTTGGCGAAAAGTTCCGGCATTTCTCCCGCCAAACGGGTGGATTTTTTGCCTCGCGGTCCGCCCGGGTTTTTACTGCGAACATGAGCGTGGAAATCGATCGGGCGACGTTGCCTTGCGGCGTCTGCGGGGCACGGGTGACCGAGTTGCGACGGGGACGCTGCTGGGGCTGCTACACACGCTGGGGCGAGGCCCGGCCCGTGGGAAAGGGAGCAGCGTGCACCATCTGCGGCGAGCGCCGCCGCGCCGAGCTGCGGCTGATCGAGTTGCACGGACGCAGCCACGCCTTCTGTCACAGCTGTTCGGGCAAGCTGTCGCGCATCGACGCCGTCCCCCCCACCCTGGCCGGCGTGCGCGCGTTGCTGACGCGCGAGCGCCGCACCGGCGAGCGCCGCGGTGAGGGCGTGGATCGCCGCATCTTTCCCCGGGAGCGCCGGGTGGGCGAGCGGCGGGTCCCCCCGCGTACCGGAAAGGGCGACACGGACCCGCACATCGCGCTGCCCGACCTGGAGGAGATCGTCATCGAGATCGAGGCCGCCGAGCTGGAGCCGGTCGAGCAGACGATGGTTCGCCAGGCGCCCGACCCGGAGAGTGAAGCTCCGAACGGGAGCGCCTGACCGGTCGACCCGTCGACCGGTCAGGTCACTCGGCGGACTACGGGGCCATGATCCGTCCAGGCGCGGCGTTCGCACCGTCCTGGGTATGACAGGAGTTGCAGTTGCCCGCCGACTGGCTGGCCACCATCATGCGGACCGCCCCCGCCGAGTTCGTCACCTTCGCGGTGAAAGGCGTCTTCACCGCGGTGTTGCTGTAAAAATTGCCTGACGTCGCGCTGGGCGTCAGCGTGATCATGGCGCCGTCGGCGCCGGTGACGATCACCTTGATTCCGCCGGCGGCCGTGCCGTCGCAGTTGTTCGGCTCGTGCGCGGTGGGATACACGGTGCCCGCGATGGTGAACGAGTGACACCCCTTGCAGTCCAGGCCCGGCCGCATGTCCTGACCGTTCCCCGACGTCCACGTCTTGCCGCTGGTGCATACCGGGGCAGACGAACCCCCGCTCCCCGCCATCATCCCACCGGTGCCGACACCGCCCGTGCCGATCACTCTGCCACCGCTACCGGTGGTGCCGCCGCCGCCGAAGCCACCGCGCCCGCCCACCGCGATCATGCCGCCCGAGCCCAGGCGGCCCGCGGCGCCACCGGTGCCGATCACGACGGTGCCGCCGCTGCCCACGACGCCGCCGGTGGCCGCGCCGCCGCTGCCCACGACGCCGCCGGACCCAACCTGACCGCCGGTGGCCACCATGCCGCCCGAGCCCAGGCGCCCGCCCGAGCCCAGCATGCCGCCGCTGCCCGTTGCCAAGCTGCCGCCGCTGCCCGAGGAGACGGCGCCGCCGCTACCGGAGGCGTGGCTGCCGCCGGTGCCGGCCTGGCTTCCTCCGCTGCCGGTCTGCGTCGTGCCGCCGCTCCCGTCCTGTCCACCGGAGCCACCTGCATCCCCCCCCACATCGCCGCCTGTCCCCATGCATCCAGCCAACGCAATCAGCACGAACGGCAACGCTCTTCTCATTTCCAGCCTCCGGGTGTCGGGAAAGGGTGTACGGTGAGTCCGATTCGGTGAGGGCAGAAGGAAGTACCCTCGTCGCTGCGCAGCCAGGCACCCAGTCTTCCTAGATCGACATGGCAGTTCACACGGTCGTGGCCATCCTGATCGCCGTCGGGGACGTGTCCTCACCGACGCAGCCGACCATGGACGCGATGAGCGGCGCCGTGGCCGAGGCCCTGGGCCCCGACGTCTCGCTGGTGCTTCGCACGACGCCGGCGCCGTCCGATGAAGAGGCGCTGGCGCTCGAGCGCGAGCTGGGCGCCGCCGCGGTCGCCCGCGTCATCTGGGATCGGCCCGATCAGACGGTGGGGGTCCTGCGGGCCCACCTGCGCTCGCACGGCCAGGGAAAAGGGCAAGGACAAGCGCCTGGGCAAGGAGACGACCGGTGGTTCGAGCGGCGGATCTCCTTTTCGCCCGCCGACAGCCGCGCCGAAAGAGGACGAACGCTCGGCTTCGCGTTCGCTTCGCTGCTGTTGACGAACGGTGAAGAGGAGGCGGCGACCACGCCGCGCCGGGTCACCCCGCCGCCGTCACCTGCCGCGGAGGTGCCGAGCTCTCGTGGCAATCCCGCCACCGTGGTCGTCCAGCCCACGCCCCCCGCCGCCGCGCCGTCCCCGCCGCCGCGGACCCGCGCCTTCGCGATCGACCTGGCCGCGCTGGCCGCGACGGGGATCGGCGGACCGGCGCGGGGCCTGGGCGCCGCCCTTCACGCGGAGTGGGCGGTGAGCGGACACTTTTACGCGCGGGCCGGAGCCCTGGGCCGGGCCGGTCCCGTTCCCGGGCTCAACGGAGAGGACACGGTGGGAGGCCTGGGCGCAGGTGTCGCGTTCCGGCCGCGCCTACCCGAAGCGGGTAAACGCTCGCTGGGAATGGGGCTGACCCTAGAAGTTCTGGGCCTTTACCAGGATCTCTCCCATCGCACCGGCGGCGGAACCATCTTGCACGAGGGGCGGCTGCAAGGGGCGGTCGCCGGCGGCGCTGAAGCCACCTGGGCGGTCGGCCAGGCGCTGGAGCTCTTCGGCACCCTGGGCGCTGAGCTGATGTTCGGAACAACGGAGGTCACGGTGGCCGGCCGACCGGTCGCCACGCTGCCTTTGTTCCGGCCGACCGCGCTGGTCGGGCTGCGCTGGCACGACTGAAGACCTGGCGCCCTCCCCTGCCTGCGTGCTGCCCGCGGGCGATCGCCTGCCTGACGCCGGCGCCGCCACGGTACACTAAAGATGAATGGGGGTCAGCGAGAAGGGTACGCTGCGTCTGCTGCGCGGCGACGCGGACGCGAAATGGCGCGCGAACCGGGAGGCCACCGGCCTCTCGGATCAGCAGCTCGTTTCCGCCGTGGCTGCCGGCGACGACCGCGTCGCCTCGGCGCTTTGCGTGCGCGTCACGCCGCAGATCGACCGTACGATCCGGCGCCTGCTGGGACGGTTCGACGCCGACCACGAGGACATCAGCCAGCTGTGCCTGGTCGAGATCATCAACACCATCGGGCGCTACCGGGGCGACTGTACGCTGGATCGCTGGGTCCAGAGCGTCACGGCGCACGTGGTGTTCAAGCACCTGCGGCGCCGAAAGCTGGAGCGGCGGATCTTCACCAACCTGCTGGCCGACGACGCGCACGCCGGGCCCGTCAACCTGGATCGCGCGGCCATCACGCGCGCCCTGCTCTCCCGCATCGCCACACACCTGGATGACCTGGCAGCGCCGCGGGCGTGGGCGTTCTTGCTGCACGACGCCCTGGGGTACGACCTGACCGAGGTCGCCGAGATGACCGCCTGCTCGGTCGCGGCCGCGCAGAGCAGATTGTCGCGCGGGCGTCGCGATCTTCACGAGCGCATATCGGACGACCCCGAGCTGCGCGAGCTGCTGCACATCGAGGAGGAGAGCGAGTGACCGGCGACGTATCGCGCGCGGCGGACCTGCTGCGGCGCACCCGCCAGTCCGCGCCCGCCCCGGAGCTGGATCCCGCGCGGCTGGTTCCGGCGGCGCGGCTCGCGCTTCGACAGCGGCGTGGACGCCTGGTCTTCCGAAAGCTCGCGGTCGGTGCCGTGGCGGTGGCCGCGGCCGCCGTCGTCACGCTGGGCGTCGGGCGCTCGCTGCATCATGGTGTGCCCAGCACGGTCGCTTCGCGGCCCCGTTCGCATGCGCTGGCCATCCTGGGCGCCCCGCCCGCCGGTCCGGTGGCGCCCGGTACTGTCGTCGACACGGGCATCACCCTGCAGGCTCCGGCGGGCGCGCCGGTCCGGCTGGGCAGCGCAGATGGCACGGTCCTGACGCTGGAAGCGCGGGGCGAGCTATCGGTGGTCGAGCAGTCGGCGACGCGCCGGTTCTTGTTGCGCAGGGGGGCCGTGCGGGCCCAGGTCGCGCATCTACACGACGGCGAGCGGTTCCTCATCGCGACGGACGACGCCGAGATAGAGGTGCACGGGACCGCGTTCCGCGTGTCGCTGGCCGACGGCGAGCCGGGCTGCGAGGACGGACGGCGCACCCGCGTGGCCGTCACGCAGGGGATCGTCAGCGTACGGGCGGGCGGCCGAGAGACGCTGGTGGCCGCCGGCAACGTCTGGCCGGCTTGCGCCCGACCCGAGGCACCAGCCACCCCCGACGCGGGGACGATCGCGCGCCGCGCGGCGGTCCAGGCCCCGACCGTGCCTCACCGACGCGCCCGTACGCAGGCGAGCGTGGCGCGTCCCACCGACGGGCTGAGCGCGGCGAACGACCTCTTCGCGGCGGCGGCCAGGGCCGAGCGAGAGCACCGGCCAGGCGAGGCGCTTCGCCTGTTCAGCCAGTTGCTGGACGTGGCGCCGACGGGTCCGCTGGCCGAGGGCGCGGCCGCGCAGAGGATGAAGTTGCTGGCGCCGAGCGATCCCGCGGCAGCCCGGCGCGCCGCGGCCGATTACCTCGCTCGTTACCCCGACGGTTTCGCGCGTGACGATGCCCGGCGTCTGGCCGGGAACGGTCCGTGAGCGAGCCGGCGCGGGCTTCCGGGCCGGTCCTGGTCGCCCTGGTGATCGCCGCGGTCGGCACGCTGACGTGTCATCAGCACGTGGCGTTCGACCAGAACGGCTGCGACCAGGACTCGGAGTGCGGGTTGCCCACCTGGCACTGCGACACCTCCTCCGCGACCTGCGTGCAGTGCCTGGGCGACGATGACTGCGCCATGCTGGGCATCGGGCGCATCCGCTGCGACACGGCCGCGCATCGCTGCGTGGAGTGCGGAACGGACGGCGACTGCGGCCAGGGGCGCGGCTGCCGCGCCCGTCATTGCGTCACGCTCTGCAACGCCGAGGGGACCAGCGCGTCTTGCCCGTCGGCGGCGCCGTACTGCGAGTCCGATGACGACTCGGGGTTTTGCGTCCAGTGTGGCGACGACCTGCCCCAGGGCTGCAAGAGCGGCGCGGTGGCCGGACCGATCTGCGGCCGGCTCGGTATGTGCCTGGCCTGCCTGACCGACAGCGACTGCAGCGGACCCAGCCCCCACTGCGAGACGTTCGCCGGTCGATGCGTCGAGTGTGTGGCGAACGTGGACTGCGCGGGCGGAACCGTCTGTGACCCCGCGGCCAACCGTTGCGTGTCCCCGCAATAGCGCAGGTACGCGGGGGTCGCGCCGCCACGACCGGGCCGCCGGCGTAGTTCGCGGTCAGGGCAAGGCAGGGCACTGGCTGCCCGCCGTGACCTGACGACAGGCGATGGGCGACCCGACGTTGCCGCCCGTGGGGCAGCACTTGAGGCCCGTCGCGCAGTCGCTGTCCGCGCCACAGGGCGCTCCGGCGGCGCCGCTGCCGGTGATGCAGCCGTTCGTGGCCGTGGTGTCGGTGCCGGCCTGATGGGCGGTGCAGGCGTTGGGATAGCTCTTGCCGTCGCAGCCGCACACCGGGCCAGGCGCGCATGCGACGCCCCCGACCTGGCGCGGCTGGCAGGTGCCCGTCTGATCTCCGGCGCCGCAGCTACCGTCGCGGAACAGGCAAAACTGATCGGTGTCGCAGCCCCGGCCCAGCAACCCGCCGCACACCACGCCCGAGCCGCCATGGCCGCCGCCGGCACCGCCGCCCCCGGCCGCCACCTTTCCACCGGCGCCCCCGCTGCCGGCCGAGGCGCCGCCGGTTGCGCCATGGCCGCCGCTGCCAAGGCTGCCGCCGTTCGACGAGGCCGTGCCGCCGTTCCCGCCACGACCGCCCATGCCGGCACCGCCAGCACCGGTGAACGCACCTCCGGTCCCACCGGTGGCGGATGCGCCGCCGCCGCTGCCGGAGCGACCTCCGTGACCACCTCCGCCGCCGGCCGGCGAGCTGCCGCCGCTGCCGCTACAGGCGCCCAGCGCCATCGCCGCCACGAAGCACAGGCACGGAAGTCGCATAGACACCCCACGTGAGTGTCTCCGACCGACCGCCGTTTCGTCAATTGAACGCGCCCGCGCGCATTTCACCGAAGCCTTCTGCCGAGGGCGCTTCCCCACCGGGGCCGTCGTCGTCCGGACGTTGTTCCAGGCGCTGGTCAAAGCTCGCTTCGACGCACTGCCTGATATCGCGCACCTTGCGGCACATCCCCCGGGCACAGATGCTGTCCAGTCATATCGTGGCGCGCCTCGCGCGCGCCGCTGCGTTCGCCGTCCTTCTCTTGTCGTGTCTCGTTTCCCGGCGCGCCGAGGCCTACCCGTGGATGATTCGTCACGACCATCCGGGGTGCGTCCAGTGTCACATGGATCCGTCGGGCGGAGGGTTGTTGACGGCGTACGGCCGCGAGGAGGGCGAGGCGGTGTTGCCCATGCAGTGGGGTGCGCAACCTTCGGACGACACCATCGCCCGCCGCGCGAAATTTGCGTGGGGCCTCGTCGACACGCCTGACTGGCTGCTGCTGGGGGCCAGTGTGCGGCCGGGCCTGGTCGGGGTGAAGGTCGACAGCGGCGCGATGTCCGTCCAGACCGTGCTGATGGAAGCGGACCTGCGCGCCGGGGTGCGGGCCGGCGGCTTTCGCGCGTCCGCCAGCCTGGGCATCGTCACCGTCGATAGCTCGCCAGCCTCACTGACCGGCAACCTGGTATCGCGCGAACACTGGCTGGGCTACGCGTTCGCGCACGACAGCGTGACGATACGCGCCGGTCGGCTGAACCTGCCCTTCGGCATCCGCTCGATCGAGCATACCTTCTGGGCCAGGCAGCAAACGCGCACCGACATCAACGACACCCAGCAGGACGGACTGGCGCTGGCCTATTCCAGTCCCTGGCTGCGCGGCGAGGCGATGGCCATCGCCGGCAACTATCAGCTCAGCCCGGCGGCCCGCCGCGAGCACGGGTACAGCGCCTATCTCGAGTTCGATCCTCGGCCGTGGGCCGGGGTGGGCGTCAGCAGCCTGGTCACCCGCGCGGACTTCGATCCGAACCTTCACGTGGCCAACACCCGCCAGGCGCACGGCCTCTTCGCGCGGGTGTCGCCCCTCACTCCGCTGGTGCTGCTGGCCGAGTTCGATTCGCTGTGGGACGCGCCGGCGGGGATGGGCTCCAGCACGCGCTGGGTCGGTCTGCTTCAGGCGGACGTCGAGCCCCGGCAGGGCATCCATCTGATCGCCGCCGGCGAGGCGCTCTCCGCCGGCCTGAACACGACCCAGCGTTCGTGGTCGGGCTGGGTGGGTGTCGACTGGTTCGTGTGGTCGCACGTCGACCTGCGCGCCGACTTCATCCGCCAGGCCCTGGGGGCCGGGCCCGACCGATTTCAGGTCACGTCATTCGTCTTGCAAGGACACGCCTACCTATGAACCCTCTCCGGAACGTCCTGGGACGATCACGACTCGATCGCGCGCTCGTCGCTCTCGCCCTGGCAGGCGCAGCGCTGCTGCCCGCGGTGGCGCAGGCGCGGCCCGATTTTCCGCCCGAAATCGCCGGGCACCTGTCGGCCACCGTCGCTCCGGCCTGCAGCGTCTGTCACCTGGAGGGGAAGATTGGGGGGATCACGGTGGTCACCCCCTTCGCCATGTCGCTGCGGGGGCATGGCTTCACCGGCGCCTCCGACACGCTGCTGGCGGCGCTCGATCAGATGGCCGCGGACGGCACCGATACGGACGGGGACGGCGTGTCCGACGTGGACGAGCTGCGCGCCGGCACCGATCCCAATTCGCCCGTTCCCGGGGCGGCGACGGCCGATCCCACCTACGGCTGCGCCGTCGCCTCCGGGCGGGACCGGACCCGGGGGACGGCCGCGCTGTCGTTCGCGGCCGGGGCGCTGGCCTGGGCGCTCATTCGCCGCCGCTCGCATCGTCGCTGAGCTCGGCCGCCGGCGCTGGTGGCGTCAGTGCAGGGGCAGCTCGACCATCCAGCGCTTGCCTTCGCGAACGACCGTGATGGCCTGGTGATCGCCGGCGGCCGAGGCGACGTCGACCTCGGCCTCGTCGCCTTGGCGGTGTAGCTCGTGAATGGAGGTCGCCTCCCACGCGGGGGGGACCCATCCCACCGTCACCAGATCCTCCGGCCGCAGCAGGCGCGCGCCGCCCGACTTGCGGGCCGCCGCCAGGATGTCTTCGATGTGCCCGCGCGTGCGCGGGCCCAGACGGTGATAGACCGCCGCCCGATCGCCCGAGCGCGCCGCCGAGATCAGCTGCGCCACGGCCGCTTCGGGCGACGCTCCCGGTTCGCTGGACGAACAGCCGAGCGGCGCGCCGGCGAGGCAGGCGGCCGCCAGCGCGGCGAGGACGCGCCCCCTGGGCGCGCCGGCACGCGCGCGCGGCCGCTGCGGGCTGGCGCCCTTCCCTTTCATGGCGCGGCGGGGGCCGCGGCCAAGCCCAGCTTCTCGCGCACCCGCCCCATGGTGGCGCGGGCGCGGGCCCGCGCCCGCGCCGCCCCTTCCTTCAGGATGTGCTCGACCTTGTCGGGGTCGGCGCGCAGCGCCTCGGCGCGGGCGCGAATGACGTGCAAGTCGGCCTTGACCCCTTCGAACAGCCACTTCTTGCAATCGATGCAGCCGATGCCGGCCGTCGTGCATCCCTGCCGGACCTCCGCGCGCCGCTCGTCATTCGAGAAGAACTTGTGCAGCGTGAAGATGTTGCACACGTCGGGGTCGCCTGGATCGGTCCGCCGCACGCGCTTGGGATCCGTGGCGGCCGTGCGCAGCTTCGCCCAGATCGCGTCGTCCCCCTCGGACAGGGAGATGGTGTTGCCCACGCTCTTCGACATCTTGGCCTGACCGTCCAGCCCCAGGATCTTGGGCGTGGTGGACCACAGCGGCTGCGGCTCGGCGAAGGTCTCGCCGAAGCGGGAGTTCCAGCGCCGGACGATCTCGCGGGCCAGCTCGAGGTGCTGGCGCTGATCCTCCCCCACCGGCACCAGCTTCGCGTCGTACAGCAAGATGTCCGCCGCCTGCAGGACCGGATAGGTGAAGATGCCGGCGTTGATGTTCTCGGGCTGGCGGGCAGCCTTGTCCTTGAACTGGGTCATGCGCTCGAGGTCACCATGCGGCGTGACCGAGGCCAGGGCCCAGGCCAGCTCGGTGTGCTCGGGGACGTCGGACTGCACGAACAAGGTCATCCGCTTGGGATCCAGGCCGCAGGCCAGCAGGTCGACGGCCATGGCCCGCACCCGCTCCGCCATCTCCTCGGGCTGGTAGGTCTGCGTGATGGCGTGATAGTCGACGATGCAAAAGAAACATTCGTACTGGCCCTGCAACGCAACCCAATTGCGAACGGCGCCCAGGTAATTGCCCAGGTGCAACTCGCCGGTGGGTTGAATGCCGGAGAAGACGGTCTCCATCCGCGCGTGTTTAGCACGGGATCGCCTCGCGTATCTCCTTCGGCACCCTCGGCAGGCACGCCCGCTCGCGACGAAGCCAGGCCGCCAGGGTGGCCTCGCCGGGTCGCGCCCCGGGCGCCGCGCTCCCATTGATGGTCGCTTCCTTGCTACATTGGCGGCCCAGCCATCAAATATTCGGGCGCGTCGCCCCGTCCATTCCCGCGAAGGAGAACATTCATGAACCGGTATCTCTGGTTGGTTGCAGGGTCCTTGGCGCTGGGGGGCGCGGGGTGTGTGGTGCGCGCTCAACCCGCCCCCGTCGTGGTCAGCCCCGAGCCGGAACCGCCACCGCCCGACTACGGGCCCAGCTACCCGACGGTCCCGCCGCCCGCGCCCATCGTGGAGTACCGGCCTCCGCCCCCTGGCTACGGGTACATCTGGGTTGACGGCTACTGGGATTGGACCGGCTACGACTGGGCCTGGACGAACGGCTCCTACGTGCCGGAGCGCGCCGGTTATCTCTACGTTCGCCCGCGCTACATGTACGAAGGCAATCACTGGGTCTATCACCGGTCGTACTGGGAAGGGCCCGACCATCGTCGCGACTACGTCTACGGACGTCCCGCGCCCGTGAACCGCGGCATTCCGGTCCGGCCCGGCTACGGCGGGCCTGTCAACGGTCCCCGGCCCGGGTACGTTCCTCCGCCCGGTGGAGGGGGCTTTCACCCCGGGGGACCTGCGCAGCGCCCCGAATACAACCGGCCCGGCAATCCGCCGCCGGGCGGTGGGTTCCGCCCCGGCCCCGCCGAGCCCGGCCGACCCCCGAACATGGGTCCGCCGAACGGCGGGGGGTTCCACCCCGGCCCCGCCGAGCCCGGCCGGCCCCCGAACGCAGGTCCACCGGCTGGCGGCGGCTTTCACCCCACTCCCGGGGAGCCCGCGCACCCGAACAACATGGGTCCGCCGAACGGCGGGGGCTTTCATCCTGGCCCGGCGGAGCCGAACCGGCCGAACGGCCCGCCGGCCAACCCCGCCCCTGGCGGCGGCTTTCATCCGAACGAGCCGAACCGTCCGAACGGCATGGGTCAGCCCACGACCCCGGGCGGTGGCTTCCGTCCTCCCGGCGGTGGCATGGGTCAGCAGCCCAACGCGGGCGGCGGGTTCCGCCCTCCGGGGGGCGGCTTCCCCCCTCCCGGTCAGCCTCATCAGGCGCCCGGCGCGCCCTCGGGCATGGGCGCGGGCCCCGCGCAGCGGAACACCGCGGTTCCGGGAGGCGGTCGCCCGGCCCCCACGCCGGTGCAGGGTGGCGGCGGCCTGAAGCGCAAGAAGTAGACGACCGGTCCGCCAGACCTCGATTCGCCGCCAGCGCGAGCCCCGCGCTGGCGGCGGCCCCTGTCTCATCTGCCCGGGCGCGGCCAGCTACCGCTGTTTCGGCCGGCGCCTCACCGCGGGTCGGGGAAGGTGCCCGCGGCGCGGCGCAGGGTCAGATCGGCGAGCGCGACGTCGAAGTGGGCGCGGGCCAGCGCGTCCTGCGCCTCGACCAGCGCGTCCTGCGCCTGCAGCACGTCGATCTGCGTGGCGCTGCCGGCCTCGTACTGCGTCCGGGTCAGCTCCACGCTCTCCTGGGCCAGGCCCACCGACCGCTCGGCGGTCAGCTGCGCCTGGTGCTTCGTGCGCACCTGCAGCTTCCCGTTCTCGATGTCGTCGCGGATGCTCTCGCGCAGCACTTCCTGGCGCGCCATGGTCTCTTGCAGCTTCGCGATCTGCAGGTGGCGATCCGCGTCCCGGGTGCCACCGTCGTAGATGACCCAGTCCAGCGTGGCGCCCACCGCCCAGGAGTGATGCTGTCGAATGAAGTTGTCGTAGTTGAACCAACGCGCGTTGCCGAACGCGGAGATGGACGGCGACCAGCGCCAGAGGTCGGCCCGGCGGGTCTGGTCCACCTGGCGCGCCCCCGCCTCCAGGGCCCGGAACTCCGGGCGCAGCTGCAGCACGTTCTCCAGGTCCTTGCCCACCACGTCGATCTGGCCGCCGTCGAAAGACTGCTCGGGCGGTACCACCCGGAACGGTTTGTCCGCCTCGATCAGCGTGGCCAGCGCTCGATACGACTGGCTCCTGGCCAGGTCGGCCTCGCGCCGCGCCTGCTCGGCCCGCAGCACGGCGATCTCGGCGCGATCGACGTCCAGCTTCGTCACGGTCCCCGCGCCGAAGCGGGTCCGCGCCGTGTCCAGCGTGGCCTTCGCCACCGCGATGTTCGAGTCGCGCGCCGCGATCACCTCCTCGGCGGTGGCGACGGCGTAGAACGCCTGTGCCACGCTGAACAGGATCTCGTCCTCGGAGGCCTTCATGCTGTGCTCGGCGACCTCGACGCCGCTCTTCACCGCCTTCAATCCGGAATACACCGCGGGCGCGAACAGCAGGGTCTGGAAGGCGACCGTCCCGTCGAGCTGATTCTCCGGCTGCAGGTTGATGAAGGCCGTCGTCTGGCCGGTCGTGGGATCGGTGATGGGGAAACGCACGCCGACGTTGTTGCGCGTGTACTTTCCCTGCGCGGTCAGCGTGGGGAACAACACGTTGTACGCCTGCTGCAGACCGACCTGAGCCTGCGCCACCCGTGCCCGTTCGACCACCAGGCTGCGGTTCGCGCGCCGGGCCAGCGCCAGCGCCTGCTCCAGCGTCAGGGCGCGTGCGTCACCTTCGGTCGACGCCCTCACGGACACCACCGCCGCCGGGGCCTCGGCGAGCGCCGCCCCCGTGACCGCGAAGGAGAAACCAGCCGCCATACCAATCGTCAGAACGTAACGGACCATGTTCATTTGTCTGCCAGACCCTCTCCGCATCAGGAAACTCCACTCCGCATCAGGACACTTCGCTTGCCGCCCGCCGCGACGCCGCCATCAACTCCGGATCTTCTTCGCGCGGCATGACCTCGTCTGCTCCCAGATCCTCGGCGGTGCGCCGGCCGAAGACGCGTCCCCACAGGCGGTTCCACTTCTCCGACACGTCGTCGAACAGCGTGTAGAAGATGGGCGTCGCCAGCAGCGTCAGCAGCAGGGACAGGATCTGGCCGCCCACCACCGGGCCGGCCGTGGCCTGGTTGAACTCGGAGCCGATGCCCTTCGAGAACACCAGCGGCAACATGCCGGCCACGAACGCCGCCGTCGTCATCAGGATGGGGCGCAAGCGGTCGCGGTTGCCGTGCAGGATGGCGTCCCGGCGGGACAGGCCACGCGCCCGCAGATGGTTGATGTGGTCGATCTGAAGAATGGCGTTCTTCTTCACCACGCCGAACAGCACCAGGATCCCCAGGAAGGTGAAGATGTCCAGGCCCTGGTGCAGGACCTTCAAGGAGATCAGCGCGAACGGCACGGTCAGGGGCAGCGCCAGCAAGATGGTGATGGGGTGCAGCCACGATTCGAACTGCGCCGCCAGGATCAGGTACATGAAGATGAAGGCCATGCCGAACGCGATCATGAACGAGCTGCCCGTACGCTTGATCTCCTTCGACTGACCGAAGGCCGAGAAGCGGTACTCGGCCGGCAGGTGCATGCCGGCCACGATCTTCTCCAGGGCCGCGCCCACCTCACCGCCGCCCACGCCGGGGGCGGTGTTGGCCAGGAAGGTCACCTGGCGCTGCCGGGCCAGGCGGTCGATCTTCGACGGGCCCTCGGCGTGCGTCAGGTCGACCACGTCCAGCAAGGGCACGGTGCCCAGCTTCGTCGACGGCACCGTCAGCTCGCCCAGGGCGGCCGGATCGTCGCGGTAGGGCAAGCTGGCGCGCACCAGGATGTCGTACTCGCGCCCCCGATCCTCGAAGCGCGACACCTTGACGCCGCCGATCAGCAACTGCGACGCCAGGCCCACGTCCGCGACGCTGACCCCCAGGTCGGCGGCCTTGCGACGATTCACCTCGGCCACGATCTCGGGGTTTCCGGCCACGAACGTGGTGTCGATGTCCACCGCGCCGGGAATCTCCTTCATCTTCTTGGTGATGTAGTCCGAGTACTCGGTCAGCTTCCCGAGATCGGGGCCCATCAACGTGTACTGCACGATGGCGTTCGCGAAGGTGCCGGCGCCGAACGCCGGGACCTGCGAGACGGAGATGCGGTACTCCTTGGGCTGGGTGGGCAGGATCTCCTTGCGGGCCCGCTGCTGCAGGTCGTCCTGCGACTGCTTGCGCTGATCGGGCGGCAGCAGGCGCACGAAGACCGAGGCCACGTTGGGCGTCTTCTGGAAGTTGTCACCGATCGTCACCACGGTGGAGGTGACCTCGGGCCACTCGCGGACCTGACGGGCCATGCGCTCGGCCACCAGCGCGGTCGCCGCCATGCTGGTCCCTTCCGTGGTGCGCACGTCGATCTGGAACTGCGCCTCGTCGTTCTTGGGCAAGAAGCCGCCCGGGATGGTCTTCGCCAGGGGCACGATGGCCACCAGCGCCACCAGGCACAGGGCCACCACGATCCAGCGCCGCCAGGGGTGAACCACCCAGCCCAGCACCGCCATGTAGGCGCGCTCGATGGGGCGATAGAACACGTCCACCAGCCGCTGCAAGCCGTTCTTCTTCCGCTCGCTGTCGGGCCGCAGGTCCAGGCGCAGCCAGCGCGAGGACAGCATCGGCGTCAACGTGAAGGCGACGAACAGGGAGATGGCGATGGCGACCGCCATGGTCAGACCGAAGCTCTTCAGGAAGCGGCCGGGGATGCTGTTCATGAAGGCGACCGGCAGGAACACTGCCAGCAGCGACAGCGTGGTCGCCAGCACGGCCAGGCCGATCTCCTTGGTGGCGTAGATGGCGGCCGGCATGGGCCGGATCTTCTTCTCGTCGATGAAGCGGAAGATGTTCTCCAGCACCACGATGGCGTCGTCGATGACGATGCCCACCGCCAGCGCCAGCGCCAGCAGGGTGATGGTGTCCAGGGTGAAGCCCAGCAGCCACATGCCCAGGAACGTGCCCACGATCGAGGTGGGGATGGCCAGCGCCGCGATCAGCGTGCTGCGCAGGTTCCCGAGGAACAGCAGCACCACCAGGGCGGCCAGCAGCGCGCCCATGGTCAGGTGCTCCTTGACCGCGGCCACGCTGGTGCGGGTCACCTCGGTGAAGTCGCGCACCACGCGCAGCTTGTAGCCGGCCGGCAGCGCCGGCTCGAACTCCTTCATGCGGGCGCGCAGGGCGTCGACCACCGCCACGCTGTTCTCGCCCGACTGCTTGCGGATCTGCAGCAGCACGGCCTGCTTGCCCTCCACGAAGGCGGCCGTCTCGGGCTCCTCCTCGCCGTCGACCACGGTGGCCACGTCGCGCACCAGGATGGGGTGACCCGCCACGTCGCGGATGGTGATGTCCCCCAGGGCCTCGGGGCTGCCCACGCGCCCCTTCACCCGGAACGTGAACCGCTGGGGGCCCGTGTCGATGTCGCCGCCAGGCGTGGTCAGGTTCTGCGCCACGATGGCCCGCTGCACGTCCACCACCGACAGGCCCGCGCTACGCAGCTTGTTGGCGTCGACGAAGACCTGCAGCTGCCGCTTGCGGCCGCCCAGGATGCTGACCTGGCCCACGCCCGACACGTTCTCCAGCGCCTGGCGCAGCTCATGATCGGCGTACTCGGTGACCTCGCGGACGGGCCGGTTCGATTCCAGCGCCACCGACAGGATGGGGGCATCCGAGGGATCCAGCTTGCTGACCACCGGCGTCTTGGTGCCCTCGGGAAGATCGGACAGCACCGTCGACAGGTGATCGCGCACCTCCTGCGTGGCGGTGTCGATGTTCTTGTCCAGGTTGAACGAGACCACCACCTGCGAGACGCCTTCGGTGGAGATCGAGCGCAGCTCCTCGATGCCGCTGATGGTGTTGATCGACTCCTCGATCTTGTCCGACAGCTCGGTCTCCACCTGCTCGGGCGAGGCGCCCGGCAGCACGGTAATGACCGTCACGATGGGCAGGTCGACCTTGGGAAACCGATCAAGGCTGAGGTTCTTGTATCCGACGATGCCGACCACGACGATCACCAGGATCATCACCGTCGCGAAGACAGGCCTGCGGACGCTTATGCTGGCGAGCCACTGCATGGTGTCCTCCTCACTCTCCCTTGCTCACTTGACCCGGGCGCCATCACGAACGTCGGGGGTGACGTTCAACACCACCAGCTCGCCCGCCTTGACGCCGTTCAGCACGGGGACCGAGCCCCCGCGCTCTTCCGCCGACTGCACCACCCGCTCCTCGACGCGGCCGTTTGCCACCACGAAGACGCGCTTCTGACTCCCGTCGTTGCGCACCGCGGACTTCGGCACCGCGGGCACGGTGTCCTCGCCCAGCGCCAGCTGCGCGGTCACGAACATGCCGGGCCGCAGCTCGGCGGGCGGGTTGTCGACCGTCGCCTCGACCACCGCGTCGCGGCTCTGCTCGCGCACGGACGGCCCGATGAACTTGATGTGGCCGGTGTACCGCTTGTCGCCCGCCGAGGTGTGGAACTCGACCGGCATCCCCTGCTTGATGCGCGGCACGTCGTTCTCCGGCACCGTCAAGGCCACGCGCAGCGACTCCACCGAGACCAGGGTCACCACCCGCGTCTCGGGACGCACCCACTCGCCCGCCGAGACGGCGCGATCGACCACCAGCCCCGAGAAGGGGGCCCGGATCTGCGCGTCCTTCAACGATTCGGCGATCTGATTGCGGCGCGCCTGCGCCGCCGCCAGCGACCACCGGGACGTCACGCACTGGGTCTGCGCCTTGTCGAAGTCGGCCTTGGAGATGGCGCCCTTGTCGAACATGTGCTGGGTGCGGTCGCAGTCCAGCTTGGCTTGCGCCTCCTGCGCGCGCAGGGTCTCGACCTGGGCGGCCGCCTCGTCGGACTGGGCGCCCAGGATGCGCGTGTCCAGCTTGGCCAGCACGGCGCCCTTCTTGACCACCGAGCCGCGCTCGACGTACGTCGCCAGGATCTTGCCCGTCGCGCCCGCGGCCACCTGGGCCTGCTCGGCGCCGATCAGGCTCCCCGAGAGGGTCAGCGTCTTGGGCACCTTCACCGTGGCGGCCGGCGCCGTGCGCACGGCGATGGGCGCCTCGGCCTGGGCCGCCGGGGCCGGAATGGGCTGGGCCTCGGACTTGGCGCAGCCGGCGGAGGCCGCCAGCGCCCAGGCGATCACCAGGAATGCCCACCGCGACACGCTCGGCCCTGGCCGCCGACCCGATCGTCGCAATCCCTGCCGCAACGGATCCGTCATCGTCGACTCTCCTCCCTGAATTCCCGTCGGAAATTGGTCTGGCATTTTTGTGCGTTGATGTATGTTCCCAATCGTTTAGGTTGTCAACCATCCCACAATGAAATAGTGTGAAGCTTCATGAAACACCCCTCCCGCACCGCAGGTCGCTCGAGCGCCGCCGCATCACCGGGCCGTGACGAGCTGTGGGAACTGCTCATCGAATTTTCGCTGACCCAGCGTGTCTGGTGGACCGAGGTCTGTGACGCCCTGGGGCTGACGACGACCCAGGGATTGGCGCTGCGCCTGCTGGACCCACAGATGCCCATGGCCATGAACGCCCTCGCGGACACCATGGTGTGCGATGCCTCGAACGTCACCGGGGTGGTGGACAAGCTGGAAGCCCGCGGGTTGATCGAGCGCCGAGCGGCCGAAAACGACCGGCGCGTGAAGATCCTGGCGGTCACCGAGAAGGGGCGCGCCCTGCGGGAGCAGCTGTTCGCCGAGGCGGCCAAGCCCCCCGCGACCATCGCGGCGCTGCCGAAGGACGTCCGCGAGAAGCTGAGCACCGCGCTGCGCGCCCTGGTCGCCGAGCGCAACGGCTTCAGCGCGGCCATGTAGGCGGTCCCAGCCCGTTTCCCCACGGGCGGCTGGCGGGCTTTTCTCCCCCTGCCGGGGGTAGGCACCAGCCTTCAGTCCAGGGGCCTTATGTCGATGAACAGGAGGAGGCTACGTCTCCGCGCCGGCTATGACCCACGCTCGCCACATCGTCGTCGTGACGGCCCTGCTCTCCGCGCTGGCCGGCCGGGCGGTCGCCGATGACTGGACGATGGGCGGCTACGACGCCTCGCTGGCCCACCGCACCGCCGAACGCTCGACGGGCTCCTGGTCCAGCCAGCCCTGGTCCTGGACGGCGCCGCACGGCGCACAGCTGGTCGCCAGCCCGGTCGTCACCGACGGTGTCGCGGTCGTGGCCGCGATGGACGGCAACGTCTACGGGCTGGCCGCCAGCAACGGCCGGTTGCTGTGGCAGTTCACGGCCAACGATGGCGTGCAGGGAACGCCCGCGGTCCTGAATGGCAAGGTGTTCGTCATCTCGCTGGACGGGAAGCTGTACGCGCTTCATCTGGCCAGCGGCCGGGTCGCCTGGCAGAAGGCGCTGGGCGGTCTGGGACGCTCGTCCCCGGTGGTGGCCGGCGGCAGCCTGATCGTGGCGCGCGGGTTTCCCGGCGACACGCTGCTGCGCCTGGACCCGTCCACCGGCAACACGGTCTGGGAGACCGCCGCCGGCTCGCTGGCGCCGTTCAGCAACTCGGCCGCCGCCTCCGACGGCACCCGCCTGATCATCGGCGCGAACGAGGGGCACTACCTGGCGTTCGATCTGGCCACGGGCAAGCAGCTCTGGAAGTACGAGGCGGGCGGCATCGTCAACCTCTCGGCGCCCCTGCTGGTGGGCGGCCGCGCCTACTTCCTTCCCGGCGGCGCGAGCGGCCGCCTGCACGCGGTCGACGCCGCCACCGGCGCCGCCGTCGCGGGGTGGCCCATCGATCTGCCTGCGCCGGCGGCGGACGTCGCCGGGACCTCGCTGGGCCGCGAATTCTCCGTCTCGTCGGTGGCGGCCACGAACAGCAGCCTGATCGTCGACTTCCGCTCCGACGACTTCCTGGACACCGACAAGGACGGGACGGCCGATCAGTTCTTGCTCCGCGAGACGGTGGCGGCGTTCGACATGACCAGCGGCGCCCTGGCCTGGCAGCAGGCCAACGGGCGACAGGTGGCCGGGTCCTTCAACGACATCCCGAAGAACTGGCTGTGTCCCACCCCCGCCGTCTACGGGCGGATGGGCACGTCGTCGGCCGCGCCGTACCTGCTGGCCGCCTCGACGCTGACGGCGTCGGTGCGCGCCCTGGACGCCGGCAGCGGCGCGGTGCTGGCCACCCTGACCGCCACGGGCCCCTCCGGTGCGTCGCCGGTGCTGGCCAACGGGCGCAGCTTCGTCGCCACCACGGCGGGCACGCTGCACAGCTGGGCGTCGCGGGGAAACCTGCCCCCGGGCGCCCCGGCGCTGACCGACGGCGCGACCCGTGCCGTGAACAACGTCGCGCCGGTCGTGCACTGGGCGGGCGCGATGGATCCCGAAGGGCAGACCGTCACCTATCAGGCCCGCCTGGACAGCGACGGCGAGATCCTGGAATCGTGGGCCTACACCATCACGACGGGCGACACGACCTGGCGCGTGGCCGCAAACCTGGAGCTGGGCAAGACCTACGTGGTGGCCGTGCGGGCGCGTGACAGCCAGGGCGCCTGGTCCGACTGGTCGGCGCCGCAGATCCTGACCGTCGAGGAGACGCCCCCCGTGTCCGTCGGCAGCACGCCGCAGCCCAGCCTGGCCGCCGCGCTGATGACAGCCCAGCCCGGCGACGTGGTCCACGTGGGCGCGGGCAGGATGCGCATCGGCGAGACCATCCGCGTGCCCGCGGGCGTGACCATGGAGGGCGCCGGACCGCAGCGAACCGTCATCGACGCCACGGGGCGCGACACCGGCATCGCCCTGGACGGCTCGGCGGCGGGACAACCCACGCAGGTGCGCAGCCTGACCGTCACCGGCGCCCGGACCGGCATCAGCGTCGGCGCCGTGCACGACGCCCGCCTGACCAACGTCATCGTGCGGGACAGCGCCGACGCGGGCGTGAACGTGGGCGCGGCGGCGACGGCCCTGCTGCGCAACGGCACGCTGGTGGCCAACGGGCGGGCCGTCGTGTCGTTCGGCTCGCTGCTGGTGAAGAACAGCCTGGTCACCGGCAACTACACCGGTCTCGTCGCCGATCACGCGGAGGCGCTGGTCAGCCAGTTCAACGACGTCAGCGGCAACGCGGTCGCCGACTACCAGGGGCTGGTCGCCGGCCAGACGGATCTGTCGGCCGCGGTGTCGTTCCTCGACTACGCGGGCCGGGACCTGCACCTGCCCGCGCAGCAGAGCTCCACCGACCGCGGCGATCCCGGTGACGACTTCTCGGCCGAGCCGGCGCCGAACGGCGGGCGCATCAACCTGGGCGCCTTCGGCGGCACCAGCGAGGCGGAGCTGAGCGCGGCGCCGGATGATTCCACCACGCCGCCCTCGCCTTCTGACGGTTCCGCGGACGGGGGCGTCCCGCCTGGCGGCACGCCCGACGGCGCCGTGGCCGGCGGCGGCGGCGCGAACGGCGCCACGCCCGACGGCGGCCCGCCCAGCGCCGATGCCGGTCAGCCGACCGGCGGAACGTCGCTGCCCTCGTCGCCGCACCCGCCCTCGCCCACCACGTCGCCCACGCCTGGGGCTTCGGCGAGCGGAAGCGGCGGTGGTTGCGACATGACCGGCAGTTCGCGTCCGGCTCCCCTGACCGCCCTGCTGACCGTCCTCGCCCTCCTGCTGCTGGCCGTGCGCCGGGTCAGGCCCCGCTCGGCGGGAGTGCGCGCCAAGCCGGCCAGCTCGTCCAGGCGCTGGCGGGGCGGCCCCCGCACCGGCTGGGTGATCGCGGGGACCCTCGCGCTGGGCGGGCTGTGGGCCACGCCGGCGCAGGCCATCGTGCGCGTGCAGTACTGCACGGGCGCCAACAACTCGGCGGCGGCCACGTCCGTGACCTGCACCTGGCCCTCGCCCACCACCGCCGGCAACGGCCTGCTGGCCGTCCTCGTCGAATCCAGCAACAACGGCTTCGTCAGCCCCACCACCGAGGGCACCGGCTGGACCATGGGCAACGCCCAGAAGGACGCCGGCAACCTGCACATCCGCAACTTCATCAACCTGAACGCCAGCTCGCGCAGCGGCACGGTGACCTGGACCTTCAGCCCCGCCACGAACGCGGCCGTGTACATGGTCGAGTACAGCAACCTGCTCACCTCGAACGCGCAGGACATGAACGCCAGCAACACCGGCACGTCCAGCACGGCCAGCACCGGCACGACCTCGACGCTGGGGCAGGCCATCGAGGTGGGCATCGGCGTGGTGGCCGTCCCGGGCAGCAGCCTCACCTTCAGCGGCGAGAGCATCACCGAGGTGACGGAGAAAGCGTCCACGGACGCCACCTACGGCTTCAACGCGGCCTTTCTCGAGACCATCACCAACTCGACGACCGGCGTGGGCACGAACGCCACCATCTCGGGGTCGGGGACCTGGGTCGGCTTCATGAACACCTTCAAGGGCACCGCGGGCGGCACGGGCGGCGGCACCGCCGGCCTGTGGGTGGGCTCGCAGACGGGCCACTTATGGAGCAACACCGCGAACTGGAGCAACGGCGCGCTGCCGGCCAGCACCGACACCGTCGTGCTGAACAGCACCGGCAACAACGCCATGGTGATCGACACGACCGCCAGCGTGGCGGGCTTCAACGTCCAGTCGGGCTACACCAACAGCATCACCCAGTCAGGGTCGAACAACATGTTCATAACGGGTGACCTGACGCTGGCGGCGGCGTCAGGAACCTTCACGGCGCCATCGGGGTTGATGACCATAGGCGGCACCTTCAACAACACCAGCGGCATGACGTTCGCTGCCAACGGGGGCAGCATCATGATGACGGGCACGTCGGCCAAGACGTTCGCCAGCAATGGCGTCACGTTCAACAACCTGTTCTTCAACGACGGCCTGATCGGCTACTGGAAGCTGGACGAGACGACCATCGGGACCGCCGCCGACGCGTCGGGCAACTTCAACAGCCTCACGGCGTACAACTCGCCTACGGCTTCGACCTCGCTGGCCCCGCTCGACTTCGTCGACGTTCGCAGCGCGGCCTTCACCGGCGTGAACGGCAACAACAGCACGACGCCCCACTTCCGGTCGGGGACCATGCCCTCGACCCTGCAGCCCAGCGTGGTGACGATGTCGGCCTGGTACAAGGCGACCGGCACGGCCAGCGCTGGCGGCGAGATCGTGAGCGGCTCGAACCGGTACAGCCTGCGCGTCTACAGCACGACCCAGATCAAGGTCACCAAGCAGACGGGGAACGCCACCTGGGTCGAGCTGACCGCCACCGTCAGCAACCCGTTGAACGGCGCCTGGCACCACATCGCCGGCGTCATCACCGCCAGCGGGATGACCGCCTACTTCGATGGGGCCCAGGTGGCGTCCAACACGGATACCTCGGCGATCTACTACGGCACCAGCGTCAACACCGCCGTCAACAGCGGGGCGGTGGGCTACCTGAACATCGGCCGCAACCAGGACACCGCGAACTACGAGTTCACCGGCAACATCGACGACGTCCGCCTCTGGAACCGGGCCCTGTCGGGCACCGACATCGCCGCCCTGGCGGCCGGCACCGTGCCGACCACCAGCCTGGCCACGTACACCCTGACCGGTTCGCCCACGGTGTCGGGTGACCTGGTGATCGAGAGCGGGATGCTGGGGATCGGCATCAACACCATTGGTCTGGGCGGGGACTTCCTGGTCAACACGGGCGGGTTCTCGGTCAGCACCGGGGGGCTGAACTGCACCGGGTCCAGCACCGGCAACTACATCTACACCGGTGGCTCGACGCTGAACGACCTGACGGTCAGCGGCACCGGGTCGTGGACGCTGTCCGACCAGACCCAGGTGAACCTGACCGGCGACCTGAACATCTCCGCCGGCACGTTGACGTCCACCCCAGGGAAGCTGTTCATCCAGGGCGCCTTCAACAAGACGGGCGGCACGTTCACCCACAACAGCGGCACGGTGATGCTGGCGTCACCCACCAGCCAGACGTTCGCCACGAACGGCACCACCTTCAACAACCTGATCATCAACGACGGCCTGGTCGGCTACTGGAAGCTGGACGAGAACACGGGCACCACCACCAGTGACAGCTCCGGATATGGAAACAGCGGGACTTTGACCAACGCCCCGACCTGGACCACCAGCCTTCCCGGGCTGGATTTCAAGAACACCTCGGGCGTGACGTTCAACGGCACGAACAACTACATCGACATCGCGGCCACCGCGACCTCGACCAACGCCGCCTTCAGCGCCTGCAGCTGGGTCAAGTTCAACAGCCTGACCGGATACCAAGAGCTCGTCACCATCGACGGCACCACCATCGGCGGCTTCTTCGTCGAGAAGGACAGCTCCTCCAACAAGTTCGCGTTCAACATGCACAGCGCCGACGTCACGGGCGGCGCGACCAACTACCAGGCCCTCTCCACCACGGTGGCCACGACAGGGACCTGGTACCACGTATGCGGTGTGTTCACCGGCAGCGCGCTGCGCATCTACGTCAACGGGGCGCAGGAGGGCTCGGACGTGGCGTTCTCCTCCACCTGGCTCGCCACCGGCCACACCGTCCTGGGCTCTTGCCTGTTCAACGGCGCGCGCACCAGCTACTTGAACGGCTCGCTCGACGACGTGCGCATCTACAACCGGGTCCTGACCGCCGTCGAGGTGAAGTCGCTGGCCAACGGCGATCTGCCGGGCAGCAAGGTGGCGACGCACACCATGACCGGGGCCCCGACGGTCGCCGGCGACCTGACGATCGCCAGCGGCGAGCTGGCCGTCTCCACCAACAACATGACGGTGACGGGGAACTGGTACAACTATGGCGGCCGCTTCACCCCTGGCGTCCAGACGGTGACGTTCAACGGCAGCGGCTCGACGGTGCTGCAGTCCGCGAACCAGGTCTTCAACAACATCACCTACTCGGGCGCGGGTACGCTGACGCTGAACGATCGGCTGGAGCTGGATCCCGGCGCCACGTTCAACATCACCGCGGGGACCGTCAACCTTTCGTCCTATACGCTGCGCGCCGGCAACCTGACCCGCAGCGCCGGCACGCTGACGCCCTCCACTAGCACCGTGGTGCTGGACGGGGATTCGAACGCCACGGTCACCGGCAACAGCTTCAACAACCTGCGCATCGAACCGGTGGGGGCCACCAACCTGGTCGGATACTGGAAGCTCGACGAGAACCAGGGCACCACCGCGCATGACTACTCCACGACCAACGCCAGTCTGACCCTGACGAACAGCCCCGTGTGGGTCGACACCGGGCTACCCAGCGCGCTGGACTTCGAGAACGCTGGCGCCGTCACCTTCGACCGCACGCAGAGCCAGTCGCTGGCCGGCAGCGCGCTGGTGTCGGCGCAGATGCCCAGCGTGGTGACCATGTCCGCCTGGTACAAGGCCACCAGCGTCGACACGAACGGCGCCGAGATCCTGAGCGGCGGCAACCGCTACATCTTGCGCGTCTTCAGCAGCACACAGATCAAGATCGCGAAGCAGACCGCCTCGGCGACCTGGGTCGAGCTGCTGGCGACCGTGTCCAATCCCCTGGACGGCAACTGGCACCACATCGCTGGCGTCATCACGTCGACCGGCATGATCGCCTACTTCGACGGGGCGCAGGTCGCCTCGAACAGCGACGTCAGCCCCATCTACTACACCAGCGCCGGCGCCATGACGATCGGGACCAACCCGACGTCGGCGACGTATCGCTTCACCGGGTCGATCGACGACGTCCGCATCTACAACACGGCGCTCTCCAGCAGCCAGATCAAGACGCTGTACAACGGCGCTTACCCGGCCGGCATGGCGGGCACCCCCACCTACACGCTGGGCGCGTCGGCCACGGTCGCGGGCGCCTTCGCCGTCGACAACGGCACGTTCAACACCGGCACGGGCTTCACGTTCAACAACTCGGCCAGCAGCCCGGCGGCGGTGGTGAACTCCGGCTCGTACACGGTGGGCACCGCCGCCAGCACGTTCTCGCCGGGGTTGACCATCAGCAACGACGGGACGCTGACCATGGTGAACAGCGGCGGCGCCGTGAAGATCGGCAGCGCCAAGACGCTGACCATCGACGGCACCCTCAACGCCAGCAACACGGGCGCCACCATCCAGACCGCAGGCGGGGCCGGCACCTACTACTCCTTCAAGGTCGGCTCGACCTCCACCGCCACCCCCGTGATGAACATCACCGGCCTGGCGGTGAAGAACACCGACACGAACGGCATGTACATCAACACCGTGGCGGGGTCGACGACCACCTTCACGCGCTTCGACAACATCGCCTTCTCGGGCGGCACCGGCACGCAGCTGCTGCAGATCTACTCGCCGTCGCTGTATCTGTTCTCGAATGGCTGCACCTTCGACTCCGGCACCACGGCCAGCACGACGTATAACGTGACGCTGACCGGCGACGGCAGCGCCACCGAGACCCGCGCGCTGTTCGGGGGCGCCACCTGTGCGTCGAACAAGACCTCCTGCGAGTCCTACGACAACGACAACGACTCCAACACCGATGGCGTAGGGGACACCAGCGCCACCAACGGCGCCGTCGTGCAGTGGATCTCCGCCGCCCAGTCCGACACCAACGGCACGATCGAAGGCTTCCCCACGGCCGCCTTCGACTGGAGCACCTTCGTCTACTACTCGACGTACGTGCTGTTCCATGACGTCGACTCGGGCACCGCCGACCGCATCTACGTTCGCGACGCCAGCGGCAACGCCAAGTATTCATGGGACGGCCCCAGCGGCACCGACTTCGTGGGCGCCCCCCGCTTCGACACGGCGTCCAGCGTGCACTACGTCTACGTGGCGACCGCCAGCGGCAAGGTGTACCGGCTGATCGACAACGGCAGCTCCCTGGCGCAGGACAACTCGGGCTCGTGGGCGGGCACCAACAACCCCTACGATTGCTCCTGCACCGTCACCACGCCCATCACGCTGGATTCCACCAACCTGTACTGGGGCGGCATCCTCACCTCGGGCAGCGTGAACAAGGTCTGGACGCTGGCCAAGAGCACACGCACCCTGGCCGCCAGCTCGCCTTTGACCACCACGGCGCTGGTCAGCGGGGCGGCGCCCGCGCTGTGGGTCAGCACCAGCACGTACATGTTCGTCGGTGAGTCCACCCACTTCGACAAGCTGAACGTGACCAGCCAGGCGCTGACGACCACGAACGCGTCGCCCACGGGCACGGTCAACGGCCGCATCACCATCGTGAACAACAAGCTGTTCGGCGCCGACACGGCCGGCAAGCTATGGGTCCTGGATCCCTCCGCCACCGGCCTGACGCCGTTCTGGACGTATCACGACGACACCAACCACAATGGCTGCACGTCGGGCGTTTGCGCGGTCACCGGCTCGCTGTACGTGGACTGGCTGTTGAACCGGGCCTTCTACGGCGACAGCGATGGTCACCTGTATGCCACCTACAATTCCAGCGGCAGCACGGGCGCGCAGATCACCGCGGGCTGGCCCTATCGACCCGGGACTTCATCCGAGGTCTACGCCACCGCGCCCTTCTACAACTCGGGCGTCCTGGTGGCCGGAACCACCACCGGCAACGTCTACGTGATCGACATCAACGGCGGCAGCGGCCCCGTGTTGCTGCAAACATACAAGCTGGGCACCAGCACGAAGATCTCCGGCATCGGCTACGACAAGACCGGCGCGAACTACCTGATCAGCGCCGCCGACCCGACCACCAAGAACGGCGACGTCTTCTACATCGCCGCGGTGACCGACCCCACGCCCGGCTCGAACTGAGCCAGCTCAGGGCGCCGCGGGCGCCAGGGACGCCACCCAGGCCCGCACCGCCGCGATACCGTCGGGGTCGACCAGCTCGGTGGCAAGCGGGGGCATCTGGTCGTCGGTCCCGCGCGTGGACATGCGCGCCACGATGGCGCTGGCGTCCGGCAGGCCGGGGGCGACGCGCACCTTGATGGCCCCGCCCCGCCAGTACTGCAACGGCTGGCTGGCGAGCGACTGGTAGACGGCGGAGGCCGCCACGTCCAGATCGGCGGTCGACAGGCGCAGCACCATCTGCGTGTCGGGCCAGGAGGTGCCGTTGGGGTTGTGGCAGTGCCCGCAGTTGGCGTGCAGGTAACCCAGCGCCGCCACCGCCGTGGGATCGCCCGGCACCGTGAAGGGCACACTGGGGTCGGCGAAGACCGCGGCCGCCGGCGGAACGGGCGCGCTGGTCAGCCAGTTCGCCGCCGACAGATCCGCCAGCGTGGGGCCCACCTGGGGACCGCCGGCCGGGCGCGAGAGCTGCAGCGCCGAGAAACCGAGCACGCGGCCCACCTCGCCGCGGTGGCAGGCGCCGCACTTCTCTTGCGACGGCGCATCGTGAAGGGTGCCGTTGACGTCGTTCTGGCCGTCGATGGCGAAGGTGGCATCGGTCTGGGCGGCGTTCCAGACGAAGCTGCCGAACCAGTAGTCGTCGGGCCCGTCGCCGTAACGCTCCACCAGGCGCGTCTCCAGCAGCACCCCATCCTGCGAGAACTCTTTCCAGAACTTGGCCCCCACCGGAAACACCCAGTGGTCCATGTCGGTGGTGTCGATCTTCGTGCCCGGCGGCAACTTCATGAACCGCCGCTTGGTGGCGCCGTCCGACCACAACCGGTATGTCGGCTCGAACGCCACCAGCTGCGGGTCCAGCAGCAGGGAGACAGGGTCCGCGTACAGCCCCGTCTCCAGCAGGCTGGTGTAGGCCGGGCGCGCGTACGGCCCGGGTGGAACGGGGAGCGGCGACATCATCGCGCTCTCACCACCCGAGCCGCAGCCCGCGAGGGCGGCCGGAGCCAACAGGGCCAGCAGCAGGCCCCGGCCGGATCGTCGCAGGGTCGTCACTGCCGAATCAGGCGCCGCCCGCGCCGCCCGCGGAGCCGGCCGCGCCCGCGACCCCCGTCGTGCCACCGACGCCGCCCGCACCACCAGTGCCCGTCGTGCCGCCGGCGCCGCCCACGCCCGAATGGCCAGCCACGCCACCAGCACCCGAGGTGCCACCGGCGCCGCCCGCACCGCCGGCCCCGCCCGCGCCTCCCATCATGGGCGGGAAGACGCACATGTCGACGATCATGTTGGTGATGGCCGGCAGCGACTTGATGTAGTTCGCGATGTCCAACGCGTCCTGCGGCGCCAGGCCGCCGAAGGCCCCCTTGGGGCCGACCGGCATGGGCGGGCAGATGCCCGTGCCGTCCTTGGCCTGGCCCATGGTCACCGCGGTGACGATGTCTTGGGCGGTCCACATCCCCAGACCCGTGGTGGCGTCCGAGGTCAGGTTCTTCGACACGGGGTGAATCATCAGCGTGGTGGCGAACAGGGCCGAGAAGTCCTCGCCGCCGGCGAACAGCTTCGTCTCGTCCAGCACGGTCGCGGAGGCCGGGCCCGGATCCAGATGCTTGGTGTGGCACTCGACGCAGACGCCCGCCTTCGAGGCCAGGTAACGGCCGCGCAGCGCGCTCTCGTAGTTCAGATCGGTCGCGGCCGGCATGGGAATGGCGGTCTCGGTGAGCGGCGGCGCGGCCGCCGGCACGTCGAAGGAGGCGCCACGACGGGGAATGTCATTGGTGACCGGGGGGACCGTGCGCAGGTACGCCACGACCGCATCGGCGTCGTCGTCCGTCATGTTGTGGAACACGTAGTACGGCATGACCGGGTTCAGGGCCTCCATCCCGGTCGCGGTGGGCCGCACACCGTTCTGGAACATGTTCTTGATCTCGGCGTCGGTCCGGTTCTTCAGGCCGGTCACGTCGCTGGTCAGGTTGCGCGAACCCAACATTTCGCCGTTCGGCAACGTGACGAACGCCGGATTGCCGGCCAGGTACATCCCGGGCACCGGGCCCGTCGGGCCCATCGGCGTGTGGCAGTCGGGGCAGGCCGCCACGTGATCGACGATGTACTCGCCGCGCGCCACCTTCGCGGCCAGGGCGGCGCCGCCCACGCCGCCTGCGCCGTTCGAGCCCGCTGCGCCGCCACCCGCGCCGCCCGCGCCCTTCTTCACCGGGTCAGCATCACACCCCGTAGAAAACGCAGCCACCGCCAGGCCCGCCGCAAACAAACCGGTGAGAACATAATGTTTGGTCATGGTCATGGCGCAAACTCATGCCTGAACCGTAGGCGGGCGTCCAGATGCCAGGGGCCGATTGGCCGCCCGTTAGCAAACTTTTACGAACCGGAAACCAGATCCGGACGGCCCGGTTACGCGGTGTTTGTCCACTTTCTGGCGCCCCCCGTCTTTGACAATGAACAGGGCAATTGCCTCCGGGGCTGCCGCGAGCCACGCTTTGCGGCATCGCTTCTTCTCACGACAAGCCGCGCACCACCCCCCGCCCCGACCTGCCACCCGCCCAGGCGCTGCAGGCTTTCGGGCCCGCCACCCGGCGCTGGTTCGAGGGTGCCTTCGCGCGTGCCACCCCGGTGCAAGGCGCCGGCTGGAAGGCGATCGCGGCCGGCGAGAACGCGCTGCTGCTGGCGCCCACCGGCAGCGGCAAGACGCTGGCCGCCTTCCTCTGGTGCCTGGATCGCCTGGGGCGGGAGCAGGCCGCCGCCCAGCCCGGCGTCCGCATCATCTATGTCTCGCCGCTGAAGGCGCTGGCCTACGACATCGAGCGCAACTTGCGGGCGCCGCTGGCGGGCATCGCGCGTGCGGCCGAGACGCTGGGCACACCGTTCCGCGCGCCGCGCATCGCCGTGCGCACCGGGGACACGCCGGCGCGGGACCGCCGCGAGCTGCTGCGCGACCCCGCGCCCATCCTGATCACCACGCCCGAGTCGCTGTACCTGATGCTCGGCTCGTCGGCGCGGGAGACGCTGCGCCTGGTGGACACCGTCATCGTCGACGAGATCCACGCCCTGGCCCCCACGAAGCGCGGCGCCCATCTGGCGCTGTCCCTCGAGCGGCTGGCCGCCATCACGGCGGTCGATTTTCAGCGCATCGGTCTGTCCGCCACGCAGCGGCCGCTGGACGAGATCGGGCGTTTTCTCGCGGGCGACCGGCCCGTCACGCTGGTGGATACCTCGGAGCCACCGCGGCTGTCGCTGGCCATCGAGGTGCCGGTGGACGAGATGGAGGCGGCGCGCAGCGAGCGGCGGCAGGAGCACGAGGAGGGACACACCGGCGGCCCCACCGGGATCTGGGCCGCCATCCACCCGCGCCTGGTCGAGCTGGTGCGGGCCCACCGCAGCACCATCGTCTTCGCGAACAGCCGGCGCCTGTGCGAGCGGCTGGCCCAGGGGATCAACGATCTGGCCGGCGAGGGATTGGTGCGCGCGCACCACGGCAGCGTGTCGCGCGCCCAGCGAACCGAGATCGAGGAGATGCTGAAGGCCGGCCAGCTGCGCGGCCTGGTGGCCACCAGCTCGCTGGAGCTGGGCATCGACATGGCGGCGGTCGACCTGGTGGTGCAGATCGAGTCGCCCGGCAGCGTGGCGCGCGGGCTGCAGCGCATCGGCCGCGCCGGACATCAGGTTGGCGCGCAGAGCGCCGGCCGCATCTTCCCCAAGCACCGCGCCGACTTGCTGGAGGCGGCGGTGGTGGCGCGACAGATGCTCGCGGGTCAGGTCGAGCCCACGCGCGTGCCGCGCAACCCGCTGGACGTGCTGGCGCAGCAGATCGTGGCCACGGTGGCCAGCGCGCCCGACGGCGGCGTCAGCCGGACGGCGCCCCCGCGGCCGGCCAAGGGCAAGCGGCGCGCGCCCGCCACCGGCGAGGTCGAAACGTCCGGCCTGCCCGTGGCGCGCCTGGAAGAGCTGGTCAAGCGCGCCTATCCGTTCGCGACGCTGACCCACGACGTCTTTCTCGCCGTGCTGGACATGCTGGCGGGCCGCTACCCCTCGGACGAATTCGCGGATCTGCGGCCCCGCCTGACGTGGGACCGCGCCACGGACCGCCTGACCCCGCGCCGCGACGCCGCGCTGATCGCGCTGCTGAGCGGCGGCACCATCCCCGATCGCGGGCTGTTCGCCGTGCACCTGGGCCCGAACGGGCCGCGCATCGGTGAGCTGGACGAGGAGATGGTGTACGAGTCGCGCGTCGGCGAGACGTTCCTGCTGGGCGCCACCACCTGGCGCATCGCCGAGATCACGCGGGATCGCGTGATCGTCACCCCGGCGCCCGGCGAGCCCGGCAAGATGCCGTTCTGGCGGGGCGAGGGGCCGGGACGGCCGCTGGAGCTGGGGCAGGCGCTGGGCGCGTTCGTGCGCGAGGTGGGCGAGCAGAAGGAGAAGGCGGCGCTGGCCTGGCTGGCCAAGGCCGCCCCCATCGAGAAGCGGGCCGCGCGGAACCTGTGGCGCTACGTGGCCGACCAGCGCGCCGCCACCGGCACCCTGCCGACCGATCGCGAGCTGACCATCGAGCGCTTCCGCGACGAGCTGGGTGACTGGCGGGTGTGCATCCTCTCGCCGTTCGGGGCGCGCATCCACGCCCCCTGGGCGCTGGCCCTGGAGGCGCGCCTGACGACCGCCGCCGGCTTCGAGGTGCAGACGCTGTGGAGCGACGACGGCATCGTGCTGCGCTTCGCGGGCGCCGACGAGCCGCCCGCGCTGGCCACGCTGGTCCCCGAGCCGGAGGAGGTCGAGGAGCTGGTGCTGGAGCAGCTGACGCGGTCGGCGCTGTTCGCCACGCACTTCCGCGAGAACGCGGCGCGCGCGCTGCTGCTGCCCCGGCGCCGACCGAACGCCCGCTCGCCGCTGTGGGCGCAGCGGCTGAAGTCGCAGAGCCTGATGGCGGCGGCCCTGCGCTATCCCAGCTTTCCCATCGTGCTGGAGACGTACCGCGCCTGCCTGCAGGACGTGTTCGATCTGCCCGCCTTGAAGCAGGTGCTGGAGAGCATTCGCAGGCGCGAGGTGCGCGTGGTCGAGGTCGACACCGCCACCGCCTCGCCCTTCGCGCGCTCGCTGGCCTTCGCGTACGTGGCCGCGTACATGTACGAGGGGGATGCGCCGCTGGCCGAACGGCGCGCCCAGGCGCTGACGCTCGATCGCCAGCTGCTGCGCGAGCTGCTGGGGCAGGACGAGCTGGCCTCTCTGCTGGACCCCGCGGCGCTGGACGAGGTCGAGGCCGAGCTGCAGGCCACCGATCCCGAGCGGCGGGTGCGCCACGCCGACGGAGCCCATGATCTGTTGCGGCGCATCGGCGACCTGTCGGTGGGGGAGCTGGCCGGGCGCGCCGAGCCGGGGGCGGACGTGGCCAGCTGGCTGACCGCGCTGGCCGAGACGCACCAGGCGGCGGAGGTCCGCGTGGCGGGCGACGCCCGCTGGATCGCCGCGGAGGACATCGGGCGCTACCGCGACGCCCTGGGCGTGCAGCCGCCCGTGGGCACGCCGCTGGCGTTGCTGGCACCGGCGCCCGACGCGCTGGAGACGCTGGTGGGCCGCTGGGCCAGGACGCACGGTCCGTTCCCCGCGCCGCGGCTGGCGGCGCGGTTCGGTCTGACGCTGGGACAGGTCTCGCCGGCGCTGAAGGCCCTGGCCGCCAGTGGTCGCCTGGTCGAGGGACACTTCCGACCGGGCGGGATCGCCGAGTGGTGCGACGCCGAGGTGATGCGCATCCTGCGGCGGCGGACGCTGGCCCGGCTGCGGTCCGAGGTGGCGCCCGTGGAGGCCACCGTGCTGGCGCGCTTCCTGCCCGGCTGGCACGGCATCGGCTCGCCGCGCAAGGGGACGGCGCGGCTGCGCGAGGTGATCGAGCAGCTGGAGGGCGCGTACCTGCCCTTCTCGGATCTGGAGGGCGCCATCCTGCCCGCGCGCGTGCGTGACTTCGCCTCGTCCATGCTGGACGAGCTGGGGGCCCTGGGCGAGCTGGTCTGGATCGGCGGCGGCGCGCTGGGGGGCGAGGACGGCCGGGTGGCTCTGTTCCGGCGGGATCACGTGCGGCTGCTGTTCGAGCCGCGCCCCCTGCCCGACGATCTTTCCGAGCGGCACCGCGCGCTGCTGGCGGCGCTGGAGGGACAGGGCGCCAGCTTCTTCGCCCACCTGACGGCGGCCGTCCCGGGGGCCTCCACCGCCGAGGTGCTGGAGGCGCTGTGGGATCTCGTCTGGCTGGGCCTGGTCACGAACGACACGTTCCAGCCGCTGCGCGCCCTGGCCGCCCCGCGGCGCATGCGGGACAGCGCGCGGGGCGTGGTGGCCCAGGCGGCGGGCCGGTGGTCGACGGTGGCGTCGCTGCTGCGGCCGCCCGTGGTGGCGACCGAGGCGCTGCACGCCCGCGCCTCCAGCATGCTGGAACGCTACGGCGTGGTCAGCCGTGAGGCGGTGGCCACCGAAGGCTGGCCCGGGGGCTTCGCGGCGCTGTCGCCCGTGCTGCGGGCGCTGGAGGACGCGGGCAAGATTCGGCGGGGCCACTTCGTCGAGGGGCTGACGGGCGCCCAGTTCGCGCACGCGGGCGCGGTCGATCGGTTGCGCGGCGCGCGCGACGGCGAAGACGGCGCCCTGGTGCTGGCGGCGGTGGATCCGGCGAATCCCTACGGGGCGCTGATCCCCTGGCCCGGCGCCGGCGAAGGCGACGACGGCAATCAGCCCCGCCGGGCGGCGGGGGCGCGCGTCGTGCTGGTGCAGGGAGCGCCCGTCGTCTACGTCGAGCGGGGTGGTCACCGGCTGCGCGTCTTCTCCGACGACGCGAAGACGCTGGGCCTGGCCGTCGAGGCGCTGCGCAACGGCCTGCGGCGCCGCCCGCTGCAGATCGAGAACGTGAACGGCCAGCCGGCGCTGAAGAGCAAGGTGGCGGCGGCGCTGCGCCAGGCGGGGTTCCGCATGGAGCCGAACGCCCTGGTGCTGGACCCCGGCCCGGCGGCCGGCGCGCGCGCCGCGGAGGAGGCGCCGCGCTGGTCGGCGCGCCGGTAGGCGCGGCAGCGCGCGGGGCGAGCACGATGCCCGAAGGCGATACCATCCACAAGCACGCCGCGAATCTGCAGGCGCGCCTGGTGGGACAGAAGGCCGCCGCCGTGTTCGCGCGCGGCGTGGAGTACCGGAAGCTGGCGGGCGCCGTGGTGGCGAAGGCCGAGGCGCACGGCAAGCACCTGTTCATCGACGTCGGCGAGGCGCGGCTGCACGTGCACCTGGGGATGTACGGCCGGATGTTCCTGCAAGACCCCGAGAGCGTCAGCGAGGCCAAGGCCGCCCGGGCCAGCCTGGCCATCATCGGCGAACGGCAGGCGGCCATGTTCTGGCGCGTGCCCACGGTCGAGGTGCTCCGGGCCGCCTTCGCGCACACGCACGCCGCGCTGCAGACGCTGGGACCGGATCTGCTGGCGGCGGACTTCGATGTCGAGATGGCGGTGGCGCGGGCCCGCCAGCGACCGCCGCTGACCACCTTGGGCGTGCTGCTGCTGGACCAGCGCGTGGCGGCCGGCATTGGCAACGTCTACAAGAGCGAGGTCCTGTTTCTGGAACGGCTGGACCCGTTCACGCCGGTGTCGTCAGTCGACGACGCCACCCTGACGCGCCTTTACGCGCATTCGCGGGAGCTGATGCTGCACAACCTGGGCCCGTGGCGGCGGACCACGACCGCGGATCTCACGCGCGGCGGCTTCGGTCCCCGCGGCTCGGCCCGGGTGTTCGTGTACCGCCGCGCCGGCCACCCCTGCCGCACCTGCGGGACGGCCATCCTGGTGGCGTCACAGGGCGAACCCCCGCGAAAGACCTACTACTGCCCGCGGTGCCAGCGGCGCCCGTAGCGGTGCAGGGGCAATCCGACGCTTTTTTGACGGGCGGCCCGCGGGGGGTAGCCTGGTTCGGTGACCAGCCGCAAGGCCTGGCGGAATCGAGACGCGAGCGCCGGGCAGGCCGTGATGGGGCTGCTCGAGGCGCTGCGCATGGGCTTCGGCGCCGACGCTGCCGGGCTGTTCGACGATGACCGGGCCGAGCCGGGCGACGACGGACGGGCGGGCGCGATCAACTTCTGGGACTCGTTCGGCGCGCGGACCTGCGGCCCGACCGACTGGGACAGCTGGTACGCCGCCTTGCGCGCGCAGGGACACGTGGACAGCGCCTGCCGTTGCGGCGAGACGCATCGGCTGTACGGGTCGATGATCAACGGACGCTGGGCGTTGCTGGTGGTCGTGCCCGCGGCGCTGCCCAGCGGTGGCGCCGTCGCGATCGCCTCGTCGCTGCGAGCCCTTTCGCAGCGTTTGCCTCCGGCCATGACGGCCGAGGAGCGCCGGCAGCTCGAGCTGGCCCGCGAGCTGGACGAAGCGGTCCCCGCGGCCCGCACCCCCACCGACGCCCCCGTCTGGTGGATCCGCAAGCGCCCCACCTAGCCCTTCCGCCGCCCCCGGCGACGGGACCCTCATCTCCTTCCTCTCTCAGGGGACGCCGGCGCTGTCGATCTCCAGCAGCCGCAGCTCGGAGTCGGAACCGGTCCCCACCGACACGGCGACCAGCAACGTATTTCCGCGGCTCGCCAGCGCGATCCCAGGCGTCGACTGCACCAGCCCGCCGCTTGCGTCCAGGGGGAAGCGCACGACCGTTCCCTGGGGCGTGCCTCCCGGCTCGGTGAGGTGCGCAACGGCCAGCGTCGCGGTGCCGACCGGCGCGGACGGCACGGACGAGCAGATGCACGCAGGCGAGGCGGAGGGGGCTCCGGTCGTGCCCGTGACGCCGGGACAGTTGGGGGCGCCGCTGGGCGACAACGTGTAGGTCGTGGTGGTGTCGACTTCGATCCACGCGGCGTAGGCCCTTCCGGACGCGGCCCGGGACAGGCCATAGCCCGCCAGGGCGCCGACGGTGTGCCGCATACAGGACGTCCTGCCCTGGCAGGGCGGCATGCCCTGAGGCACCGTGATGGACGCCGGACAGTCGGTCGTCTGCGTGGCGCGCGCGCCGCCCACCAGGTGGTCCAGCCAGACGCCGCCGGTGGGGCTCTGCGTGATGACGTGCAGCCCATCGATGCGCTGGGTGGCGAGCGCGGGCTGGGTGCCGGTCCCCGCCAGGCCACCGGCGAGGACCGCGGGCCGATCCCAGTAGGAGACGCCGTCGCCGGACATGCTGGCCGTCCAGGGCGTCGACACCGTACCGTCCGGTGCCGCGAGCCCCAGTGTGACCGCCCCGCTGGACGCGGTCGCCAGCCAGGCGACCCACGGCTGATTCAGGGCGTCCACGTCCATGCCCATCGACGCGACCGGCGTCGGCGCCAGTCGCGATTCGTGCCAGCACGCCCCGTCGCGCGTCAGCAAGCGCGGGAGCGAGTCACGGAGCCCGTAATAGGCGACAAACGCGTGCGTGTCGTCGAGCGCGCGGGCGCCGGACAGCATGGCCAGGTCATCGGCGGGGCCCCGGCTGGCTTCGTCACGCATCCAGCCCGTCGGCCCCTCCGTGACGCGCCAGACGCCCGGCATCTCGCCGCCGAAGATCACGGCCTGGCCGGCCCGATCCACGACCAACAGTTCGGTCGCCGCCGTCAGCCCCGGCACGTCGACAGCGGCGACCGCCCCCGCGTCCACGCTGAACAGATGACTGACGAACGAGCCGGTATTGGTCACGAACAGCACCGATGCCCCGTTCGCTCCCCGCGGGGCCACCCAGGGGCCGTAGCCGCCGCCCGCGCAGCGAAGGGCATACTGCGCGCGTACGGGACAGCTGCTCGCCGTCGCCGTGGTGCCGCAGAACATGATCGGATCCACCGCGACAGGACCACCGCTGCAGGTGGTGGAGGCGGTCGGTGCCCCGTTCGAGGTCGGCGCCGCGGGACAGACCGCGCCGCCGCCATCCGCACCGCTCGCCCCCCCGCTCCCCTGTCCGCCGTTGCCCGCGGCGGCGCCGTGTCCGCCATTCCCGCCGCCCCCGACGCCCCCGGGGCCGTGACCGCCGGTGGCGGTCGCGCCGCCGTTGCCACCGCCCCCGGCGCCCCCACCGCCCGGACCGCTGCCGCCCGTGCCCACACCGCGACAAGCCGGGGACTCCTGATAGAAGCCGCTGCACTGCGAGCGGAGGAGGTCCCCCGGGGCACATTGCCAGCGACCGTTCACACAGGTGGGCGATCTTCCAGAATCGCCGCAGCAAGTGGCCGGGCCACCGACGCAATCGTCGAACGACTCACTCGAACAGGAACCTCCGGCCCCGCCGCCGCCCGCGTCCGGGTGGCCGCCAGAGCCGCCGGCATCGAGGCTTCCCGCGCCGCCGCGCGAGCTGCCGCAAGCCACGAGGAGAAGAAGGGACGCCGCGGCCGCCATCTGGGCGAGCGGCACGTTTCGGGCGCGGGCAAGCGCCGCGGACGCGTTCGAAGTGGGCGACATGGGTCTCCTCCCTGGGGCGGCTGGACGACGGCGCGTCCAGCTAGCTGCAATGGTAGGACCAGAGGCCCCCGGGAGCGCAAGCGGGCCTGCCGCTCGTCCGCCCGCCGGAGCGCGCCAAACCACGACACGGTTGTCGTGACTGCGACGGCGCCCTCCCCCGCGATCCACGCCGAATCGCGCCGATGGACGCGACGGCCGTCATCGCCGGGCGCTCGGAGCCGGCGCGCCGGAACCGGCTATCTCAGGGCGCGGCCGCTGGCCCCGAACCGGGCCGAGCGGCGAGCGCCAGGCGAACCAGCTGGCGGACGTTCAGCGGGCACTCGACCGGAACGGGATCGCCGACCCAGCGGACGGCGGTGTACTCGTCGCAGGCGGACAGGTCGCGTGAAGGCACGTCGGCCACGAAGGCGAAGTTCAGGTGCAGGCCCTTGCTACCGGCAGGGTGCTCCTCGTAGCCGATCAGGCCCGGCGGCGAGCCGTCCACGCCCAGCCCCGGGGGAAACAGGCCCTCCAGGCCCGTCTCCTCGCGCAGCTCACGGCGCGCCGCTTCGAGCGGCGTCTCGCCCGGCTCGACCTCGCCGCCGACGGGCAGCCACAGCTCGAGGCGCTTGTGGCGCACGAGCAGGATCTCCCCGCCGTTGCGGCAGAAGATGGCAACCGAGAAGGCGCGCCGTTCAGACACGCGCCGATCTATCGCGACGTTGACATCGATTGTCCCGCTCCCGATTTTCGGGCGAGCGTAGCCCAGCTTCGCTGGGCGTAGCGAGGGGGGGCCGGGGGCGTGTGAGCGGCAGCGAACCACGCCCCCGTAAGATGCCAGGGGTTGGGAACCCTCTCAGGGTTCCCATCCTATTTGTCAGTGAGCGCGACCACGCCCGGCAGGGCCTTGCCCTCAAGGAACTCCAGCGAGGCGCCGCCGCCGGTGGACACGTGCGAGACCTTGCTGGCCACGCCGGCCTTCTTCACGGCCGACGCGGAGTCGCCGCCGCCGATGATGGTGGTCGCGCCGGCCGCCGTCGCCTTGGCCAGCGCCTCGGCGATGCCGATGGTGCCCTTGGCCGTCGCGTCGATCTCGAACACGCCCACGGGGCCGTTCCACACGATGGTCTTCGCGCCCACCAGCACCTTCGTGAACGCCGCCACCGTCTCGGGGCCGGCGTCGACGGCCTCCCAGTCGGCCGGGATGGCGTTCTTGGCCACGGTCTTCAGCGCGCCCACGGTGCGGGCCTTGAAGTCCAGCTTGTCGGTCACCACGAAGTCGGTGCCCAGCTGCAGCTTGTCGCCAGCCTCGGCCATCAGGCTGCGGGCCAGCTCCAGCTTGTCGTTCTCGACGATGGACTTGCCCACCTCCAGGCCCTGCGCCTTCAGGAAGGTGTAGGTCATGCCGCCGCCGATCAGCAGCTTGTCCACGCGCGGCAGCAGGTTCTTGATGACGTCGATCTTGCCCGACACCTTCGAGCCCCCGATCACGGCCACGAAGGGGCGCTTGGGATCGCCCAGCGCCTGCCCCAGGAAGTCCAGCTCCTTCTTCATCAGGTAGCCCGACGCCGCCTTGGCGACGAACTTCGTGATGCCCTCGGTCGAGGCGTGGGCGCGGTGCGCGGTGCCGAACGCGTCGTTGACATAGACGTCCGCCAGCGCCGCCAGCTGCTTCGCGAAGGCCGGGTCGTTCTCCTCTTCCGCGGCGTGAAAGCGCAGGTTCTCGAGCAGCAGCACGCCGCCCGGGGCCAGCGCCGCCACGGCCTGCTCGGCAGGCGCCCCCACGCAGTCCTCGGCGAACGCCACCGGCGTGCCCAGCAACGAAGACAGCACCTCGGCGACCGGGCGCAGGCTCATGTCGGCCACGCGCTTGCCGTCGGGACGGCCCAGGTGCGACATCAGGATGACCTTCGCGCCCTTGTCGCGCAGGTACTTGATCGTGGGCAGCGACTCCTTCAGCCGCTTGTCGCTCTCCACCTTGCCGTCCTTCAGGGGGACGTTGAAATCGACGCGCACGATGACGCGCTTGCCAGAGACATCCAGATCCTCGACGAACAGCTTTTTCCCGGTGTTCATGCCGACGGGTTTACCAGGATCCCCGCAGATTTGTCGATGGCCGACCGCCGCGCTTCAGGTCACGCGCGCGGCCGCGGCCATGGTCCCGTCGCGCTCGAAGGCGGTCACGTTTTGCAGGGTGGTGCGGGCGATGGCGTCCAGCGCCTCTTCCGTGAAGAACGCCTGATGGCCGGTGATCACGACGTTCGGAAACGTCAGCAGCCGCGCGAACACGTCGTCCTGCAACACCTCGCCGGAGTGGTCCTCGAAGAACAGCCGCTCCTCCTCCTCGTACACGTCCAGGGCCAGTCCGGCCAGCTGGCCGCTCTTCAGGCCGCCGATCACCGCCGCCGCGTCCACCAGGGCGCCCCGTCCCGTGTTGACCAGGATCGCCCCCGGCTTCATGCGCGCCAGCGCGGCGGCGTCGATCAGATGGCGAGCGGCCGGCGTCAGCGGACAATGCAGGGTCACGATGTCCGCCTGGGAGAGCAGGTCGGGCAGCGGCAGGTAGGTGGCGCCCAGCGCCACGCAGGCCGGGTTCGGCGTGGGATCGGTGGCCAGCAACCGGGCGCCGAAGCCGGACAGCAAGCGCAGCACCGTCTCGCCGATCTGGCCCGTTCCCACCACCCCCACCGCCCGGCCGTGGATCTCGAACCCCAGCAGCCCCTCCAGAGAGAAGTTCCCCTCGCGCACCCGGTTCGTCGCCCGTTGCAGCTTGCGGACCAGCATCAGCATCAGCCCCAGCGTGTGCTCGGCGACGGCGTGCGGAGAATACGCAGGGACGCGAGCCACCGCGACGCCCAGCGCGCGGGCGGCGGCGACGTCGACGTTGTTGAAGCCGGCGCAGCGAAGCGCCACCAGCCGCGTGACCCCTCCCTTCGTCCCGGTCGCCGCGATGGCGGCCAGCACCCCTGCGTCCAGCAGGTCGTTGACGAAGGCGCACACCGCCGGGAAGGCGGCGGCCAGCTCGGCGGTCTCTCGGGTGAGGCGCGCCTCGAGAAAGACCAGCTCGTGCGGCGCGGCCAGGCCGTGATTCACCCGCGCCAGGTGCTCGCGATCGTAGCTCTTCGCGCTGAACACCCCGACCCGCATCGCGGGCAGCATATCAGCGTGCGCGGGGCGCGCCCATCCCGCCGGCGCGGCGGCGCAGGATCCGCGTTAACGTTCGCCGCTTGCCTCCGTCCAGCCGCCCACGTCCCCCCAGCAGACGCCAGCTGCTGCTGGGCGCGGTCGCCAGCGCCGCCGGCTGCGCGACCGGGAAGACGCCGCGGTCGGCCGCGACTGGCGGTGGCGGCCCGCCGGCCGACGTCGAGGCGGGCGTCGGCGGACGCCTGGGCGTCTTCGCGCTCGACACCGGCACGAACCGCACGCTCGCGCACCGCGCCGACGAGCGGTTTGCCATGTGCTCGACGTTCAAATGGCTGCTGGCCGCCGCCGTCCTGGCCCAGATCGATCGCGGGCGGCTCTCCCTCGACGAGCGCATTCCCTATGGCCCCGGTGACCTGCTGGACTACGCCCCCGTCACCCGGGCGCACGTCGCGGAGGGGGCCATGACCGTCGACGCGCTGGCCGCGGCGGCGGTCACGCTGAGCGACAACACGGCCGCCAACCTGCTGCTTCCCAGGGTGGGCGGCCCGGCGGAGCTGACCGCCTTCGCGCGGGCCAGGGGCGACACGGTGACCCGCCTGGATCGCACCGAGCCCAGCCTGAACAGCAACCTGCCGGGAGATCCCCGCGACACCACCTCGCCCCGCGCCATGGTGGGGCTGATGCGGCGGCTGCTGTGCGACGGCGATGCGCTGACCACGCCCAGCCGCGACAGGCTGCTCGGCTGGCTGCGCGCGTGTCAGACGTGCGCCCATCGCCTGCGCGCCGGTCTGCCGCCCACGTGGGTGGTGGGCGACAAGACCGGCAGCGGCAGCTCGAACGCGGTGAACGACGTCGCGATCGCCGTGCCGCCCGGCCGCGCCCCCATCCTCATCGCCTGCTACACCAGCCACAGCGCCGCGCCGCTGGCCCAGGTCGAGGCCGCCCACGCCCGGGTGGGCCGATGGGTCGCGGCCACATTCTGAGCCGACGGCCCTCGTTCGCCCTCAGCGCGGGGCGAGCTGGGCGGCCGCCGCCGCGTCCACCATCCAGGTCAGCACGCCGCCGGCGGGCGCGATCACCTGCGCTGGCAGCAGGTCGATGTCGCGCGGCCCCTCCAGCACCCGGCTGAGCATGGGCGCCTTGTCAGCGCCCACGACCACGAAGACCACGTTCTCCGCGGCATTCAAGGCAGGCGGGGTCAGGGTCAGGCGCCACATCTTCACCTCGCCCACGTACTCGGCCACCACCCAGCGCGTCCTCTCGTGCACCGCCGTCAGGCCGGGAAACAGCGACGCTGTGTGCCCGTTGTCGCCCATGCCCAGCAACACGACGTCGAACCGCGGCGCACCCGCCCCGAACACCTTGCGCAGATCAGCCTCGTAGGAGGCGGCCGCCTCCTCGGGCGGATCCTCGCCCCGCATGCGATGAATGGCCTGCGGCGACACGGGGACGCGATCCAGCAAGGCCTCCCGCGCCATCCGGTAGTTGCTGCTGCGGTCGTCGGGCGGCACGCACCGCTCGTCGCCCCAGAAGACGTGCACGCGGGTCCAGTCGATCCGGGTGGCGTAGGCGGGGGTGGCCAGCAGCTCGTACAGCGCCTTGGGGGTGGACCCGCCCGAGAGCACCAGCAGGAAGCGGCCGCGCGCCGCGATCGAGGTGGCCGCCGCATCCACCAGGGCGTCGGCCGTGGCGGTGGTGACGGCTTCGCGCGAGGCCAGCTTGATGACCTGTGCCTTCGTCTCGTTCATCAGCTCCCTCCCCGCGTCAGCTCATCCACTTTCCCGTCGCTGTGACCGACCAGCACGCGCTCGGCCGTGCCCAGGAACAGGCCCGTGCCGACCACCCCCGCGATGGCGTGCAGGTCCGCCTCCAGCGCGCGCGCCGCCTGGCCGTCCGACAGCGGCGCCGGCAGATGACAGTCGAAGATGCGGTTGCCGTTGTCGCTGATGAACGGCGCGGCCCCCGCCCCCTGGCGCAGCTCGGGCCGTAACCCCAGCGCCTTCAGCCGCCGCAGCACGAAGCCCTCGCCCATCGGCACGTACTCGACGGGAACGGGCCCGCGCTCGCCCAGATGCGCCACCAGCTTGTCGGGCCCGACCAGGATGATCTGCCGGCGCGACGCCGCGGCCACGATGCGCTCGCGCACCAGCGCGCCGCCCCGGCCCTTCACCACGTCCAGGTTCGGAGCGACCTCGTCGGCGCCGTCGACGGTCAGCGCCAGCTCGACGTCCTCGGTGATGGTGACCAGCGGGATCCCCAGCCGGCGCGCCAGCGCCGCCGTGCCCTCGGAGGTGGCCACGCCGCTGACCCGCAGGCCGCCGCGCACCCGCTGCCCCAGCGCCTCGATGAAGGCCGAGGCGGCCCGTCCGGAGCCGAGGCCCACGGTGGCACCCTCTTCCACCAGCGCCACCGCACGCGCGGCGATGGCCTGCAGCGCCGCCGCGCCCGGATCAGCCCTCGTCGTCAACGGCCGTTCTCCCTGGGCACGGTCATTTGCCGTGCGGCTTCTCGACGTGGCCGCCGAACTCGAAGCGCATCGCCGACAGGATGCGATCCTGGAACTCGGCCTGGCCGCGCGAGCTGAAGCGCTCGTACAGCGCCGCCGACAGCACGTGCGCGGGCACCGCCTCGTCGATGGCGGCGGAGAGGGTCCAGCGGCCCTCGCCCGAGTCGGACACGCGGCCCGAGAACTTTTCCAGGCTGGCGTCGCCGGTCAGCGCGTTCGCGGTCAGATCCAGCAGCCAGGAGGCGACCACGCTGCCCCGCCGCCACACCTCGGTCACGTCGGCCAGGTTGAAGTCGAACTGGTAGTACTCGGGGTTTCGCAGCGGCGTCGTCTCGGCGTCGACCGCGTGCGTGTCCTTGCCGATGTTCGCCTTCTTCAAGATGTTCAGCCCCTCGGCGTAGGCGGCCATCAGGCCGTACTCGATGCCGTTGTGGACCATCTTCACGAAGTGTCCGGCGCCGGACGGCCCGCAGTGCAGGAAGCCCTGCTCGGCCGTGCTGGGGGGGCCCTGGCGCCCGCGCGTGCGCTCGATCTTGCCTTCGCCCGGCGCCAGCGTCTGGAACAGCGGCGTGAGGCGTCCCACCACCTCCTTCTCGCCGCCGATCATCAGGCAGTAGCCGCGCTCCAACCCCCACACGCCGCCGCTGGTCCCGCAGTCGACGTAATGCAGACCCTTCGGAATCAGCTTCTTGGCCCGATCGATGTCGTCCCGGTAGTACGAGTTGCCGCCGTCGATGACGGTGTCGCCCGGTTCCAGAAGCGGCAGCAGCTGATCGAGCGTGGCGTCCACGACCCCGGCCGGTACCATCAGCCAGACGGCGCGCGGCTTGGCCAGCTTGGCGACGAAGTCGGCCAGCGTGGTGGCGCCCACCGCACCCTCGCCCGCCATGTGCTTCACCGCGTCGGCCGAGACGTCGTGGACGACGCACGTGTGACCGCCCTGCATCCAGCGGCGCACCATGTTCGCGCCCATTCGTCCCAGACCGATCATTCCGACTTGCATCCGAGCCTCCTCGTACCCAGCGGTACGTAAACAGCCAAGTGAACATTTCGCATCCGAACGCAGGAACCGTTGCCCGCCGCCGATGCGGTGTGAAAAGATAGCCCCATGCTCGACCTAGGAAAACTGCAAGCCGCCGCCAACATCGCCAGAGGCCTGGCCATGGACGCCGTCCATGCTTCTGCCTCCGGACATCTGGGTTTGCCGCTGGGAGCCGCCGAGATCGGCGCCGTCCTGTACGGCGAGCTCCTGCGCCACGATCCCACCGATCCGTCCTGGCTGAACCGCGATCGGTTCGTTCTTTCGGCCGGCCACGGCAGCATGTTCCTGTACGCCTGGTTGCACCTGGCGGGTTATCCCCTGTCGATCGAAGAGATCAAGCGTTTCCGTCAGTGGGGCTCGAAGACGCCCGGCCACCCCGAGTTCGGCTACGCCCCGGGCGTCGAGGCCACCACCGGCCCGCTGGGCCAGGGCGTGGGGAACGCCGTGGGTCACGCCATCGCCGCGAAGATGCTGGCGGCCCGCTACAACACCGCCGAGCACGCCATCTTCGACTCGAAGGTGTGGGCGCTGGCCGGTGACGGCTGCATGCAGGAGGGCGTCGCCTCCGAGGCCTCCGCCATCGCGGGGCACTTCAAGGTCGACAACCTGATCCTGATCTACGACGCGAACGACGTCACGCTGGACGCGATGGCCATCAAGTCGCAGAGCGAGGACACCGGCAAGCGCTACGAGGCGTACGGGTGGGAGGTGCTGTACATCCCGCACGGCAACGACCTGGTGCAGATCCACGAGACGCTGGTGAAGGCCCGCGACTCGAAGAGCGGCAAGCCGCGCCTGGTCATCGCGCGGACGCTGATCGGGAAGGGCATCACCGAGGTCGAGGGGACGCAGAAGGCCCACGGCGAGGGCGGCGCCAAGTTCACCGACGAGTCGCGCAAGAAGCTGGGCCTGCCCGACACGCATTACTGGGTGTCCGACGAGGTGAAGGCCTACTTCGCCGCGCACACCGAAGATCTGAAGAAGCAGCACGACGCCTGGAAGGTCACCTACGCCGCCTGGCGCGAAAAGAACGCGGAGGCGGCGAAGCGGCTGGACGACGCGCTGGCCCTGCGCGTGCCGGACGATCTGTCCGAGAAGATTCCGCCGTTCCCCGCCGACGCCAAGCTGGCCACGCGGAAAGCGGGCGAGGCGGTGCTGCAGGTGGTGGCCAAGGAGGTCCCCGCCCTGATCGGCGCCAGCGCCGATCTGTACGGCTCGACGTTCAACTACATCGCCGGCGGCAATGACTGGGAGCCGGCCACGCGGGCCGGCCGCAACATCCGCATCGGCATCCGCGAGCACGGCATGGGCGCGGTGATGAACGGCATCGCCTACCACGGCGGCCTGCGCCCCAGCTGCGCCACCTTCCTGGTGTTCGCCGACTACATGCGTCCGACCATCCGCCTGGCCGGCGTGGCCCGCCTGCCCGTCATCTACATCTTCACGCACGACTCGGTGGGCGTGGGCGAGGACGGGCCGACGCACCAGCCGGTCGAGACGGTGATGGGTCTGCGGGTCATCCCGAACCTGGACGTGATCCGTCCCGCCGATCCGGAAGAGACGGCCGGCGCCTGGGTGGCGGCGATGCAGCAGATCACGGGGCCGACCGTGCTGGCGCTGAGCCGCCAGAACCTGCCCATGCTGCCGGGCGACGCCAAGACGAAGCGCGACGGCGTTCTGCGCGGCGGCTACATCCTGGTCAAGGAGACGGCGCCGCTGGAGACGATCCTGATCGCCACCGGCAGCGAGGTGCAGCACGCCGTGGCGGCCGCGAAGGAGCTGGGCCCCAACGTGCGCGTGGTGTCGCTGCCCTGCTTCGAGCGCTTCGCGCGCCAGCCGGGCACCTACCGCGACGAGGTGTTGCCGCCCACCTGCACCCGCCGCGTGTCGATGGAGGCAGGCGTCACGCTGGGCTGGGCCACCTGGGTGGGCACGCGCGGCATCTCGCTGGGCATCGACCACTTTGGCGAGAGCGCGCCGGGCAACATCCTGATGGAGAAGTTCGGGATGACGAAGGACGCGCTGGTGACGGCGGTCCGGGCCTTGTAGGCGGCCGGGGCGCCGTCCATGCGGGAAACGCAGGATCATCGTTCCAGCGCCGGCGCCACGGCGACCGAGCAGGCGACGGATCCGCGAGGCGGCCCCGTCCCGCCCATCCCGGCCGAGGAAGAAGACCTCCTGGGCCGGGTGCGGGCCAGCCTGGCCGCCGCGTTGACCCGCGGACCGGGGACGGCGAAGCGGCCCGCCGATGCCACCGCGGCCGCGACCGTCCGGCGCGCCGACGACGAGCTGGTGGCCCTGCGCGACGAGATCGGCGAGGCCCGGCTGGAGGACGTGCCCCAGCTGGTGGCCCAGATGGAGCGCCTGCAGGGCGTGGCCCTGACCCGCGCCGATCTGCAGACCATCCTGGTCGATCCCGCGTCGCCTTACTTCGGGCACCTGCGCCTGCGCGAGAACGTGGCTGGCCGCGGCCTCGTCGAGCGCGACGTGCTGATCGGCCGCGCCACCTACGTCGATCCGAAGACGCGGGTGAACATCGTCGACTGGCGCCACGCCCCCATCAGCCAGCTTTATTACCGCTACGAGGAAGGCGGCGACTACGAGGAGCGCTTCGGCGAGCGCGACGTCGAAGGCGAGATCGTGGCGCGCCGGACGGTCACCATCGACCAGGGGGTGTTGCGGCGCGTGGCCTGCCCGCAGGGCGTGTGGGCGAAGCACCAGGCCGGCAACGGAGATGGCGTGGCGACCTGGGAGCGGACCGACGTCCCCTGGCACGAGCTGGCCGGCGGCGAGCGCACCGCCGCCCGCCCGGGCACGCCTGTGATCAAGCGCGGCGTGCTGGGCGCGGCGCCCGAGGGGGCGCAGCGGCTGGACCGCCACCTGCCGGAGATCGCCGCCCTGATCGATCCCCGCCAGTTCGAGCTGATCACCGCCAAGCACGCCGGGGTGATCGTCATCCAGGGTGGCGCGGGCAGCGGCAAGACCACCATCGGGCTGCATCGCCTGGCCTACCTGGCGTACACCTACCCGGACAAGTTTCCGCCCCGGCGCATGCTGGTGGTGACCTACGGCGCTGGCCTGGCGGCGTACATCGGTCAGGTGCTGCCGGCGCTGGGAATCGAGGGTGTGCGGGTGCTGACGTTCGGCGACTGGGCCCAGAAGGAGTTCCGGCGGGCGGTGCCCTGGCTGAAGCCCACCTTCGTCGACGACGCCTCGCCGGCGACCACCCGCGTGAAGAGCCACCCCGCCCTGCTGCACGAGCTGGAGCGCCGGGCCGAGGCCTACCGCGGGAAGAAGACCTCTCACGGCGCGGTCGAGCTGTGGGCCGACCTGCTGACCGATCGCAAGCGGCTGTTCGAGCTGCTGAAGGACGCGCCGGAGATGCCGCCGTCCGAGGCGGACATCAACGAGGCGCACCGGATCATGGTGGTGCGCGTGGCGGCGGTGGTGGCGCGCGATCCGCGCGAGCGCCCGCCCGAGAACAAGGCCGAGGCCCGGGCGCGCAAGCGGGCGGCCCGGGGGGCCCGCGCCTCGGCGGCGACGGACATCGCCGATCCCAACGCCTCGCCCGGTCACTGGGCCTCCATGGGCCTGTCCGAGAAGCCGATCGCGCAGAAGCCCGAGATCGACCTGCTGCCCGAGGGCATCCGCCGCGTGGAGAGCGAGCGCGACGACTACGACGACGAGGACGTGCGGGGCGAGACCGGCATCGACGGGCTGCGCACCGAGGACGACCAACCTTTTCTGGACAGCGACGACGTGGCCATCCTGCTGCGGGCCCATCAGTTGTTGAAGGGCGTGGACGAGCCGCTGGCGCACCTGTTCGTGGACGAGGCCCAGGATCTCTCGCCCATGAAGCTGTCGGTGCTGATCGGGCGCACGGCCCAGTCGTCCGGCGGCAAGCGCGGCGTTCCCAGCATCACCCTGGCGGGAGACACCTCGCAGCGCTTGTTCCTGGACAACGGGTTCGGTGACTGGCGCGGGGTGCTGGCCCACCTGGGCCTCAGCCACGTGGCCATCGAGCCGCTGCGGATCGCCTACCGCTCGACGCGCGAGATCCTGGCGCTGGCCCGCCACGCCATGGGCCCGCTGGCGGACGTGGTGGCGCCGGAGGCCCGGCGCTCGGGCGCCCCCATCGAGGCCTTTCGCTTCTCGGCGACGGGCGCGGCGGTGGCGTTTCTGGCCGACGCGCTCCGCGATCTTTCCGCGCGCGAACCGCGGGCCACGGTGGCGCTGCTGGCCCGCCACGCCGAGCAGGCGGACCGCTACTTCGATGGCCTGAGCCGCGCCGAGGTGCCGGCGCTCCGGCGCGTGACCGCGCAGGAGTTCACGTTCCGTCCCGGCGTCGACGTGACCGACGCGCGGCAGGTGAAGGGGCTGGAGTTCGACTACGTGGTGATGCTGGACGTGAACGCCAGCAGCTACGGCACCGACGACGAGGCGCGACACCTGTTCCACATCGGGGTGACGCGCGCCGCGCACCAGCTGTGGATCGTGGTCACCGGCACGCCCAGCCCGTTGCTGCCGGCCGGCCTGCTGCGCGACTGAGGTCCGGCCTGCGGAGGCACCGCCCTCTCCGCGTGCAGCGCCCAGGTTCGTGCCGGCCCGCAGAGGTTCGTTTCCCGAATCGGGCCAGAGAATTGTCCTGTCCGACACAGCGGCGAAACAACCCGCCCGCTACAGTCTTGGAGGAACCGACTCTTACGTATCACCACACCGTTCCTAAAGGACGGACGTGGAGCAGACGAACCACGAGGACATCAGGTTGGGGGCGGCGGAAGGGCTTGAAACAATTAGTTGGCGGCAAAGTGGTCGGCCAGGGAGCGGGCGAGCGGCTATGCACGACAATAGGCAAGCGACTATGCAAGAGACGATAGAGGACTGGGCGGACGACAGCCCGGAGAGCGAACAGCTTCGTCGGGCGCTGATCGAGTCGGGGCGGGCGGCCATGCCGCGCCACGACCCGGCCCGGCTGGAGCGGGTCTTCCGCCGCATCATGGCCCAGCTGGAAGCAGAGCGCCGGGATGGGATTCCTGCCCCCCGGCTGGACTCGCCCTCCGGCGCGACCGCCAAGATCTTCGGCTGAAACGATCCACCACCGGGTGGCGAAGATCGAACGCCGCACGGATGTCCGGGGCCGCTGAAGGCCGCCGCGCTGAGGCCCCCGCTGATGTTCCGCTCGGGTCTCGCCTGGCACAGGGGTTGCGTCAGGTCGCTGGCATGCCGAACAGCTTCACCCGTCTCCTGATCTTGGCCGCACTGACGTTCGGGCTGGCACGCGTCGCCCGCGCGGACGATGCCCCCGTCGAACCGAGCGTTCGCGACTATCACCTGCAGATCCTGGCCACCGACGTGGGCGCCGCGGGGGCGTTCCTGGGCGGCAACGCGCTGGAGAACAAGGCCGGGGCCACGGGAGACGTGCTGATGGTCGCCGGCGGCGTCACGTACGCGCTGGGCGGCCCGGTGGTGCACCTGACCCATGGCAACTACGGTCGCGCCGCCATCAGCCTGGGCTTGCGCGTGCTGCTGCCCATCGTGGGCGCGAACATCGGCGTGGCGTTCTCGAGCTGCGACAATCATCAGACCTTCGCGAATCTTTGCAGCGTGGACGGCATGGCGGCCGGCTTCCTGGTCGGTGCCGCCACCGCGGCGGCCGCCGACAACCTGCTGGTCACGCCCTGGACGATCGCCGGCGGCGAGGCCGCCCCTCCGAAGCCCACGGCGCTGACGGTGTCGCCGCGCATCGTGGCCACCCAGGACCGCGCCATCTTCGGCCTGGGGGGCCGTTTCTAGCTCGCCCTGCTCAGGCCGCGGCCCGCCGCGGCAACAGGGCGTCCAGGGCCAGCGACAGCCCCAGCACCAGGCCACAGCCGATCACGTTGAACCACAGGAAGCCGATGCTGGTGGTCCACCAGGCGGCGATGACCAGCGCCTCGGCCAGCAGCGCCGCCACGAACACCGGCGTGGCCCGCACCCGCTTCACGAAGAAGGCGACCAGGAACAGCCCCAGGATGGCGCCGTAGAACAGCGAGCCCAGGATGTTCACCGCCTGGATCAGGTTGTCCAGCATCGACGCGAAGGCGGCGAACAGCACCGCCAGCACGCCCCACCCGGCCGTCAGCAGCTTCGCCACGACCATGTAGTGCCGGTCGGAGGCCGCCGGCCGGAAGCTGCGCTTGTAGAAGTCCACCACGCTGGTGCCCCCCAGCGCCGTCAGCTCGCTGGCCGTAGACGACATGGCCGCGCACAGGATCACCGCCAGCAGCAGTCCCACCAGGCCCCGGGGCAGGTTCGCCATCACGAAGCCGATGAAGATGTAGTCCGTGTCGTTCGTCTCGGCATGCGGCAGCACGCGGTGGATCAGACGGCGCGCCTCGTCACGCACGGTTTGCGTCGCGGCCTCGGCGGCGCGCAGCCGTGACGCCGACGCCTGGACGGCCGGCTGGTCCTGGTGGTCCAGCGCCGTCTGCCAGCCCTCGATGGCCTGCTGCTTGGCGGCGAAGGCGGCCTGCTGCCGCCCCTCCAGGGCCTGCCACTCCCCGGCGGCGGGCGAACGGCGCACCGCCGCCACCGTCGCGTCGTTGAAGAACAGCGGCGAGGGGTTGAACTGGTGGAACACGAACACCATCACCCCCACGAACAAGATCAGGAACTGCATGGGGATCTTCAACAGCCCGTTGAACAGCAGGCCCAGGCGGCTGTGGGTGATGGACTTGCCCGACAGATAACGCTGCACCTGGGACTGATCGGTCCCGAAGTACGACAGGGCCAGGAAGAACCCGCCCGTCATGCCCGACCAGAATGTGTAGCGGCTGTCCAGCCCCACCGAGAAGTCGACCACGTTCATCTTGCCCAGCACGCCCGCCACCCCGACGGCGCGGCCGAAGGACAGCCCCGGCGGCAGCCGCATCACCACCACGAAGAACGCCACCACCATGCCCCCCAGCATCACCACCATCTGGTGCTTCTGCGTCTGGCTGACCGCGCGGGTCCCCCCCGCCACCGTGTACAGGATGACCAGCGCGCCGATCGACACGCAGGTCAGGTTCAACGACCAGCCCAGCACCCGCGACAGCACGATGGCCGGCGCGTAGATGGTGATGCCGGCCGACAGGCCGCGCTGCACCAGGAAAAGAAAGGCCGCCAGCTGGCGGGTCTTGCGATCGAAGCGCGCCTCCAGGAACTCGTAGGCGGTGAAGACGTGCAGGCCGTAGAAGCGGGGGATGAACGCGATCGACAGGACCACCATGGCCAGGGGCAGGCCGAAGTAGAACTGCAGGAAGCGCATGCCGTCGACGTAGGCCTGCCCCGGCGTCGACAGGAAGGTGATGGCGCTGGCCTGGGTGGCCATGACGGACAGTCCGATCGTGTACCAGCGGTCGGCGTAGCCCCCGTGCAGGTAGCTGGCCATGTCGTTCGCGTGCCGCGTCTTCCACACGCCGTAGGCGACGATGGCGCCCAGCGTGCCGAACAGCACCAGCCAATCGAGGGAGCTCATCGCGCGCTCACCGTCGCCTCATCGGTACGCGGCGGTCAGCGCCGCGTACAGGACGACCTGGATCGCCAGCGCGCCCAGCACGATGGCATAGATGGCGCGCCAGCTGAGGAAGGGAGGCGCGGCGTGCAGCTCGTCGCCGCCCTCCCCCGCGGCGCCACCCGACGGGCGGTCCCGGTCAGTGGCCATGCGCAGCCCGCCCGCCCGCCAGCAGGTTCGCGAACAGGCGGTAGGCCCCGGGCACCCCGGCCGGCAGCTGGCGGAAGAAGGCCAGACCCGTGTAGACGAACGTTCCCTTGCCGTGGTGAGCCCACAGCAGGCTGCCCGCCAGCGGCTTCTCGCCGAAGTCGTGCATCGTGAGCACCGTCTGGTATTTCGGGTCCCACTTGTCCGCGAAGTACAGGCCCCGCTCCTGGATCCAGCCGTCGAAGTCCAGGCCGGTGATCTTGTTGGGCGTGTTCAACGCCGGGTGGTCGAGCGCGGTGAACGCGACCGGCGCCGTCTCGTCGGTGACGCGATCGTGGCTGATCTCGAACGGGAACGGTCCGATGGGCGCGGTCAGCGGCCCCAGCCGGCTGTTGGTGTTGTACTGCGCCACCAGCGTGCCGCCGCTCTCGACGTACTTCATCAGCGTGTCGTGCACGCCGCGCAGGCGCTGGTTGGTGTTGAAGGCGCGCACGCCCACGACGATGGCGTCGAAGCGCGCCAGCGCCCCCGGTCCCGCCCGCAGCGCCTCGTCGTTCAGCATGGTCACGTCGTAACCCACCCGACGCAGGCTGGCCGCCACCTCGTCGCCCGGTCCCGGGATGTAGCCCAGCCTGGTGCCGCCCGTCGCCAGCGCCAGCGGGACCAGGCGGACGTCCGCCTCGACCAGCAAGGTCTGCACGGGGATGTGCGGATGCTCGATGTGCACCACGCCGCGCGTGAAGCGCGCCTCCCCGACCTGCGCGACCACCCGCAGGGTGGCGGGCCCCGCCGGCAGGCTCGCCCCCTCCTCGGCGTCCTGGCCGTGCTTGTGGGCGGCGCCACTCGCCCGCGGGGCGCGGCGCACCTTGAAGGTCACCTCCGCCTCACCCCCCTTCTCGGCGATCGCGAAGGGCGCGCTGGCGGGCTCGACGGCCCAGCCCTCCGGCACCTCCGGGCGCACGGCGCCCGTCACGTTCGCGCCCCCGGCGACCAGGCGCACGATCAGGGGCTTCGGCTCCTTCTGCCGCTCGGGGAACATCAGCACCTTGCTGTCCGGCATGACCGACACCAGCGGCGTGATCTCGAAGGGCCGGTAGCGCTCACCCGCCACCGGGTCGGTCCACTTGAACGAGACGGCGCGCGCCAGCGTCAGCGGCCGCCCACCGACGGAGAAGGTCAGCTCCACCTGCAGGGGCGGCTGCTCCTCGGGCAGACCGACGTCGCGCGGATCCGGCACCGCGTACAGGCCCGCCTCGGGCGTCGCGGCCAGCCAGTACGGCGTGGTGGGGGGCAGCGTGACCGGCAAGATCGCCTTGCGCTTCAGCTCCCACGGCGCGGCCACCGCGCCGGCGGCGGCGGCCAGGGCCCTGTCCACCTTCACCTGGGAGCCGTCGGGCCAGCGGAGCGCCTGCAGGGTGACGGCGGCGGGCGAGCGAGCGACGGCGGTGACGGTGACCTCGAGGTCGCTGCCGGCGACCGCCCGGTAATCGGGGGCGGTGGCGTCCACGAACAGGCCGGCGCAGCCGGCGATCAGCTGGGCCACTTCCTGCTTCTTCACCGCGCGCCAGTGGGCGTCGCCCACGCCGTCCAGGGCCGCGTCGATCGCCACCAGCGCGGGGATCGATCGGTACGGCGCGGTGTCCGAGAATTCCCGGGCCACGCCCTCGATGGCCGTCCGCAGGCCCGTCGTGCCCGGCAACCGGTTCCAGGTGAAGTCGATGCCGTTCAGCAGCCGCGCCGGGGGTGCCCCCGGCGCCTCGGCCAGCGTGGAGAAGTACTCGATGAGGGGACCGCGTCCCCGCGCCACGCCGAAGCCCTGGCTCTTGTGCATGCTGCGGCTGTCCGCGGCGATCTCGCCGTAAGACGCGCCCAGCAAGGCGTTGTACCCGCCGGCGTCCAGCTTGTCGTGGTGGGACAGATCCTCGCCGGGCCTGGCCAGGAACGTCGAGCGGTTCCACAGGATGCGGCGCGCCTGCCAGACGGTCACGCCGTTCGCCAGCTGCTCGGGATGGAAGGCGGGATCCGCGGCGGCGCGGAAGGCCTCCAGCGCCAGCCGCGCCGAGGCGGTGTGATGCCCGTGGGTGTCGGCCGGCTCGGGCGAGAAGCGGGTGATGATGACGTCGGGACGGAAGCGACGGATCACCGCCACCACGTCGGCCAGCACCGCGTCCTTGTCCCATATCTTCAGGGTCTCCTCGGGGCTCTTCGAGAACCCGAAGTCGCGGGCCCGGGTGAAGAACTGCTGGGCGCCGTCGATGCGGCGGGCCGCCAGCAGCTCTTGCGTGCGGATCAACCCCAGCTCGGGGCCCTGTTCCGGGCCGATCAGGTTCTGGCCGCCGTCGCCGCGGGTGATCGAAAGGTAACCGGTGCGCAGCAGAGCGCCGTTCGCCAGATAGGCCAGCAGGGCCGTGTTCTCGTCGTCAGGGTGCGCGGCGACGTAAAGAACGCTGCCCACCACGCCCAGCTTGGCCAGGCCCAGCCGCAGCTGCGCGGCGTCCGGCTGGGGCGGCGGGCCGGCCGCGTTGGCGTGGGCGAGCGCGATCACGAACGTCAAAGTGCCCAGAGAGGCGGCGGCGAGGAGGGGCTTGCGCATGGGTGTAGGAGTCCGGAAGGGAGGTGGGACGCCAGCGAGACGCTGGGCTTCGAGCGGCGGAGGAAGCTGGCGAGGAGATTGCGCAAGAAACCGGGAATGAACCGGTGCCGAGGGCGGCTTCTTCCCGGCGATGGGGGAGCAACCCGACCCGCGGCGGCGCGTGCCCGAGGCGCAGAGTATAGTGACGCGCCGGATCGTGGGTCGCTCATTCGCCTCGTCTTATCTCGCACGCGACGCCGCCGCGAGCCTGTTTTTTCCGCACGACTTCCGTGACGGGGCCGCGCGCGTCGCGCTGGCCCGGGCGGCGGCGCAGCGTCGGATCAGCCCTGCGCTGGCGGAGGTGCTGCGCGAACAACAGGCGGCGCTGCCCACCAGTGACGCGCGGTCAGCGAACTTGCAGGCGTTGCTGGGCGGCAACTGCGCCGTGGTGGTCAGCGGCCAGCAGGTGGGGCTGTTCCTGGGGCCCCTGTACACCTTCTACAAGGCGGCGTCCGCCATCGCGGTGGCGCGCGCCATCCAGGCCGAGAGCGGCGTGCGCTGCGTCCCGCTGTTCTGGTTGCAGACCGAAGATCACGACTTCGCCGAGATTGCGTCCTGTCGGCTGACAGGGGGTGACCGACAGGGCGACAACGCGCTGACGACGCTGTCGCTGGCGCCCGAGCCGCCGTCGGCGGCGCGGGTCTCGGTGGCCCATCGGGTGCTGGGGCCCGAGATCGGCGCGCTGCTCGAGGCGCTGGCCGCGCAGCTGGGCCAGACAGGCGGGGCCGCCGAGGTGCTCGCCTTGCTGCGCGCGCATTATGTGCCGGGGCGTTCCCTGGCGCGCGCGTTCGCGGGCGCGCTGGCCGCCATCTTCGGCGACGAGGGGCTGCTGTTCCTGGACCCCCGGGACGCGCGCCTGGCGGCGCTGGCGGCGCCGCTGTACCGGCGGTCCCTGCTGGCGGCCGAACAGATCGACGACTGCCTGGGCGCACGCGCCGCCGCCCTGCACGACGCCGGGTTCGAGCAGCAGGTGCCGCTGCGTCCCGGAGCGTCGCTGCTGTTCTTTCACGAGGGCGGGCCCGAGGGACCGCGCCACCGCCTGCAACGTGAGGGGGACCAATGGCGGACGGGCAGCGGCCATCCCCTCACCACCGACCAGCTGACGGCGCGCCTGGACCAGGGCCCCCTTTGCTTCTCGACCTCGGCGCTGCTGCGCCCGCTGGTGCAGGACGCGCTGTTGCCCACGGTCGCTTACGTGGGGGGACCGGCCGAGGTGAGCTACTTCGCGCAGCTGATGCCCCTTTATCCGCTGTTTGGCCTGTCGCCGCCGCTGATCCTGCCGCGGGCCCGCTTCACCTGCGTGGACGCGCGGGCGCGCCGGTTGCTGGCCGCGCTGCACCTGACGCCGCAGGACCTGACGTTGCCCGCAGACCAGCTGCGGCGCCGCTTGCCCATCGCCCGCCCCGCCGGCGCACCGGATCCCGAGGCCCTGAAGCGGACCGTGGCCGCCGAGGTGATGCCGCAGATCGAGGCGCTGGCGCAAGCGATGGCCACCGCGCTGCCCCATCTGACCCGCCCGGCCGGGCGGACCCGGCGCAGCGTCGAGCATGTGCTGCACCGGCTGACCGATCGCTACGCGCGCGAGCTGCTGGAGCGTGACGCCGTGACGGCCAGGCGGTTGCAGCGGCTGCAGGACCTGCTGGTGCCCGGCGGCGCGCCCCAGGAACGGGTGCACGGCTGGCCCGCGCTGGCGGCCCAGGTGGGCCCCGCGGCGTTCAAGCGCGCGGTCTTCGAGGCGCTGGCCCAGGCCGGCACGTTCGTCACCGAGCCGCTGGAGCTGCGGCCGTGACCGACGGGCAGCCCAGGCGGTCAGGCGATCGACCGCTGCGCATCGGCGTCGCCTGCTTCTCCACCTTCGGCGGCAGCGGCGTGGTCGCCTCGGAGGTGGCGCTGTCGCTGGCGGCGCGCGGCCATCACGTCCACGTGTTCAGCGACGATCGCCCGGGACGGCTGGGGGCCGACAGCGACCGGCTGTCCTTTCACCAGGTGGCGACCCGCCATTACCCGCAGCTGAAGGACAGCCCCTACGTGCTGGCGCTCGCCTCGGCCATCGCCTGCGTGTGCGAGCGCGAACGGCTGGACGTCGTGCACGCGCACTACGCCATCCCGCACGCCATCAGCGCGTACCTGGCGCGTCAGACGCTGTTGCCGCCGGCCACCGCGCTGCCACACGCGCCGGCGCTGGTCACCACGCTGCACGGGACGGACATCACCCTGGTGGGCAGCGATCCCAGCTTCCTGCCGCTCACCCGCTTCTCCATCGCGGCCAGCGACGCGGTCACCACCCCCTCGGCGTGGCTGCGCGAAGCCACGTACGAAAAGCTGGACGTGCCGCGCACCGTGGCCATCGAGGTGATCCCCAACTTCGTCGATCCGGTTCGGTTTGCGCCGGCGCAAGGGCGCCCGCTGGTCCGCTCGGCCGACCACCCCTTCGTGCTGGTCCACGTCTCGAACTTCCGCCCCCTGAAGCGCGTGGCGGACGTGGTGCACCTCTTCGCGGCGGCACGCCGGCTGGCCCCCGCGACCGCGCTACGCCTGCGGCTGGTCGGCGACGGCCCCGACCGCCCCCGCATCGAGGCGCTGGTGCGGGAGCTGGCCCTGGACCAGCACGTGCAGTTCCTGGGCGAGCAGGTCGAGCTGCCGGCGGTGCTGCGCGACAGCGACGTCTTCGTGTTGCCCAGCGAGACCGAGAGCTTCGGCCTGGCGGCGCTGGAGGCGATGGCCTGCGGCCTCCCCGTCGTCGCCTCGCGCGTGGCCGGGATCCCCGAGGTGGTCGCCGACGGTGAAACGGGGCTGCTGGCGCCGGTGGGGGACGTGACCGCCATGGCCGCGCACGTGGCCAGGCTGGTGGGCGACGCCGACACCCTGGCCCGCTTCTCCCGCGCCGCGCGGGCGCGCGTCGAAGCCCACTTCCAGCCCCAGCCGATCGTGAATCGCTACGAGGCGCTATACCGGCGGCTGGTCGCGCGCACCCCGGCGCGCGACGCGTGACGCCCCCCTGAGCGTCGAATCCCCGCCGGCGTCAGACGCGCAGGATGGCGTTCGGTTGCCAGCTCTGCGCGTAGTGGGCGCGCACGGCCAGGTGGAACAGGAAGTTGACCAGGGTGATGCCGACGGCGGCCAGCCACAAGGCGCGCCAGTCGTCGATCTCGAAGGCGCGCAGCACCTTGTCCGTCAGCCACAGCACCACCGCGTTGACGATGAGGGGCAACACCAGGAAAAGCAGGCCCAGGGTCAGGATGGCGGGCAGGAACAGCAGCAGCTTGATGAACCATCCGCACGCCCAGTTCAGCAGGCTGAAGACCACCGCCACCAGCACCGCCGTTCCCGTGCTGCGGATGTGAAATCCGGGAAGGGTCCGGGCCAGAATCAGCACCGTGACCGTGAGGGCCGCGAGATGCAGGAGCGTCAGCATCAGGCGAGCTTAGCAGCCCGTTCGCGGTACGGTGGGAGATGCAGCGGCGGCGCCCGCAGGCGCCGCGCCTTGGCCCCGCGACGTTCGCTCGGTCGCGACGGCTTGGCCGATCGGTGACCGGTCGCTAGCCCTTCTTGCTCCAGTCGGCGAGCGCCTTCTTCACCTCGCCCTCCAGGAAGAATCCGGGACCGGCTTTCTGACCCAGGTCGTACGACTTCTGCGCCAGCTCGCGCGCGCCCTTCCAGTCCTTCTTCTCGGCCAGGACGGTGGCCTTGACCCACAGGTTGAACCAGTCCTCCTTCAGGGCCAGCGACTGATCGACGTACTTCAGCGCCGTGTCGGCGTCCTTCTTCGACTCGAGCATGTAGCGGGCGGCGTTGGCATAGGTCCGCCAGGTGTTGTCCAGCGTGCTGTTGATGTTGGCCAGCGCCTGCGCCGAGGTGTTCACCTTGATGGGGATCGACAGCCGCAGGCGATCCCACTCCATCTCCAGCGAGGCCTTGTCGTCGCTGAAGTCGGTGATCAGGAAGGCCAGCCGCTCGCGGAAGGGAGCGGGCCGCACGTACAGCTTCACGCGCGTCTGATCCAGCTCTTGCTTGTAGGCGGTGCCCGTCCCGGGCTGATCGGCGTTCTTGTTCAGGATGATCGTCCACTCACCGTTCTTTCCCGGGATCGTGAACAGCGCGTACGTGCCGGCGGGCACCGGCTGGTCGACGAAGGTCACGTCCTTGCTGAACGTCACCTTCGTGGCCTGGTTCGCGCCCGTCCGCCACATCTTGTCGAAGGGGACGACGTTGCCCCAGATCTTCCGCCCCTTCACGCCCGGGCTGCTGTAATCGACGGTGATGGTGGTCAGGCCCACGTCCTGGGACACCTTGGCGAAGGGGCTGGGGCGAGGCAGCTCGAGGTCGGCGCGAGCGGGGGCCGCCGTCAGGGTGACGGGCGCCACCACGAACAGCAGGGCGAGCAGGCGGAAAGTCGTACGCATGGGAGGTCTCCTTGGGGCCGCACGTTAGGGCGCGATCGCGCCCGCTGGCAAGCCGTTCGCCCGCCGATGTCCGACGAGGGCGGCGGTTCCCCTCTCAGGTGACCGCGAGCGAGATGGCCGCGAGCGCATCGCCGCGGGCGGTCCGGAAGGCGGCCGGCGTCACCGACAGCGTGACGTCCGTGGCGTCGTCCGCGCCTGCCCGCGCGGCCGCGCTGTCGTCCCGCTGGTAGCCGAGCCTCTGGAACAGTCCCAGCGAGGCCCCGTTGCCGGCCACGATGGACACGTACACGCGCGCCAGCGGCAACGCCGCGAAGGCCAGCGCGTGGGCCATCGTCGCGAACCGCGTGCCCAGCCCCTGCCCGTGCGCCGCGCGGTCCCCGATCAGGATCGCGAATTCGGCCGTGCCCGCCACCGGATCGACGTGGCGGAAATCGGCGTCGCCCATCAACTGGTCGTCGCGCCACAGCAGCAGCGTGCGCCCCCCGCCCGCGCGCACCTGCGCATGAAAGTCAGCGACGTCAGCGGTGGTCAGGTCGACGGTGTTCGCCAGCAATCGCTTGTTGTGGGGCTCGTTGTAGAACGCGGCCAGCCGGGGAGCGACGGCGGCGACGTCCGCCGCGCTGGGCTCGCTGACCCGCAGCGCCCCCTCGGCCTGCGCCTGCCACCGCCCCTGCCCCGCCTTCATCAATTCCTGGTCGTGCTCATGCTGGGCGGGCGATGTCCTGCCTCATTCCGTCGCGAACGTCAGCAACATGTCGTGCGCGTACGTCTGACCCGGCGACAGGATGACCTGCTCGCGCCAGCCCGGCACGTTGATGGCATTGGGAAACGCTTGCGTCTCCAGGCACATCCCCGCGTACTGGCGATAGGGCCGCCCCCCCTTGCCGACGGCGCCGCCGTCCAGGAAGTTGCCGGTGTACAGCTGCACGCCGGGCTGGTTCGCCTCCAGGCGCAGCCGGCGGCCGGACCCGGGGTCGTGCAGCGCCGCGACCGGCCGCAGCGCCGTGGGCGCGCCGTCGACCACGAAGTTGTGATCGTAGCCGACCGGGGTCCCGCCCACGGCCTGCAGGTCGCGCCCCACCGGCTTGGCCGTCGTGAAGTCGAACGGCGTTCCTTGCACGGGCTTCACCTCGCCCGTAGGCACCATCGGGTCGCCGGGCGTGTAGGCGGCGGCGTCCAGGCGCAGCACGTGCTGTGCGACCGACCCCGCCGCCTCGCCGGCCAGGTTGAAGTAGCTGTGCTGGGCCATGTTGACCAACGTCGGGCGATCGGTGGTGGCGCGCATCGCGATCTTCAGCTGGTTGCTGTTCGACAGCGTGTAGGTCACCTCGGCCGTCACCGTCCCCGGATAGGCCTCCTCGCCGTCCTTCGAGAGGTAGCGCAACGTCAGCACCGGCCCCTCGGCCGAGCGGCCGGTGGTCGCCGTCCAAACCACCTTGTCCCAGCCCTTCACGCCGCCGTGCAGGTGCTGCCCGTGATCGTTCCCGGCCAGGTGGTAGGTGTGCCCTTCCAGCGTGAAGGTGGCGTTGCGAATGCGGTTGGCCACCCGGCCCACCGTGACGCCGAAGTAGGGGTTGCCGTGCAGGTAGCCGGCCAGGTCATCGAAGCCCAGCACCACGTCGGCCGATTTCCCGTGGCGATCGGGCAGCCACAGCTGGGTGATGGCGGCGCCGTAGGTCATCACCTTCACGATCAGACCGTTCGCGTTCGTCAGCGTGTACAGCTCGACGTCGTGGCCGTCGGCGTGGCCGAAGGGCGCTTTCTGGATGGCAGGAGCGGAGGCGGCGTTGGGCATCACCCCGTTCGTATCGTGCCTGGAGCTCCTAGGCAACCAGCGACACCACGGCGGCGGCTAGCGCGTCGATCTCCTCCGCCGTGTGCGTCGCCATCACCGTCAGCCGCAGGCGGGCCGTCCCGCGCGGCACCGACGGGTGGCGGATGCCCTGGGCATGAAACCCGCGCGCCAGCAGGGCCTCGCACACCGACATGGTGCGCTCGTTGTCGCCGATCATGACCGGCACGATGTGCGTGCTGCTGTGTCCCGTGTCGATCCCGGCGGCGCCCAGCCGCTGGCGCAGCCGCGCGCCGTTCCGTTGCAGCGCCTCGCGCCGCCACGGCTCGGTCTGTAACAACCGCAGGGCGGCCCGCGCCGCCGCCAACTGCGGCGGCGCCAGCGCGCACGAGAAGATGAAGCTGCGGGCGGTGTTCACCAGCAACGCGCGCACGCGCGCCGAACAGACGACGAAGGCCCCGAAGGACCCCATCGCCTTGCCCAGCGTCCCCGCCAGCAGATCGACGTTCCCCAGCATGCCGGCCAGCTCGGCGGCGCCGCGCCCGCCGGCGCCCAGCGTGCCCGTCCCGTGTGGGTCGTCCAGCAACAGCATGGCGTCGAACCGGCGGCACAGCGCGACCAGCGCCGCCAGGGGCGCCACGTCGCCGTCCATGCTGTAGACGCCATCGGCCAGCACCAGCATCCGGCGCGCCCGCGGCCGGGCCACCCCCAGCGCCTCCTCCAGCGCGTCGAGATCGCTGTGTGGCACCACCACCACCTCGGCCCGGGACAGACGGGCGCCGTCGATCAGCGACGCGTGGGCAAGCGCGTCCGACACGATCACGTCGCCCTGGCCCACCAGCGCCGGGATGACGCCGACGTTCAGCATGTACCCGGTCCCGAACAGCAGCGCCGCCTCGGTCCCGAAGAAGGCGGCCAGCTCGCCCTCCAGCGCCTCATGGCAGGCCAGGTTGCCGTTGATCAGGCGGGAGCCGGCGGCGGCACAGCCCAGGTCGCGCGCCGCCTGCGCGGCCGCCTCGACGACCTGCGGGTGATGGGCCAGGTCCAGGTAGTTGCCGCTGGAGAACATCAGCACCTCTCGCCCATCCAGGCGCATGCGCCGGGTGACGGGGCCGTCGAACGCCCGCAGCGCTCGCAGCGTGCCGGCCGCGGCCGCGGCGGCCAGGGCATCCGCCGCCCGCGCCTCGACGGCGCGGGAAGGCGGAGCGTCTCGGTCCTCGCCCTGGCTCACGCGGTCTGGCCCTCCAGCTTGCGGCGCAGCTTCTCCTCGCGCTCGCGCCAGCCGCTGCCGGAGGTGTCCGCCGGCAGATCGTCCATCTCGTAGACCTGGCGAATCTCCAGCTCGGCCGCCTGGATGTCCACACCCGTCTCGACGTGGATGACCAGCCACCGCTTGCCGAAGTCGATGGCCTCGGCCAGCGACGGCATCTGCACCATGGTGTAGCCGGCGATCATCTCCTTGGTCTCGCTGAACGGTCCGTCCAGCACGGTCCGCTTGCCGCACGCAAATTTCACGCGCGCCCCCTCGCGGCTGGGGCGCAGCCCCTCGCCCGACAGCAGCGCTCCCGAGCGGGCCAGCTCCTCCATCAGCGCCCCCATCTGGCTCAGGGCCGCCTCGGTGGGCACCCGGCCGGACTCGGTCGCGGGGTCCGACTTCAGCATCACCATGAACCGCTTGGTCCCGGGCAGCCGCGGCGGCAGCGAGGGGCTGGAGGGGATCTCCCCCGCCCCGGCGTCGCCCTGGCCGTGCTGCTCCCGGAAGCCGCTCTCGAACGCGCGCCAGTCGTCGCCCGGCGCGGGGGCCTCGGGCGCCGGGAAGTCGGACATCTCCCACAGGCGACGCAGCTCCACCTCGCCCTCCTCCACGCCAGGCACACGCTGGGCCCACACCACGGCCTCGCGCAGCGAGGGCGCCTGGATCAGCCAGAAGCCGGCCACCAGCTCCTTCGCCTCGGCGAACGGCCCGTCGACCACCGTGAACGCCCTGTCGCGCTTGCCGGTCACCTTCAGGCTCACGCGGGCGCCCTTGGCGCTCGGCTGCAGGCCCTCGCCGCCCAGCATCACGCCGGCGGCGGCCATCTCCTCGTTGAACTTCCCCATCTGCGTCAGCAGCTCCTGCTCCGGCATCACGCCCGCCTCGGATCGCGCGTCGCTCTTGATCATCATCATGAATCGCATGGTGTTCGTCCTTTTCGTTGGGGGCCCGCCCGGTGCCGGCCTTTGCTGATGCGACGAACGTCCTTCCGGGCGATCGACATGCCTTCGCGAAAAAAAACCTAAGGCTTTTCGCGGACGATGCGATGGACGTTGAACATCAGCAAGACGGTCAGGGCCATGACCGCCGCCACCACCACGCCCAGCAGCCCGTAGTGCTCGAGCCGCCCCGAGGGGGACTGCACCACGATCAGCCCGGCCAGCCCCGCCGCCACGCCACCCGAGAACTGCTGCAGGGACGAGTTGATGGCCATGTAGGCGCCGCGGTCCGGCATGGCCGGGACCCCCGAGGTGAGGGCGCTGGCGGCGATCATGCGCGCCGAAACGCACACGAACATCACGCAGCTGATGACGATGACCAGCCACAGGGGCGTCACGCCCAGGCGGGTGTAATAAAGGACGACGCCGATGGCCAGCACGGTTCCGATGCAGAAGACGGTGTACTTCCCGATGGAATCGGCCAGGCGGCCCGCCAGTGGCCCGGCGACGATCGACACCACCCCGGTGACCGCGTAGACGACGGGGACCTGGACGTCCAGGGACAAGCCCAGGTTGTTGACCGAGAAGGCGCTGCCGAACGGCATCAGCATGAAGCCCCCCGTCGCCAGCAGCATGGTCGCCGAGAAGCCGATCAGGTAGCGGCTCTGGCTGGCCGTGTGCAGCAGGTGGGCCACCGGGCTGCGGTCGCGCACCACCTTCAGGTGGGCGTCGACCGGCTGCATGCGCAGGAAGATGACCACCCCGACCGCCAGGCTGACCCCCACGATCAGCAGGAAGGGGCCATGCCAGCCCAGGCGGGTGGCCAGCACCATCCCCAGCGGGATCCCCATGACCTGGCTGGCGGCGAAGGCGGTCTGCACGACCCCCATCACCCGGCCGCGCATCTGCAGGGGGAACAGATCGGTGATGATGGCGAAGCTGACCGAGCCGATGACGCCGCCGAACAGGCCGGTGACGATGCGGGCGAACAGCAGGAAGTGGTAATTGCCCGCCACGCCACACAGCAGCGTTCCCAGCACGAAGCCGCAGTAGAAGAACAGCAAGAACTTCTTGCGATCGAAGCGATCGGCGAACCCGGCCGCCAGCAGTCCGGCGACACCGGCGCTGAAGGCATACGCGGACACCAGCAGCCCGAACTGGCGCGTGGTGATCTGCAAGGCCGGCATCAGGATCGCTCCCAGCGGCGACAGGATCATGAAGTCCAGGATCACCGTGAACTGCAGGAACGCGAGCACGAAGACGACGAAGCGCTGATAGGGCGTGAAGGGCACCAGCGGCGCCTTGGCCGTCGGTGTGGCGCTGGCGGAATCCATGGGGCGGCGAGCATACGCCGCCCCGTCTGGAAAGACGACGGCGGGCGCCTGGTCCAGCGCCGGCGGAAACACGACGGCGGACGCCCGTCCGCCGCCGCCCCGACCGTACCGCCGCTGCGAATCGGACGTGCGCGGTGCCCCTGCGCGTGGGAGAGAGGGGGGCATGGAAAAGGTCAAGCTGGGATCGCAAGGGGCCATCGTCTCCCGCCTGGGGCTCGGCTGCATGGGGATGAGCGAGTTCTACGGGCCGCGAGACGACGCCGAGTCGGCGGCCACCATCCTGCGCGCCCTGGACCTGGGCGTGACGTTCCTGGACACGGCCGACACCTACGGCATCGGCGACAACGAGGAGCTGATCGGCAAGACCATCCGCGGGCGCCGGGACGAGGTCTTCCTGGCCACGAAGTTCGCCAACGAGCGGAAGAAGGACGACCCCAGCCACTGGGTGATCCGCGGCGACGCGAAGTACGTGCGGGAGTCCTGTGACGCCTCGCTGCGCCGCCTCGGCGTCCAGCACATCGATCTGTATTACCAGCACCGCGTCGATCCGAAGGTGCCCATCGAGGAGACGGTGAGCGCCATGGCCGAGCTGGTGAAGGCAGGGAAGGTCAGGTACCTGGGGCTCTCCGAGGCCTCGCCGGCCACCCTCCGCCGCGCCCACGCCGTCCATCCCATCACCGCGCTGCAGACCGAGTACTCGCTGTGGGAGCGGCACGTCGAGGCGGAGATCCTGCCGGCGGTGCGCGAGCTAGGGATCGGCTTCGTGCCTTACAGCCCGCTGGGGCGCGGCTTCTTGACCGGCCGGATCACGAAACCGGCGGACCTGCCACCCGGCGATTCGCGGGTCGAGCGCTACCCGCGCTTCAAGGAAGAGGCGATGGAGCGCAACCGCGTCCTCGTCGATCGGGTGCGCGCCATCGCCGAGCGCCGCGGCGTGACGGCGGGGCAGCTGGCGCTGGCCTGGGTGCTGGCGCAGGGCAAGGACGTGGTCCCCATCCCCGGGACGAAGCGGCGCCTGTTCCTGGAGGAGAATGCCGCGGCCGCCGCCCTGGCGCTGTCACCGGAAGAGGTCGCCGAGCTGGAGGCCGCGGTCCCCCCGAGCGAGATCGCCGGCGATCGTTATGCGCCGGTGAGCATGAAGTCGATCGACCGCTAGCGGTGCACCGGTCCATGGGAGCGGGCCCGTGCTCCCGTCCGCCGATGCCACGACTCTTACCTGTCGTGGCCTTGCCAGTGCCTGCAAACGGGACGCGCCGCGCCCCCCTGTTCGGATCAACCGGTTTCCACCGGCACGCCGCCCTGGAACGCTCGGCGATTTCCAAAATGTGTGGGCGCGATGCCGCGAAATGCGGACTGATTCGCCGCCCGGATCAGGCGCGCCGAAGGGGTCGCAAGTGGCTTGACACCGCGAAGAGCAGCATGCTTTTATCCTGCGGCCTCGCGGGTTTGTTACCGCGCTTTACAATCAACCGCCGGCGGCCGGCGCCGGCGGCTCCCCTCCCCCTCGAAGCCAGACTGATCTCCCACTGCATGAAGGGATGGCGTAGGATGCGCCGTCCTCGGTCAGACCGCTCGGCGCCTGCAAGGTGAAAAAGTGAGACGATGCGAAAAGTAGGCCTCTTCATTGGTTCAGCGATCCTGTCAGCCGGCTTGTCAGCGAGCCTGGCCCGCCCCGCGCAGGCGGAGCCGACCGGCGCCCCCCCTGCGACCACGGCCGCCGCGGAGCAGACAGCAGATACCCCGCCGCCCCACCCGCGTTTCCAGGTCAGCGTCTCGTATCTCCCGATGGCCATGGGGACGATCAAATCGAAGTTGGCCGGCATGACCGACACCGCCGACGGCGCCTTCGCCTCGGGCGTGGGACTGGCGGCCAGCGCCAACATCTACCGCGGCCTGATGGTGGGTATCGTTCCCCAGGCCGTCTGGAAGGGGAAGGTCAAGGCCGACCCGAAGGGCATGGCCACGAAGACGGGCACCGATACGCAGTACGACCTGCTGCTGCGACTGGCGTACGCCTACCAGATCCCCGGGGTGGCCACCTTCTTCGCGGAGATCATGCCGGGTTACTCGACCATCTATCCCTCCACCACGGACGCCTCGAAGGGGCTGGTCATGGTGTATGGCGTCGGCGGCGAGGTCGACGTCTCGAAGCGGCTGTTCGCCAACTTCGAGATCGGTTACCAGATGGGCTACCAGACGGTGAGCTCCACGGCGTTCTATCGAAACAACTACGTACGCGTGGGGCTGGGCGTGGGCGTCCGATTCTAGCCGCGTGGTCGTCGCGCCCGCGCGAGCGACTTCCGGCGGCGGCGTGGCGAGGACCGGCGGAGCTCGTCCCGTTCGCGAACGAGCGCGTCTGCCGCGCTCGAAGGTGCACCGACAAGTTCTCAACTCTCGTGGATCCTGGCTTACGCCCGGCTCCCGGTTCCCGACAAGAAGTTCCCAGGAGTACCCGATGACGAAGATGAAGTTTCTCGCACCGCTGCTGTTGTTGACCGCCGGCTCGCTGGCGGGCCCCTCCTGCAGTCTCCCCGCCCCCGTTCCGACCGGCACAGACGACGGCGGGATGACGGACCCCAGCGCGTTGTGCGGGATGATGGGGACCGGCGGCAACGCCACCACCACCGGCACGGGTGGCCTGACGGGGACGGGCGCGGGCGGGATGGGCAGCGGCGACATGAGCACCGGCTCGGGCGGCGCGACGCTGGTGTCGGACGAGAACAGCGGCGGCGCCGGTGGCGCCGCGGGCGCCTCCGCCTCGGCGGGCGCGAGCGGCGCCGCGGGCGCCGGCGGGATGGCCGGTAGCAGCGGAAGCACCGGCACCGACCCGAACACCATCGTCACGCCCGTCTCTTGCGACGCCACGAACGCCGTGGCCCTGCCGTACACGCCCGGCTACACGCCGAACGCCAACGACCAGGCGATGGTGGCGAACCTGGTCAACTCGATGACCCTGGCGGACGAGGCCGCCCAGATGCGCGGTCTGGCCATCACCGCCTTCAATGCGCCCACGAACGACATCCAGCGGAGCGAGGACACGGGCTCGATTCGCGGCTTCCGTTACCGCGACGCCTCGCGCGGCGTGGACTTTGGCGAGGACTTCTCGGGCACCTATGCCAGCGCCGGCAACGTTTACGGCTCCGATGTCGGGTACTCCACCGCTTTCCCGGTCAGCATGGCGCGCGGCGCGGCCTTCGATCTCGATCTCGAGTACGCGATCGGCGAGGCGATCGGCGACGAGATGCAGGCCGCCCACGAGACGGTGATGCTGGCCCCCTGCATGAACTTGCTGCGCAACCCGCTGTGGGGCCGCGCGCAGGAGACCTACGGCGAGGATTCCTTCCACATCGGCCGTCTGGCCACGGCCCTGGCGGTCGGTATCCAGAAGCACGTGCTGGCGGACGCGAAGCACTACATGGCCTACGACGTCGAGAACGGACGTCCCGGTAACAACGCCAACATGGACGAGCAGACGCTGCGTGAGACGTTCGGGCGTCACTTCCGCATGGTGGTGCAGGACAGCGGCGTCGGCTCGGTCATGGCCTCCTACAACCTGGTGAACGGGACCAAGGCCACCGAGAACTATCACATCCTGACCGAGGTCCTGCGCAACGACTTCGGCTTCAAGGGCTTCATCCTCAGCGACTGGTGGGCGATGACCCACGGCAGCAAGGCCGACACGGACGCCACCCTGCTGAAGGCCACCGCCGTGCAGGGCGTGAAGGCGGGCCTGGACGTCGAGCTCCCCTGGGGCCTGAACTACGGCCAGCTGGAGAGCATCGTGCTGACGAACGGCGGCCTGACCAAGAACGACATCGACACCTCCGTCAAGCGCATCCTGGAGCAGAAGTTCCGCTTCAACGCCCAGAACCTGACGGGCCCCTACGGCCTGACGCCGGGCACCACCACCATCTTCTACAACAACGAGCGGATCATCTGCGACGGCCCGCACATCGCCCTGGCGGAGAAGGCGGCCCTCGAGAGCATGGTCCTGCTGAAGAACGACAACAACACGCTGCCCATCCCGGCGAGCGTCACCAAGATCGCGGTCGTGGGCGCCACCGTCAACTACAAGGTCACGGACGGGGCCACCCAGAACGGCAACGCCAGCCGCACCCTGGACTTCTCCCAGGACGTGCTGACCGGCGACCTCGGCTCGAGCCGCGTCTTCCCCGATCCGGCCAAGAGCATCGGGCCGTACGCCGGCATCAAGGCGACGGCCCCCAGCGGCGTCACCGTCACGCGGGGAAATTCGGCCGCTGACGTGGGCGATGCCGACTTCGTCGTCGTGATGGCGGGCCTGACCCCCGAGGACGAGGGCGAGGAGTACACGGGCGCCGGCGACCGGCAGAGCCTGGCGCTGGACGCCAAGCAGCCGAGCGGCAGCCAGAACAAGCAGAACCAGCTGATCAACGACGTCATCGCCCTGCACAAGCCGATGGTGGTGGTGCTGGAGGGCGGCAGCGTCATCGACATGCCCTGGCTGACCAGCGTGCCGGCGGTGGTGATGGCCTGGTATCCCGGCATGGTGGGCGGCTCGGCCCTGGGCAAGCTGCTGTTCGGGGCGGCGAACTTCGGCGGCAAGCTGCCCATGACCTGGGCGAACCTGGGCGACTATCCGGCCTTCGGCGGCTCGGGCAGCGTCAACTTCGACTACTACGCCGGCTATCGCTGGTTCGACGCCAAGAACATGGCGCCCGTCCTCCCCTTCGGGTACGGCCTCAGCTACACGACCTTCGCGTACACGAAGCTGCAGCTCGGCTGCACCGACATCAAGCAGGGCGGCGTGTTGCCGGTCGTGGTCAACGTGAAGAACACGGGCAGCGTCGCGGGCGACGAGATCGTCATGGTGTTCGTGTCGTTCCCGGACTCCAAGGCGTCCCGCCGCTCCCTGAAGGAGCTGAAGGGCTTCCAGCGCGTCAGCCTGGCGGCCGGCGAGGAGAAGCAGGTCACCATCCCGATCCGGCTCTCCGACCTGGATTACTTCCAGGCCGATTCCGCCAACCCCAGCAGCGGCAAGTGGGTGGTGGAGTCCGGCAACATCAAGCTCATGGTCGGCGGCAGCGCCACGAACCTCCCGCTCACCGCCACCCTGCCGGTCACCGGGTACTAGTCGCTCTCTCGTAACGAACCTCCGTCGGATTGACCCTCATGAGAAAACTTTCCATCGCCAGAACTCTGTCTCCCGCATTGGCCGTCGTGCTTCTCGTGGGGTCATCGTCGCCGGCTTCCGCGCGTCGTTCGAAGAACAAGGGCAACCTGCAGGAGGCCGCTGTCACGGAGACGGCGCCGGCGAACGCCGCGGGGCAAGCGCCGCCCGCCAAGGAATCGACCCCGGCGTCCGTGCCGGTGGTCGAGGCGCAAGCCGCGCCGGCGCCCACGCCCATCGCCGCCCCGGCCGCCCCGTCCACTCCGGTAGCGGCGCCCGTGCACGTCGAGCAGCCCTTGCTGCCGGCGGAAGGGGCCACGGCAGCCCCGGTGACGCCGGCGGCGGCCGCGTCGTCGCCCGCGCCGCGCAGTGAGGCGGCGTCGGCTCCTGGCTCCCTCGGCGAAGCTCCCCAGCCGGCCGTGGTGTCGCCGCCCGTCACCGAGATCGGCATCCAGCGCTTGCCCGGGTCCGCCTATCCCGAGCCGCTGACGCGCGGCCTGAAGTACGGTTCGCTGTGGCTGACGTTCCACGGCCTGCAGTGGCCGTACCTGCCCGCCGGTCCCAAGGGCGAGCGGTTCGTCATCGGCCTGTCCGGCTGGGGCTGGTTCGACACGGCGTACGAGAAGTTCGGCCCCTGGGGGCAGAACCAGACCACCCTGAAGCAGAGCTCGATCAAGTACTGGAAGGGCCAGGGCCGCATGCTGGCCCGGGTCACGCCCACGTACTCGTTCGGCGACGACATGTTCATCCAGGGCCAGGTCGAGCTGGTGGGCAGCGGCGATCAGACCATCCAGCGTTACGACGTGGGCGGCGCCGACACCGACGATCTGTACCTGCGCTTCGGCAAGTGGAACAGCTGGGACCTGACCGCTGGCCGCTTCGAAGGATGGGAGGTGTTCCACCTGGGCATGGGCCTGGATCAGAACACGTTCGAGCGTCAGGGCGCGGTCGGCCCGGGCGAGTCTTCCTACCCCATCGCCTTCTACGGCCTGACGGACAACCAGTTCCGCCCGTCGGCCGCCACGAACCTGGCGGTGCACTACTACCCCCTGAACATCCTGCGCTTCGAGGTGCTGGGGATGGCGGGCACGATCAACAACCAGCCCACCTACGCGACCCGCCCCGTCGGTATCGTGGATCTGGGCTGGCTGAAGCTGAAGGGCGGCATCGAGTACACCCACGGCAGCGGCCTGCAGGCGCAGAGCCAGGCCAGCACGGTCAAGAAGGGCGTCGGCGGCGCCATCCAGTTCGTGTTCGATCCGCACATCGAGTTCGGGTTCAACATCGCGCAAGGCACCATCGTCGCTTACGACGACTTGCACCGGCAGATCCTGCAGGGCAGCCTGACCCGCACCAGCCTGGGCGGCTTCGCGAACATCTCGAACGGCAGCGCCCGCCACCCCCTCATGCTGGGCATCGGCTCGCTGTGGACCCGGAACGTCGATCAGAACGCGCCGGTCAGGGCCACGGCCGTCACCGACAACTACTGGTTGTCCCAGAACTTCATCGCCTTGCAGTACGTAGCGTTCCAGCAGCTCTACATCAAGCTGGTGGGCGGCTACTCGCGCGGTCACTGGCGCGCCGCTGGCCCGCCGCCCATCACCTTCGACGACGAGATGTACAGCGTCCGCCTGCGCTTCGCGTTCTACTTCTAGGCCTCGCGCGCGCACGCCCGGACCGCCGGGCTTTGTGCCCGATGGGGCCCGGGTGGTAGGCAAGGGACCCCATGGCAGCGACGCCCACCACCAGCCCGCGGTCGAGCCACATCGTGCTCGAACGGCGCGGGGGCGTCGCGCTGGCTGGGCTGCTGCTGTGGTTGCTGGCGGTCTGGCCGCTGTTCGTGGTCAAGCAGCTGCCGCACGAGGATCTGCCGGGGCACGTGGCGGCCGCCTACGTGACCGACCACCTGGCCGCCTACCCGGAGTACGTCGCCGCGCACGGGCTGCGAACGAACTCCGCCTTCCTCGCATGGCTGCACCTGACGGCGCCCGCGCTGGGCTACATGGGCGCGGCGCGCGTCTTCGTGATGGCGCTGCTGGCCATCACCGCGTTCGGCTACCCATTCCTGTTCAGCGTGGCGGGCGGGCGCAGGCGCATGTGGCTGGCCAGCGCCTTCGCCATCCCGCTGGTCCAGCACTGGTTCGTGGTGATGGGCATGCTGAACTTCTCCCTGTCGTTCGGCCTCTGCCTGTGGCTCCTGGGCCTGGTGGTCCTGCAGCGGCGGGCCTGGTCGTACAGGCGTGCCGCCCTGATCGCCGCGCTGTCGGCGCTCGCCTGGCTCGCGCACACGTTCCCCTTGATCGTGCTGGGCGCCATCGCGGTCGCTGATCTGGTGCATGCCCGTCTTGGCGACCGCGCGGCGCTGGACGCCGCCCGGCGCGGCGTGGCGTCTCTCATCCCCGCGGCGATCATCGTCGGGCTCGGCTTCCTGGTCGCCTCGCCGGTGGACGGCGCGGGCGCCCATCTGAATGGCCTGGGCAAGACCGAGTGGCTGGGAATCCCGCAGCTGCTGTGGATGGGGCTGCGCAACTACGTCCTGGGGGCCAGCTACTGGGGGGTCGCGTCGGTGGTGCCGGCGCTGGTCTTGCTGGCGGCCGTGTGGCGGCGCGGCCAGCGAAGGATGGCGCTGTTCTCGACGATGGCGGTGGCGGGTCTGCTGGCCGGGTACCTGCTGCTGCCCAGCTTCATGTTTCCCATCTGGGCGTACTTCAACACGCGCTTCGTCCCCTTCCTGTGGCTGGCGCTGCTGCTGCGCCTGCCCGAGACGTTGCCGCGCCCGTGGATCGCCGTGGCGGTCGTGGCTGGCGTGGCGGGGACGGCCGGCAACGGCCTGGCGCTGCTGCGCATGGATCGGGACGTCGCCGAGTTTCGCTCCGGGTTGCCCCACGTCGAGAAAGGCGCCCGCCTGTTGCCGCTGCTGTTCTCGGTGAAGACCCGCGGCGACAACATCGAACCGATCCTGCACGCCTGGGGCCATTACGCCATCGAGCGCCAGACCAGCGCCGACCTGCTGTGGGCCTCGCGCGGCGTGGACGCCGTGCAGTACCGGACGCTGCCGCCGCCGCGCTTCCACCACGACGTGATCCAGAACATGCCGCGCAACATGGCGTCGGCCGAAGAGTGGTGCGAGACCTTGCTGCGCGAGGCCAGCACGGTCCCCGACGATTGCACGCGGGCCTGGACGGCCGCGTGGGATAGCTACCTGACGGCGGCCGAGCACCGCTACAGCACCGTCCTGGTCTGGGATGCCCCAACGCCAGCGCTGGCGCTGATCGTCCGACACTTCCCGCTGGTGCACCACCAAGGGCGGCTGGCGATTGGACGGGTTGTCCCGAAGGCGCCGGCCTCGACCGACGGGCAGCGGCCCGGAACGGCTCCCTGAAGTGAAGCGACGACGCACCGGGGGCTCGTGTAACAATCGGCGCGCATGAAGAACCGCGTCCCGGGCCCACCCGCGCCGGCCTCCGCCCCGTCATCGTGGCGGTCGCCGGACGTGCTGTTTCTGCTGGCCGCAATCGTCGTTCTGCTGCTGGCGCGGCTGCCGTCCATCCCGGTCCGGTTCTTCGATCCGGACGAGCTCGAGCACGCGCGGGCGGCGTTCAGCGTGTGGAAGGGGTTGCTGCCCTATCGTGACTTCTTCGAACACCACACCCCCTGGTATCACTTCCTGCTGGCGTCGTTCTTTCGCTGGTTCTCCGCCGAGCAATCGTTCGACGGCGCGATGCACTTCCTGGAGTTCGCGCGGACGCTGTCGCTGGTGCTGACGGGGGCGGCCACGGTCGTGATGTTCTTCGTGGGCCGGGTCCGGGCCCATCGAACGGTGGGGCTGCTGGCGGCGCTGTTCTTCGTCGGGCAGCCGGTGATCATCCAGAAGACCGTGGAGATCCGCCCCGACGTGCCCGCCTTGCTGTTCTTCCTGGGCGGGCTGTGGTTCGTGGTGCGCGGCCTGGACGACGAGCCAGCGGCCCGCCCGCACCTGCGGCTGTTCGCGGGAGGCGCCTGCGTCGGCGCGGCCATCATGTGCACGCAGAAGATGGTGTTCGTGCTGCCCGGCGCTGCCCTCGGCCTGGCGCTGTGGGTGCTGGACGGCGGTAAGGCCCGTTTTGGGCGCCGGGCCGGGGCCGTCCTGCTGCTGGGCGCTGGCGTGGCCTTGCCCGTGCTCGTCACCTGGGCCCTGTTCGCGCTGCAGGGCGCCGGGCGTCAGTTCGTCTTCGACAACTTCCTGCTGAACGCGAAGTGGAAGGCGCGGGTCAACCGGCATCTGTTCACGACCATGGAGACCAGCGCCCCCATCCTGGCGCTGGGTCTGCTGGGCGCGGTGCGCGCCGTGCGAACCTTCCGCCGCGACCGGTCCCGCGCCTACGGGGATGTGTTCCTGCTCTGCACGCTGGCGGGGCTGATCGCCGGGATCTGGATCGTCCCCATCGCGTACCGGCAGTACTTCCTGATGCCGCTGGCGATCCTGTGCCTTCTGGCCGCCAAGGGGCTGGACTTTCTGGTGGCGCTCGCCAAGGAAGGCCGGCGGGTGTGGGTCTTAGTCCTGGCGACGCTGCCGCTGTTGATCCTGCCCGGCTTCGAGCTGGCCTCGTCCGCCGTGGATCACGACGCGCAGCAGAGCGCGCGCCTGCGCTACGTCTTCGAGCACACCAGGCCCGGTGACCGCGTCCTCGACGGCTGGCTGGGCACGGCGGTCTTCCGCCCGTCGTCGGTGCCCTACCTGTTCATGCACAGCGAGCTGCTGGCGATGCTGACCGAGCAGGAGAAGGCCACTTATCTCGATGCCGTGGAGGACGCGCAGACCCGGCCGGCGATGATCGTGCTGGACGACGATCTGAAGGCCCTGGGCCCGCGCTTTCTCCGCTTCGTGCAGCAGCACTACGCCACCGACGACGGCCTGTTCTATCGGCTGGCCCCGCCCGCCGCGCCCTGAGCCCCGATCGCTCTGGCACCACGCCAGCGGTCTGTGAACGTCACTCGCGGCCAGGCCCTCCGTCGCGCCGCCGCGGTACACTGCCGCGGTGATCGCCCGCCAGGACCCCTCGCTCGACGCCCCGAAGGTCTCGGGGACGGCGCCCGACGGTGAGGGACGCCAGGGGGCCGGCGTGGAGCGCCAAGGCGAGACCTGGCTGGCCCGCGCCAGCGAGGGGCGGCTGGTGCTGCTCACCGCCTCGTTGCTGTTCGTCCTCGCTGCCTGGCCCTTGCTGCTGGTGGCTTCGCCGCCGCTTCAGGATCTTCCCAATCACCTCGCGACCGCGCACATCATCGCGCACCCGGACCTTTATCCGCAGTACGTCTTCAACGGCTTCTTCAAGTCGAATGGCCTGCTGACGCTGTGGTTGGCGGGCTGGACATCGGTCGCCGGCGATCACGGCCTGTTCGCGGCGGCGCGGGCCTTCACCGCCGTCGTGCTGGCCGTGAACGCGCTGGCCTGGCCGCTGTTCGTGCTCCGCTTCGCGGGGCGGCGCCACGTGCTCGCCGCGGCGCTGCTGGTGTGGCCGCTGGTCCACGGCTTCTTCGTGGTGATGGGCATGCTGAACTTCGCGTTCGCGTTCGGCCTGTCGCTGATCCTGCTGGTGGTCCTCGACCGCCAGCGAAACCACCCCACCCTGGCCCGCAGCGCGGGCATCGCCGTTCTCGCCGCGTTGTTGTGGTTCGCGCATCCGTTGCCGCTGGCGCTGCTGGGCGCGCTGGTGGGCCTGCAGGCCCTGCGGACCGCCGGCTGGCCTGCGCGCCTGGCGGCCGCGCGCGCGCTGCTGGTGCCGCTGCTGCCGGCCGTGGCGCTGTCCGCCGTGGCGGCCGAGCGGCACCTGGTGAAGGACCCGCACACCACGGCCTCGACCACGCTGGCCTTCTCGTACCTGAATCCGTTCGAGATGGTCGAGCACCTGTGGCTCGACGCCTCCGGCGCGCTGACCCGCTGGGGCAGCATGACCATCGTCCCGCTGGCGCTGCTGGGCTATTTCGCCTGGCGCGGGCGCGCCGTCGAACGACCGTTCTTCTCGCGCGCGGCCCTGCTGGCGCTGGCCGTTGGCTATGTCGCCCTGCCCGAGACGTTGAGCAACTGGTCGTACTTCCACTGCCGGCTGGTGCCGTTCCTGTGGGCGGGGCTGGCGCTGCGCCTGCCCGCGCGGCTGCCCCGGCCGGTGCTGGGGCTCCTGGTGGCGTGCGCGCTGGCGTTCTCGGCGGTGACGGGCCTGGACTACGTCCGGCTCGATCGCGATCGCGCCGCCTTCACCGCGGGCCTGGACGCGATCCCCTCCCGGGCCACGCTGCTTCCCCTGCTGTTCCGGAAGAGCCAGACCAGCGACTTCACCGAGAGCCTGACGCACGCCTGGGCGTACTACGTGATCGAGAAGGACGCCTCGGCCCCCCTGGTGTTCGCCGTCGAGCGGTCCTACCCCATCACCTACCGCGAGTTCCCGCCGCGCGCGCTGATCCCGCCGGCGCTCGAGTCGTTCGCCGAGCGCTCCGGCACCCCGGCGCGCCTGTGCCAGGCCATGGGCGAGGCCCCCGCCGACCCGACCTGCGCCGGCGCCTGGCGGGCCATGTGGGCCAGCTTCTGGGACGCGGCGACGCCCCGCTTCACGCACGTGCTGGCCTGGGGCATGACCGACCAGGCGCGCGCGCTGGTCCCTGGCCTGTACCGGCCGATCTTCGCCGCGGGGGCGCTGGAAATCTTTGCGCGCGGCCCCGAAACGAGTGACACCGATCACCGAAATGAGTTTGGAAGACGCGTTTTCCAAGGGGGCGGCGCTCGCCAGGCGACCCCGTAAAAAGTAAGCTCCCCAGAACCCACAGCCCGCGGATCCGCCGGAGTTGACCGGCCCCCGGCCCTGGGCTAAGGCCACACCCGGTTTTCATGCGCCCTCTCCGCGTCGGTATCGTAGCCGAGAGCTACTTCCCCAACCTGGGGGGGATTCAGGAACACATCCGCCACTTGCGGAACTTCCTGTCCCGTCGTGGCGTCGAGGTGACGATCCTGACTGGCCGCCCCGACGACACGGGCGCGCCCGGGCCGGCGGACGCCGAGCGGGGCGTGGTGCGCGTCGGACGCGCCCACACCTTCGGCACCGGAGGCACCTTCATCCAGGCCACGCCCAGCCCGCTGGCCGTGTACCGGTTCCGGCGGGCGCTGCAGCGCGGCCGCTTCGACGTGCTCAACATCCACGGCGCGTTCGATCTGGGGTTGGCCTTCTGGGGTCTGACGTTGTTCCGGGGGCCCAAGGTGCTGACGCTGCACTCGTGCTTCCCCGATGCCCCGTGGCGCCATCGCGTCGCCTGGTATTACCGCTGGGTCCTGCGCAAGGCCGCCGCCGTGATCGCCGTGTCCGAGACGACCGCGCAGGCGATGGGCCGGTACGCCAGCTTCCCGTCGACCATCATCCCGAACGGCATCGACAACGCCTACTGGCGCGCGTCGCCCACGCTGCCGTACCTGCGCCCGGCCACGCGGAACCTGGTGTACCTGGGCCGCCTGGAACCGCGCAACGGTCCGGACGTGGCGATCGACGCCTTCGCGCGCATCGCCCCCGCCCTGCCTGACCTGCGGCTGATCATGGCGGGCGACGGCCCCCTGCGCGACAGCCTGGAGGCGCGCATCCCTCCGTCGCTGCGTTCGCGGGTGGAATTCCTGGGGGCCGTCTACGACGAGCGGCCGCAGCTGCTCGCCTCTTCATCGGTGTTCTTGCTGCCGGCCCGGGCGGTCGGCTTCTCGATCATGGTGCTGGAGGCGTTCGCGGCCGGCCTGCCGGTGGTGGCGCTGCCGGCGCTCGGCACCGATCACGCGGGTGACCACTGGTCGAACGTGATCGTGGCGCGGGAGAACAGCGCCGACGCCTTCGGCGACGCCATCGTCGAGACGTTGCGCCAGAACCAGAGCGAGCGCATCGCGCGCGGGCGCTCCATCGCCGACTCGTTCGACTGGGAGCGCGTGGGGGGCCGGATCCTCGACGTGTTCGAGAACGTCACGGCGCCCCGGGCGCAGCGGACCGGGGTGCGCTCGAAGGCCGCGGCCTAGTGCTCCGCTCTCGAAATGGCGTCAACGCCCAGGCCGACGAGCCGCGCCGGACGCGAGGCGCGACGGCGAGGCCTACCCGTAGCTATGGTGAGGAGGAGCAACGAAGCGGCCGGCCCGCCTCGTCGGCCGCACGTGGCTCTACCTCGAGAGCGATGCACTAGGTGCCATGGGCGCGCCGGCGCGATCGTGGGTCAAGCGCGCGGTCGCCGCGCTGGCGGTGCTGCTGGGGCTGGCGCTGGTCGTCGCGGCCCCTGGCCTCGGCGCGCTGGCGAAGGCCGCCATCCTGACCGTGGCGGTGGCGGTCGGCGGTGTCGCCGCCTACCGGGAGTTTCCTGCCTTCGACCCGCTGGGCGGCGTCAGCTGGCGCCTGCCGCCGCAGCCCCGTCCTACCTGCGCCATCACGTTCGACGACGGGCCCTGCGCCGACACGCCGCGCGTGCTGGAGGTCCTGGAGCGCCATCAGGTGAAGGCGACGTTCTTCGTGCTGGCGGCGAACGCGCGCCGCCACCCCGAGGTGCTGCGGGCGATCGCGGCGCGCGGGCACACGGTGGCCATCCACGGGGTCACGCATCGCAAGGTGCACCAGGACAGTCAGGCCGACGTGGAGCGCGAGCTGTCGGCGGCCATCGCCGAGCTGACCGCCCTGGGCGTACCGCCGGCGCGCCTGTATCGCCCGCCCCATGGCGCGAAGAGCCCGGCGGCCCTGCGCGCCGCCCGCAAGCTGGACTGCCGCACGTGGGCCTGGAGCCGGGGCATCTGGGACACGGACCGGCCCGCGCCCGCCACGCTGATCGAACGGGCGACCCGCTTCGCCCGTTCGCGCATGGTGCTGCTGCTGCATGACGGCCGTGGCGACGAGCCGGCGCCGGACATCACGCCCATGCTGGCCGCCTTGCCCGGCATCATCGAGCGCTTGCGCGCCAGCGGCTTCGCGTTCTCCACGCTGGATCGCGCGTGACGGCGACAGCCCGCGGCCGGCGCTGGATGACCGCCCTGCGCAGTCTTCCGCTGGTGCTGCTGGCGGTGGTGCTGTGGCGCGAGAAGCCCTGGACCATCCGGCTGGCGGCCCATGCCCCCTGGGCGGTGGCCGCCTCGATCGCCTTGAACCTGATCGCGTTCCTGCCGCTGAAGGCGGCGCGCTGGCGCGTGGCGCTGACCGCCCCGCCCCCCTTCCGCCAGATCCTGGCCGCGACGTTCGAGGGGTTGCTGGCGAACGCGGCCATCGGCTTCGGCAGCGGCGACGTGGTGCGCGCCGCGCGCCTGCGCGACGCGACGCACGGCCAGCCGACCGATCGCAGCCAGCTGACCATCGACTACGCCTGCACCTGGGCCGAGCGCGGGGCCGAGGTGCTGGCCCTGGCCCTGCTGGTGTTCGTCACGGCGCTGGCGGCGCGGCTGGGCACGCTGGCGGTGGCGCTGTCGGGCGCGGCGGTCGCCGCCTACCTGGCCTTGCTGGGCGCCGGGCGCCTGCTGGTGCCGCGCCTCACCCGCTGGCCGCGCGTCCGGGGCGCGGTGGCCGCGGGGCTGCGGGCCTCGACGCCGCGGCGGGTGACCGCCATGGCCGCGCTGTCGCTGGCCGGCTGGGCCAGCGAGCTGGTGATGCTGCTGCTGTTTCAGCTGGCCTTCGATCTGCCACCCAGCGTGCGCATGGCCCTGCTGACGCTGGTGGGCATCAACGCGGCCATCGTGATCCCGGCGCTGCCCGGCAACTTCGGCACCTTCGAGGCAGGGGCCATCATGGCTTTGGTGATGTGCGGCGCCCCGCGCGAGGTCGCCGTCGCCTACGCGCTGACGTATCACCTCAGCCACGTCATCCCGGTGGCGCTGGTGGCGACCGCCGTCTACCTGGTGCGCAACCGGCGATACAGGACCACGCCCGCGTCCACCTCGACCGGGCGATAGTGTTCGTCGACGTAGGCGCGCAGTCGCGGATAGCGGGCCATGGGAAATTTGTCGTAGCCATCCCAGCCGGCCGCCGCGGCGTCGATCAGCAGCGCGGGCTGCCGCCGCTCGAGATCCGCGAACAGCATGTCCCATGACGCAGGAAGCTGGTTGGTGTCGGCGCTCCACCGGCCGCTCTCCGTCGGCGTGCCCGGGCTCTCCCCGGTCATGTAGTTGCAGAACGAGAAGCGCGTGCCCATCGGCCGCCGCGCCAGGATGTACAGCTGCGGCGAGTTGCCCCACACGAACACGCGCTCCTGGGGCGCGGTCAGCGCGTCGATGCGCGCCGCCACCTCCGGATACGGCGGCTCGCGCTCGTCCAGTCGCGCCGCCAGCGAGCGTCCCCCCGTGGCCAGGACGAAGAAGGCCACGGCCGGCCCGGCACACAGCAGCACCAGCACCGCGCGGGAGCGACCGTCGGCGCGCCACCGGCGGCAGAAGCCGGGCGCCGCCAGCAGGCAGAGCGGCGCCAGCACCAGATGGAAGTAGTGTCCGAAGAACCGCCCGCCGGCCGCCAGCGCGATGGTCGACGTCAGCAGCCACAGCAGGCCCAGCACCATCGCCGCCGGTGGTCCCGCGTCCGGGTCGAGGCGGCGCAGCGCGCGCCCCCCCGCCCTCGCCGTGGCCAGGGCGGCGCCGCCCCCCAGCAGGTAGGGCACCGCCGCCACGGCGCCGATGCAGAACAGCCGGCGCAGGCCCCGCGCCAGCGCCGTCGCGCCCGTCAGACCGGCCGCGACGTAAGAGAAGTTGAACCGGAACCAGTACACCGTGGCCGCGGCGTTGCCCCAGGCCACGCAGCCGAGCAGGTACAGGGCCGGCGGCAGGGCGGCGCCCGCCACCTGAGAGGCGAGGCACGCGCCCGCCCACCGCCACGAGCCCCGCCCGCGCCACGCCTGCCACGCCAGCATCCCCGCCGATGCGCCCAGGAACGTCAGGCCCTGGTACTTGAACAGCGCCGAAAGGCCGATCAGCGCGCCGATGCCCAGGTGCGTGGCCAGCGCCCGGAGACCTCGCCCCGGCGCCCGCAGCACCAGCCACGCCGCCGCCGTCTGCGGCGCCAGCAGGAACAGCTCGCAGTTCGCGGCCAGCGCGTCGTAGTCGTGCCAGGTCGTGGAGAAGATCAGGAACAGGGCCGCGGCCGCCAGCCCCGCCGCCGGCCCGGCGCGCGCCTCGACCTCACCTGCGGCGTTCCCCAGGAACAAAAGGAACATCGCCGTCAGCAGCACCGCCACCACGACCAGCACATGCGCGCCGTGCGTCTGATAGCGGCCCAGCGCCGCGAACCCGGCCTGGTACACGTGATAGATCAGCGGCGGTTTGTGATCGACGACGTCGCGATACAGGCGATCACCACGCATCAGCGCGTCGGCCGTGGTCGCGTAGATGGCCTCGTCATCGGACAGCAGCGGTCGCGCGAACGCCGGCAGGCGCAGCACCACACCCAGCGCGAAGACTCCGAACACCACCCATGATCGCCCTCGCGCCGACGGGCGGCCCATCGAAGAGCGGCGACGCGACATCTCGACCGGCAAGGGCGGGCCTAGGGTTCGTCCGCCGCGCTGTTCTCGGCGGGCTCGACCGACAGGAAGCGCTCGTTGACCCAGCCGCTGACCTTCCCGCAGGTGACGTGCCGCCAGGGCGCCGAGCCGGGGCGGGTGTGCGTGGGGCCGCCCAGGACGCCGGTGGCGTCGGGCGGCAGCGATCCGATCGTGCCGCTCTTCCAGTCCGGCTTCTCGCGCACGTTCAGCACGTCGGTCGGATCGACGTTGCGCACGAAGTAGTGCACGCCCGGCCCGCGCGGACCACAGCTGGACGGCGGTCCCGTCTTGGGCTTGCGGCGGGGCGGGGGCGGCGGGGGCGGTGGTTCCGGGGGCGGCACCGGCGGCAGCACGACGCGGTCCTCGACGACGGGCGCCGACGCGACGGCCGCCGGTCCCTTCCGGTCACGGCCCCAGTGGTGCGTGTTGCGGCGGCATGCAGGGGCGCCCAGCACGGTCAGCGCGCACATCAGGGTCAACGACAGGGTCGTCGATGAACGGGGCCGATACATCGGCCGGGAGGATATGCCGAGTTCGGCAAATCCGAAAAGCGACCACCGTCGCTGAACCGAAGAACAGCCTCCGCGCCGGGTCAGGCGCGCGCGCGCGCCCACCACACCGGCGGGACGGGCGGCGGCGCGTAGGTCTTGCGATCCAGCCAGGGCGCGAACTCGATCCCTCCGTCGGGCCTGCGGCGCGCCCGGTAGCCGGTGCGCACCAGCGCCTCGTCGCTGTTGGGCCGGCGCACGCTGGCGGGCCTCCCCATGGATGCCCGCGGGGCCCCGGGCGCCGGCGTCCCCACGTACAGATCGCCGGGCACCAGCGGCGGGCAGTCTTCCAGACCGCCCGACAGCACGTGAAAGCGCTGCGCCGGCTCGGCCTGACCGTTGCTCGACGCGCGCCGGTACGGGGGCGATGTCCACACCGGCTCCAGCACCTCCAGCCGGCGTGCTGCCTCGCCGCGATCGTCCAGCTCGGCGTGGAAGGCGGCCACGCGCGCGCCGGGGATCACTTTCTCGATCTCTCCGGGCAGGCGCACCGGCATCCATTCGCCTTCCAGGGTGGCCAGCCGCAGCGTCGACAGCGAGAAGGCCGGCCGGGATTGCCGCTCGACCAGCAGCCGCTGCATTTCCGCCGGCGCCGAGCACCACACGGTGACGTCGTAGTCGTCAATCAGCTCCAGCCAGCGCGCCGGGCTGTCACGCTCGTCGCCCAGCGGCAACACCGCCGTGCCCCCCGCCGCCAGCGCCGCCCACACGCAGCAGGCGAAGGCCTCGGCGTCGAAAGGATCCAGGACGACCAGGCGGTCGCGCCCGTCCAGCCGCGTGCGCGCGGTGAACTCCCGCACCGCCGCCGCCAGTTGCGCGTGGGTGACCTTCACGCGGCGCACCCCGTCCTGGGGGCCGGGCCGCGACATCACGCACGCCACGCTGGCGGCCTTCACCTTCGTGTCGTCGACGGTCGCGGCGGGGCCGACGCCCAGGGACCGATCGACCGCCACCACCTGCCGCTTGCGTCCCCAGTCCAGCTTGCCGATCAGCGCCGGTTGCGTGACCACCACGTCCGCTCCCAGCTCGGACAGCGTCCGGCCGAGCTCGCCGTCCCGGCGACCGCCCACCTCGAGGGGGGCGTAAGCGGCGCCGGCCAGCATCACCCCGAAGGCGCCCACCACCGCCTCCCAGCCGCGCTCCATCACCACCGCCACCGGGGCCGAGGGCTTGACCCGCAGCGCCCGCAGGCGCGCCGCCAGGTTGGTGGCGTATCGCCCCAGCTGCCCGTGGGTCAACGCGCACGACCCGCCCAGGACGGCGCTGGCATCTGGCCACGTCTGGGCCTGCTTCAACAACGCCCGGTGCAGCAGCCGCTCGGGATCGAGCGAACGATCTGCCAGCGCCCCGCCCAGTGAGAAGCTCATCGCGCTTCAGTGGTAGCGCGCGGGTGCGCACCGCGACGTTTCCGCCGTGTCAATGATCGGTTAACAGGCCATCGGCGGCGCGAGGCGCCGGCGCAAAGGCCAGGTAAACGCCCCGGTGACGATCACGCGAGGTCCGCGGTCAGCCGCAGTTCCCTTCCAGACACAGCTCGGGGCCGGCCGCGGGCATGGTGAAGTGCCGGCTGATGCAGGGCGAGGCGTTGACGGTCCCGCTCTGCATGTCGTAGTGGCCGGTGCAGTCGGGCGGCGGTGAGGTGGCGCCCCCCTGCGAGGCGGGGCACACCTGCTGGCCGCTGTAGTTGATCCACACGCGCAGCGGCGCCGAGACGCCGGTGTTGCCGACCTTGTCCGTCGCCTGCACGGCGATGCAGGCCCAGCCCGGCGGCGGCAAGCCGCCCCCCGCCGAGGTGCCGCCGATGTGATTGGCGAAGGCGTCGAACTGGTTGCCGAAGCAGCGCAGGCCAGTCGGTTCCACCGGGTCCAGGCTCCAGATGGCGGGCAACTTGGGGCCGTAGCTGATGGCGATCGTCGGCTCCTCCACGCGGCACAGCAGCTTGGGCAGCTCCATGTCGTCGCCCGGGCCGCAGCGGGTCTCGGTGGCCAGCGAGGGGTCCGGGGTGAAGTCGGCCGCGCCCTGCGGCGGTACGGGAGAGAGGCGGACCTTCAGCACCTGCCGCGAGCTGGTGGGCGGGCTGGTGGTGGGGACCAGCGTGGGGTTGATCAGGTCGCACACGCCGTCTCCGTCGCTGTCGACGGTCAGCGGCTGCGCGGTGTCGTTCAGCACGTAGACATTGACCAGCGCGGGATCGATCTCGGCCAGCGGCGCCACCTGCACGAAGCCGGCGCCGTTCACGTCGTCTTCTCCCCGCGCGCGCATCTGGAACACCTGGCCGACCGCGCAGTCGTCGTCGGGCATGTTGCCGGGGATGCGGTGGTCGCCCAGCGGGTCGAACTCCCACGAGCACTGCAGGCCCGCCTTCCGCCGGGTGACGCGAATCTCGGGCGGGTTCAGGTCCAGCAACGGCGGCTGGTTGTCGACACCGAACGAGTACGCCAGCGCGCTCTCGTTGCCCAGCGCGTCGGCGGCCCGGAACGAGATGGTGGGGTACAGGATGCAGTATTGCCCCGGGGGGGGAAGGTCGCCGCTCAGCAGCCCGCACCTCGTCAGCTGGGCGGTGTCGAACGGCAAGCTGTACACGCCGTCGCCATGGGGCAGCAGGTTCAGCTGGAACTTCGGGTTGCCCGCGTCGTCGCCGATCACGGCGATCACCGACGAGTCGACCACGCCCGCGTCGTCGGTGATGGTGGCGGAGATCTGGATGACCCGGCCCACCACGTCGGAGGGCAGCGGGCTCATGGGCGTGATGGTGGGCCCGTCGTTGTCGACGACGAAGGACACGCTGGCCATGGTGCGTGTGCCGTTCCCGTTGCGGGCCCACACCGACAGCAACTGCGTGCCGCGCAGCGGGGGGTTGTAGGCGCCGAAGTCGACGGTCGCCTGATAGCTATTGGGGGCGCCGGTCGGCTGGAGGTCGACGGGCGCGCCGGCCAGCGTCGCCTCGAGGGGCAGCGCCGTGGGCTCGAAGGGCGCGGACTCGACGACCACGCTGACGGCCACGCTCCCCTTCTGGTGACTGCCCGCGGCCGGCGAGACGACGGTGATCTTCGGGCCGGCGTCGACCAGGATGGAGAGCTGGGCCGTCGAGGCGGCGCCGCCGGTGGTGGCCGCCGCCAGCGTCAGCGTGTACGTGCCGCCGGCCAGGCCGGACAGATCCAGGCGCCCGGTGTACTCGCCCGGGGTGACCGGGCCGGTCAGCACGCCCGCGCTGGCCGGGGCGCTGCCCGCCGGCGCGTCCTGCGCCGCCAGGGTGAACTTCAGCGAGGCGGGATCGATCAGCCCCGACGACGTGGTGATGTGGGCCTGCAGCTGCGGCGCGGTGGTCCCCGCCCACAGGGAGCCGTCGGTCGGCGATTCGATGACGATGGAAGGCGCGTCCCCGCTCTGTCCGGCCTCGAAGGATGTGGCGCCGCCATCATGGCTCGGGGGCGGCGCGTAGGGGATCGACGGGCCCGCCTTCGAGCCGCAGGCGGCGCAGGCCACCAGCGCCAGCAGCGGCGCCTGGGCGCGGCGGAGTCCGGGGAACCAGGCGGCGATCATTTGGTGGTCGCGGGGGCCGTGGTGGCGGGACAGATCAGGCTGGTCCCCTGCGTGCAGCAGTCGACCGGCGCGTCCTGGCCCGGTCCGCAGGCGCCGCCCGTCAACACCGCCGTCGTCGAGGGGCACGAGGTGATGCTGTTGATCAGGCAGCCGTCACACACGCGGATGGGGTACCTGAAGACGTCGGAGGTGATCTCACCGGACTGCGTCCGGCCGTGCGCGCGGACGTTCGCGGTGATCCGCGCGTAGGAGTGATCGGCCAGGGCACCGCTGTCGCGCAAGCGGATGGCCGTCTCGGCCGGGAAGCCGCTGGTCCCGGCGGAGGTACGCCCGCCCCCCGGGGCCACGCTGCCGGACCAGGGCGTCTGGAAGTGCATCAGCCCTGCGGTCGTGCTGTCGGCGGCGATCGACGCGAAAGCGGCCTGCGCCGCCGCGTTGCCGTCGACGAACGCCAGCTCGACCTCGAAGCCGGAGAGCGCGATCCGGTTGGGCTCGGCGCCGCCGCCGCCCGCCGCGGGGAGGTCGTTCTCGAGCAAGGGGAACAGCATGTAGGCGGCGTCGGACGAGGCGGGCACGCGGATGTCCAGGGTCCCTTCGCCCTGGTAGGTGCCCGCGGCGCCGGTGGGGATGGTGCAGCCCGCCTCGGGCGACTGGTTCTGCAGCACGAAGAACTGTCCCGCGGGCTGACCGCAGCCCAGCGAAGCCGCCGTCAGGCAGACGGCGCCCAGCAGCCACACGCGCCGCGGGGCAGCCGCGCCACGAACGATCCGGTCAGGCGCTCCGCCGGCGCCAGGTCCGCCCCTGGAGACGGAACAAGTTCCCGGCGCTGCCACCGGCCTTGCTTCCGGTGTCGCTTCCCGTGGTGCTCCCGAGGCTGGTCGCGGTGTCGGCGTCTTTGCCATGTGGCCTTTTTCTGGCGGCGGCCGCGCGGGGTGAGCCGGCGGTCTGCCCGGTGAATGTCGCGTAGCTGCAAAACGGCAGAAACACGTGACTTCTTGAAATCGTCCTGCCGAAAGGCGATCCGCCAGCGGCCCGGCGCGTCACGAGACTGGCCTTCAAACCCGGGGAACCTTCGGGTAGCCTCCGGCGGATGCCGCTCGCCAGCCCGCGCCGCCGGCCCGTTCTTCGCGCCTCGTGGCCGTGGCTCTTGGCCGGTGGACTGGCCATGATCGTGGCGTCGTCCCTGGTGGGCGGCGTGGGCGCCCAGGCGGCGCCCTCAGGCTGGCAGGCCCAGTCTCCTGCTGGCCGCGCCGCCCGGTCCGGGCGGCGAGGCCGTCGCAGCAAGAAGAGCAACGCCAGCCCGGCAGACTCGTCCTCGACGTTCTTGCTGGGCAAGACGGCGCACGTCGTCCCCAACCAGCAGGGCAAGATCGTGGTCTTTCATTTCCGGAACGACGACGACGGCGCCCTGTCGATGCAGGTGGGCCAGCTGCTGCAGGCGCGCGGGCTGGAGGTGGTTCCCGACGTGCGGCCAGTCGACACGGCCGAGCAGTTCCGCGACGTCGCCACCCATCTGGACCTGGTCGGCTACGTGGAGGGCGATCTGCGACCGACCCGCGACGGCAAGGCGAAGCTGACCCTGCGTGTGCGCAACGGCTTCACGGGGCGCCCCGTCACCCAGGCGGTGTTCACCGACTCGGTCGACAACCTGCCCCGCGCCCTCAGCGGGCAGCTGTGGTCCAGGCTGGCCCCCGCCATCGCGCACGCTTGCTCGGACGCCTCCCGGCCCCGCCACCGGAGCCGCACCATGCAGATCAACGCCGGTACGCCGCTGTAGCCGACGACGCCGTCAGGGCGCGTACGACCGCGGAGCCCGCGCGCGCGCCAGCAGGACGCAGGCCACGGCGACGGCCACACCCGCGCCGATGTGGTGGATCAGGACGTGCGACCAGCCCCGGCCGCAGCTCAGCTCGCCGGCCATGGCGCCGGTGGCGGCAGCCGCCACGCCCGCCAGCAGGGCCCGCCCCGTGGTGACGGAGAACTTGCGCACGAAGTACAGCACCAGCGCGAGCGGCACCAGATCGACCGCCAGGTGACTGGTCGAGCAGGCAAAGCCGGGCATCGTGGAGGGGGCGCCCGCCCCGCGGCCCAGGGGCAGCGCGATCGCGGCGGCCACCGCCAGCGCGGCCGCGCTCCAGCGCATGGTCCTCCTGCCGGGCGCCAGGGCCGCGGTGACGCCGACCACCTGCACGGCCACCAGCAACAGCAGCGGCAGCCACCGACCTTGCAGGCGATGCACCTCGACGATCGACAGCCACGCCCCCATCCCCAGCGCGACGACGGTCGCCGCCAGCAGCAGCAACACCGCCGTCATGGCGTCGTGCCGCCACGACACCGCGCGCGGGGCGCGGCGCAGCTCGTCCAGCGCCGCGGCCCGGGCCCGCGCCAGCGCTGGCGTCCCCGGGATGGTGGCCGCGGGGGGCGTCAGGGGTGGATCGTCCTTGCTCATGCGTTCTCCCATGCTGCCAGAAGGACCTTCAGGCGCTGATATCCCCGATGGGCGCGTACCTTGGCCGCCCCCACGGTCGTCCCCAGCGCGGTCGCGATCTCGGGGAACGAGAGGCCCTGCATCTTGTGAAGCAGGACGGCCTCGCGCTGCTCGCGCGGCAGCTGTTGCAAGGCCTCGTCGACGGCGCGGGCGACGTTCGGATCGGACATGGTCAGGGTCGGGTCGGACTCGGGCGGCGCCGCCAGGTCGCACAGCATCGCCGGGTCATAGGACTGTTCGGGCCGTGCCCCCCTCCGGCGCAGGGCATCCCGCGCTGCGTTCGCCGCGATCGCGTACATCCAGGCCCGCAGGCCGGTGTGCGGCGTGTAGCGACCCCGCGCCCGCACCACCGAGAGGAACGTCGTCTGCAGCAGATCCTCGGCGAGCGCCCGATCGCGCACGAAGCGCCGCAGGAACAGCTCGAGCTGGGGCGCGTAACGATCGTAGAGCACCACGAAGGCATCCTCGTTGCCATCACAGAAGCGCGCCATCAGCGCGTCGTCCGATTCCGGTTCGGTGATGGGAATGGCCTTGTAACGCAGCAGTGCCGGAAACGGTAACAGGCCGCGGAACAAATGCGAGCGGGAAGTCGCCGGGCGCTTTTTTCTGGCGGTCGGTTACCGTTGCCCGGGATTGCGCGTTCAGTCCGACGAACCCATACGCGGGGACATCGCCATGAATGGACCGACCTTCGAAGTTCCTGCAGCGCGCTTCCTGCGATTGCGCCTGTCGTTCGTGGCCACGACCGCACCACCTTCCATATGGGTCCACGGGTTCGCGGCCGAGAACGACAACGACGCCCGGCAGGACCACGTCGAGGGCGGATTGCCACGGCTGCTCGTCTCCTCGCTGTTGCCAGCCCGGCGACCTTCATGACGGCGGGCGCGCTCCACTACCTCATCGTGGGCGGCGGCCTGGCCGGCAGCCTGATCTCGCTGGCCCTGGGCGAGCGCGCCCGCGCGCGCGTAACCCTGATCGAACGGGATGGTGTCCTCGGGGGAAATCACACCTGGTCCTTCCACGACGGCGATATCGAGCGGACCGACCAGGAGTGGCTGGGTGATCTGGTCTCGTGCCGCTGGCCGCGCTACCGGGTGGAGTTCCCGAGCGGCGGGCGCACCATCGATTCCGGATACGCGACGATCGAGAGCAGCGCCTTCGCTCCCCTGATCAGGGCCCGCCTGTTGGCGTGTGGCGTGAGCTTGCTGGTCGACACCGCCGTGACCGAGGTGAGCGCCACGGAGATACGCCTGGCGGACGGCGCCGTCATCACCGGCGATGTGGTCATCGATGCGCGCGGGCCGGCGGTTCACGCCGTGAGCGGCCGCGGCGGCTATCAAAAGTTCGTCGGCCTGGAACTCGAGCTGAGCGCCGAGGGCCCCTGGGACGTTCCGCTGCTGATGGACGGTCTGGTGCCCCAGGAAGGCGGCTATCGCTTCATCTATGTGCTGCCGTTCTCGAGGACGCGGGTCCTCATCGAGGACACGGTCTACGCAGACGACCCTTCGCTGGACGGCGCGGCCAGCGAGCGCGCCATCGACGCGTATGCGCGGTCGGCCGGGGCCCAGGTGGCGCGGGTGTTGCGCCGCGAGACGGGCGTGTTGCCCCTGCCCGCCGCCGCTGACGCGCCACCGGCATCGTCTTTCGGACGGCCGCTGGCCGTAGGCTACCGCGGAGGGTTCTTCCACCCGGTGACGGGCTACTCGTTGCCGCTGGCGGTGCGGACGGCGCGGGCGCTCGCCGGCGTGCGGACGGCCGCCCAGGCGCACGCCGCCGTCGAAGCGCTGGCCGCCACGCTGGAGCCCCAGCGTCGCTTCGGTCATCTGCTGAACCGCCTGACGTTCGAAGCGCTGCCGCCGGCGGCCCGGCGGGGGGCGTTCGAGCGGTTCTACCGGCTGCCCGCGCCCGTCATCGCGCGCTTCTACGCGAGCCGAAGCACCGTCGCCGATCGGGCCCGCATCTTGCTGGGACGGCCACCGGCCGGGATCTCCTGGCGCGGATTGCTGAGCATGTGCCTGCCCCGTTCCCAACAGGAGCTGTCATGAACGCCAGACCTCGCCCGCGAGCAGAGCGACAACCCTCCTTCGCGGCCTTCGCCGCCGACCTGGTGGAGAGGACGCTGGCGCCGGAGCGGCTGCAGCTGCTCTGTCATCCCGAGGATTGGCCCCATCTCGTCCCGGCGACCAGCGGCGCTGCGGCGACCCTGTCCGCCGCGACCTGGGAGCGCGCGGTGACGGAGATCGCGCGCGACATCCTGAGCCGGCCCAGCCATCAGTTCAGGGCCCGCATGTGTGCACTGGCGTGGCGGCTGGCGGACGGCGAGGGCGAGGTGCCCGCGGTGCTGCCGTTCATGGTCGAGGTGATCCACTCCGGCAGCCTGATCGTCGACGACATCGAGGACGGCTCCCGCGAGCGCCGGGGCGGGCCCTGCTTGCACCTGCTGCACGGCACGCCCCTGGCGTTGAACGCGGGCACCTGGATGTACTTCTGGGCCATCGATCTGGTGCAGAAAGTGCCGGTTGAAGCGGCGGTCCAGGAGAGTTTGCGCCGCGCGGTGGTCGAGACGATGTATGGCTGCCACCTGGGCCAGTCGCTGGATCTCTCCGTGCGGGTGGGCGCCCTGCCCCGGTCGGCCGTCTACCGCACGGTGGCCAGCACCACCGCGTTGAAGACCGGCGCGCTGATGGAGCTGGCGGCCCGGCTGGGCGCGCTGGCCGCCGGCGCCGATGCGTCTCGCGTCGAGGCGCTGGCGCGCTTTGGGCGGCGCCTGGGCATGGGCCTGCAGATGCTGGACGACTTCGGCAACCTGAACGCGCCGCACGCCGATGACGCCAGCGGGAAGTCGCTGGAGGATCTGCGCAACGGCCGGCCCACGTGGCCCTGGGCGCTGGCCGCGGAAGAGCTGGACGAGCCAGAGTTCGCGCGCCTGCAGGCCAGCGCCCGCGGGCTGCTGGCCGACGGCGCCGATCCCGACGGCACGCGGGCGCGGGCCCTGGCCGCGGCGCTGCGCATGGCCGTCGGCCTGAAAGGACGCCGGCAGACGAAGCTGTACTTGCAACAAGCGCTGGGCGAGCTGCGCAGCCACGTCGGCGATCGCGAGGAACTGGGGGCGCTGGCCCGAGAACTGGACCGTCTGGAGGAAGCCTATGGGTAAACGAAACATCGCCATCGTCGGCAGCGGGTTCGGGGGGCTGGCCGCCGCCATCCGCCTGCAGGCGGCCGGGTTCGACACCACCTTGTTCGAGGCCCGCGACCGGCCGGGCGGCCGCGCCTACGTGTATCGCGATCAGGGCTTCACCTTCGATGCCGGTCCCACGGTCATCACGGCGCCGCACTGCCTGGAAGAGCTGTTCGCGCTGGCCGGCGAGCGGCTGGAGGATCACGTGACGCTGCGGCCGGTGACGCCGTTCTATCGCCTGCGCTGGTCCGACGGCACGGTGTTCGACTACGGCGGCGACGCCGCGTCCATGCGCGCGCAGATCGCGGCCATGGCGCCCGGCGACGTCGACGGCTACGACCGGTTCATCGACTACAGCCGCAAGGTGTTCGAGGCCGGCTACGAGGGCCTGGTGGACGCCGCCTTCTTGCGGTTCGTCGACATGGTGCGGGTGGCGCCGTCGCTGGCCCGCCTGCGCGCCGACCGCTCGGTGTACGGCGCCGTCAGCCAGTTCGTGAAGGACGAGCGGCTGCGGCAGGCGCTGTCCTTTCACGCCCTGCTGATCGGCGGCAATCCCTTCGAGACCAGCGCCATCTACACGCTGATCCCGTTCCTGGAGCGGAAGTGGGGCGTGTGGTTTCCGGTCGGGGGCACGGGCGCGCTGGTGGACGCCTTGGCCGCTTTGTACGGCCGCCTGGGGGGCAAGCTGCGCCTCAGCATGCCGGTGCAGTCCATCCGGGTCTCCACCCGAGGACCGGGCAGCACCCCGGTGCACGTGCTGACCGCCGCCGACGGCGTCGATCAGGTGTTCGACGCCGTGGTCTCCAACGCCGACCTCCATCACACCTACGCGCGCCTGTACGGCGGGAACGCAGTGGCCGAGCGCCGGCGCGCCCAGGTGGAAAAGATGCACTGGTCGATGTCGCTGGTCGTGATCTATTTCGGGACGCGGCGAAAGTACCCGGGCCAGGCGCACCACACGGTGCTGTTCGGGCCGCGCTACCGCGAGATGCTGAGCGAGATCTTCCACGGTCCCGAGCTTCCCCCGGACTTCAGCCTGTACCTGCACCAACCCACCGTGACCGATCCCGCGCTGGCCCCGCCGGGCGGTGAGACGTTCTACGTGCTGGCGCCGGTGCCGCACCTGGGCGTCGCGAACGTCGACTGGTCGCGCGTGGCCGAGCCCTACGCGGACCGGATCCTGGCGGCGCTGGAGACGACGCTGCCCAACCTGCGACAGGAGATCGTCACCAAGCGGATCTTCACCCCGGTCGACTTTCGCGATCAGCTGCAGGCATTCCAGGGCTCCGCCTTCTCGGTGGCGCCGCGCCTGTCGCAGAGCGCGTACTTCCGCCCGCACAACCGCGATCCGGAGATCCCCGGCCTGTACATCGTGGGCGCCGGCACCCACCCTGGCGCGGGCGTGCCCGGCGTGATCAACTCGGCCAAGGCGACCACCCGCGTGATGCTCGAGGATTTTGGACGCGCGGGGGAGGCGCTGGCCTCGTGACGAACGCACAGGCCACGGAGGCCCGCCGCATCCTGGCGCACCACTCGAAGAGCTTCGCGCTGGCGGGCAGGCTGTTGCCGCCTGGCCTGCGGCGCGATGCCGCGGCGCTGTACGCGTGGTGCCGCCGCTGCGACGACGCGGTGGACGATCCCACCGCGAGCGACGATCGCGCGCTGGCCCTGCGGCGGCTGCGCCGCGAGCTGGACGACGTCTATGCCGGCACGCCACAAGAAGATCCCGTGCTGGGCGGCCTGCAGGACGTCGTGCGACGGCACCAGCTGCCCCGGAAGTTCGCCGAGGATCTGCTGGAAGGCATGGCCATGGACGTGGGGGTGGTGCGCATGGCCAGCATGGACCAGCTGCTGCTGTACGCCTACCGGGCCGCTGGAACCGTCGGCCTGATGATGGCCCACCTGATGGGGGTGCGGGACGCCGCCACGCTCAGGCGCGCCGCCGATCTGGGCATCGCCATGCAGCTCACGAACGTCTGCCGCGACGTGGCCGAGGACGAGCAGCGGGGGCGCGTCTACCTGCCGGCGGACCTGCTGGACGGCGCGCCGGTGCCCACGCGCGCGCCCGCCACCGCGGCGCGCGCCGTGGCCGCCGTGCTGGGCTGCGCCCAGACGTTCTACCGCTCGGGCGACGTGGGCCTGGCGCGCCTGCCCTTCCGGTGCGCGGTGGCCATCCGGGCCGCCCGCCTGATCTACGCGGAGATCGGCGGGGTGGTGGCCAGGCGCGCCTTCGACGTGTGCGCGGGACGGGCCGTGGTCTCGGGCCGCCGCAAGCTGTTCTTGCTGGCGCGCGCCGCGGCCGGCGCGGTGCTGGCGCTGCCCTGGCGGCGCCCGGCGCTGCTGCCACCGGTGTCCCTGCCGTTCTCCCTTCCCCTCGCCGATGATCCAGCCGACGCCGACACCATTCGCGTGGTGGCCGTGCGCGGCGCGCTGATCTCTCCCCGCGCGGGGGCGCCGTCATGAAGCCACGCGTGTCGGTGGTCCCCGACGTCGGACCGTCCAGCGAACCGGCCGGTGCCTTCGCCGCCATCGCCGTCTATGTGGGGCGTATCCGCGAGTTCCAGCGCATCGACTGGATCGTCTACCTGTGCTGGGTCGGTTTGATGCTGGGTCTCTGCTTCGCGACGGGCGGCTTCGTGGGCATGGGCCGGCGTGCCGGCGCGCCGCTGCCGGCCGAGGCTGGCCTGGTGCCGCTGGGCGCGGTGATCTTCACGCTGGCGATCGCTCTCGACACGATCGGCCACCGCACCATCTACAAGCAGGCCTTGCGGGGCGGCGAGGCGATGGTCCATCACATCATCATCGGGCTGGGCATCACCAGCTGCATCCTGCTGTGCGCGGCCTACGGCGGCGGCGCCACCTACGCCATCCCGGCGCTGGTGCTGACCATCCTGTCGTTCATCTACAGTCTGGTCGACGAGGCGATGCACTGGCGCCGTTACCTCGGCGGCCGCTCCGACGTGGTCGAGATGTGGAGTCACGTCTTCATCCTGGTGGGCCACGGCGTGATGATGACCGGCTGGTGGCTGTGGTACGCGCACGGCTACCGCGGCGTGGCCGAGACGCTGGTGGCGCTGGGGCTGGGGTCACCGTGAAGGCGGCGCTGCTGATGCTGTTGTCACTGGCCGCCACCCCCGCCATGAAGGGCCCCGTCAGTCAGGCCGAGACGAGCTACCGCCTGGGCAAGGCCGCGGCGAACGATCGCGACGCGCGCCCACACTACCAGCGCGGCATCGACAGTGCGCGCAGCGTGCTGGCCACCAGCGCGGACGAACCGGGCGCCCTGCTGTGGCTGGCGGCAAACCTGGCCGGCGAGGCGTTGACCCACGGAAAGGTGTTCGCCCTGGGCGTGATCCCCGAGATCGAGTCGACGCTGCTGCGCCTGGAACGAACGAACCCCCTGTACGATCACGCCGCCGCGGCCCGCAGCCTGGCGAATCTGTACTGGAAGGCGCCGGCCCTGATCTCGGTCGGCTCGACGAAGAAGGCGACGGCCTTCTTCCAGCAGGCCCTGGCGCGGGCTCCCGACTTCCCAGGAAACCAGGCCATGGCGGCCGTGTTCTTCGCCGATCACGGCGACTGCGCGCAGGCGCGCACCCTGGCCGCCGCCGTCGAGGCGCGGGCCGATCTGGACACGTTCGGTCCCGACGCCGCCGAGTGGCGCCAGCTGGCCCGGTCGGCCTTGCAAGACTGTCGATGAAAGACTGCCGATGAGCGCCCCGGCGCGCCGCCGCCGGATCCTGTTCGTGTGCGAGGCCGTGACGCTGGCGCAGGTGGTGCGCCTGGCCACGCTGGCGCGCGCGCTGGATCCGGCGCGTTACGAGATTCACTTCGCCTCGGCGGTCTTCGACCCGCTGATCTTCTCCGGAACGGAGTTTCGGCGGCACCTCGTCTACTCGCTGCCGGCGCGCACCATCGACGCGCGGGTCGCGGGGGGCCGCCGTCTTTACGGCGAGCGTACGCTGGCCCGCTACGTCAGCGAGGAGCGGGCGCTGTTCGGCGCCGTCCGCCCCGATCTGGTGGTGGGCGATCTGCGCCTGTCGCTGGCCGTGTCGGCGGCGGTCGACCGGGTCCCCTACGCAAACCTGATCAACGCCTACTGGAGCCCCTTCGCCGTGCGCGACGGCTTTCCGCTGCCCGATCACCCCATCGTTCGCCTGCTGGGCGTGGAGCGGGCGGCCCAGGGTTTCGCCAAGGCGCTGCCCTTCGTGTTCGCGCACTTCGCGGCGCCCGTGAACGCGCTGCGCGCCACCTATGGCCTGTCCGACCTGGGCAGCCTGCCGGAGATCCTGACCGGAGGGGATCACACGCTGTTCCCCGACGTCCCGGCGCTGATCCCGACGCGGCAGCTCCCGGCGCACCAGCGCTACCTGGGCCCTGTGCTGTGGTCGCCGCCGGTGGCGTTGCCGCCCTGGTGGGACCGCCTGGACGCGCGGCGCCCGACCGTCTACGTCACCCTGGGCTCGTCGGGACGGGTCGATCTGCTGCCGCTGGTCGTCGAGGCGGCGGCGTCGCTGGGGCTGCAGGCGCTGGTCGCCACGGCCGGCCGGGCCCGTCTGGACGCGGGCGCCCTGCCGCCGCACGTGTACGTGGCGGACTACCTGCCGGGGCACCTGGCGGCGCGGCGCGCCCAGGCCGTGGTGTCGAACGGCGGCAGCACCACCGGCTATCAGGCGCTGGCCGAGGGTCGGCCGGTCCTGGGCGTCGCGTTCAACCTCGATCAGTACCTGGCCATGACCGCCATCAGCGAGGCGGGAGGCGGGGTGTTGGTGCGGGCAGGCACCGCCGACCGGGCCACGGTGCGCGCCGGCCTGCAGAAGGTGATGGAAGAACCGGCCCTGACCACGGGCGCCGCCGCGCTGGGCGAGGACTTCCGCCGCTGGGACGGTCCCGCGGCGTTCGCCTCGTGGCTGGGCCAGACGTTGACGTGAGTGCCTTGTGGGTGGTCACACCCGATTGCGGAGCATCAGCTCCTTGGGATGCGGCTCGAGATACGTCTGGTCGGCCAGGTAGGCCACCTTCAGGACGCGCACGTAGTGACGCAGCAGCGTCAGCGGCACCACCAGCGGCACCAGCCCTTTCCGGTGATCGTCGATCACCGTGAGGATCTCCTGGCGCGCCTCCGCTGACAGGCGATCGCTGAAGTGCCCGAACATGTGCATCAGCACGTTCGCGTGCCGGGCCGGCGTGGCCAGCTTGCCCAGCGCCTCCATGAAGCCCGTCTCGTACTTCGCGCGCAGCTCGTCGCGCGGCAATGATTTGCCGGCCGCCACCAGGCGCCCCAGCCGGCGGTAGCCGGGCTCGTCGTGCGCCAGCAACGCCATCTTCTCCCGGGTGTGAAAGGACACCAGCGACTTCATGGTCCACCGGGTGGACCACAAGGCGCGCAGCCTGTGATAGGCGAACACCCGTTCGATGAAGTTGTCCCGCAGCTTCGCGTCGCACAGGCGCCCCTCCTCCTCGACGGGCAGGCGCGGAAAGACCCGCCGCAGCTCCGCGGCGAACAGCCCTTGCCCGTCCCGGGAGGGGGACCCCGCCTCCGGCCCTTCGTCGTACAGCTTCACGCGCCAGACGCCGCAGCTGGGTGAGTCCTTCTTCAGCACGAAGCCCGACAGCTCCTCACGCGCCAGGGCCGCCACGCGGTCGCGCGCGAAGGCCGTCATGCGCTCCGTCCAGTCCACGCCCGTGCGCGACACCAGCCGAAGATCGCTAGTATTGTCACTGGTCTTGTCGCGGGTCTTGCCGGGGGCGCGCACCAGGCGCAGCGTCTCGCGTGGCACGCCCATGCCGACCTCCAGCTCGGGACAGACCGCCACGAAGGTGACGAACGGCCCCAGCTCGTCGACCAGGAAGCCGTCCCGCTTGTGCTGGCCGTCGAAGCGCACCGGCCGTCCCAGCAGGCAGGCAGAGACGCCCACCCGCAACATCGCGTCGGGCGCCCCGGACTCCGGCGACGCGCGGCCGCTCACGCGGCACCGCGCTTGTAAAGGGCCAGGGCCTTCACCTTCTGGGCGGCGTGCTCCACGATCGGCGCGCGCGGGTCGTGCACCGCGCGCGCGTCGTCCTGGCGCCGCTCCGCCACGAAGTGGCGCACGTAGGCCCCGTCGGGATCGAACCGTTTGCCCTGCAACGTGGGATTGAAGATGCGGAAGTATGGCTGAGGATCGCACCCCGTCGAGGCCGCCCATTGCCAGCCGCCATTGTTGGGCGCCAGGTCTCCGTCCAGCAGCCGCTCCATGAAGTAACGCTCGCCCCATCGCCAGTCGATCAGCAAGTCCTTGGTCAGGAAGGACGCGACGATCATGCGCACGCGGTTGTGCATCCAGCCGGTCTCCGCCAGCTGGCGCATGCCCGCGTCGACGATGGGATAGCCGGTGCGGCCGGCCTTCCAGGCCTCGAACCAGTCCTCCCGGTTCTCCCAGGCCAGCTGCCGGAACTGGGGCAGGAAGGCCCGGGTCTCCACGTCGGGCCGGTGCCACAGCACGTGATAGTAGAACTCGCGCCACACCAGCTCGCGCAGGAACGTGCTCTTGCCAGTGCCCGCCCCGAGCTCGGCGGTTTGCAGGCCCAGCGCCGCGATCACCTGCGCCGTCGTCAGCGAACCGTTCTTGAAGTAGATCGACAGCCGGGACGTACCGTCGACGCCGGGACGATCGCGCTCGGCCTTGTACGCGGACAGCTGCTGGCGAAAGGCCGACAGGCGCGTTCGCGCCGCCAGCGCTCCCGCCGCGGGGATGGGCACACGCACCCGGGGGGCCGCCTGGTCGATGAATGGCCGCAGGCGATCGTCGGGCGGGCGCGTGCCGCCGAACAGCGCGGCCCAGGTCAGGGTGAACAGGCCGCGGTGGGCCTGGGGATCGCCGGCCAGCGCCTCCAGGTATTGCAGCCCCTGCTTCTGCGCCCGCAGGCGTGCCCGCACCAGCGGCGTGTCCAGCAGCTCGAACCAGCGGCGCGCGAACGCCGCGTACACCTGGTAGTAGCGCGGCTGATCCTTGGCCGCGCCCTCGTCCTTGCGCAGCTCGTCTGGCTCGATCAACAGGTGATCACAGTCGGTGTGGACGGCCACCCCGGCCTCCCCCAGCAGCGCGGTGATCCTGTGGTCGCGCTCGCGCGCGAAGGGTTCATAGTCGCGGTTGAACGACACGGAGGCCGGGCGCGCCACGCCGGCGTCGGCCAGGACCTGCCACAGAAACGGAAAAGCTTCGCCCGGCGCGCGATCCAGGACCAGCAGGTCCCCGCCCGCCGCCCGCAGCTCGTCGCGCAGCCGCTCGAGGGTCGCCAGGAAGAAGGCGAACCGGTCCGACGAGAAGTCGGGGCGGGCCAGGAACTTCGCGTCGAAGCAGAACAGCCCCAGCACGCGCCCGCGGTGCTCCTGCCAGCTCCACCGCAGCGCGGGGTTGCCGGCCACGCGCAGGTCGCGACGGAACCAGTGCAAGCCGTAGGGTTGCCCGCCCGTCCCCGGGGGTGGTCCGCTCACGGTCCGCGCAGCCTCACGCGGTCAAGCTGGGGGCATCCCCGCCGGCAGGCAAGCCACGGCGGCGCGGGCGCTCAGGGTTCGTCTTTCAGACCGTGCATCAGACGCGCTTTCACGCGCAGCGCCTGACGCTCCTTGTAGCGCTCGTGGCTGTTCTCGCCCAGCTCGTTCGCCTCGGCGGTGCGGGCGTCCACCAGCTGGAACTCCGTCAGCACGAACACCACCGTGCCGTGCTCGGCGAACAGCGGATCCTCGGGCGTGCGGCACAGGAACTTGTCGATGCGCACCGGCAGATCGGCGACGAAGTTGATCACGCGGTACCCGGGACCCGAGAACTCGTTCTGCACCGGGGCCTTCTTGTCGGCGGCCACGGCGGCCAGCTCCTGCAGCTCGGGCAGGAAACGGGTCAGCGCCGGCGACGCCTCCAGCGCGCCCCGGAAGTCCAGCACGTTGTTCAACGATTGACCCGGGATCACGTAGTTGAAGGGCACCAGCCGCTGCGTCAGCTCGCGCAGCACGAACAGGATCTGGTCCTGCGAGGTGGTGATCATCCGGAAGCGCAGCTGATCGTAGACGTCCGCCGCGATCGTCTCGCGCTTCGCCAGCAGCTTGGTGATCAGGCTGTCGGCGTGCTTGCGGCTCCACTGGAACTCGGCGATCCCGCAGCCGGCGGCCCGCAGCTCCTCCACCGTCCTCATGACCTTGTCCTCGACCAGGTGGAAGATCTGGTCGCCGGACACGGGCAGCTTGGTCAGCAGCTCGCGCCCCGCCAGGTGGTGGAGCACGTGCATGACCTTCAGCACGACGCAGGCGTAGGCGCGCCGCTTGCCCTTCTGCGAGGCGACGAGGAACAGGTCGCGCGCCGGGATGCCGTCCTCGACCTCGGGGGGGATGTTGAAGCCCAGGTGACGCTCGCAGTACTCGACCGCCTGCTCGCGCAGATCCTCCAGGCGGGCCATGTCGGTCTCGCTCTGCGGATCCAGCTCGTTGACGCGCAGGAGGCGATCCACCTCTTCACGCTCGGTGAAGTACAGGTGATGCCAGTCGATGACGGAACCGCTGCGCAGGACGTTGCGGATGGCCGCCAGGTCGGAGAGCGAGAACTCCTCGTAGCGCGGCTTCCGCGGCGCGCCCGAGGCGGGCAGGATCCGGGACGGGCCGGGGACGGCCGGCGGCTCGACCGGATTTCCGGAAGCTGGAGCGGGCGCGCCGGCCAGAGCGGGCGGGCGCACCACGGGCGCAACCAGCCCGGCGCCGGTCAGGCTGGCCGGCAGAGCTTCCCCCAGAGGGGCCTGTTCAATCGGTGTGAGCGTGCGTCCCAAGACCTGGCCTCGAACGGCGGCTACCGCCAGTGGGGGCGAAGCTTAGGCGCGCCCGCCGGGCGGCTCAAGCGCAAACGGCCGCGCGGACTTGAAAGCGCAAGATCGGAAAACGATCGGAAAACGATCGGAAAAACGATCGGAGAAACGACGAGACCGCGCCAGTCGGAGCAACCGGTGCAGATCGGCAACGCCACCGGCCGCAGCGTTCCCCGGAGGGCTCGCTAAAGCGACGGTTTCGGACCGGCGTCAGGCGAACTGGGGCGGCCCAGACGGGTCGTCGCCCAGTAGAGGAGCACGGAGAAGATTCCCATCGCGACGCTGCCAATCACTGGTACCATCGTTTGCACACAGTATCCTACATATGCTCCGTGGTCAAAAATTCCGTCTCCGTTCATGCGGAGAAGGCCGGCACAGAAAGGTAACACAGGCGAGGGTCCCGCCGCACGAAAGTCCGCCAGGCGATCGGTGCCCCGCACGTGCTGCGAAGGCGCGCGCCCTTCCCCTCCGACCGGCGCCCGGGCAATGAGGGGCAAATTTCTGCCGGATCGTCCGGACTGATACCATGCCTTCGTGAGCCAAAGCGGCGCCGGCAGCGAGGTCCCTTCCCGGAAGCGGATGCCGTTGGCCTTCGCCGGCGTGGTGGCCCTGGCGCTGGGGACCCCGCAACCGGCGCGGGCCCAGAAGTCGCCCACCGCGCAGGGGGCCCTGCTGCGTGCGCAGCACGATCTGATGACGAACGACTTCGTCGACGCCGCCGCCGAGATGGAGACCGCCGTTCGATTCGAGCCGCGGTTCGCCTTCGGGTGGTACCTGCTGGCCTCGACCAGCCGCCGCGCCGGCTCCTACGATCGCGCCGTGGCGGCCTACCGGCGGTACCTGGAGCTGCGCCCGGCCGAGCCGGATCCGCTGTTCGGGATCGGCCTGTGCCTGGAGGCGATCGGCGATCGGGAGGGGGCGCTCGCCTCTTTTCAGCGCTACGTCGAGCGCGACACCCGCCCCCAGTCGACGGAGTTCGTGGCCATCGCCAAGACGCGGATCGCTGCGCTGGAGAAACCGCAGGCCAGCCACGCGCAGGCGCCCGCGTCGCAGGGCGCCGGCGGCGCCGCCGCCCTCGCCAGTGGCGCCGGGGGGGCGGGGGGACCGGCCTCGGCGCACGCCGCCGCGGGCACGCAGCTGGTGGCGACGAACAAGCCGGTCGCGGCCGTCGCCGAGCTGCAGACGGCCGTGAAGGAAGCGCCCGCGGACGCAGCCTCCTGGTACAAGCTGGCCTTCGCGCTGCGCCAGTCCGGTGAGCTGAACGAGGCGGCCAAGGCCTACCAGCGCTACATCACGTTGAAGCCGGACGATTCCGATCCGTATTACGGGCTGGGACAGGTGCTGGTCGCGCTGAACCGACCCGACGACGCGCTGGCGGCCTTTCGCGCCTACGTCAAGCTGGAGCACCGCCAGAGCGAGCAGCGGTGGCTGGCCAAGGCGCGCGCCGAGATCCTGCGAATCGAGGCGGCGCGCAAGCCGCCCCCGCCCTCTCCTTCGAAAGCTCTGTCGCCCCCGCCCGTGGCCTCGACGTCGTCCCTGGCGCCGTCGGCCACTGCGCCGCCCCCGACATCGCCCCCCGCCCCTTCAGCGCCGCCGGCGAAGTGACCGTCGGCCGTTCAGGCGCGACAACAGCAACAGGCCACCGAACAGACCGGCGGCGATGCCGGCGCCCGGCACGACGTACGACCCTGGCCGCAGCTCGTGAAAGACCAGCGCGATCACGCCGGCCGTGGCGCCCAGCATGCCCCACAGCCGCTGCTCGGAAGCCAGGTACAGCAGCCGCGCCGTCTCGTCCAGGTTCGACACGCGAATGTCCAGCTCGCCGCGCAGGGCCCGGCTCATGAACCGCTGCAGCTGGCCCGGCAGGGACAGCGCCGACAGCACCGTCTCGCGGCCGGCGTCGATGGCCAGCTCGGACCACTGGCGCTGCTCGCCCAGCAGGAACCGCTCGAGGTACGGCTCGATGATGGGCGCTGGATTCAGATCGGGATCCAGGGTCGTGCACACCCCCAGCAGCAGCAGCAAGGCGCGCTCGAGGAGAATCCACTCCTTGGGGATCTTGAAGGCGTCCTTCAGGTCGGCCAGGCTGACGTTCAGGGCGCGCAGGTCCAGCAGCGCGCCGATGTTCTCGGCGGGATCGAACTTCAGATCCTTCAGCGTCAGCCCCTCGACGCGCACCTGCCCCCGCAACTTCTGATGGAAGTACTCGACCACCCGGTCGAACACCTCCGGATCGGCGCGCCGCGAGATGAAGCCCATCTCCTTCATGGCGGCGACGATGCGGCTGGTGTCGCGGGCCATCGCCCCCTGCAGGAAGGACACCATGCCCCGCCGCATCGCCTCCGACACCCGCGCCGTGGCGCCGAAGTCCAGGAACACGATGGTCGGGGAGCGGTCCGTCGGGGACGTCGCCTGCACGAACAGGTTCCCCGGGTGCGGATCGGCGTGGTAGTCGCCGTCGACGAACACCTGCTCGCAGTACGCCTCGACGCAGGCGCGCGCCACCTGGCGGCGGTCCAGCCCCTCCTGCTCGATGGCGCCCAGGTTCGCGATGCGAATGCCGCTCACCCACTCGGTGGTCAGCACGCGCTCGGTGGACAGCGCGCGGATGACCCGGGGGATGCGGATGTGAGCCTCGCTCTTGCGGCGCTTGAAGTTCCCCGCGATGCGTTCCAGCGAGTCGGCCTCCTGGCGATAGTCCAGCTCGGCCAGCACCATGCTGCGGATCTCCTCGTAGATGGTGTCGAAGCCGTAGTCGGGCATCACCCAGCGCAGCAGGCCCACGATCCGGCGCATGGCGCGCAGATCGATCTTCACCGTCTCCTCGATGTCGAAGTACTGGACCTTGACCGCCACCTCCTCGCCGCTGTGCAGCCGCGCCCGGTGCACCTGTCCGATCGAGGCCGACGCCACCGGCGTCACGGAGAACTCGGCGAACAGATCGGCCGGGCCGCGCCCCTCGAACTCCTGGCGCAGCCGATCCTGGATGTCGTCGTACGGCCGTGGCGGCACCTGATCCTGCAGCGACGCCAGCTCGTGCCGGAAGGCATCGGGCAGGAAGTTGGCCATGATGCTGATCAGCTGCCCGACCTTGATGAAGAGGCCGCGCAGGCGAACGATGGCGGCCTCGATGCGCAGGGCGTTCTTGCGGTGCTTCTCGCGCGTCAGGCGGGCCAGGGCCTCGTCGCTGCGAAAGCGGCGAGCGACGGCCAGCCCGGCGTACGACAGCACGACCCGCAGGGTGACCCAGTAGACGATCAACAGGCGGGTGAGCGACTTCGGGCTGGGCCCGGGGTCGCCGGTCCGCGCGGGAGGCAGAGGACCCTTGGTCGGTCCCTCATTGGTCGGTCCCTCGGGGGATGGAAGCGGACGGGCGGACACCGCCGAAGAGTAGCGCGGCGGCGGCGGCATGAGACAGCGGACGCGTTCCCCGCCGGGAGAGTTCTCGTCAAACGATCGTAACGTCCTCGCGAACGCCCCTGAATTCGGGCGCTTCCGGCGAGAGGTGTGGCGCGACAAGTCGCTGTCCATACCGGCGATCGCGTTCCCTCTGGACGGCCAGGGTCACGGTGGCGTAGACGATCGGCCGATGCCGCAGCCATTGCCGTTGGCGCTGTCCCGGAGGTCCCGTCTCCATTCCTCTTCTTGCTGCGGCGCTGGTCGCCTGGCGCTGTGGCTGCTGGCCGCCGGGGTGGGCCTGGCCGGCGCGGGGTGCGGCGGTGAGGAGAAGCCCGCCCCGCATAGCGCGCGCGCCGCACACGCCAGCGACGAGGGAGGCGGCGCCAGCGCCTCGGGCTCGGTGTCGTCGATGGGCGATTCGGCGCTGGAGCCCGCCGCCAGGGACGCGTTGAAATCCGAGGACTGGCCCCGCGCCGAGTCGCTGTATCGCGAGATGGCCCGCCGCCAGCCCCGCAACCCGGCCGGCAAACGCGGCCTGGGCGAGGCGCTGATCAAGGAAGAGAAGAACGACCAGGCGGTCGAGGCCCTGCAGGGCAGCCTGGACATCGGCGACGACGTGCGCACGCGGCTGGACCTGGCGGCCGCCTACGGGGCGATGAATCGCTATCCCTCGGCGCTGCCCCACCTGCGCAAGGCGATCAAGATGGCGCCCGACAACCCCGCCACCTGGGCGGCGCTGGCTGACGCGCTGGTGAAGGTGGAGAAGCCTGACGGCGCGGCTGACGTGCTGGCCGAGTCGCAAGGGCCCTGCAAGGCTTGCGAGAAGGACGAGGCCTGGGGACACGCCGCCGACGAGACGGCGGAGGCGCTGTCCGCCAGGAGCGCGCAGTTGCTGGCCGCGAACGACGCCGCGGGCGCGGGCAAGGCAGCGGAGGCCGCGGCCAAGCTGCGTCCCGATCTTCCCGCCACGCACCTGGCCCAGGCGAAGGTGGCGCGCGCCGGCGGCGACACGAAGCTGGCCATCACGGAGTATCGCAAGGCGGTCGAGGGCTTCTCCGACGCGAAGTCCGAGCCCGCCACGACAGCGCGCCTGGAGCTGGCGGGCCTGCTGCTGGCCGACGGCAACGGCGCCGAGGCTGCCAAGCTGGCGCGCCAGGTGGTGGACGCGCGCGCCGACAGCCCGGCGGCGCTGGACACGCTGGGGCGCGCCTGCGACGCCACCAAGGACGTCGAGTGCGCGCGCGGCGCCTACGACAAGCTGGTCAGCCTGCCCCCCTCGGCCGACCTGACCAGTGAAGTCGTCGAACACGCCCGGAAGCGCCTGAAGGACCTGAAGGGCAAGGGCAAACGCAAGCCGGGCAAGGGCAAGCGCCGTCACTGACGGTCGCTGGCCGCTGACTCCGGCCGTGGCGCGCCCGGACCGTCGCTGCTAGTTTTCCCTCATGCCCGAGCTACCGCGAGACCCAGCCGAGCTGCGCGACGCCACGGCCGCCGCCGAGGGGGTGGACGACCGCCCCTCCGAGCGGGTCGACCGCAGCATCGCCGATTTCGTACGGCGTGCGGTCTCGGCCGGCGTGGGTGCGGCCTCGCGTTCGAAGGAGGACATCATGCGCGCCGCCGCCGGCGAGGTGCGCAGCTGGCTGGAACATCTGAACCTGAGCGACGAGATCGCGAAGGCGCTGGCGAACACGGTCATCGAGTTGAAGACCGAGATTCGCTTCCGTCCCGCGGACGGCGGCAAGATGGTGCCCCAGACCACCAGCGACGTGAAGATCAAGAGCGGGCAGCCATGAGGTCGTCATCGCGCGCGCCGTTTGGGCCGTGGGCAGGGTGGGTGCTGGCCGGGCTGCTGGCGGGCACTGCCGCCTGCGCCGACAGCCCGACGGAGCTGGCCGTCTACGCCAGCACCGACGCCACCGTCACAGCGCCCATCACCTCGATCCTGGTGACCATCACCGGTGCCCAGGGGACGACCAGCCGCGTGTTCCAGTCGCTGGCCGCTCCCGCGCCGGACGCGGACATCGCCGCCTTTCACTTCCCGACAGTCCTGGATCTGAAGCTGACGCGCGACGGGATCTCGGGGCCCGTTCAGGTCGACGTGGCCGCCAGTGATCCCACGGTCGACGCCACAGTGCTCGCCACCGCCAGCGCCCCGGCCACCCTGGCCGCGAACAAGACCACCACCCTGGTCGTGGTCTTGACCGCGCCGCCTCCCGGGGCGGGAGGAGCCGGCGGAGCTGGAGGCGCCGGCGCCGACAGCGGCGCGCTGGGCGGCGCCGGGGGCGGCGCGGGCGACGAGGGCGCAGCCGGCGGGGCCGGCGGCGGCTGACCCTGTCGCCGTCGCTGCCGGCCGGACGGGGCGTGGCAGAATCGACGCATGCGACTTGGCGAGCTCGTCGACACCTCCGCAGAGGTGAGCGCGACCCGCTCGCGTCTGGAGAAGATCGATCGCCTGGCGACCCTGATCCGGCGGCTGCCCCCGCGCCTGGTCTTCGCCGGTGTGTCCTATCTGTCGGGCGAGCTGCCCCAGGGACGGCTGGGGGTGGGGTACGCCGCCCTCCACGATTTGCGGCACGCCGACACGCCGCCCGCCCGCGAGGCGACGCTGGCGCTGGAAGAGGTCGACGCCATCCTCTCCGAGATCAAGGCGGCGCGGGGCGCCGGCGTGGGGGCCCGGCGCGCCGCGCTGCTCGGGGGGCTGCTGGCGCGGGCCACCGAGGCCGAGCAGCACTTTCTGTCGCGCCTGATCATCGGCGAGCTGCGCCAGGGCGCGCTGGAAGGCGTGGTCATCGATGCGGTGGCACGGGCGTTCGCGGTGTCGGCGGCGGACGTGCGCCGCGCGACGATGCTGGCCGGCAGCTTGCCAGCCGTGGCCTCCGCGCTGGCGCACGAGACCGACGGGGGCGCCGCGGCGCTGGCGCGCTTCCAGCTCCGCCTGTTTCAGCCCATCCAGCCGATGCTGGCCGACACCGCCGACGACGTGGCCGGCGCGTGGTCGCGTCTGGGCGCGGCCGCCTTCGACTTCAAGCTGGACGGGGCCCGCGTGCAGGTTCACAAGGACGGCGACCGCGTCGAGGTCTATAGCCGGCTGCTGAACCGGGTCACGCCGGCGGTGCCCGAGCTGGTCGAGCTGGTGTCGCGCCTGCCCGCCCAGCGCCTGATCCTGGACGGCGAGGCGATCGCGCTGTCGGGCACCGGCCGTCCGCTGGCGTTCCAGACGACGATGCGCCGTTTCGGCCGCCGTCTGGACGTGGACCGGCTGCGCGCCGAGCTGCCCCTCGACGTCCGCTTCTTCGATGTGTTGCGCGTCGACGATCAGGTGCTGCTGGATTCTCCCTTTCAGCAGCGATGGCAGGCGCTGGCCGACCTGGCCCCGCAGGCCGTGGTGCCGCACATCGTGGCCGCCACCCAGGAAGAGGCCGAGGCCTTCCTGGCCCGCGCCTTCGCCGAGGGGCACGAGGGGGTGATGGCGAAGAGCCTGACCGCGCCGTACAGCGCCGGTCGTCGCGGCCAGGAGTGGCTGAAGATCAAGGCGGCCCACACGCTGGATCTGATGGTGCTGGCCGCCGAGTGGGGCAGCGGCCGGCGCAAGGGCTGGCTGAGCAACCTGCACCTGGGCGCGCGCGATCCCATCAACGGCGGCTACGTCATGCTGGGCAAGACCTTCAAGGGGATGACCGACGAGATCCTGCGCTGGCAGACCGAGGCGCTGCTGGCGCGCGAGCTGGGCCGCGAAGCGCACGTCGTGTTCGTGCGTCCCGAGCTGGTCGTCGAGATCGCCTTCAACGACGTGCAGGTGAGCAGCCAGTATCCGGGAGGCGTCGCCCTGCGCTTCGCACGCCTGAAGCGTTACCGGCCGGACAAGAGCCCCGCTGACACGAACACCATCGCCGACGTCCGCGCCCTGCTGCCCGCCGAGCACCGTTCGTAGCGCGCGCGCTGCCGCGCCGCCTCTGTTCTTGTTTCGGTTGTCGGCGCCCACCGCTACCTTCTGGGATCACGTCGTCGTCCGTCGTGATTCGCGATGGCGGTGGAGGCTGGAGCCGCTTGCCCGTCGCCCGCACGATGCCAAAGCTGGCTCCGGGAGAGGACTGGAGACATGACGACCTCGCATTCATTCCGGCGCGCGCGCTGGTGGCTGGGAATCAGCCTGGGCGGCGCCCTCGCATCGATCACCGCTGGGGGCGGTTGCGGTCACTGGTCGGGCCCGTCTCACGAGAGCTGGCCCATGAAGAACGCCGTCCAGGTGCGGGCGGCCAGCGGCTCCGTCCGCGTCGTCGACACGAGCGGCGGGGACACCACGCTGGAGCTGGACGTGCAACACCTGACGCAGGCCCGCGAAGCCTTCGCCGGAAAGCGCACCTACGTGGTCTGGATCCAGTCGGACGCGGGCGGCCCGCCGGAGAACGAGGGCGAGCTGCAGCTGGACGCCGATCTCAAAGGCAAGCTGCGCACCCGCACGCCCTTTCGACAGTTCCACGTGTTCGTGACGGCCGAGCCGCAGGCCAACGTCACCGAGCCCAGCGACGAGCGTGTGCTGGACACCGCCGTCACCCTGCCAACCGAGAGCACCGGCTAGCAGGCGACGCATCCCGATCGGCCGGGGCCAGCTCGGAGCAGAGGGCGCCCGCAAGCGCCGGTCGGGGCGCGGCCGGGACGAAAAATCTCACCTGTCGGTTGACCCGGTGGCGCCGCCGGGCGAGACAGGGACGAGGTGGGTATCGCGTTGACCCGGGCTGCTCCGTCAGATGATGCCGACGCGTCCGACGAGCTGCGCCCCCTGGTGGCGACCGCCCGGTCCGGCGATCGCGCCGCCATGCGCGCCCTGCTCAACGCGGTGGCGCCGGTGGTGGCCCGGGCGGCCCGCCGGGTCCTGGGACGCGACAACCCCGACGCCGAGGACGTGGCGCAGCAGGCGCTGGCGGCGTTCGTCGACCGCCTGCCGACGTTCCGTGGGGAGAGCACCGTCAAGCACTTCGCGCAGCGCATCGCCGTCTATCGGGCGCTCACGGCGCGGCGGAGCGCGCAACTGTACCGGCGTCATCTGACGCCTGACGGCCCGGTGGAAGAGCTGGGTGTATCCGACATCGCGCCGGCCCACGACGTCGCGCTGGCGGGACGACATCGCCGCGAGCTGCTGCTGGAGGCGCTGGAGAAGCTGTCGTCGCCGCAGGCGGAGGCGCTGGCGCTTCATTTCCTGTTCGACCACACCGTCGCCGAGATCGCGGGCATGACGGGCACGCCCGAGGAGACGGTGCGTAGCCGGCTGCGGCTGGGCAAGCAGTCCCTGCGCGCGCGCATCCTGCGCGAGCCCCGGCTGGCGGCGCTGCGCGAGGAGCTTTCGTGATGGCGGGCGGCTGTCCCGAGGACGCTCTGGTGCGCGCGCGGCGCGGGGAGCTGCAGCCCGGGGAGGCGGGGACGCTGGAGGCGCATCTGGCCGTCTGCGCCGTCTGTCGCATGTCCGCCGCCCTGGGGCGCGCCGTCGGCCCCTTGCCACCGCCCGACGACGAAGACGAGGCACTGGCGCGCCGGCTGATCGACCGGCACCTGGGCGCGGTCCCCCCGGCGCCGTCCGTCGTCGCGCTCCCCTTGCGACCGCGGCGGGCCCAGGGCCGGACGTTGGCCCTGGCGGCCAGCCTGCTGTTGATGGCGGGCGCTGCCAGCGCCGGCTACTGGGCCGTGCGCGCGAAGACGGCTCCGCCGGGCCCGGCGCGGGCCGCCTGGACACCCCCGCCGGCACCGCCTCGGCGCGCGCCGCCGGCGGGGGCGCGCGCCGCGCCGCCCTCCCCGCCGTCGCCCCCGACCGACCCGGCCCTGTCCGTGCCGCCCCGTTCGGTCCCGCCCCCGCCGGGGCGTGCGCAGGGCCAGGCGACGCAGACGGCGGCCGTCGATGCGGACGCGCTGCTACGGGACGCGAACGAGGCACGGCGGGCGCGGCGCCCGGAGGAGGCGGCGCGCGGGTATCGCGCGCTGCAGGCGCGCTTCCCGTCGTCACGCGAGGCCGCGCTGTCCTATCTGTCGCTGGGGAACCTGCAGCTCTCGCGGGGCGCCTTCGCCGAGGCGCTGGCGCAGTTCCAGGCGTACCTGCGGCTGCGTGGCGACGGGGCCGAGCTGGCGGAGGAGGCGTTGCTGGGCGAGGCGCGCGCGCTGGCGGCGCTGCGCCGCCCCGCCGAGGAGCGCGCCGTCTGGCACACGCTGGAGGACCGATTTCCGCGGTCGGAGTATTCGTGGCGGGCACGACAACGGCTGCGCGAGCTGGAACGCGAGGTCGGCCCGTGAAGCCCGGGCGACAGGTGAGGCTGCGCTGGTGGGGCGCCGCGCTCCTCGTGATGTGGGCGGCGGCCCCGGTCGCCGGCGCTGCGCCCGCGCCGGTGGCGCGCGTGCACGTGGTGGGCGCCGGAGACGGGCAGCCGGCGCTGGCGGCGCGGCTCCACGATCTGCTCGACGACGAGCTGCCGGCCCTGATCGTCGACGAGGCGGCGTCCTTCCGCGGCGACGAGCCGCTGCGTCTGGAGGGCGACACGGGCGCGCCCGCCGCCTGGCTGGTGCTGGATGGCCCGCACGCCCACGTGCGCGCCGCGAGCGCCGGGCGCACCCGCTTTGTGTTTCGCGAGCTCGAGGTGGGCCGGCCGCTGAGCGAGTTCGATCGCGAGCGCCTAGGCCAGTCGGTGAAGGCGGCCCTGGGCACGCTGGCCGCAGGCGGACCGGGCGTGCTGTCGCGGGCGGACGCGGCCACCGCCAGCGGTGTCGTGGCGGTGACGCCGCCCTCACCGCCTCCCTCCCCCGCGCCGGTCGCCGCCCCGGAGCTGCGCTTCCGGGTGGGCGCGTTCTACGAGGTCCAATCATCGGGCAGCGGCACCTTCCAGGGACCGGGGCTGATCGCCACCTTGAGCGACAGCGGCCGGGCGCACGATCCGGAGGTGTGGCTGGCGGGCGGCTACGAGGTGCCCGGAGAGTTCGGCAACCAGCTCGCCTCGCTGACGATCAGCGCGCTGTGGGCGCGCGCGGGCCTGAGCATTCGCCTCAACGAGGCGGTCAGGCTGGGCCTGGGCGGCGGCATCGATCGGCAGACCACGCACCTCGTGTACATCGCCAGCGCCGCGGTGTCCTCCTCCAGCTCCAGCGACGATCGCCTGGTCCCCGTGGGTCGCCTCCTGGTCCGGGCGGGGCCGACCAGGCTGGCGGGGGTCGACGTCTCCCTGACGGCCTTCCTCGACGTGTCCCCCGCGCATCAGGTCGACATCTATCTCAACACCGCCGACACCCCGCTGGTCGCCACCACGCTGTACCAGTCGAACGTGGTCAGACCGGGATTTTCTCTGGACCTGTGGTGGCATTGAGGCGGACGCTGCTGCTGGTGTCGGCGTGCTGGCTGGCGGCCGGCTGCTTGCCGCGCGGGCCCGCCCCGGCAGGCCGGCGGCTGCTGGCCGACGGCACGGTGTATGGCGTGCAGTTCGTCCCCGGTCCTCCGGGCAGCCCCGGCAGCCTCATCATCACCAGACTGATGCCGGATCCGGCAGGTCCGTTCGCCGTGTATGCCTTGCACGAGCCGGACGGCGACGGGCTGGGCAGCGAGCTGCTCCTCTCCGACCACGCGACCGGGACCACCTCGGATCCCTATTGCCCGTACCCGTGCTTCCCCTTCAGTGACAGCCTGGGACGGCTCTTCATCGAGCGAGATGAACTGGCCGCCACGTCCGCTCAGGGCTTCGAGTCGTTCGTGAACTCGTTCGTGCGCGCCGATCCCGGCACCGGGGCTGTCCTGGACCTGGGCCCTGACTCCGCCTTCATCGGCACGTTCTCCCAGGGAAATGCCTTCGCGTACACGGTGTCCGGCGCCTTGCACGTCCGCGACCTCGAGGATCGCGAGGCCGAGGTCGCGCACGTCGTCGGGACACCGGCCGTCGCCAATGACGCCCTCTACTTCGTGACGGTGCCCGGGCCGGTGAACGTGACGCAAGCGCAACCCGAGCCGGGTTCGCCGGACATGACGACGCTTCGACGACTGGCTGGCCCGCCGTTCGATAGCCCCCAGACGGTGGCCAGCGGCGTGTCCTCCTTCACCACGTACCGCGGAGGACCGCCGCTGCTGGTGCTGTGCCGCACGATGACGGGTGATCTCCGGTGCGCGCCGTCCCTCTACGATCCCCTGACGGACCAGGAGACACCCCTGCCCCCCGAGGGTGGCTTCGTGACCTCGCTGTCCCCCGACGGCCGCTACGCCTTCAGGGTGCAATATCCCGATCCCCCGAGCGATTTGCCGGCGCCGCAACCTCCGCCCGTCGACGGGACGGCGCCGGCGACCGTCTCTCAGCTGACCATCGCGCTGTTCGATCGCCTGCTCGGTACTCAGCAGTCCGCCGCCCTGACCGAGCTCGACGCCTCGTACTGGCGTCCCGGGCATGACGAGCTGTGGTTCGCGGCCTTGCCGCCGCGCGACGACACCAACGGCGTCGGTCCCGGCGGCTATGTCCCGACGGCCTGGAGGTGGCTCCCCGGCTCTGACCCCGTGGTGCTCTCCAACGAGAGGCCTTTCGTGCTGTTTGCCGCGCAGGGTCCGTCCACGCCTTTCACGCCGGACGGCCGTTTCCTCATGACGTCTTCTCCCTCCGAGGACGGGGACAAGCCGACGGCCACCCTGCGCGACCCTGATGCTGCCGAGCTGCCGCTGCTCACCCTCAACCCGGCCGGCACGGGCGTTCAGGAAGTCCGCCAGTTGCCCGACGGGCGGCTGCTGGTGTCGGACTGGATCACGGACATGCGTCGGTGCGACATCTATCTGATCGATCCCGACGCCGGCACGAAGACGAGCCTGGCGACCGGCGGCAACGTGGTGGCGGTGGGCGCCACCCGCATCCTGACCCGCCTCGACTGGGTCGCGGCCGGCGGCGCGGGCTCGCTGACGCTGATCGATCTGGCGACCGGTGCGACGACGTTGCTGGCAGAGAACGTCCATGCGGTGGCGGTCGAGCCGCCGGCGGTCGCCGGGGCGGATCCGCTGGCGCCGGGCACCCGGGTCGCGTACGTGTCGCGCAACCGCGTCGCCTCGCCTTACGACGGTGTGTGGATGGTCAGTCTGCCGTGACGTCGACAGCGTGGATGGCCGTGGCCTGGCTGGGCCTGGCCGGCGGCCCTGCCGACGCGAACGTGCCGGCTGACGCGCAGGCGGCGCCGAACGGCGCGCCCGCCGAGGCCGTCGAGGGGGGGGCGGACGGCGGCGAACAAACGGAGGCCGGGCCGGCCATGCCACCCGCGCCGCCCACCGAAAGCGCACGCCTCGGGCGCGTCGATGGTCGCGTCTTCCAGCGCGGCACGCGGAAGCCGCTGCCCGGCGTCGTGCTTCGCGTGGGCCTGGATGAGGTGGCGCAGACCGACGCGCGCGGTCAGTTCCAGCTGCTGTTGCCCTGTGGGCGGCTTCACCTGATGGTGCAAGAGCCCCTGTTCGAGCCGCTGGCGACCGACCTGGACGCCTGCGCCAGCGCCTCCCCGCTGACCTTGCGCCTGACCGCGCTCGGCGACGGGTCCTATCAGACGATCGTCCGCACCCGGACCAGCCACCAGGTCATTCGCCTGCAAGGTGACGAGCTGGTGCACACCGCCGGCGCCCTCGGCGATCCTCTGCGCGTGATCGAGTCCCTGCCCGGCGTCAGCGCCGTGGCCTGGCCGGCGCCCGTCTACGCCGTCCGGGGCGCCAATCCGGGCAACACCGGCTTCTTCCTGGATGACCTGCCCATCCCGGCGCTGTTTCACTTCGCGCTCGGGCCGTCGGTCATTCATCCCTACTTCTTCGACGGGCTGGACTTCTTCCCGGGCGGCTATCCGGCGCGCTACGGGCGATACGTGTCGGGCGTGGTGCTGGCCCGCACGCGCCCGGCGCCGTCGGACGACGTGCACGCGTCGGTCGACGTGCGCCTCTACGACGCGGGCGCGCTGGCGTCCGCGCCGCTGCCGGGGAACGGCTCCGTGGTGGCAGCCGCGCGCTACTCGTACACGGGCGCGCTGGTCACCGCGTTCAGCACCGTCCAGCAGCTCGACTACTGGGACTACCAGCTGCGCGCCGATCGCAACGCGGGTCCCTTCCGCCTCAGCGTGCTGGCGTTCGGGTCGGATGACGTGCTGGTGCCCGGGGGCGTCGACGGAGCGGCCAGGGCCCTCCGCCTGCGCTTCCACCGGGTCCGGCTGCGCGGCGAAGTGGCCCTGGGCGACGGCCGCCTGGCCGCGTCGGTCGGGGGCGGCAGCGATCGGACGGAGGCGCCGCTGGCCGAGCGCTTCCCGGTGATCATCCGCTCGCTCAGCCTGTTCCCACGGCTGGTCTACACCCGGCCCACCCGCCACGCGGACTTCGAGCTGGGCGTCGACGGGCAGCTACAGCACTTCGACGCCCTGACCAGCATCCAGCGCGCGGACCCGAGTGACCTGGCCCAGTCGCGCGACGTCACGATGGTGGCCGCCTACGCCTCCGCCGCCCTGCGCGCGCTCCCCGACGACCGCCTGCTCCTCACGCCGGAGCTGCGGCTGGACAGCTACCGCGTGCACAGCGCCGGCGCGGACGCCCGCCGGGTCGCGCTGGGCCCGCGGCTCAGCGCCCGCCTGGCGCTCAGCCCGCAGACCTCGCTGACGGCGTCCGGGGGACGATTCACGCAGACGCCCAGCCTGCCCGTGCAGCTGCCGGGGGCCGAGAGCTTCGGGCTGGCCGCGCTGGGTCTGCAAGGTGGCTGGCAGGGGTCGCTGGGGATCAACACCAGCGCGGCCCTGGGCGTCGAGCTGGGCCTCACCGGGTACGTCCAGCGTTACGTCCTCTCCGACGTCCGCGACTCGTCGGTGGTGGCGCGGGCGGATCCGCTGGCGCCCGACTATCTGGTGCGGCGGGACGCGCTTTCGTACGGCCTCGAGGTGATCTTGCGCCGGCCGTCCAGCGAGAAGCTGTACGGCTGGGTGGCGTACACGCTGTCGAACAGCGTGCGGGCCATCGGGGGCGGCACCATCGCCCCCTCGGACTGGGATCAGCGCCACGTGCTGAACATGGTGGCGGGCTATCGCCTGGGCCGCTACAGCGTGGGGGGACGGTTCCACTACAACACGGGACGTCCGGTCCTGGTCACAAACGCCTTCGGCGAGGAATATGTCCGCTTGCCGGCCTTCTACGAGATCGACCTGCGTTGCGACCGCCGGTTCCTGTTCGACAGGTTCACGCTCGATCTGTACGTCGAGCTGGCCAACGTGACGTTCAACCGCCAGGTGCAACGGCTGACCCAGGACACGGCGAACGGCCCGTTGCACGAAGACGGCTTCACGGTGGCGCTCCCCTCGATGGGCCTGCGCGCCGAGCTGTAGCGGAACGAGCCCCAACGGCATCGAACGCGGCGACCGCCGCGGCCCAGCGGCGCTATCGCACCGCCTGCAGCGGCTTGCCGGTGGTCTTTCCGATCTCGGCGTAGCAGACGGTGCGGTTCCGGCCGCCGTGCTTGGCGTTGTACAGGGCCTGGTCCGCCTTGGCGATGATGTCGGCCTTGGCGGTGGCGTCTTCGGGGTAGCTGGCCACGCCCAGCGACAGGGTGGCCTTGAACGGCCCCTTGCTGGACTGGAACGTCTGCTGCTCGACCTCGGCCCGGATGCGCTCGGCCAGGTTGCGCGCGCCCACGCGGTCGGTCGCCTCCAGCACGATGGCGAACTCCTCGCCGCCGTAGCGCGCGCCGATGTCGATCTTGCGGGCGCTGGCCCCCAGGATGGCGGCCACCCGCCTCAGCACGTCGTCGCCGGTGGGGTGACCGTAGTTGTCGTTGACCTTCTTGAAGTGATCGATGTCGGTCAGGATCAGCGACACCGGGAACTTGTGCCGCTCGGCCCGGCCCAGCATGGCCTGGAAGCGCTCCTGGAACGTGCGGTGGTTCACCAGGCCGGTCAGGCCGTCCGTGGTGGCTTGCTCCTCCACCATCTGGTACATGCGCGCGTTCTGCATCGAGATGGCGACCTGGTTGGCGATCACGCCCAGCATCTCGCGGCGGTCGCCGGGAAACGCGCCGGGGCGCTTGGCCGCCACCGTGAACGTGCCGATCACCTCGTCCTTCACCAGCAGCGGCAGCACCAGCAGGGAATCGCCCTTGATGCGCATGGGATGCGAGAACACCGGCACGTCGCGCTCGCGCCCGTCGCCGCCCGCCGGCAGCGCCAGCTTGTTCTTCACCACCATCGACACGATGGCGCCCGGATCGCGGTGCGTGGTCCCCTCCAGCCCCTCGGACCACTCCCCCACCGCGCGGTGGATGGTGTGGGCGCGCCGCCGCGAGTCGTACGTGGCGATGGCGGCGAAGTCGAAGTCGCACACGCCGCGCGCGCCCGCGATGGCGGCGTCGTACACCTGCTCCAGCGTCAGGGCGCGGTTCAGCTCCGCCGACGCGCGATAGAACCGCTCGTGCTCGTGCTTGCTGCGCTCGACGGCGTGGAACACGCGCTCGGACTGGATCACGCGCATCACCTGGCGGGCGGCCCGTCCCAGCGTCTCGGCATCGGCGGGGACGAAGCCGGGCTCCACGCGGCGGTCCGCCACCAGCACCCCGCGCGGGGTCAACCCCTCGTTCACGGGAACGCCCAGGAAGCTGGCCACCTCGACCGGCGCGGCGTAGTACGGCAGCAGCGACGGGCGCGGCGCCTCCAAGATGACGGGCCGGCCGTCTTTCAGGATGGCGCCCAGCGCGCCGGTGCGGGCGGGGATGGGCTGCTCGGTCACCGACTGGGTCTCCGTGCACAGCTCCTTCACCTTGAAGCGCTCCCCCGTCTCGTCCAGCCACAGCAAGGCGATGGTGTGCAGCTGCATCACCTGCTTCAGCAGATCCAGCGTGTCGAACAGCTGCTCGTGGATGGTCTCCACCGACCCCTGGGCGATCTTCCGCACCTCCTCGTCGCGCGAGCGGACCTTGTTGTCGGGCGACAGCGCGGTGGCGATCAGGCGAAACTCCTTCGCCTCCTGATGCATCGAGGACAGCTCGTCCTCCAGCCGGCGCCGCCGCTCGCGGCGCTGGCGCGCCACCTCGGCGTGCAGGAACACCACGTTCAGCAGGGCGAAGATGGCGATGAAGCCGGCGTGCTCGGGGAACGTCGCCGAGGCCGTCCGCGGAACGGCGTGCGAGAACGACACCACGGCCTCGAAGCCGATCGTCGCCGCCGCCAGCGGCAGGCCGACGGCCAGGCGATGAAAGGTCACCAGGAAGCTGACCACCGCGTACACCAGCGGATAGATGGGCGACGCCGTCCCGCCCGAGATCGCCATCAGCACGTAGACGACCGTCAGCAGCAACAGCCCGACCTCGAGGTCGGACATGGCCTCCCGCCGGGGCGTGCGCCGGCGTTCGCTGGTGCGCACGCGCGCCGCGATCTTCATCGCCAGGACGGCCGTCAGCACGGCGGCCGCCACCGCGTGCGCCAGCTCGCCCCCGGGCTGACGCAGGTCGGGGAACCAGCCGCGCCACAGCAGAAACAGCGAGGCGGCGGACACCGTCAGGCCCAGCCCGCCCCGGATCAGGCGGCGCGCCTCGAACAGCAGGCGGGTGCCCGCGCGTCCCGCAGGCCGCTTGGGGGTCTGGGTGCGGCGCAGCGGCGCGGGGCCGGGCGTCCCCGTCCCGACCCCTTGCTGGCGCCGTCGCACCGGGCGCGCGCCGGCGCCCGGGGAGACCACGCGATTCACGGCCTGCCTCGCAGCCGCGAAGGCTGGCCGGCCTGTCCGGCACCGTCGGTGACGCGTGACAGATCGAGCACGATCTCACCCGGCCTCACCCAGCCCAGCTCCGCGCGGGCGACGTGCTCGATGGCATCGGGGTCGTCGCGCAGGGCCTCTGCCTGGCGGGCCAGGCGATCGGTCTCGTCCTTCAGCAGCGCGTTCTTCAGCTTCAGCTGGGCCAGCTCCCGCCGCAGTTGCAGCGTGCGCGCCAGGCCCGAACGGGCGTACACGTGATAGGGCACGTACGAGAGGACGCCGGTGATCAGCATGGCGGCAGCGCCCCGACCGAGCCATGTCTTGGTTGCGCGGCGCATGAGAAAACCAGGCTGTTCCAGTATCGGGGCGCGCCCACCCCCGAGCAATTTTTTCACTGCCCGTCACCACCTGCCCCGTTCCCGCCGTCGTACGGCGTTGGTTGTTCGGCGTTCGGGCGCGCGCCCGCGCCGCACGAACCGACGACGGGAACGGGAAAGTGGTGGGGTCCCGCCCGGTTAGATCAGCAGGGTGCCGGTCCGGATCAGGTACGCCAGCTTGGCCCGCTGCTCGGCGTCCAGGATGCCGTGGATCTGTTGCAGGGCTTTCATCACGGCGTCACGCAGCCGCTCGGCGCTGGCGACGCGCAGGCGGGCCCCTTCGTTGGCCTTGGCCTCGTCGAAGCTGTCGCCGGCGATGGCGTCGGCCAGCGCCGAGACCGTGCGCCGCCGATCGACCTCGGCCTGGGCCCGCTCGGTCTTCAGCTCGTCGAGGATCCGCGCCAGCTCGCCGACCTGCCGTTCGTCCAGGTCCAGCTTGAAGGCCAGAAAACGGAGCGGCCGGCGGACCCCGAAGGAGCCACCCCCGTCGCCATCGCCGAAGTCGGCGCCCCCGCCCCCTTCGTCACCGCGCCCGGGACCGTGACCGTGACGCCCCCACCCGCGGTGGCCGCCCTCCGGTCCGCAGCGCCACTCGCCGGGGCCCCTTCGATGATGGTGCCACCACTCGTGCAGGGCGGAATGCAGTTCTGGATACATCTCGTTTCTCCTTCTGCCGGGGCGTTACGCGCCCGGCGGGACATGACCGCGTGGGCACCATGCCTCACGCTTGCCACAGAGGATGATCGGGCCTTCGCGGCCGGTCAAGGCGCGCGCGTGTGAAGAAGTTTGACGCCATCGGCGCCCTTGCCGTCGAGCGGCGCCTCGCACACGTCGCGCAGGCGACAACCGGCGCAGCCGCGCCCGGTCCAGACGGCGTCGAACAGCGCCTGAACCTCGTCCAGCAGCAGATGATCTTCGGTCAGCAGGCCCAGCTCGAAGTTTCGGCGCCCCGCGCCCTTGGCGCCCAGGCCCGCCCCCGTCCAGTTCGCGCTGCCCAGGTACAGGTGGGTGCCGTCGATGATCACCGCCTTGAAGTGGACGCGCGGACAGGCGCGCAGCTGCAGGCCTCCTCGGTAAAGGCGGGGGTGCCGATCGAACTCTTCCCGGAACCGTCGCGAGGGCGGCGACGCGTGCAAGATGCGCAGCTCGACCCGCCGCTGCGCCAGCTCGTCGAACACCTTCAGGACGGACCGATAGGCGCGGGCCGTCGAGGTGCGCGCGGTGCCGGGGACGGCGCGCCCATCCTCGACCATCAGCTCCTTCAAGTTCGCGGTGGCGATCCAGACGCTGCGGCTCGCCGCCATCACCGCCTGCACGACGCTCTCGTAGTGCCCGCGCCCCGAGACGAAGCGAAGCGGCACGGCGCGCCGGGGCCGTGTGAAGTCGAAGTCCACACGGTCATTTTCGCCGGCGCCGGGCCCCCCGCCAGTTTCCGTCAGGAGGCGGACTCTTCGGCACTAGGGCGCGGGGGGAATCCCCGCCACCAGGGCGTCGCCCAGATAGGCAACGATGTGGGGGCAGGTCGAGATGGCGGACGGCCCGTTCGAGTAGTCGTTCGTCAGGTCCAGCCGGCTGTGGTTGGCGTCGTGCAGGGACATCTTGAAATAGAACGGCACCGTGTTGTCCAGGGTGGCGGCCGTCATGATGGCGATGTCCGAGTAATCCATGGGCGGCGCGGCCAATCTCCCGTTCGTCGCGGTGAACGTGGCCTGGACGCCGCGATAGCCGGTGCCGTCAGGGTTCTTGAAGGCCTTGTCGAAGATCTCGAGGACGATCGGCCCGCCCTCGTTGACGTAGTAGTAGCGCAGGTGCAGCTGGCCCAGCGCGATCGGCTGCGGAGACGTGTCGACCAGCCACACCTCCGCATGCATGGCGGTGCTGTCCCCCGGCATGTCGTTGCGGCATTCGATGGTCAGGGAGATACCGCAGGTCGCGCAGCTGCCCGCCGCCCCTCCGGCCGCGCCGCCCCCGCCCATGCCCCCCGCCCTGCCCCCGCCCCCCGGGCCCCCCCCCCCCCCCCCTCCCGCCATTCCCCCCCCCCCCCGGGGCCCCCCCACCCCCGCGCCACCCACCCCCGGAGGCCCCCCCCCACCCCCCGCGGCGACCCCCCCCCCCGCGCCCGCGCCCCC
>Ga0105237_10000047_pt1 | contig 165578 bp, 146 predicted proteins | sample KBSC24metaG_FD_81520 | JGI IMG/M metagenome (GOLD analysis project Ga0105237, IMG submission 81520) | Corn rhizosphere microbial communities from Kellogg Biological Station, Michigan, USA - KBS C2-4 metaG | ecosystem: Host-associated > Plants > Roots > Rhizosphere > Soil | place: Michigan...
AGCACCAGCTGGCCGGCGTGCAAGGCCGCGCGCGCGCCCACGGCGCCGACCACCGCGGGGATGCCGCGCTCGCGTGCCTGCGCCGCCACGTGCCCCAGCGGCGTGCCCGTCTCCACCACCAGCGCCGCCGCGTCCAGCAGCGGCAGCTCCGTCGGCAGCAGCGTGGCGGCGACCAGCACCACCGACCCCGCGGGACCGGGCACGGCCGGCCCCGGGTGCAAGACCACCCGTCCGATGGCGCGGCCGCCGGCGCCGCGCTGACCGCGCACGGCCAGGCTGGATGAACGGGACGGCAGCGGCGGCTGCGGCGGACGGGCGGCGGCCGCGCCGAAGGCGGCGCGACCGGCGGCGGCCAGCGCGCCCAGGTCAGCCGGCGCTTCCCTGCCCTCGTCCAGCGCGCACGACACGGCCAGCGGCAAGAAGAAGACGTCGCCGGCGGCCGCCAGACGACCTTCGTTCACCAGTCGCGCGCCCAGGGCCAGCAGCGCGGTCCGCACCACCGCCTGCAGCCGCGCGAACAGGGCGTCGTCGTCCTCGGCGACCGCGCTCGCCTCCCGGGCCGCGGCCAGCCGTCTCTCGAACCCGGCGCGCTGGGCCTCTGGCAGCGACGACGCCAGCTGGCTTCCGACCGGCGCCGCGGTCGCCACCGCCGGCGCGGCCCGCCGTTCCAGAAACAGCAGCGCCTCTGGCCGCTCGCGCAAGGTCGGCTCGGCCACGTCCCAGCGCGCGCTCTCGTCGCCGAACATGTCGAGGTAATCCGCGATCGCGGCCCCCCGCGCCGTCGCGTCAGACGCCGCGCCTATGGCGGCCGCAGCCGCGCGCCGCCGGGTGGCCGCCGACACCACGCCCGTCTCGACCAGCGCCGTCCACGATTCCAGCGCCACGGGCGCGTGCGCCTGCAGGAATTCTCGCAACGCCGCGCGCGCGGACGCGCATGCCGGCTGCACGGTGCCGAACAGGCCCTGGTAGCCGCGCTCGTACACCTCCAGGGCGTCCCGCAGGCGGGGCGGCGCGCCCAGCGCCTCCACGCTGGCGGCCACCTGGTCCTGCAACCGCTGAAACAGCTCACGCGGCCCAGCCGCCGGGGCAGCGACCGCCGGCGTCGGCCGATAGAACAGGTATCCGTCGATCACCCGTTGCCGGAAACCCAGCGTGCACCTCGCCTCGACCCACTCGACCAGGCCGGCCTGCGCCGGCGTCAGCGGCGTGGGGTTGTGGGCCGTGTCCCACAGCCAGCCAGGCTCGGGCGCCTCGGTCCGGTGCCCGTCATGGGCAGCGCGGCCGCGCGTGTAAGGGCGAAGCTGCAGGAACGTGACGGCGTCCCCTGCCGCCACCCACTCCAGCTCGACGGGGCCCGTCCGGGCAGCCCGGCGGGCACCTGCCTCGATCGCGGCGTGCGCGCCCGCGCCCAGCGTCCCGCCCTGGATGTCCAGCTGCGCGCGCATCGCCTCGCCCTCGCAAACCGCCGCCCCGTGCCCGTCGCCGTCCGTGAAGGGGTGGACCAGCACCGCCATGGCCTGGGAGGTCTCGCCTCCCGACGCGAGGACGTAGGCCCAGGCCGCCGGCGTCAGCGCGGACGCCAGCACGGCCCGGACCGCCTCGCCGACCCGCGCGCGCGGCACGCGCAGCACCGAATCGAACACGCCCGGCGCCGCCGCCCCGGCGCGGTCCTCCAGCGGCGACGAGGACCGCACCGCGAAGGTGATCTCGTCGGCGCGCTTCCCCTGCGCTCCGGCGTGGCTCTCGGGCGCCAGGGCGGCCAGGGCCCGGGGCAGGCCGCGCTGGAAGGCCGCCGACAACGGCGCCGCCAGCAGGTCGGCCCGCGCCCGATCGAGCGCCTCCAGATCAGCGGGCGTTCGCAAGCTGGCTGGCGGCGAGGCCCCCGTCGTTTCGAGGATGGACGCGGCCGGGGTCGACACGACCACGAAGGCGGGCGGCACCGGCAGCCCCAGCGAGGCCAGCCGGGCCAGCGACCGCGCCTTGCCGCCCCCCGCGGCATCGGCGAGGGAAGGCCGCCGGAACAGACCGGCCTGCTGAAAAGCCCCCCCGCTGCCTTCGTCGGCCATCCGGCCATCCTAGCGGCAACGCGGGCGGAACGACGGGCGGTGTTCGTCGCGCTGCGTGTTAGCTTCCGGCCGTGCGAGGCCCTCTCTTCTCCGGTCCCCTGGGCGGCGGCGCCGTGCTGGACGCGCTGGTGCGCCGGCTGCGCGGCGCTGGTCCCGTCGTCGTCATCGGCCCCCTGTGGCTGGGTGAAACGCTGGCGGCCGAGCTGCCGACGGTCCTGCTGGTCGAGCCAGAGGAGCGCCCCCGCGCCCGCCGCGTGGTCCGCCGCGCCACCACCGCGGGCCGGCGCCTGACGGTGATGCTGGCGGGCGTGGAGCTGCCCCTGGCCCGCAACAGCGTGGACGCGCTGCTGGTGGAGAGCGTCTCCACGCTGGCAGCTCCGGAGGCCGCCGAGTGGCTGGCCACGCTGGTCCCCACGCTGCGCGCCGGGGGTAGGCTGATCGCCGCCGACGTCACCGAGGATCCTGCCGATGAGGCGCGATTGGCTGCCCTGTGGCTGGCCTCCGCGCTGACCCAGGTCTCGCAGGAGCGCCCCCGTAGCGGTGTGGTCCTGACCGCCGGCCGCGCGCCCGCGCCCGAGCTGGTCCGCACCCGCTTCCCGCCCGCCTGACCGTCGGGCCAGCGGCCGCTGCGATTCTTCGCGGGCCACGCGGCGAAATCGTACTATGGGCGCATGACGACGATCGGCAGCGTGATGGCGGCCCTGTGGCTCGCGACGGCGGCGGCCCCTGCCACCAAGCTGCCGGCCGCCCTGGGGCAAGAGATGGCCGAGGCCATCGTGGCCGTGAACAAGGCCCTGGGCCTGGAGAGCTGGCCCGCCCACGGCGTGCAGCCGTGCGTCGACCGCGGCGGGGAGGGCAGCCTGACCAAGGACGTGTCGCCGCAGGACACCCGGCGGTGTGCCGGCGAGGCCCTGACCAAGGGCTTCCCCCAGCTGGGAAAAGGCTACGCGCTGGCCATCCTGATGACGCCGGGCGGCCCCGCTACGGTGATCGCGCTGGGGCAAGACGAGGCCAGCGGCTTCGGCGCCTATTCGTGCGACCCGGGGCGCAAGTGCCTGCCCACCCGGCTGCAGACGAGCACCAAGTGGGGCAAACGGCTGGTCGAGCGCCAGGAGAAGGCCTGCGCCGCCGCCGATACCATCTGGTTTCCCGCGGAAGCGCGGGTCTGTCCGGCCGCGCCCTGAGCCGCCGGAGGTCTGCCGAGACCGTCGACCCGTCGACCAGTCGGGCCCCTTCCCGTCGACAAATCGACGTGGCGAACAGCACGTAAATTCCGATTGGCGCCAACCCGGGGTACTTTGAGGAGGGATGGCCCAGGGCCTGCCGTATCGCGCGCGCTTGCTGATCGTCGCTCTCCTCGTCCTGGCCGGGATGGCGAGCGGCGCGCTGAGCGGTTGTCAGCGGGACAATCCCTGCCGCGATCCCACGAACGACGGGATGTGCTACTGCCCGGTGGGAGCCTCGTGCCAGCACAGCTGCAGCGCGGCCGTCCCCAACTGCACGCTGGGGTGCGCGCAGAAGAACTACGCCTGCTCGGTCGCTTGTGTCGACGACTGCACGGCCCTCTGCACCGGCGCCACCACCTGCGACGCGACCTGCGGCCAGCGTTGTAGTGTCTCGTGCGAATGGGTGAAGCAAACCTGCACGGCCCACGTCGGACCGAACAGTCATGTCAACTGCGGCGGGGTCCCCGACTGCGACGTGCGGTGCGACGGCCCATGCGACGTGAGCTGCACCGGCGGCCAGTGCCGCGTCCAGTGCAGCAGCCCGAGCGACTGCGAGATCGACTGCGGCGGCGGTGCCGCGCCCACCGTCTGCCCCGACGGCTCCCGGGTCTGCGGCCGTCCGTGCTGAACCCGCTCGGGGGGGCGGCGCCGAACGACACTGACCACCCCGCGCCCCTGCCGGATCACGCGCCATGAAACCGGGGGGCCGCGCCGGCATGGCGCTCGCGCTGTCCGTCGCCGCGCACGCGCTGGCCCTGGGGCTGGTGATCGGCACGTCGCTGCTGGGAAGCTGGCCCAGCATGCCCGTCGAGGTGGACGTGACCTCGATGAAGATGGAGGAGCCGCGCGACCTTCCTCTGGGCGGCCCGGCGGGCGGTGACCGGCGGCCGGGAACGCCCGCGCCACCGCCGGCCGCCGACCGCCCGGTCGAGGCCCCCGCCAAGGGCCCGGGTCCGCGGAAGACGAAGCCCAGGCCCCGGCCGGCGCCCGCCGCCGACGAGGCCTCGCCGGAGGGAGGCGCCGCCCCGCCGCGGCCGCAGAGCGTTCGTTCGTACGCGCCCGAGGGTTCGCGGGTGACCGCGCTGCTGCGGGTCGACCGCCTGCGCGACACGCCGTACGCCACGCTGGTCGACGCCATGCTGATGCGGCTACCGGACCGCCGCGATCTGCTGGAGGGCACGGGGCTGGACCTGTACCGCGACGTGGACGCGCTGCTGGTGGCGACGCCCAACCCCGTCGATCCCACGGTGACGTTCCTGGCGGTCCGCCACCACCTGAGCGACGGCGCGCTGCGGGCCGCCCTGGACAAGGGCGCGCGCGCCACCGGGCGCAAGCTGCTGTGGCGCACCGAGCGCGGCCGGCCCTTCGCCGAGCGCCGGCCCGCCGTCACCGATCAGAACTACCTGCAGCGCGACGCGCGACTGATCCTGCTGGCGACGCCACGGCTGGCCGTGGTCGCGCCACCCGCCTATCGCAACCTGCTGCTGCAAGGTCGGCCCGCTCGACCAGCCGTGGGCGCAGGAGGCGCGGGCGGCTCCGACGCCGTCACGGGCGCCGGCGGCGCGCCGGGCCAGCCCGCCGCCGACGAGCACGCGGACTGGGCGGCGCTGATCCGCCGCATCGACGCCGAGGACGGCATCATGCCGGCGGACGCGGTGGCCATGGTGTCAGTGCAGGGCCTGTTCGCCTCGCGCCGGACCGCGCCCCGCACCGCGCCCGGCACGCGCGGGACCGACGACGACAGCGCGGCCCCGTTCCCCGCCATGCGGGTCTACGGCCTGCCGTTGCCCCCGTTGCTGACGGCCACCCTGGGCGTCACGCCGCAGCCGTTCGCCGACATCGACGGCGCCTTCGACGACGAGGCGGACGCCGCGGCCTGGGAGGCGCAGTGGCCGGGCCGGCGCCGCAAGCTGATGACCAGCCCGCTGGTGGTGCTGACCGGCTTCTCGGGGCTGTTGGGCCGCGTGACGGTGACCCGGGCCGGCGCTTCCCTGCACATTCGCATCGACGCCACCGAGATGGAGCTGGTGCGCATCCTGCAACTGCTGGCCACCAAGGCCTTCCCGCTGGGCGGCTGACCACCTTGCCGCTCAACGGGGAAAGTCGTCGGCGCTTCCCGGGGCGGCGTACCAGTACAGCATCGCCGCCAGGCGCACCGTCGTCTCGCTCCAGTGCCACAGCTCGAGGTCGAAGCGCAGGCTGCGGTGAAACGGCACCGGATCGGAGATCAGGAAGCGGTTCATCGAGAAGGCGCCGCTGAAGCCGCTGCCAGGCGGCGGAGCCACCGTCAGGGCGTGATAGGGGTGCTCGAAGGTGGCCGTCGAGGACCAGGCGAAGCCGAAGTAATCCTCGGTGCCCGTGCCGAAAAAATCGGGGAACGGCGCGCCGTCGACGGTGATCTTCTCGTCGCCTTCGCCCCACCAGGCCACGCCGGGCGGGTTGTCGACGTCGAGCACGGTCCCCACCTGGCGTCCCTGCCCCTGCAGCGTGGCCACGTGCCAGTCGCGGAGCGGCCGCGTCGCCAGCGCCTCGGGGCCACGGAAGCGCGCGTGGAACACCGCCCGCCCGTCACCGGCGAAGGGGCGGGCCGCCACCGTCAGCGCGCCCGAGAGGGCCACCGGCACGTCGTCGGTCCCGGCCAGGCGCGCGACGGTGACGGTGGCGGACGTGGCGAACGGCATCACGAAGCGGCACAGCAGCGTGCCGTCCGCCGCGACGGTGAACGGCAACGAGGCGGTCGGGGTCAGCCCCGGCCCGGTACCGAAGAAGTCCAGCAGCGGAGCACGCACCGTCTCGACCCCGTCGAAGGCGAGCTTCAGGATGGTGTCGCGCAGGCGGGCGGGATCCCGTTCCGGCGTGGTGAGACGCAGCAGGCTGATGGCCCCCCCGCCCGGCGGGGCGGCCACCCGCGTGGATATGTCCTGCCCGGGACGCAGCCGGGCGTCCCCGATGGGCACCGGCTGCTGCGTCCCCGGATGGGCGACGGGGGCGTCGGCCCGCAGCGCGGCCGCGACGCGCGCCACCGCCGGCGCGGCGCGCGCCAGCTCGTCAGCCGAGTACGGTCGCACGCGGGGCCGGGCCGACGCCGGGTACTGGCGATACCCCACCTGGTAGTACAGCTTCTCGACCGGTCGCCCGGAGAACGGGTCCGACGACGTGATGCTGTCGAGCGTGACCAGGCAGTGGCTGCGATAGGGAATCGGAAAGTAGAGCGAGAACCCCATCGCCGTCACCTGGGCAAAGGGGACCTCGAACGGCATCACTTCACCCGACAGCAAGGCCGCCATCGGCGCCTCCAGGGCGGGCGTCGTCCCGTCGTCGATGTAGACGCGCAGCGTGCCGGCGGGGGTGGCCGTCCACAGCCGTGTCAGCGCGCCCGGGCCTTCCGCGTCCAGCAGCACGTAGCGCCGGTCGCCCTCCGGCAAAGCCTCCACACGCACCAGGTTCGGCGCCGCGGGCGTGACGAAGTCGTCGTTGGCGAACCACGACTCCTCCCCGGGACGGCGCGAGCGGCGGTCGTAGCTGGACTGCTGCCGGGCGGCGAAGTCGTCCTCGGGCAGGCGCGCCAGACGATCGAGGTCGATCATGTCGTCGACCAGCGACAGCACGCTGATCTCGCCCGGGGCCGGCTGCGGCTCCGGACCTGACGGCACGGGCCGGGGAGCGGGCGGCCGCTCTCGCGGAATCAGGGCCACCAGCGCCACCACGGCCCCGCTGAACAGCACCGCGAGCGCGACGTTGCTCTTCGCCACCGCCCGATGTTCCCCCAGCCGCGGCCCCGGTCAAACGCCCAGGGCGTGGCGGACCACCGGGGCGGTCCAGGACTGCTCGCCGATCGTCACGTACAAGGTCCCCTCCGTGTGCACGACGGTCCACCGGGCGTTGCGATCCGTGGCCGCGTCCAGCGCGTCCAGAAAACCGCCCTCCAGCGCGTACACCTCGATCGCTTCGGCCTTGTGGATGGACTTGCCGCGCGCCGCCTTCAGCAGCAGCGCCGGATCGTTCTGCGTGAAGACGACCACCCGCGGGCAGGCCTTGCTGGCCTTGTGCAGCCGCTCCGGCGACGGGGTGCCGATCTCGATCCAGACCCGCAGGTTGCCCTGCAGGTCCTTCACCCAGGCGGCGGGATCCTCGACGGTGGACAGGCCGCGCCCGAACGCGATCCCCTCCTCCCAGCACAGGCAATAGGCCAGCACCCGCGCCAGCAGGAACCGCATGGTCTCCGACGGATGACGCGCCACCCGCAGGTCCAGCGACTGATACACGCCCCGATCGACGTCGGAGAGGTCGATCTGCAGGTGATAGACGGTCGCGCTGAGGGCCATGGCGAGGCCGGGCAGGCTAGCAGATCGGGGCGCCGTCCCGCCTGCCCTCAGCTCAGGCGGGCGTGCGCTTGCCCGCGCCGCAGATGTCGCCGAGATCGTAGTCGACCAGCTGACCGATCCGGTCCAGCGTGATGTCCGGCGGCGGGTAGCTGTCCACCTCCGCCGCCAGCGCGTAGTGGCCCTGCCGCGGGAAGATGGTGGTCAGGCGCGGTCCCCAGATCTTCTTCGCGGCGGTCAGGATGCGCACCTTGTCGTCGATCAGCACGTAGTGATCGGCCGGGTATCGCCGCTCCACCTCGTCCAGCTCCTCTTCCTTGTGGATGTAGATCAGGACGCGCCCCTCGAACAGCTCCCACAGGCCGGCCCGCTCGACCTTGCGCGGCTGGAACACCACGTCGCCGTCCGACAGGATCACGGTGGGGCCGAAGCGCGCCACGTGTTCGACGGCGTCCAGCGAGCCGGGAAACAGCCGGTTCGCGAACGGGTAGTTCACCAGGTACCCCGACATGGCCAGCAAGTTGGGATCGTGCGGGTACTTCACGCGGTACCGCTGCAGCGCGCCCAGGTAGTCCGAGTACCCCAGCTCGGACCGCAGCTGCTCGAAGATCTCGAAGTACTGGCGCTCGGAGGCCTTGCCCACCCGCTCGATCAACGTCCGCTTCAGGTCCGCCGTGACGCGATCGTTGTCGAGCAACGTGTTGTCCACGTCGAACAGGAACACAATCCCCGCGCGCGGCGCCTTCGGATCGGGCTTGGACATGAGCGATATTTACTCCGCCGCCCGACGGGCCGCGAGCCCGCGACCTGCCTCGCGCCGATGTCGCCAGCAGCGGGGCGCTTCCCGTCATGGTGTCGCCGCTCACGCGAGCGGCAGCCTGTCACGGTTTCCGCAGGGTGACACGGTCACCGTCACGCCACTCGCCGGCGTCATCTTCGTCGCCGGCGTCACGCACGTGACCCACTGATTGTGCGCTCTCCCGAGGCGACGAAGATTTGTTGATCCCGCCGATGTCTCCCTCGCTCCTACGTGGAGAACGGAGCTACCCCGGCTCCCTCAACGAGGAGGATCTCCATGCTGAAGCGGAACATCACGACTCGGAAGACGTTCGACCCCACCAAGGCGGCGACCATGGCGATGGCCGTGCTGGCGCTCGGCGCGTTCGGTTGCGCGTCGGGCAACAGCGGTGACGCGACGGAATCGGACTCGTCCGCCGTGAAGGCGGCCAGCCCGGCCTGCACGTCGGCGCGTGACGCTTGCCGATCATCGATCGAGGCGTTGCTGGGCCCCGTTCAGACGGCCTGCGCGCCCGTCGAGACGGCCTGCGATCACCGGGCCGGCGGTGGCCGAGGCGGCGCGCCGGGTGCGGCGGCGGCCGGCGGCGCCGCGGGCGGTGACGACTGCTCCGCGGCACGCGCGGCGTGCAAGGCGGCCATCGCGGCGGTGCTGCCCGACGTGCAGAGCGCCGGTCAGGCCTGCCAGCAGTCGATCGAACAGGCCTGCGTGGTCCCGCGGGGCGACGGGGGCACCGGTCGCGGCGGACGCGGTGGCGACGCGCGCGGGGGACACGAGGGCGGACGCGACGGCGGACGCGGACCGTCCGCCGCCTGCCAGGACGCGGAGGACGCCTGCCGCACCAGCCTGGAGTCACTGCGGTCGATGCCGCCGGCTTCCTGCGCGGCGGTCTCTGACGCGTGCAGCGGGATGACGCCGTCGACGGCCACCGACGCGTGCAAGACGGCCATCGACACCTGCCGCACCGACGCCGAGGCCGCGGCGAAGTCGGCACACGAAGGCTGTGGGACCAGCATCGTGGCCGCCTGCTCGTCACACGCTGGTTGAAGAACGCAGCGGGCTGATCACCCGGTCGAGGGAGCGGCGTGCGCTTCGTGCGCGCCGCCTCTCTCGACCGCTGCTCTCTGCCCTGGCCCGCTGGCTCGGGCCGTTCACGCCGACACCGGCCACAGGGGCCGCTCCCGGACGGCTCCCCCAGGGACGCTGCGGGCGCCTGAAATCGGGGCCGCCGATGGCGCGTGATAGATTTGGGCCCGCCGATGACGTCCCCCGCAGCATCCGACCTTCTCTCCACCATCACCTTCGACAGCGCCGGCCTGGTGCCCGTGATCGCCCAGGATCGCAAGACCGGTGCGGTGCGCATGTTCGCCTGGGCGAACCGCGAGGCCCTGCGGCTGACGCTGGAGACCGGCCAGGGGCACTTCTGGAGCCGCAGCCGGCAGGCCCTGTGGCGCAAGGGCGAGACGTCCGGCAACGGCCTGCGCGTGCGGGAGGTTCGCCTGGACTGCGACGGCGACGCGATCCTGTACCTGGTCGACGCCGACGGCCCGTCGTGCCACACCGGCGCCACCAGCTGCTTCTTCCGCCGCGCCGAGGGCGACAGCCTGACGGTCGACGACGGGCCGCCGGCCCCCCCCGCGGTGGTGATCTCCCAGGTCGCCGACGTGATCGCCCAGCGCCGCCGTGAGCGTCCCGAAAAGTCCTACGTGGTGTCGCTGCTGGACAAGGGCTGGCCGAAGATCCTGGGCAAGATCGCCGAAGAATCGTCGGAGCTGGCCGAGTCGTTGCCCACCCCCGACGCCGCCCACACGGCGCACGAGGCGGCCGATCTGCTGTTCCACGTGCTGGTGGGCCTGGAGGCGGCGGGTGTCCCGGTCGAGGACGTGTTCGCCCAGCTTCGCAAGCGTTTCGGTATCTCCGGCATCGACGAGAAGGCCAGCCGGGGCAAGTGAGGGGAAGCCGCGAGCGGAAGTCGTAAGCGCAAGTCGTAGGGAAGCGTGAACACGTGGTGACCATCGGCGAGCTGCTCGGTCCGGGCGGCCGCCTGGCGGGCGCCGTCGCCGGCTATCAGCATCGTCCCGGCCAGACGGCCATGGCGGCGCGCATCGCCCAGGCCCTGGCCGAGGACGAACGACTGCTGGTCGAGGCCGGCACCGGCACGGGGAAGACGCTGGCCTACCTGGTGCCCGCCATCCTGTCGGGCCGCAAGGTGGTGGTCAGCACCGCCACCAAGACGCTGCAGGACCAGATCGCGCGCGTCGATCTGCCGCGGCTGGCCCGCCTGATGCCGCGCCCCTTCACCTGGTCGGTGATGAAGGGGCTGGGCAACTACGTGTGCCGCCGCCGCCTGGCCCTGTTCGAGCAGCAGCTGTCGCTGGTCGACGACCCGGTGTTCTCGCGCCTGCGCGCCTGGGTGGACGAGACCGACACGGGCGACCGCGCCGACGTCGCCGATCTTCCCGACGACAGCGCCCACTGGCGCGAGATGCAGAGCTCGCCCGAGACCCGGGTGGGGCCGCGCTGCCCCTATCACGAGCGCTGCTTCGTGACCGCCATGCGCCGGCAGGCGGCCAGCGCCGACATCGTGGTCACCAACCACCACCTGTTTTTCGCCGATCTGGCCCTGCGCACCAGCTGGTCCGAGGCGCAGGTGCTGCCGCCGTACGAGGCGGTCATCTTCGACGAGGCCCACCAGATCGAGGACATCGCGGGCGACTTCTTCGGGGTGCACGTGTCGACGGCCCGCTTGCTGGGTCTGGCCCGCGATCTCGTGCACGCGCGCAACCTGCATCCGCTGCGCGTCGACTCGCTGGCGTCGCGGCTGCAGGGCGCGACCAGCGCCTTCGCGACGGCGCTGCGCGATCGGCTGCCCCGCCCCCGCGCCGGCGAGGAGGCGCGCCTGCCCGTCCCGCCGGACATCTGGAACGGACCGGTGGCCCGGCGATATCACGAGCTGGACGGTGTCCTGGAAGAGCTGTCGCTGTGGCTGGGCCCGGACGGCGGCGCCGCCCAGTCGGAGAATCCCCGCGCTCCCGAGGTGGAAGGTCTGGGCCGGCGCGCCGAGGCGCTGCGCGGCGACCTGTCGTTGCTGTCGGGCCCCGGCGGCCGCGGGCGCAGCGATGTCAGCTGGATCACCCTCAGCGCCCGGGGCGTCAGCCTGCACGCCGCCCCCATCGACGTCGGGCCGCGGCTGTCGCAGGCGTTCGCCGCCCACCCGGGGCCGGCCATCTTCACGTCGGCGACGCTGACCGTGGCAGGAACGTTCGATTACGTCCGGCAGCGGCTGGGACTGGGCGACACCGCCGCCGACGCCGTGTTCCCCTCGCCCTTCCGCTACGATCGGCAAGCGCTGCTGTACGTGGCGGCCGACCTGCCGGAGCCAACGGACGACCGCTTCGCGGAGGCAGCGGCGGCCCGCGCGGCCGAGCTGTGCGAGATCACCGACGGACGCGCGCTGTTGCTGTTCACTAGCTACCGCAACCTGCGCTACACGGCGGACGTCCTGCGCAAGGTCAGGTCGCGGGTGCTGGTGCAGGGTGAACGGCCGCGCCACGTGCTGCTGGAGACGCTGCGGAACGAGCTGGGCTCGGTGCTGCTGGCCACGCAGAGCTTCTGGGAAGGCGTCGACGTGCCGGGCGAGGCGCTGTCCCTGGTCGTCATCGATCGCCTGCCCTTCGCCGTCCCCGACGATCCGCTGACGGCGGCGCGCATCCAGCGGCTGCGCGACGACGGCGCCGATCCCTTCGGCGCCTATCAGGTGCCGCGGGCGGCGCTGGCGCTGAAACAGGGCTTCGGCCGGCTGATTCGCACCCACGCCGACGCCGGCATCGTGGCGCTGCTGGACGGGCGGATCCTGCGGCGCGGCTATGGCGGCACGCTGCTGGGCAGCCTGCCCCCCGACTGCCCGCGCACCGAATCGCTGGCTGACGTGGCGGCGTTCTGGGCGCGCGTGCGGACGGAGCTTTCGGGCGCTTCCGACGGGGCAGAGGCGCGTGACCGCTGAGGCGTGGCGCGCCCTGGCCATCTGCGCGGGGGCCTACGTGCTGGGATCGTTCCCCACCGGCTTGCTGGTGGGGAAGGCGCGGGGCATCGACGTGCGGAGGGTGGGCAGCGGCAACATCGGCGCCACCAACGTGGCCCGCGCCCTGGGCAAGAAGTGGGCGGTCTTCGTGCTGCTGTGCGACGCCCTGAAGGGGTTCCTGCCGGTGATGGCGGCAAGCAGGCTGTGCCCCGATCGGCCGATCGTGGTGGCGCTGGCCGGCCTGGCCACCATCGTCGGCCACATGTTCACCATCTTCCTGCGCGGCCGGGGCGGCAAGGGCGTGGCCACCTCCCTGGGCGTGTCGCTGGGCCTGTCCCCGGCCATAGGCCTGGCCTGCCTGGGCATCTACGCGCTGACCTACGCGGCGACGCGCCTGTCATCGCTGGGCTCGCTGCTGGGGATCTGGTCGTTCCCCGTCATCGCCACCCTTCATGGCGGCATCGCCCGGCCCTATGTGGCGCTGTCGGTGGTGGTGGCGCTGCTGGTCACGCTGCGCCACCGCGCCAACATCCGCCGTCTGTGGCGGCGCGAAGAGAAGCGCGCCTGATCACTTCCGCCCTATCCGGTTGAGGATCAAGGGCGGCGTGAGGACTGGGGTCCCGGGCGATGGCGCGGAGGTCCGCCGCAACCTGCCGGCCATCCGCAACGCCTCGGCGTCGGGTGGACCTGCGCCACGCCGACGAAAACCAGCAGGGCGACGAACGTCAGGACGCCCTTCCGACGCGCCGCCCGCAGACGGGTCCAGCAGTCCGCTGTGACGACGGTGCCGTCACTCCGCCGATGAAATCGCACGCAGAGGCGGCCCTCCCGGGCCCGATCAACCGGACGGCCTCGGCCCGCACCAGGGCGTCGACGTTGTAGACGTTTTGCCGGCAATGGCCACAGAAGCGGACGCGGTTATCCCCCGCCATCGTTTCCCACGGAACGTCGCAGGGAGTCTGGACGTCCAGGGCGTCCAGCTCCGCGTCGCAGCCCTGCTGGGAAGGCGAACGACGAGAACCATCGAAGCTGAAGATGGGAAGCGGCCGCATGGTCCAGTCAACGCCCCAAGGCCCAGGACGATCTGAAAGAATCGATCGTCATCCCGCTTCGACAACCCACCTCGTCGCCTGTTCCCGGGCGTGCGGCCGCGGACGCGCGCCCTCCGTTGCTCTCCATTGCATCCCACGGCCTGGCGGGGCAGTCTCTGCAGCACCATCCATGATTGAGCTCGCCGGCGCGCCCGCCTTCACCCCTGCCCGCCTCGAAAAACGCCTGGCCGCCGTCCGCGCCGCCAACCCTGCCGTCACGGCGCTGGGGGCCACGTTCGTGCACTTCGTCGACACCACGGCGCCGCTGGGCCCCGAGGGCTCCGCCGTGCTCCAGCGCCTGCTGCGCTACGGTCCGCGCGTCGCGCCGACGCCGATGGCATCGCCGGCGCTGCGGCTGCTGGTGGTTCCCCGCCTGGGGACCATCTCGCCCTGGTCGTCCAAGGCGACCGACATCGCGCGGGGCTGCGGGCTGAACGCCGTGCGCCGCATCGAACGCGGGATCTGGTACGAGGTGGCGGGCGTGATCAGCGACCGGCAGGCGCTGCGCGCCGCCCTGCACGACCGCATGACCGAATCGGTGCTGGACAGCGCCGCGGCGGCCCAGGCGCTGTTCACCCGCACCGACCCGCGGCCCGCGGCGGCCGTGCCGGTCATCAACGAAGGCCGGGCCGCCCTGGAACAGGCGAACACGCGCCTGGGCCTGGCCCTGGCCCCCGACGAGATCGACTACCTGCACGACGCCTACCGCAACACCCTGCAGCGCGACCCCACCGACGTCGAGCTGATGATGTTCGCCCAGGCCAACAGCGAGCACTGCCGCCACAAGATCTTCAACGCCGACTTCGTGATCGACGGCGAGCGGGCGCCGCTGTCGCTGTTCAAGATGATCCGGCGCAGCACCGAGGCGTCGCCCGGGGGCGTGCTGTCCGCCTACCGCGACAACGCCTCGGTCATCGAAGGTTCGCCGGCCAGCCGCTTCTTCCCCGACCCGGACACGCACGTCTACGGCGCGCACAGCGAGCCCGTGCACATCCTGATGAAGGTCGAGACGCACAACCATCCCACCGCCATCTCGCCCTATCCCGGCGCGGCCACCGGCTCGGGGGGCGAGATCCGGGACGAGGGCGCCACCGGCCGCGGCGCCAAGCCCAAGGCCGGGCTGGTCGGCTTCGCGGTGTCGAACCTGCGCCTCCCCGGCGCCGTCCGCCCCTGGGAGAAGGACCACGGCAAGCCCGAACGCATCGCCTCGGCGCTGGACATCATGCTGGAGGGGCCGCTGGGCGGGGCGGCGTTCAACAACGAGTTCGGCCGGCCCAACATCTGCGGCATGTTCCGCACCTTCGAGCTGGAGGTCGGGGCCCCCGGGCAGCCGGACGCGCGCGAGGTGCGCGGCTACCACAAGCCCATCATGATCGCGGGCGGGCTGGGCAACATCCGCCCCGACCACGTGCAGAAGCATGAGATCCCCCCCGGCGCGGCCGTGATCGTGCTGGGCGGCCCGGCGCTGCTGATCGGCCTGGGGGGCGGCGCCGCCTCATCGGTCGCCTCGGGCGCCTCGGCCGAGGATCTCGACTTCGCGTCGGTGCAGCGGGACAACGCCGAGATGGAGCGACGCTGCCAGGAGGTGATCGATCGCTGCGTGGCCATGGGCGACAGGAACCCCATCGTGTCGATCCACGACGTGGGCGCCGGGGGCCTGTCCAACGCCCTGCCCGAGCTGGTGAACGACAGCGGCCGGGGGGCCCACTTCGATCTGCGCAAGATCCCCAGTGACGAGCCGGGCATGTCCCCGCTGGAGATCTGGTGCAACGAGGCGCAGGAGCGCTACGTGCTGGCCGTCTCGGCGCAACACCTGGAGGCCTTCGCGGCCCTGTGCGCGCGCGAGCGCTGCCCTCACGCGGTGCTGGGCCACGCCACCGATGACGGCCGGCTGGCGGTCGACGATCCCCACTTCGGAAATCGCCCCATCGAGCTGCCGCTGTCGGTGCTGCTGGGCAAGCCGCCGCGCATGACCCGCGACGTGCGCCACGCCGCCATCGCCACCCGCCCGTTCCTGACGAAGGACGTCGACGTGCGCGACGCGGCGCTGCGGCTGCTGCGACTGCCCACCATCGCCGACAAGACCTTCCTGGTCACCATCGGCGACCGCACCGTGGGTGGCCTGATCGCCCGCGATCAGATGGTCGGTCCCTGGCAGGTGCCGGTGGCCGACGCCGGCGTCACCTGCGCCGGCTTCGACACCTTCGCGGGCGAGGCCATGGCCATGGGCGAGCGGCCCCCGCTGGCGTTGCTGGACGCCGCCGCCTCGGCGCGCATGGCGGTGGGCGAGGCGCTGACCAACCTGGCCTCGGCGCCGGTGGCCAGGCTGTCGGACGTGAAGCTGTCCGCGAACTGGATGGCCCCCGCCGGTCACCCGGGCGAGGACGCACGGCTGTACGACGCCGTTCGTGCCGTCGGCGCCGAGCTGTGCCCGGCGCTGGGCATCGCCATCCCCGTCGGCAAGGACTCGCTGTCGATGCGGACGGTCTGGCAGCAGAACGGTGAGCGGCGCGCGGTGACGGCGCCGCTGTCGTTGATCATCAGCGCGTTCGCCCCCGTGACCGACGTGCGGCGCGCCTTGACCCCCGAGCTGTTGCGCGACGTCGAGGAGACGGTGCTGCTGCTGATCGATCTGGGCCGGGGCAAGAACCGGCTGGGCGGGTCGTGTCTGGCCCAGGTGTACGACCAGCTGGGGGACGTGCCGCCGGACCTGGACGAGCCCAGGGCGCTGGCGCAGTTCTTCGCCGCCATCCGTGAGCTGGCCGATGCGGGAGAGCTGCTGGCCTACCACGATCGTTCGGACGGCGGCCTGTTCGTCACGGCCGTGGAGATGGCGTTCGCCGGTCGCGCCGGCATCGAGCTGGACGTGGGGCGGCTGGCGGCGGGCGGCGACGCCGTGGCGGCGCTGTTCAACGAGGAGCTGGGCGCCCTGGTCCAGGTGCGGGCCATCGACGTGCCCCGGGTGAACGCCGCGTTCGCGCGGCATGGGCTGGCGGACGCGATCCACGCGGTCGGTCGATTGATGACGGGGGATCGCATCGTCGTGCGAAGCGGCGCCCAGGTGCTGCTGGACGAGCCGCGGGCCTTCCTGCGCGGCGTCTGGTCCGAGACCACGCACGCCATGCAGCGGCTGCGCGACGACCCCACCTGCGCCGACGAGGAGCAGGCGGCGCGCCTGGACGCCAGCGACCCCGGGCTGTCGGCGCGCCTGACGTTCGAGCCGAACGCCGATCTCTCCGCGCGCTTCGCCTCGCCGGGACCCCGCCCGCGCGTGGCCATCCTGCGCGAGCAGGGGGTGAACGGCCAGATCGAGATGGCGGCGGCGTTCGATCGCGCCGGCTTCGAGGCGGTCGACGTGCACATGAGCGACGTGCTGTCGGGGCGCGTCGAGCTGGAACGCTTCCGCGGCCTGGCCGCCTGCGGCGGCTTCTCGTACGGGGACGTGCTGGGCGCCGGCGAGGGCTGGGCCAAGTCGATCCTGTTCCACGCCCGCACGCGCGAGGCCTTCAGCCGCTTCTTCGCCCGTCCCGACACCTTCACGCTGGGCGTCTGCAACGGCTGCCAGATGCTGGCGGCGCTGAAGGAGATCATCCCCGGCGCCGCCCATTGGCCGCGCTTCGTGCGCAACCGCAGCGAGCAGTTCGAGGCGCGCCTGTCGCGGGTGCGCATCGAGCCGGGACCGTCAATCCTGTTCGCCGGCATGGCCGGCACGATGGCCCCCATCGCCGTGTCACACGGAGAAGGCCGGGCCGAGTTCGCGTCCGAGGAGCAGCGCCAGGCCTTTCTTGCCGCGGGGCTGGTGTCGGCGCGGTTCGTCGACAACCACGGTCAGGTGGCCACCACGTACCCGGCGAACCCGAACGGTTCGCCCGACGCCATCACCGCCATCACCACGCCCGACGGCCGGGTGACCGCCCTGATGCCGCACCCCGAGCGGGTGTACCGCGCCGTGCAGCTGTCCTGGAACCCGTTCGTGGGACCGGACAGCGCCTGGTTGCGGCTGTTCCGGAACGCGCGCGCCTGGGTGGGTTGACGCCAGCGGCGGCGCGTTGGCGCCGGCGCGCCCCGCACCGCCAGGCGCAGCAGCGCCACGAACAAAAAAACGCGCCGAGGGCCGTGGGGACGATCCCCACCAAGGGGTCCCTTCGGGTTCCCGCAGGCCCCCGCCGGAGCCGCGGCGAAGCCCCGGGTCGATGCCGACATCGCGGCCCTGTAGCCGTCCCGCGACGCCGGCCGGGGCGTGCGCAAACCTGACAGAACGCTGTCAGTGCGCCGTCCTATCTCTGCCGGCACGTCCCATCCGGGGCGCCACTAAGCGAAAGGACGACATCATGACGACGAATCATCCGGTGGTCTGGTTCGAGGTGCTGGGGCAGGACGGCGACAAGCTGCAGAAGTACTATGCGGACCTGTTTGGCTGGAACATCGCGGTGAGCGGCCCCGGAAAGTACGGCGAGGTGAAGCCGGGGGCGAAGGGAATCGGGGGCGGCATCGCCGCCCAGTACCCCGGCACGCGCCCCTGGGTCACGGTCTACGTGGCCGCCAACGACGTCAGCGGCACGCTGGAGAAGGCGCAGCGGCTGGGCGGCAAGGTCGTGATGCCGACGCGGCGGATCCCGGACGGCCCCGAGGTGGCGGCCTTCGAGGATCCGGAGGGTCACGTCATCGGGCTGGTCAACGACAGCCCGGCCGCCACGCCGGCCTGAGGCCGGTCCGGCGATGACCCGGCCCCAGCTCGGTCAGGCGAGGACCCGGCCGCCAGGCCGGTCAGGCGATGACCAGCGCGACCGCGAAGCCGTCGTAGCCCTTGCTGCCCACGGTCTGGACCGCGGTCGCGCTGACGCGCGGCGATTTCGCCATGGCCTCGTTCGCGCGGCGCACGCCCTGCACGGCGGGGTCCTGGCTGTCCGGGTTCGCCACCTCGCCCTCCCGGATCACGTTGTCGAGCACGATCACGCTCCCCACGCGGGTCAACTTCAGGGCCCACGCCCAGTACTCGGCCTGATTCGGCTTGTCGGCGTCGATGAAGACGAAATCGAAGGGGTCCCGCCGCTGCAGCAGCGGCAGAGTCTCCAGCGCCTTGCCCTCGAGGATCTCGACCTGCACGTCGCTGGCGCCGTCGAAGCCGGCTCGGTTCAGGTTGGCGCGGGCCACCGCGGCGTGCTTCGGCACCGCCTCCAGGGTGACCACCCGCCCACCGGCGGGCAGCGCGCGGGCCAGCCAGATCGTGCTGTAGCCGCCCAGCGTGCCGATCTCCAGCACGGTGCGCGCCCCCCGCATGCGAGCCATCAGGTGCAGCAGCTTGCCCTGGTTGGGCGCGACCTGGATGGCGGGCAGCCCCGCCGCGGCGCTGTCTCGCAGCGCCTGGTCCAGGGCCGCGTCCGGCGGCACCATCAATCCAGTCAGGTAGTGATCGACCGCGGTCCACTGTTCGGCGCTCATCGGCGTCATTCCAGCACGCCGATCGGGCCGATGCACGCGCCGGTGGCGTTACAACCGGCTCGCGTAATCCATCTTCATCTGGTCATACAGGGCCACGTCGGGCTGGGCGGCGTACGTGTTTCCCGAACGTCTCCACAGATCGTGGCCCGTGTTCCAGTCGCCTTGCGTGGTCGGTTCCCAGTTGAAGGTGCCCAGGCCCTGATTGCCGGCCAGCCCGAACACCACGTCGTTGATCTCGCGCTGCATGGGGCCGTACTCCGCCGCGAAGAACTTGAGGGAGGGGAACTTGCCGGCCAGGCCGGTGAACGTGTTCGTCCAGCCGGTCTTGGTGTTGGCCGCGCTGCTGGGATCGCCCTGGTAGCGCTGGTAACACGACTCGCCGAAGGCATCGAACGCCACGCCCTGCTTCATCGCGTTCGTGATCCAGGTGGTGCTGGTGGCCAGCGCCGCGCCCTGCGTATCGGTGGGCTTGTCGCCGCCCCGGTCGATGTGCAGCGAGATCAGGATGGTGGGATCCACGTCCTTCACCCCTTGCACGCCGGCCTTCAGCAGCATCCCCAGGTTGGTCCAGTTCGCGATGCTCCCCGTGATGGGGTTGTTGCCGGTCGGCTGCCCGCCGCTGTCGCAGCGGTGCAACAGCATGCCAGGCGTCGTCTCATTGCCGATCTGGACCATGTCGGGCCGCGCGCCGCCCGACACCAGCTGCATGATGGCGTCCTTGGTGTAGTCGTGCACCGCGGCCGCCAGCTCGCCGATGGTGGCCAGGCCCTGCCAGGCGACAGGAACGCACTGCTTGCCCGGGTCCGCCCAGTTGTCGCTGTAGTGGAAGTCCACCAGCAGCCCCATCCCGGCCGCCTTGATCGTCTTGCCGAACGCGACCGTGTGCCCGATGTCGTCGTAGCCGTTGGTCTTGTCGTAGCCGTCGGCAGCCCGGGGATCGACGAACGTGCGCAGGCGGACGAAGTTGAAACCGTGCGCCTTCATCTGGCCCAGCAGATCGGCCTTCGCCGCGTCGCTGGCCGGTTCCTGATCGGTGATGTCCGCGCCGATGAAGTAGCTGGCCCGAAACGGCGAGCCGCCCGCGCCAGGCGCGCCGCCGGCGCCCCCGCCCGCCGCCGGGCGCCCCGCCGTGCCTCCCGTCCCGCTGCGGCCGGCCGCGCCCCCGGAACCATGGTTGCCCGCCGCACCGATGGCGCCCCCGCTGCCGACCGTGCCGCCGCTGGCGGCGCCGCCGCTCGCGCTGGTGCCGCCGCCCGGACCGCCGCTGGTCCCCCCCGAGCTCGCCCGCCCTCCCGTTGCAGTTGCGAAACCGCCGCTGCCGCCGCTGGCGCTGGCCACGCCGCCGCTGCCCATCCCCGGTCCTCGACCGCCCGAGCCAGCATCAGCGCCGCCGCTGGCGCTGGTGCCGCCGCCCGAGCCGCCGCACGCGGCCAGCGCCGCCCCCAGCGACAGGAGCAACGCTGGGCGACGCATGCTGGACCAACGGACGAAGCTGGAGTTTCGGGAAGTCATGGGGGAGGCACCGCCGAGCGGGGGAGACGAAGAGTGTAAAGCCGCGAGAGAGGCCAAGAACAGTGCCTGGACGGGGCCCGAACGGTTCACCTCCCCTGCGCCGCGCCGCGCGCCCGGGACCGCCGCGCGCCAGGCGCCTCCCCGGCGCTGCAAGACGGATCGTCGCGAAGAGCGGCGGCTCGGCCCGGGCCCGCCGCAGAGCGCGGCGAGAACGACCGCGAAGCGAACTGCGAAACCCGACAGGAGAACTGCAAAGGAACTTTGCGCAGCGGTGCCGTCCTTTCACGCCCGTACCGTGACGGGCGCGCCACACCGATCCGGCGCGCGCACCACTCGGCACGATCCGCGGACGTAGATCGATGGTTTTGCGCGAGCGCGCGTTCCGTGCCCGCAACGCGCGTCGTGAAAATCACATGTCGCCGATGGCGCACGTCTTGCGAGTGCCTGCGCGCAAGGAGTACCCCATGACGAAGTACGTTCTTCCTCTGATCGCGATCGCCCTGTCTGTATCGCTGTCGGCCTGTCGCATCGAACGAGACGACGACCACGACCACGACTACTGTGCCAACCATCCGTCCGCCTGTGGTGGATATCCCCCAGGGATCGACACCTGCTACAGCGACTACAACTGCGACTCGGGTCGTTACTGCGACCAGTCGTCGTTCACCTGCACGATCTCCATCGTCTGCGACACGACGCAGGGCTGTCCGGCCGGTTATCAGTGTGACCCGCGCGCCACCTGCGTACCCGTCGGCGGGACGGCCACCGGCGGCGCGACCGGAAATGGCGGACATAGCGGCGTCGGCGGCGCAGGCGGGCGGGGCCTGGGCGGACACGCCGGGGCGGGCGCGACCCTCGGCTCGGGCGGGATCTCGGGCTCGGGCGGGACGACCGGCGTTGCTGGGGTGCCGGGCTCTGGCGGCGCCCCCGGCATCGCCGGCAGCAGCGGCAGCGCCGGCCCCGGCGGCGGCAACGGCACCCTGGGCGAAGGCGGCGCGACGGTCATGTCGTGCACCAGCAACACCGACTGCCCGGCGGCGGATTGCTGCGTATCGGGCCTCTGTCAGCCCAAGCCCACGGGCGCGGCGCCCGTCTGCCGGTTCAACACCGAGTGTGGAGCGGACGGCCGCTGCCGCAACCGTGCCTGCGAGTACCCCTGCACCTCGGCCGCCCAGTGCGGCAGCGGGGACGTGTGCGCGGCCGGCTTCTGCATCGACAACGCCGCCTCGGCCGGGCAGTGCGTGTACAACAGCGACTGCGCGGCCGGCCACGTCTGCGTGAACGGCAGCTGCCGCAGCGGGTGCACCAGCGACAGCCAGTGCGGTCCCCTGGACGTCTGCGAGGCCGGCTACTGCCAGGCCAACCAGCGGCCCCGGCCGCAGTGCCGCAGCAACACGGACTGCGGGGTGAACCAGCTGTGCATCAACGCCGTCTGCCGCACCGAATGCGCCAGCAGCGCCGACTGCTGCGCCTGCAACGACGGAGAGACCACCTGCCAGGCGGGCCTGTGCGTGACGCCGGGCGAGGCGGCGCCGATGTGTCACGTCGCCAGCGAATGCGGCGGCGCGCAGTCCTGCACCGACGCCCGCTGCCAGTGAGCTGAGGCAGGACGGCACGGAGCCCTGCGCAGGGACTGGCGCAGGCTCCGACACGCAGCGGGCTCCGGGGCTCGCGCCCGTCTGGGACGGACGCGGGCCCCGCCGCTTTTTGGGCCGTCCCTGTCCGTCGCGCGGCCTCTCGCCGGCCCCACATGATCATCCTTCGCTGTCCCGGGCGGCCTGCTAGATTGGCGGGCAGGACCGAGGAGAGGACAGGAGAGGACATGAGAGTGCTGGGAACGACCACGTCGCCCTATACCCGCAAGGTGCGCGTGCTGCTGAACGCCATTGGACGTCCCTACGAGTTTCTCGACATCCGCGGCGAGCGGGGAGCGGCCGCGTTGAAGGCCGCGGCACCGCTGGGCAAGATCCCCGTGCTGGTGGACCAGGACGGCACGGCCGTCCCCGACTCATCGCTGATCGCGGCCTGGCTGTGGGCCAAGGAGGCGCCCGCGCTGCGCGAGGCGGGCTGGGATCTGGACCCGCACGCGTTCGCCGATCGCGCGCTGCAGACCGTGGTCGAAGGCGCGCTGGACGCCGCCATCAACCATCGGTACCTGCGCCTGGATGGCTTCGTCGAGACCGGCTACATCGCCAAGCAGCGCCAGCGCGTCGAGCGCGTGATGACCTGGCTGGACGAGCGGGTGGTCTTCAAGCAACCGCTCGGTGCGTCCGCGCTGTCGCTCGGGTGCGCGCTCGACTGGATCGCGTTCAGGGACGTGCTGGAGCTCGACCGCTGGCCGGCCCTGTCGGGCTTCCGGCAGAGCTGGAAGGACGCGGGCGTGGGCGCCGGCACCGAGCCGCACGAATAAGCGGGTCGGCCGGCGCGGCCCGCCCGACCGGGGTCCCGCATGAGCTTCGAAAAGATCAGCCTCACCGCGAAGCTGACCGCCTACATGCGGCAATTCTCGGACGTGCCGTTCGCGAAGGAGGTCGCCGAGGCCGTCGGCGCCAGGGCGGCCTTCGACGAGCTGCTGCGCGCGCATCAGCTGGATCCGGATGACTTGCTGTCGTACGCGCCCATCTTCGAGGCCCGCTATCAGAGCATCGCCGCCCGCCTGCGCGCCTCGCGGAGCGACCAGATCCTCGAGCTGGCGAGTGGCCTGTCCCTGCGGGGCCTGGCCATGACCGAGGCCCAGCCCGGGTTGACCTACGTGGAGACGGATCTGGAGGCGCTGACCGCCGAGAAGCGGGCCCTGGCGGCGCGGCTGAGGCAGCAGCATCAGCTGCCGGAGCGTCCCGGCTACCTGCTGCGCGCCGCCAACGCCCTGGCCCCGGGGGAGCTCTGGGCGGCGGTGGCGACCCTGGATCGCGCCCGTCCCCTGGCCATCGTCAGCGAAGGCCTGCTGCAGTACCTGGCGCCCGCCGAGCTGGAGGTCGTCGCCGCAAACGTGCGCGCGCTGCTCGCCGCCTTCGCGCCCGGTAGCTTCTGGCTGACGTCCGACTTCTCGTTCAAGGACCAGGTGGCGCCGCTGTCCGAGCGGCAGCGCCGCTTCCGGGCGGTCGTCAGTGACGCGACGGACCGGCGGATGTACGACAGCGCGTTCGCGGACCGCGCCGCGTTCACCGCCTTCCTGTCGCGGTTCGGGTTCAGCGCTCAGGAAGTTCGGCAGCTCGACGAGATCGGAACGCTGACGTCGCCGGGCGCGCTCGGTCTGCCGGCCAGCACGGTCGACGGATTGCGCGCGCGGCTGCGGCTGTGGCAGGTCAGCCTCGCGGCGTGAGGACGCACCGTCGTATCGGGCCACCGCGGCGTTCGCGTCAGGAAAGCAGCTCGACGGCAGCGGCGGTGGCCTCGGCGCTGCCGGCGATGATCAGGGTGTCGTTGGCCCGCAGGGGCTCGTCGCCCGTGGGCAGAAGGCTCTCCGGGCCCGGCGAACCTGCGTCGCGCAACGGCGCGCCCTGTGGGCCTCCGTCGCGCAACGGCGCGCCCTGTGGGCCCGCCTCGTGGTTAATCGCCAGCACGGTGGCGCCGGTGACCCCGCGCAGATTCAGCGACTTCAACGTGTGCCCGACGGCGCGGGAACCCGGTTGCAGCTTGACGGCGCGGGGGGCGCCCAGGCCCGGCAGCATTCGCAGGGGCGCGTCCAGCGGCGCCGGGTGACTCCCTCCCGCGCTGGCCAGTCCCGAGCGTGCCTCCGCCGCCAGCACCTCGGTGATCACCTCGACCCCCGCGCGCACGTGGCCGTGCAGGTTTCCGGCGCTCTGCCAGATGAGGACGCCGAGCCCCAGCACCAGCGGCGCCAGCACCAGCGGCCCCGGAACCGAGGGCAGGAACGGCTGCGTCAGCGCCACCAGCGGCGTGCCGGCAGCCAGCAGGATGGCCAGCTGCAGACCAAGCACCAGCGCGCGCCGCGGCGCCTCGCCCAGGTCCACCCCCCCGCTGCCGTCCCCATCGCCCAGCGGCAGCGCGCGGCGCGCCAGCCCCACCGCCAGCGCGCGCGAGGTCCGGATGGCCCCCACGATGAACGGCAACGCCAGCGCGCACATGGCGATCAGGACCGCCACCTTGACGATCCCGGGCGCGACGTTCAGCCCCCACCGGGCCGCCAGGGCGGGGGCCTGCCGCGAGGACAGCGAGCCCCCCACCACCAGAGCGCCGATCACCGCGACGTCGACCAGCAACAGCAGGATGCCGCGGCGAAGCCGGGCGCCGGCCGAGCGGGCGGCCGGCGCATTCCGCAGCTCGTCCACCCACGACCCGTAAAGCGCTGCGTAGGTCTGGAACGCCCGCGGCAAGCGACGATCGATGCGTTCGGCCAGCGGCCCAGCGGCGCGGATCAGCCAGGGCGCCGTCAGCGTGGTCAGCGCCGAGACCGCCACCGCCACCGGGTACAGAAAGCCGCGCACCACGCCCAGCGACGTGCCCACCCCCACGATGATGAACGAGAACTCGCCGATCTGGGCCAGGCTCAGCCCGGCGCGGATCGACGTCTTCAGGCCGTTGCCCGCCAGGAAGCTGCCCACGGAGACGCCCAGCAGCTTTCCCACCAGCACCAGGCCGACCAGCGTCGCCACCGCGCCGGCGTGATTTAGCACCTGGCGCGGCTCGATCAGCATGCCCACCGACACGAAGAAGATCGCGGCGAACATGTCACGGACCGGCTCGACCAGCCGCTGGATCTCGTGCCCCTCGCCCGACTCCGACACCAGCGCGCCCGCGAGAAAGGCGCCCATCGCCACCGAGTAGCCCGCGTGGCGCGCCAGCAGCGCCAGCCCGAAGCACAGGCCGATGCTGGCCACCACAGTCGTCTCCACCCGCCCCAGCCGTACCACCGCCCGCATCAGCCGCGGCACCACCATCAGGCCGATCGCCACGAACGCGATCAGGAAGCCGACCAGGCGAGCGATGGTCTTGACCAGCGCGCCCGCCGACAGGCCGGCACCCGACGCCGCGGCGGTCAGGACGGCCAGCAACAGCACGGCCACCAGATCCTCGACGATGACGATGCCGAACACGATCTCGGTGATGCGGCCCTTGATGCCGAGCTCCGCGAAGGCCTTCACCAGGATCGTCGTGCTGGAGATGGCGATCAGCGCGCCCGTGAACACGCTCTCGAAGCTGGTCCAGCCGAACGCCCGGCCCGCCAGGTAGCCCAGCCAGACCATCAGGCTGCACTCGATCAGCGCGACCAGCCCGGCCGTGGGCGCCACGCGCACCAGCTTGCGCAGGCTGAACTCCAGCCCCAGCGCGAACATCAGCAAGATCACGCCCAGCTCGGACAGCGTGTGCACCAGCGCCTCGTTGGCGGACACCGGCACCGGCAGGTGCGGCCCCACGATCAGCCCCGCCAGCAGATAACCCAGCACCACCGGCTGGCGCAGCCGATGAAAGACGATCGTCGTCACGGCGGCGACGCCGAGCACGACGGCCAGGTTGGCAAGGAAGTCAGGCATGTCCGGGACGACAGGCGAGCGGGTCGGGAGCGGCTGGAGCCTAGTCTAGCGACAGGGCCGGGCCCCGAAGCGCACCCTCATACGCTTCGGGGCCGCGGCCTGTCCGGATTCTGCGCGGCCGGGCGTCGGGCGCTGTGCCCGGACGCCCGGCCGCGGTCGCCGCGCTCACTTCATGTTCAGCGCGACCAGCAGCACCAGCGCCGCGACGAAGCCGAAGAAGACCAGCAGGGACTTCTTGTCGCGCTTGCGAGGCGCCGGCTTGTCGAGCGGATCACGGAATACGGGACGGGTGACGACGTCGGTCTCGATCTCGTTCATGACGCAACTCCGATGAAAGGCAGACAGGCGCGCGCGGTCTTGGCGCCGCGGCACCGAACAGCTCGGGTTACAGGGTCACGAACGTCGGCGGACCGCGGGACGAGCGCGCGGCGACGAGCGGCGCCAGGGGCGGGCGGAGGCGGGACGGCACCAGCGCTCGTCCCGCCGGGGGAAGCGGGGGCGGGAAGGATGGCTCCGACGCGAGCCACAGCGGGTGAAACAGGATGAACGGGCCGGATCGCTCGTGCGGCGGCTGGCCGTCGAGCGCAGCGCCGGTACCGCGCACGCGGGCACGTCGGGCCAACGCGCCCACCAGCGCCGTATCGAGCCCGGCAGCGCTGGCGGCGGCATCCTCGTGGCGGGGACCGGACTGGGCAGGCGCGGCCACGCCCATCGCCATCACGGCGACCAGCGCGCAGGCGGCTGCTATCCGGCGGAACGAGGACACGGCGTCGGTAAAACTAGCAGACGCCGGCCGAACGGCCCGCCTCCGCTTTGGAACGAAACGCGTCAACCGGGACGCGCCCGCAGCGGCCCCGGGGCCTGGCACAGCGGACACGTGGCGGTGCGCGCCGCGAATGTCCCGCAGTAACGGCAGTCGGCCCGGTAGCCGTGAAAGCCGGGTTCGTGCGGCTCGACGCGAGAGAGGGCCTTGCCCGCGCGGCCATCGTGAAACGCCACCTCGGCCGGCAGAAACGCGAAGTACGTGACCTCGTCCTCGTCGCAGGACGGACAGGCGGCCGGCACGGGGTAGTCGTTCGTCGACTGCAGCGCCTTCGTCAACCCACCGGCCGCGTGACAGCGCGGGCAGGCGTCCGACTGCGTCTGGAACAACGGCTGGGCGCAGTCGCCGCAGCTGACCTGAAAGACGCCGTCCACGAACTTTTCACCGTCGTAGATCCAGGTCACGCGGCCGACGGGCTCGCCCCCCATGAACGGCATGCGCCCGTCGACGTACGTGCGGAAGTGCAGCTTCTTGCCCCCGCACGCCGGGCAGCCCCGCTCGATCAAGCGGTTCAGCCCGGGCTCGTCGAGCTGTCCCATGCCCTCGCTCAGTTCGGGGTGAAGACGCGACGGACCAGCTCGCCGGAGAGATCCAGCTGCACCAGCTCGGTCAGACCACCCACCGGCGCGCCCCCGATGACCACGATGGGGAACTCGTTCATCTTGGCGGTGGTGGTGACCCAGGACCGCTCCGCCTCGTCGTCCCCGACCTCCAGCACCTGGAAGACGATGTCGCGACCGCGCAGCAGCTCCTCGACCTTGGTCTTGGTGCGGTGATCCTTCCCGTCGAAGTAGACCAGCACGGGCGCCTGCCGGATGGCCTGCCGCGCTGCCCCGCTGGCGGGGGCCGCGGCGTTCGAGGCGCCCGGGGAGACCTCGGCGGCGCGCGCGGGACGGATGGGCTGGCCCAGCATCTCGTTGACGATGCTGACCAGGTTGCGCGCGTGCTGCACCACGGGATGTTTCTTGCGCAGATCGGCGTCCAGCCCCCGATAGGCGAAGGCGCGCAGCTTCTCGGTCAGATCGTTCAGCATCGGGTCGCCAGCAAGCCTCAGGGAGCCCCGGTTGTCAATGGCGCGGCGGCGCCGCCTACGACGACGACCACCCGAGCGACAGCACGAACAGACTGTCCGTGACCGCCTCGATGTCGTGCAGGACGGTCTGCTCCAGCGCCAGCAACGACCCGCCCTTCAGGTCCAGGGTGCCGTCCGGCAGCTGCAGGCGCAGCTGGCCTTCCAGGGCGTGGATGGTCACGCAGTGATCGGTCTTGTGCTCGGACATGCGGGCGCCGGCGCGCAGCGCGATCAGCACCACGCGGAAGTCCGGGTGCTTCACCAGCGTCTTGGCGTTGTGGCCGTGCGCCTGCCAGGTCGGCTCGCGCCGCAACTTCTCGGCCTCGGCGGCCAGATCGAACGACAGCGACGTGCCGCTCAGGGGGTGCGGCGCCCGGGCGGGACGCGTGACGGGGCCGGTCTCGTTGGGCATGGGCACTCCTTCAGAGCGGATTCTGAAAAGCGGATTCGGCGAAGCGGATTCTGCAGACGGATGGCGGAGGACGAACGAACGCGCAGGCCCGTAGACGGTACCACTTTTCGCCGCGCCCCGTTACGCGCCCCAGCACCGCCGGGACAGCCCCCCGACGGTCACTGGATCGTGAAGATGTACGGCAGCACGACGCCGTCGCAGGTGGTGATCCCGTACCCCGGCCCCTGTCCCACCGAGCTGGAGAGCTGGGACCCGTCCGGACCGACCAGGGTCGCCGCGGTCACGTACGTTCCGGCCGGGAGACCGGCCGGCGTGTCCGCCGACATGTTGCAATACGACCCGTCCGGGCAGTACGTGCCGTCGCTGCAGTAGATGTTGATCGACGGGATCAGCGTGCCGGGGGATGGTCCCGTCGTCAGCTCGACGTGGGAGGCCATCCGCTGGATGTCGGGGCAGGTCAGGGGGGCGGTGCCCGGGCCGTGATCGATGCCCCACTGGACCGTGAAGTACTGGTAGCCGCCGCAGTCGCTGCCGCCCCCCCGGTAGTCGTGACTGTGACCGGTCTCGATGCATCCGGCGGCCGGCATCACCGCGGCCAAGAAGCCGATCAGCGACAGTGTGCCCAATTGCTTCGTCATGTTCGTCCTCCGTGGTCGAAACGCATCACTCGATAGTCTAGGCCGCGCCGGCGATTCCGCACGATCTGGCGGAAACCGCTGACTTGCCGGACTCCTGGTGTGCAACCGCTGTCCATTCAGGGTAGCTACTAGCGAAAATCGGACCAATCGGTCGGCGCAGGCCACCCGAAGGCCGCCCGCTGTGTCCAAGCCGGCGTCCGTCTGGTATTTCTTCCGGGGGCCCGTGCGCGCTGGCAGCCCGGGCGGCCGGATCGACCCGCGCCCCGGCCGGACCCGCTGCACCGACCGGAACCCACCTGCAAACACCCGCCACTTCGTAACAACAGGAGCCTCGAGACCGCATGTCGACGCTACCGCTATTGCTGCAAGCTGGGGGCGGGGACCGCCTCGATATCTTCGCCCTGATCCTGAACGCCTCGCCTGTCGTGAAAGGCGTGATGGGACTGCTGATCGGGATGTCCGTGGCGTCGTGGTTCGTGATCGGGTCGAAGTCGATCTACCTGTCGAACGCGGTCAGCCGTTCCATGCGCTTCCAGGAGATGTTCTGGAAGACGGGCCGTCTGGACGACATCTGGCGCGCCACCGAGGCGTCGAAGCCCTCCCCGGTCAGCGAGGTCTTCCGCGCCGGCTACACCGAGCTGGCGAAGCTGCAACGCCGCCGGCAGGAGCAGGCCAACGACCCCAACGCCGGCGGGGACGACCTGATGGGCGACATCGAGAGCATCGAACGCGCCCTGACCCGGGCCCGCACCACGGCCATCACCGAGATGGAGAGCCGGGTCCCGCTGCTGGGCACCACCGCCAGCGCCGGTCCCTTCATCGGCCTGTTCGGCACGGTGTGGGGCATCATGAACTCGTTCCGCAACATCGGCTCGAAGGGCGCCGCCAACCTGGCCACCGTCGCGCCCGGCATCGCCGAGGCGCTGGTCGCCACCGCCATCGGCCTGGTGGCCGCCATCCCGGCCGTCATGGCGTACAACTACTTTTCGCGCAAAATCCGCGTCATCTCCTCCGAGATGGAGACGTTCTCCAGCGACTTCCTGAACATCGTGCGGCGGAGATTCTTCTAGCCATGGCGATGAGCACCGGCGGCCCCCAGGGCGGGTCGATCACCGAGATCAACGTCACCCCGCTGGTCGACGTCATGCTGGTGTTGCTGATCATCTTCATGGTCACCGCGCCCATGCTGCAGACGGGCGTCGACGTGAACCTGCCCCAGGCGAAGGCGCAGACCATCCCCGATGACGAGGGCAAGCTGATCCTGACCGTCACCAAGGACAAGCGGGTGTTCCTGGGCAAGCTGCAGATCCCCTGGGACGACGTCGAGAAGATGCTGAAGAACAACGCCAAGCTGAACGAGGACAAGGAGCTGTACCTGCACGCCGACAAGGACCTGCTGTACGGCGACGTGGTCAAGATCATGGCCGCCGTGAAGCAGGCGGGCGTGGACAAGCTGGGGATGGTCACCGACCCGCTGGAGTGAGCGCGGACGTGGAACGGTTCGAGATTCGCCGCGGGCGCCGCGGCAACAGCGCCGGCCTCCTGGTGACGCTGGCGCTGCACGGGGGCGTGCTGGCGGCCGTGGCCGTGGCGCACGGCAAGGAGCAGCCCCCGCTTGTGGTGCAGCACGACTACGTCAGCGCGGAGATGGTGAAGCTGGGCAAGCCGCGCGACAAGTTCTGGCTGCCGCGCATCACCCAGCCGCCGCCCCCCAAGGCGCCGCCCGACACCCTGAAGGTGTCCGAGGATCCCAACGCCAAGGCGGCGCCCAAGGAAGCGCCCAAGCCCGAGGACAAGACCATCAAGAAGGACCTTCGCAACGCCCTGGATCGCGCCCGCAAGCTGGCTGCCCTGGCGGAGCCGGAGGATCCCGACGAGGGCTCGCTGAGCGGCTCGGCGCTGGGGACGTCGAACCAGGCCATCGGCGATCAGTACCTGGCGTCCATCAAGGGCCTGCTGCTGCAGAACTACAACCTGCCCGCCGGCATGGCGCCGGACTCGATCCCGTCGCCCCCGGAGATCCGCTTCCGCTTCACCGATGACGGCACGATCTTCGACGTGAAGCTGACGAAGCCGTCGGGCAACCCGCTGGTGGATGACGCCTGCGTGGACGCAGCCAAGCTGGCGCACAAGGTGCCTCCCCCACCCTCGACATTCAAGAAGCGCGGGATTAGCGTCGCGTGCGACAAATGATGCGACGACGATTCTGCGCGACGGTGGTGGCAGGTTGTCTGACGTTGGCTGGCGCGGCCCGCGCCCAGGCCCCCAGTGGCGACGAAGATCTGCCCGCCATCCGCATCTCGGGCGCCGGCGCCGAGCTGCTGCGCCTGGCCGTGCCGCGCGCCGAGGGCGACGGCGAGTCGGCGCGCACGGCGACCGACACCATGTCGAAGGACGCCGACGTGAGCGGCTTCTTCCAGGTGCTGGACCCTGGTTCGTTCCCGCAGCAGCTGGTCGGCGAGGGGCTGGCCTTCTCGTCGGCGCTGTGGTCGCAGGTGGGCGCGCAGGCGGTGGTGAAGATGAAGGCGTCGGGCGGCAGCCTGGAGGGACGCCTTTACGTGGTGGCCCGCGGCGACACGCCCACGCTGTCCAAGAAGTACAGCGCCGGCGACGTGCGCGAGGCGGTGCACGAGTTCATGAACGACGTGTTGCAGTCCTTCACCGGGACCCGGGGCGTGTTCGGCTCGCGCATCGCGTACGCCCAGACCGGACGGGGCAGCCACGAGATCGCCGTCGTCGACATGGACGGGGGCCGCAACGCGGTGGTCACGAAGATGCAGTCGGACTGCCTGCTGCCGGCCTTCTCGCCCGGCGGTGGTGACATCGCGTTCACCTCCTATTTGCGCGACAACCCCGACCTGTGGATCGTCTCGGCGGCGGGCGGGCGGGCACGTCGCGTTTCGAAGCAGCCCGGGATGAACACGGGCGCTGCCTGGGCCCCCGACGGCTCGATCGTGCTGACGCTGTCGCACGAGGGGAACGCCGAGCTGTACCGCATCAGCCCCGCCGACGGCGCTGTGCGCGCGCGCCTGACGAACAACCCGGCCATCGACAGCTCGCCCACCTTCTCGCCGGACGGCTCGCAGATCGCGTTCGTGTCCAACCGACAGGGCTCACCCCAGATCTTCGTGATGTCCGCGTCGGGCGGCGCCGCGAAGCGGGTGACCTTCCAGGGCAAGTACAACCAGACGCCGCGCTGGAACCCCGACCCGAAGAAGCCGTACATCGCGTTCACCGGGCGGGACGAGCGGGGCGTCTTCGATGTCTTCTACATCGACGTGAAGAGCCAGCAGGTCACCCGCATCACGCAAGGGAAGGGCTCGAACCTGGATCCCTCCTGGTCGCCAGACGGGCGCCTGCTGGTGTACGCCTCGTCGCGCGGCGGCCTGTTCGTGGCGAACCCCGAGACGCGCCACGAGGTGCAGATCACCCGCGGGGGCGCCGCGTCGCCGTCGTGGGGCCCCGCCCCCAGACACTGAAACGGGGTCGGGCGGGGCGCCTTCCCGCTAAGCTGGCCGCATCATGACCAAGCCCGCGATCGCGACCATCGACATCGGCACGAACACCACGCTGCTGCTGGTGGCGCGTCCCGCGGAAGATGGCGGGGAAGATGGCGGGGAAGATGGCGGGGAGCCCGAGGTGCTGGACCAGCAGGCCGAGATCACCCGCCTGGGGCGGGGCATCGGCAAGGACGGCAACCTGGGCGCCGCGGGGATCGCGGCCACGCTGGCGGCGCTGCGACGTTACGCGGCCATCGCGGCCCGGCATGGCGCCCGCATCGCCGCCATCGGCACCGAAGCGTTGCGCCGCGCCCCCAACGCCGCCGACTTCCTGACGCCGGCCGAGCGCACGCTGGGCACCCCGGTGGAGGTGATCAGCGGCGATCGCGAAGCGGCGCTGACCTTTCGCTCGGTCGCCGCCTCGTTCCCCGCGGAGGTGGCCGGCGGCCGCGTCGCCATGGTCGACATCGGCGGCGGCTCGACCGAGCTGATCGTTTCACAGCGCGGTCAGGTGGGGTTTCGCCACAGCTTTCCAGTGGGCTCGGTGCGCCTGCACGAGCGGCACATCCACCATGACCCCGCGACGCCGGACGAGCAGGCCGCCGTGGCCGGCGAGGTGGCGGCCACGCTGGCGGGCGGCGCCGGCGAGCTGAAGCGCGCCCCCATCGACTTGCTGGTCGGCGTGGCGGGCACGGTGACGTCGCTGGCCGCCATGTCGATGGGCCTGTCCACTTACGATCCGGCACGCGTGCACGGCAGCCGCCTGGGCGCCGCCGCGCTGGACGCGCAGATCGCTCGACTGGCCGGCGCCACGCAGGCCCAGCGTGAACGGATGGCAGGCCTCGACCCGCGGCGCGCGGACGTGATCCTGGCGGGCGCCCTGCTGCTGCGGGAGATCGTGCGCATGGCGGGCGTACCCGAGGTCCGCGTCAGCGATCGCGGCATTCGCTGGGGTCTGTTCTTCGAACTGGCCTCCCGCGGCCCGTGAAACAACTGGGCTGCGCGGGATTTAAGCCTTGCCGCGCGACGTCTACGACGGTATTTTGCGGAATGTGACTGGGTCTCGTGCGGCGGCCAGACACGCGAAAGACGCGCGCCGCCGGACGCGGATGTTCCTGCTGGGATCGCTGGCGCTGGCCGCGCCTGCCTGTCGCTCCCGCCCTGCAGCCATGACCTCCCCCTTCGAAGATCGCTTCGACCGGGCGGAGCTGGGCCCTGACTGGCTGGACACCGGCGGCGGCTACCGCGTCACGGAGGGCAAGCTGCTGGCGCGGGGCGCGTACAATCACCCGGCCTGGCTGAAGAAGCGGCTGCCCCGCGACGTGGCCATCGACGTCGACGTGCAGTCGAACAGCCCCGCCGGCGACATCAAGGTCGAGCTGTTCGGTGACGGCCACTCGTTCGATCCCGATCGGGGCGGCTACGTGTCGACCGGCTACGTCCTGATCTTCGGGGGCTGGCACAACAGCCTGTCGGTCATCTGCCGGAACAACGAGCACGACGAGGGGCGCAAGGTCTCGCGCACCTCCCCGCCCGTGAAGCCGGGTCAGCCCTATCACTTCGCCATCACGCGGCAGCAGGGCGCGATCGACTGGAAGATCGACGGCGCCCCGTTTCTCGCCTGGACCGATCCGGCCCCCCTGGAGGGCGCGGACCACGGCTTCTTCGCCGTGAACGACTGGGAGGCCGAGGTCAGCTTCGACAACCTTTCGGTGAGGCCCCTTCCCTGATGCCCGGGTCCACGAAGTTGCCGCCGAACCAGCCGAAGAAGGCCAAGCCGCGCCGGCCCGGCTATCCCATCGGAAAGCGCCTGCGCGCGCTGCGGGGCCGCAAGAAGCCCCTGATCTACACGCACGACAACCCCGATCCCGACTCGCTGGCGGCGGCGTGGGGCCTGGCGCGGCTGTTCAAGCACGAGCTGGGCGTCGACTCGACCATCGCCCACGGCGGGATCGTGGGTCGCGCGCAGAACCGGGCCATGGTCGACTGGCTGGGCATCCAGCTGACCCGCATCGAGAAGATCGACCCCACCGCATACGATCTGGTGGCGCTGGTCGACAGCCAGCCCGCGACCGGGAACAACTCGCTGCCGCTGGAGCACGGCATCGACGTGGTGATCGATCACCATCCGCAGCGCCCCGACAGCCGTTCGGCCGCCTGGTGCGACATCCGGCCCGATCTGGGAGCGACGTCGACGATCATCTTCGAGTACCTGCGCGCGCGGAAGGTCCCCATCGACGCCGGTCTGGCCACCGCCTTCTTCTTCGCGCTGCGCACCGAGACGCGCGATCTGGGCCGCGAGTCGACCGAAGAAGAGCGCCGCGCCTACCTGGCCGTCGTCCCCCTGGTCGACCACGCCCTGCTTTACAAGATGACCCACCCGAAGGTGCCGCGCGCCCACTTCGTGGCGCTGGACCGGGCGCTGCGTTCGGCGGAGGTGCGCGGCAACCTGGTCACGGTGAACCTTGAGACGCTGGACTATCCCGATCTGGTCGCCGAGATCGCCGACCTGCTGCTGTCGTACAAGCCGGCCAAGATGGTGCTGTGCGCGGGCCGTTACGAGGGGACGGCGTTCCTGTCGCTGCGCAACGAGCCGACCCAGCGGCGCGCCGGGGCGCTGATGCGCGAGGTGGTGGGCACCACGGGCGCCGCGGGCGGACACGGCACCATGGCGGGCGCCCGCCTGTTCGCGAACGTCGATACGCCGGAGGCGCTGGAGCGGGAGTTCGAGCAGCTGGTGGCGCGCCTGTGCCAGGTGGTCGGCCAGCCCAACGACCAGGTCGAGCCGCTGCTCGGCAAGCCGGCGCGCTGACAGCCGCGGCGGTACGGGACGACTGGCGGGGCGGAGACCGCCTCGGGTGATCTCCCGAGGGGCAAAATGCCCCGGGGCTTTTTGCTTGTCCGCCGGTTTACAAACTGCTTTCATCATGGGTCCATGCTCCGGCGTCCCCCACGTCTGGCCTTGGTGTGCGCTGCTCTGGGTGCAGCGTTCGGCAGCGCCGTGACCGGGGCGGCCGAGCCGCCGCCCGGCGCCGGGGCGCGTGAGCTCGGGGCCGCGAACGGCGCCGGCACCTTCGCGGCGCGCCGCCGGCGCGAGGTCGACGAGCTGCGCCGGCAGGACCTTGCCCAGGCGCTCGGTGATGACGGCATCGTGGTGCGCTGGCAGGATCACAGCCTGGCCGAGCTGACCGACTGGCGCGATCGCATCGCGGCCGCGCGGGCCCTTCACGAGCAGTTCGCGACCGACGTCGACTGGCGAGCGGTGTCGCTGGCCACCCTGCTGGACATGCGCCTGCGCGCCAGCAAGGCCGACGAGCTGCGCGCGTCCTATCGCATCGCCGTCGACTGGCGCGGTTACACCTGGAACGATCTCGAGCGGCTGCGGGCGTCGCTGGCGGCGCTACACCCGGCTCCGCCCGCAGCTGACGCGGAGTCGCAGACCGCGCCCTGGGACTCTGATGCGCTGGCACCGTTCAATCCTTTGAACGCGCCTGCGCGCGCCCGTTCGGCCGGGCGCGGCTCCGACGCGCGGGCGCCGGGCCGCCCCTCCGTGGCCCGCGTGCGCATGAACCTGTACGATCCCGATGCCATCATCGAGCCGCTCTTCGCCGCCGAGACCTGGTCCACCGTTTCGCGGCGTTCGGGGCGGCTGGGCGGCCTGGACCCCGACGCGATCCTGGCCCCCTCCTTCGAGAAGATTCCGCCTCATATCAGCACGAACAAGGGCGATGCGGACGAGCTGATCGAGCCGTTCACGTCTCCCTGAGGGCGCCCAAGGCGGCCCGCCCGGGGGATTCACTCCACCAGGGCGGCCTTGATCTCCGGGATCCCCTTGTAGCGGTGCACATCGATGATGACGGCCAGATCCCGCGAGAGCGCCTGATCCGCACGCCGCAGGCGGACGTGAACAGGGCGAGGGCCCCGGCGACGCCGAGGCGTGCAACAGAGCTCATGCATTCTCACGGCGTCCGGCTGCCCCGCCGGCGGCCCGGTTTCTTGGGAATTCTGAGCAAGGATTCCCATCTCGCGCCACTAGGCTGTGAGTGCCTTAACAGATCCTTGCCCGGTTATTTGTGATAGCGTTCGCGGTCCCCCCCCTTCAGGAAAAGGATTCGCTCATGAAGAAGGCGTCGTCTCTCCTGGTGCCTGCTCTCTTGCTGGGTCTGTCGGTTGCGATCGCTCAATCCTGCGCCAGCGGCGAGACCGATCCGGCGTTCGTCACCGGTTCAGGCGGCGACAGCGGCGACGGCAGCGGCGGGTCCACTGACGGCAGCGGCGGGAAGCCCGGTTCGGGGGGCGTCACCGGCACGTCGTCCGGCGGCGTGCCCGCCTCGAGCGGGGGCAGCACCGGCACCTCGTCCGGCGGCGTGAAGGGCAGCGGCGGCAGCACCGGCAGTTCGTCCGGCGGCGTGAAGGGCAGCGGCGGCGTGAAGGGCAGCGGCGGCAGCACCGGCAGCTCCTCGGGGGGCAACACCGGCTCCGGCGGCCTCACCACGACGACCGGAAGCGGCGGGCTCACGGTCATCACCGGCGCGTCGGGCGGCACCACGGGCTCCACCCCCGGGACTTGCACGAAGCAGGACTCGACCATGACCGTCAACAACGGCATGGCCACCAACGGCACCTGGTCCGGCTACGCGTACACGTACGTGGGCAGCACGCCCGCCACCATCACCCCCGCCTGCGGCACTGGCGGGACCTGCTTCATGACCGCGGCGAAACAGCTGTGCGTGAGCGGCACCGTCGGTCCCGATCCCAGCTTCGGCGCCTCGGCCGGGTTCGGCTGGGACATCGGCGGCAGCGCGACCTCGGGCGCCGCCGGAAAGGGCGGCAGCACGGCCGGTGGCGCCAAGCCGGCCATCGCCCCCGGCGGAACGGGCCTGGCCTACAACGTCCCCGGCATCACCACCAGCATGCGCATCCAGGTCGAGGACGCGGCCGGCAACGACTACTGCGCGACCGTCCCGACCGCCAACACGGGGACCATCCCGTGGGGGTCGTTCACGCAGAAGTGCTACAACAGCCCGCCCGGTACGGCGTACACGGCGACGACCAAGATCACCAGCGTTCAGATCGTCGTCCCCACCACCTCGGGCAGCATGGCTTTGTCGTACTGCTTCTGCGTGCTCAGCATGGGCGCCGCGGGGTAGCCGGCGCGTCCGGCCTCTGCTCGGCGGGGCCTGTCTGTCAGGCCGCCTTCTTCAGGCCGCCTTCTTCAGGCTGCCTTCTTCAGGCCGCCTTCGTGCCCAGGCCGTCCAGGCCCCCCCGTGCGGCCAGCCGCGCCAGCTCCTGGTAGCCGCCGATGGCGCGCCCGTCGATGAAGACGACCGGAACGGTGCGACGGCCGTCGGCGTGCTCGACCAGCCACGACCGCGCCTCCGGGTCGCTGGTGACGTCGACGTACTCGAACGGAACGCCCCGCCCTTTCAGCAGGGACTCGGCGCTGCGGCAGTAGCCGCAATAATCAGTTCCATAGACGCGAACCCGGGCCGTTTGTGGGGTGTTCATGATCAGGGTTTCAGATGCGGCCGGCCTGGTCCAGGTTCCGAGATCTCCGACGGTGGGTCGAGACGCAGGCGGTCGCGCCCACCGGAACTTCCCGCGATTCTCGTAACCTGTCGACGTGACGGCCCTGCGGTGATAAACGATCGGCCTTCCGTTCTTCTGACAACCTGGAGAGATGGCCGAGTGGCCGAAGGCGCCTGATTCGAAATCAGGTTTGGGCGCAAGTCCAACGTGGGTTCGACTCCCACTCTCTCCTCGAAACAAAACTGAATAGGCCCCCTTTCCAAGGGGTCGCGTCACCCCCGCCAGACACTCGCTGGCCGGGCGCCAGAGAAATGCAGGTTTGCGTCGACGGAAAACCAACGAGTTCGCTCGCTGGCCCCATCCTCATCCGGGGACGTCGACGTAATTACGTGAAGAGGGGTTCCTGATCGCGTCGGGTACCGACGAGCTTCGCTCGGCGGGACCCATCGCGGGAGGTTTAAGGAACCCTTTCAGGGTTCCTTTCAAGATGTTCGGGAGAGATGGCCGAGTGGCCGAAGGCGCATGATTGGAAATCATGTGTACCGCAAGGTACCGAGGGTTCGAATCCCTCTCTCTCCTCTCAGTCTCCCTTGCCCACGGCCGCAGGTTGTGGCAAGAGATCCGCGTCCCGAGCGGCGGAACGCTGGCGAACCCCGCCAGGCCCGGAAGGGAGCAACGGTAACCGGCCAACCGGGTGCTCGGGACATTATCTCTTCTCTGCGCGCTGCCATGGCTGACGTCGCCTACCTCGTGCAGGACATGCTGTTCACCTCGAAGATCCGCGAGGCAGCGAAGGCGGTGGGGCTGACCGTGCAGGCCACGCGCGAGCCCGCCGCCCTGGTGACCGCCGCCGCGGGCGCGAAGCTGGTCATCATCGATCTGCGCCTCCCCTCGGCCCTGGACGCCCTGGCCGCGCTGGCCGCCGATCCGGCCACCAGGTCTGTCCGTTCCCTCGGCTTCATCGACCATGAGAAGCTGGAGGTCATGGACCAGGCCCGGGAGCGGGGCTGCGCACAGGTCATGGCGAAGGGTCAGTTCGCGACCGCCCTGCCCCGCCTGTTCACCGGCCTGGCGCCCACGCCGGCGCCCTGACGTCGCCCGCCTGGCGCTGCCTCACCCGCCGCCCTGCCCTGGCGACCACCAGGCGGCGGCCAGCGCGCGCAGCGAAGGCACCGCCACATCGGGCCGCCCCCACTCCTCCAGGTGCGCCGGGATGGGTGACAGCACCAGCGCCGTGCGGCAGCCGGCGTCCCTGCCGGCGATCACGTCGTACTTGTAATCGCCCACCATCCACACCTGTGACGGCGGAAGGCCGAACCTGCGGCACAGGGCCACGACGCCCGCCGGTGACGGCTTGGGGGGCCCGTCCTCACGCGTGAACGCCGCCATGACGCTCACGTCGAACCGGCGCACGAACTCTTCCACGGCCTCGCGCACGTTTCGGGTCAGGATGGCCACCGGCACCTCCCGCCGCGCCAGCTCGGCCAGCACCTCGCTGCAGCCGTCCGCCAGCGTGGCGGCGCGTATCGCGTCCAGCTCGTGACGCCGCAGGATGATCTCGGCCCGCGCCCGGGCCGCGGGCTCGAACGACTCCAGCGCCTCGAGAATCGGCAGCCCCGAGGCGATCCCCACCTCGCGCCGGATGGCCTCGAAGTCGAGCAACGGCTCGGTCAGCGTGCCGTCCAGATCGAAGATGACCCCGCGGGGCCCCCGGTCGTCGCCCAGCGCCCCTGCGCCCGTGCCGGCCATGGCCCGACCTTGCCACGGGCGACGTCCTCCCGCGAGCGTCGACGCGCGGGTGGTCCTATCCTATATAGGTCCATCGTTCGCTGGCTATCGTTTCCACCGTTCCACCGTTGCCGCCCTCGTCTCAAAGGAGTCCGTTCAAATGCCTCGCATGGTGAAGTGCGTAAAGCTGGGCCAAGAGTTGCCCGGAGTCATCTATCGCCCGTTCGACAACGAGCTGGGCAAGCGCATCTACGAGAACGTCTCGCAGGACGCCTGGCGCATGTGGATCGAGCAGTCGAAGATGATGGTGAACGAGTACCGCATCGATCTGACGTCGCCCCAGGGCCAGCGGATGCTGCTGGACAAGGCCGAGGAGTTCTTCTTCGGCGGGGGAGCCGACGAGCATCCCCCCGAGTTCGTGGCGCCCGACGCCAAGCCGGCCGAGCCCGGGGCGGCCGGCGGCGCACCGCCCGCGCACAAGGACTGATGGCCGGGCCGAAGCTACCCGCCCCGCCGGCGCCCCCCGAGCGTCGCGCCGCGACCCGCGCCGGCCTGGCGGTCCCCGTGCGCCTCCGCTACGACAGCGTGCTGGACTTCGTCGACACGCAATCGATGAACATCAGCCGCACGGGCATGTTCATCGTCACCGACACGCCGGCGCCGCTGGGCAGCACGCTCGAGTTCGAGTTCTCGCTGTCCGACGGCTTCGTGCTGCTGAAGGGGCTGGCCGAGGTGGTGCGCGTGGCCGGCGGCGGCATCGTGGCGGGCATGGGCCTGCGCTTCGTCGATCTGGATGAGGCCTACCAGCAGGTGATCGACCGCATCGTGGCGGTGAACACCGACGAGGGGCGCGTCTCGACCTTGAACTTCGACTTCTCGCGCCCGGCCACGGCGTCGCAGATGCCGGCCGTGACCGAGCAGGCGCTCGAGGCCGCGAACCGCCCGCGCCCCGCGCCCGTCCCCGCGGCACCGTCGCGGGCCCCTGTTCTCGCCGCGGCGCCGGCGAGCAGCGCGGCGTCCGTGCCGGCGACCTCGGCCACCCCGGCCATCCACCTCGACGGCACGCGCCTGCGCATGGTGCTCCGCCGCGACACCGTTCACCACTTCACGGCCAATCCCCTCACGAACGCGCGCAACGGCGGCTTCATGATCCCCACCGAGACCGACGTGCCCATGAGCACCGTCCTGTCCGTGGAGATCGCCGATGCCGCCGGCCAGCTGTTGCTTTCGGGCAAGGGGAAGGTGCTGACGAAGCAGGACAAGCGGATCGGCGTGCGACTGTTCGACGTCCCGAAAGAGTCCGTGACCCGCCTGCAAGACGCGGTCGCCAAGCTGGCGCCGCCGAAGTAATCTGCGCGGCATGACTGCGCTCGGCGTGCGCGTCGGCGGTGACACCGTCGGTCCCGGCCAGGCGCGCGTGGTGGCGATCCCGCTCCCCGGGCGCCGCGGCGAGGCCGTCGTGAACGACAGCGTTCCGGCGCTGGTCATCACCGGTCAGCGCCCGGGCCCCCGCGTGACCATCCTGGCCGGTGCGCGCGGCTTCGAGCTGAGCGCCGCCCGGTTGGTGTCGGCGCTGGGGACCTGGATGCCGCCGGACGAGGTGACCGGGACCGTGGTGCTGGTTCCGGTGATGCGGCCGGGCGGCCGGTTCGCCGCAGGCGCTCGCCCCGTGAAGCCGGCGCTGGTCTGGCACCTTCCCGGCGATCCCACGGGGTCGAGGGCGGCCCGCGACGCGTTCGCGCTGGCGTCGGCGGTGGTGGCCGACAGCGCGCTGGTGTTGACGGTGACCGAGGCGGACCCGGGGCGGGTCACCACGACCGTGCTGAAGGGGGACCTCGACGATCCGCGGGCGCGGCGGTTGATGCGCGCGTCCGGTGCGGCGGCCTTGCTGCCGGGGAAGCGAAAGCCGCCGCTGGCGGTCCCCCCCGAAGGCGGCACCACGAACGCCGTTCACCTGGAACTGGCCATCCCCGGCTTCGCCGCCAGCGAAGTCGCGCTGGTGGCAAGCGATGTGCAGACCGATGGCCAGCGCCTTGACGGCGGCACGCCCGGCAGCGCGGCGTTCGCCCAGGCTGCAGCGGTGCTGGGCCGCCTGTTGCAACAGGGGGGCGCCTGGGCGCCCGAAGGGCCGCCGTCCGTCGCGCCCCCCCCGGCCGTTTGCCGTCACGTGACCGCGATCTTTGCCGGCGGCGGTGGCTTCGTGCAGGTGCTGGCACGGCCGGGCGCGGTGGTCGCCAAGGGCGAGCCGCTGGCCCGCATCTCACCGCCGCTGGGCCGGGGGGCGATCACCGTGGTGGCGCCGCAAGCGGGCATGGTGCTGGAGGCGCCGGATCGGGGGGCGACCCGACGCGGGGCCAAGCTGTTCGTGCTGGGCAGGCCGGCACGAACCAGCGCCGTGCGCGCGCCCGCTCTGCCGCCAGCGCATGTTTCGGTGTCCCGTCCAGCGCCGGCCGCGCCGGCGGTCGCGGCGCCAGACGCCGTGCATCTGGGGTGGGTCGAGCGGGTCAGCCTTCCCGACCTGGGGCTCGACACGGTCGCGAAGATCGATACGGGCGCCCGCACCTCGGCGCTGCACGTGACACGCATCCGGGCCCTCACCGCGCGGGGGCTTCAGGCGCCGCGGCGGCCCCTGCTGGAGCTGACCATCCCCCGCCCGGGCAAGCGCCTGCGCACCGACCTGGTGGTGCGGGTCCGCGTGCACGACTACGTGCAGATCAAGGACAGCTCGGGACGGATGGAGCGCCGCCCCGTCATCGAGACGACCCTGCGGCTGGGCGAGGCGCAGAGAAAGGTGCGGGTCACCCTGACGGATCGGGGCGACATGACCTACCCGATGCTGATCGGGCGGACGGCGCTGGGGGCGGGCGTGCTGATTGACCCATCGCGCCGGCACGTCCTGGCGGCCCGGGGAGATCCGGACAGGAAGTTGACTTAATCCTGGCAGCCCTGATGCTTGTGGGGCGCATGCGCCCGTCGTCCCGCTCTGCCCCGTCGCGCCCCCGGCGCAAGCCGCCCGCGCGATCGAGGCTGACGCGGCGAGCCCAGGCCACCGCGCCGCTGCGGCGGGACCGGTTGAAGGACGCCCTGCGCACCAGCCGCGAAGCGGTCACCGACCTCGAGCGGCAGCTCGACCACCTGCTGGCGGCGTTGCGCACCAGCGGCGTCCCCGCGCTGGACGACGTCGATGATCTGCGCCGGGCCACCCACCGTGCCAGCGCCGCCGTCGGCAAGCTTCGCTGACCGCGCCGGCGTGCGCGAGCCGCTGCTCGCGTTCCTGGCGACCACGGCCGTCGCCACCGCGCTGTACTGGACGTCGCGGGGCGTGCCCTTCCTGCGCGAGAACCTGCACGCCTTCATCGCCGTGCTGTTCTATTACGCGCCGTCCGCCGCCAGCCGCCTGGCCGGCCGTCCGTTCGACTATCGCGAGGCCGGCCTCACCACCCGCCCCCGCCGGCTGAACGCCGTCGTGCTGGCTGTCGCGGTGGCGGTGACGTTTCCGCTGTTCGCGGGCGGCTTCTTTCTCTTCTACGACGCCGTCTGCCCGCCGGCGCAGGCGCTGGGGCAGATGGTGCGGGGGCTGTGCCCCGGCACCTGGCTGGGCCTCGCGGGAGGCCACTGGCGGCTGCCCCCGAACTTCTTGTTGCTGGCGGCCAACCAGCTGGTCGTGGTGGCGCTGCCCGAGGAGATGTTCTTCCGCGGCTATCTCCTGCAGCGGCTGGAGGCGCGCTTTCCGCCCCGACATCGCCTGGCCGGTGCGCCGGTCGGCTGGGCGCTGCTGCTGTCGGCGGTGCTGTTCGCGCTGGGGCACGTGCTGGTGGACTTCAACCCGCAGCGACTGGCGGTGTTCTTTCCCGCGCTGTTGTTCGGCTGGATGCGCGCCCGCACCGGGTCGCTGGCGGCGGGCGCCGTGTTCCACGCGCTGTGCAACCTGTTGTCCGACGTCCTGCACACCAGCTTTTTCTGAGGCGGCTGACCCAGCCGGGGTTTGGGATAGACTGGCGCTCCCCACATGCGGAAACGGATTCTGGTAACAGGCGGCGCCGGCTTCCTGGGATCACACCTGTGCGACAAGCTCCTCGCGCTTGGTCACGAGGTGGTGTGCCTGGACAACTTCTTCACCGGCCGTCGCCAGAACATCGAGCACCTGCTGGACAGCCACCGCTTCGAGCTGGTCCGCCAGGACATCTGCGACCCCATCGTGTTCGAGGTCGACGAGGTGTTCCACCTGGCCTGTCCTGCCTCGCCGGTGCACTACCAGAAGAACCCCGTGCGCACGATCCGCACCTGCGTGCAGGGCACGCTGAACATGCTGGACATGTGCCGCGAGGTCGGGGCGCGCATCCTGATCGCGTCCACCAGCGAGGTGTATGGCGATCCGCTGACGCACCCGCAGGTCGAGTCCTACTGGGGCAACGTCAACCCCATCGGTCCCCGCGCCTGCTACGACGAGGGAAAGCGCTGCGCCGAGGCGCTGACGGTCTCCTACGCGCGGCAGTATGGCGTCCCCGTGCGCATCGCGCGCATCTTCAACACGTATGGCCCGCGCATGCTGGAGAACGACGGGCGCGTCGTGTCCAACTTCATCTGCCAGGCGCTGCGCGGCAACCCCATCACCGTGTTCGGCGACGGGCGGCAGACGCGCTCGTTCTGCTACGTCGACGATCTGATCGAGGGCTTCATCCGGCTGATGAACTCGGCCGAGGAGGCGCCGGTCAACCTGGGAAATCCCGGCGAGTTCACCATGGTCGAGCTGGCCGAGCGGATCCGTTCGCTCACCGGATCGCGCTCGCCCCTGGTTCACGAGCCGTTGCCCACGGATGATCCGGTGCGGCGGCGCCCCGACATCACCCGCGCCATCGAGGTGCTGGGCTGGCAACCGACGGTGCCCCTGGAAGAGGGGCTGACGCGAACGGTGGCGGACTTCCGCCCGCGCATCGTCGCCGCCTGATCGCCGGCGCGGGCGCCGTCAGCTCTTGCTCTTCTCGACGAAGCGCAGGCGCAGGTCGTACAGCAGGCTCTCCACCAGGTTCGCCTCGGGCGCGCTCAGGTTGCCCTTCGTCTTCTCCTCCAGCATCGCGATCACGTCGATGGTGTGCTTGGCGAGGGGCAGGTCGATCTGGGCGGCCTGACCGTCCGGCCCCTCGAGCTCGCCCATGTGGAACAGCGCCGAGCTGCCCAGCGAGAGGATGAACGTGTGGAAATCGACGGGCGGATAAGCGCCGGCGCCAGACGCGTCGGGTGAAGAGCCTTCGGCAGGGGCGGGCTGACCTTCGCCCACGCCACGCCGATCGGTGATCGTGAACCCCGTCTTGTTCTGGTCTTCGTTCCCCGACGCCATGCGGGAACTGTAGCTAACCGGGCGGCGCCGATCGAGGCCGGCCTGTGGCGGGCGGTCCGGGCTCGCTCAGGGCGTGGGCTCGCCGGCCTCGTCCGTGTCCTCGTCCTCGTCGATATCGTCGATATCGTCGTCGGCGCGGTCTTCCTCGGGCGGGGCGACCTTCTCGGCCGTGTCCGGCAGGGACTTCAGATGCTTCTCGTAGTCCTTGCGGGTGATGTTCCCCTTCTTGATGTTGCGCTCGATGGTACGGACGTCAAAGGCACGCTGGGGCTTGGTCTCGGAGCTGCTCATGGCGGGGGAAGAGCTAGCACATTTCCGCCCGCCGACAAAAGCGTCCCCCGGAGGCGACGGCGGCAGCCGCCACGGGAGGGCGAAGACTGGAGGGCCGGCGACCGGGGGTCAGGGGCGCGCCACCCGGTCGCCCCACTGGATGATGGCGCTGCCAAGCAGGATGACGAGCACGCCCAGCCAGGTGGTGGCGGGCACCCGGTCACCAAACACCAGCCGGCCGGCCGCCACGCTGGCCAGCGTGAAGACGCCCACGTACACACCCAGCAGGCGCGAGAAGTCGAGGGGAATGCGGTTCACCACCACGCCGTAGCTGCCTAGCACCAGGAACCCCGCGATCAGCAGCCACCACCGCTGCTGGCGCAGGCCCGCGCGAATGACCGCGTCGCCGCCCACCTCGAGGACGGCGGCGGCGACGAACAGGAGCTGCATCAGGCCCAGCTTCGCGGTCTGGTATTCCATCGGCGCGACGATACCGCGCCGGCCGACGCGCGCGTGATCGCGACGGCGACCGGCTGGTGCGGAGCGCGCAGGTCCTCAGGGCGTGACGGTGAAGGTGGCGTCGGACATGCCCTGGCAGTTCTGCCGGGACGGCACGTCCACCGTGATGGGCGCCGTCTGTGCGCCGAGGGGCACGGTCACCAGCAGCGTGGTCTCGGTGCTACCAGCCGCGGGAATGGCGACGGCGCCCGAGAATGCCACGAACGCGTCCACGCCCCCCAGACTGTCGCCGGTGATGGTGACCGGATCGCCCACGCGACCTGAGACCGGGCTGATGGTGGCGACGTTGATGGGGCAGTCCGACGACGTATCGTTGCCAGCCTGGCATGCGGGCAGCATGGCCAGCAGGCCCAGGCCAGCGAGCGCACCGGCGACGGCACGGGGCAAGGACGGCGAGACGGAGGGGCGGCGGAGCAACTTGTCCATGAGACCTCTCGGAAAAAAGGGATGCAAAGGGGACGGGACTCCCTCAATCGGTCGGGGGTGGGCGGCGCTGAAATGCGCGTCCGCGCGCCGGCGGTCGACAGCGAACCGTCTCCGGCAGCGCCGGGCGCCCACCGCGCCCCACCCGCTCGCGCCGCCGTTTCAGGAACGAAACCCCGCGCCGGCGAGGCCTGCGGCGTCCACCCAGGCGTGGGCCATCCGCGGCGTGTCGAACGCCTGGCCCAGGGCGCCCGTGCCGCTGACGCAGATGACCCCGCCGCTGCCCCCGTGGCGTCGCGCCCAGACCAGCGCTTCCTCGGCTGCGGCCGCCGGGGCGCGGCCCGCCCGCATGGCCTCGGCGGCGCGCATCGCCGCCCCCGCCTTGATGAACGCTTCGCCCGCGCCCGTGCAGGACACGGCGCCCGCCCCGTCGTCGGCGTACGTCCCCGCGCCGATGAGGGCCGAATCGCCGATCCGCCCCGGCAGTTTCAGCATCGTCCCCCCCGTCGAGGTGGCGGCCGCGAAGCGCCCTGCGCCGTCGCGGGCCACGCAGCCCACCGTGCCGCCTCCCCGGGCGCCCCCCTGCCGGGCGCGCGCCGCCTGCCAGCGCTCCCGCATGGCGGGCGTGGCCAGGGCCCCTGGCGGCGTCCGCTGGACGCCACAGGCTTCTGCGAAGGCCTCGGCGCCTGCGCCGGCCAGCAGCACGTGCGTCGTCTGCTCCATCACCAGCAGGGCCAGGCGCACCGGATTCTTCACGTCACGAACGCACCCCACCGCGCCCGCGCGGCCATCCCCGGTCATGACGGCGGCGTCGCACTCGACCTCTCCGTCCCGGTTCAGCACCGAGCCGGTGCCCGCATTGAAGCGCGGATCGTCCTCCAGCAGGCGGACCGCCTCGACGACCGCGTCCAGGGCCGAACCACCGCCGGCCAGCACGGTGTAACCCGCCCGCGCGGCGGCCAGGCAGCCGGCCATGGCCTCCGTCCCGTCCGGGTCGGTGGCCGAAACGTCACCGGCACCGCCGTGAACGATCAACGCCGGCGCGATGGAGGGGGCCATGACGCGATCTCTACGTCACGCCGGCCGCCCTGTCAGTGGTGCGTGGGCCGCTCGGACGCGCGACGGCTGTCCATCACGTCTGCGGAGGGAAACACGGGCAGCCGGACTCCGCTCAACCGGGCACACGCTTCCAGCAGCCGGTCCTGATAGGAGGTGTCCCGGATGACGGGATGCGTCTCGCGCGGCTGCTTGTGGAACCAGTAGCGGCCCGACACACGTGCGGTCGGCTCGTCGCTGGTGGCCAGCCAGGCCTGGGTCTCGGAGCCCTTCGCCAGATCTTCCGGCGCGCCGGGGCCGCCCATCTTCGTGGCGACCCAGCCCGGATCCACGGCGTTCGAGAGCACGTCGGGCCGCAATCGCGCCACCGCGAAGGCCAGGGTGGTGTCGTGCAGCTTGCTGTCGGCGTAGGCCTGGAAGCCGCTCCAGCGCCGCTCCTGCCACTGCAGATCGTCGAGGGACGGCTCCCCGTTCCGGTGCAAACCAGAGCTCAGGTAGATCACCCGGCGGGGCATGCGGATGAGCGCGGTCAGCACATAGGGTGCCAGCGTGTTCACCGCGAACACGTTCGCGAGTCCGTCCGCCGTAACGACACGGCGGGGTTCCCGGTAGCCAACCGCCGCATTGAAGATGATCGCCTGGTAGGGGCCCCGGGCGTTCGCCTGCTGGGCCACGTGTCGCATCCCCGCCAGCGTCGACAGGTCACCGATCAGGATGGCCTCGGCGTCCGGCATGGCGGACCACGTTTCGCGCGCGCGCTGCTCGTTTCGGGCATGCAACACCAGATCGTGTCCCTCGGCGGCCAATCGCCGGGCCGCCATCAGGCCCAGCCCGTCGGACGAGCCGGTGATGAATACCCGCGCCATGTGAGCCTATCTGTGCGCTGCTGTTACATCCGTCAACCTGGCGACCGGCGGATAATCTCGAAAAAGTCCTGACCTTTTTCGTTGGCGCTCATCGGGCCAGACGCTTGCGCAGGGACGCCATTCGCTGCTTCAGCACGTCGGCCTCGCGCGCGATTTCTGGAAAGTCGTCGTCGCGCGCCGCCTCGAACAGCGACCGCGCTCCGTCGGAGATCTCCTGCATGCGGGCATCGGCGGCGCTGCGCGCCTCCGCGTCGGGGACATCTGCCACGGTGGCGAGCGCCGCGCTGACCTCGCCGGCGGCCCTGCCCAGCGTGGCGAACGCCTCCATGTGCTGGCCCAGCTTCGCCGTGCGCTGCTGGATGGTCGTGGCGAACGCCGCCAGGGGGTCCAGCGCCGCCTGCTGCCGCTGCTGCAGGCGCGCCATCGCCGCCGACAAGGACTGCAGACGCTCGGCGAGGCGAGCCGGCATCGCGATCGCTTCTTTCAGCTCGCTGGCCGCCTTCATGATGTTCTTCTCCGAATCGAGGCGCGCCTTCTTTGCCGTCCATGCGATTGACTCGAGGCGGGCCACCTCGGCCTCGAGCTCCTCCGCCGCACGCACGATCTCGGGAACGGGTTTCGCCGGTTTGGCCATGGGCCAGCAGTGTAGCCAGCGCCCGCTCCGCTTGCGCGGTCGGGCTGCCGCTCAGCCGGCCGGGACGGCCACCGCCGGCGCGCGGGGCGAAAGTTTCGGGCGGCGAGGCGGGCTGTCCGCCGTCGATCGGGCGATCGGGTTCGTCTGGTTCAGTTGCTGCCCCTGACGCGGTTCGCGCTGCCCGCCGGGCCAACGAATCAGGGAAGGCCCTGCAAGGTGGAGCTGGTGATGGTCAGGCTCTTCGTGTTCGTGCCCACCGCGGAACCCGCGTTCTTGGTGCTGCCCGACGCTACGTTGGTCCAGGAGCCGCCGGTGTTGCCGGTCATGGTGGTGTCCTGGATGGTCAATGTGCCGCCCATGTCGTTGCTGGTGAAGAACAGCCCGCCCCCGAACGCCTTGGTGCCCGCGTCGTTGTTCAGGATGGCGTTCCCGCACAGCAGCACGTTCACCGACGCGCCGTCGTTGTAGACGCCGCCGCCGTTGCCGCCGGAGCCGACCTCGTTCTGGCCGTTGTTGATCACCGAGCACATGGTGGCGTCGTCATAGTTGGCGCCGTTGCCGGTGGCCATGTTCCGCTCGATCAGGCTGTCGTAGATGCTCATGTTCGAGAACAGGGTCGCGACCGCGCCCCCGTTGGCCGCGCTGTTGCCGGTGAAGGTGCTGCCCACGATCACGGTGCCACGCTTGCTGCCCAGCACGTACAGGGCGCCGCCCCCCGTGTCTGGACCCAGCTGGGCGGCCTGATTGCCCGTGAAGATGCAGTCGATGATGGTCAGATTGCCGTCGCGCATGTAAAGCGCGCCCCCCTCCCCGTCGTCCCATCCCTGCGAACAGGGCGAGGGCGCGGTGGGGATGGCCTTGGTGGGCGTCATCTTGCCGTTCGCCAGCGCCAGGTGCTGCAGCGTCAGGCCGTGATCGTTCGCCTGGAAGTTCGCGCTGTTGAAATTGAGGATCTGGACCGCCTTGCCGCCGTCCAGCGTCACCTTCCGGCCGCCGTCGATGACCGTGTCCTTGGTGGTGACCAGGTTCAAGGTGGAGGTGACCTGGATGGTGACGGGCTGGTCACCACAGTCGAAGGTGATCACCCCCGCCTTCGCGACCGCCGCCTGAAGCTGGCTGAAGGTGCAGCTGCTGGCCGTGCCCGTGCCCACCACCGTGGTGGGATTCGAGGTATCGACCGGGCGGCCGGCGGCCGGGACGCCTGCGCTGCAAGAGGCGTTCGGATTGCCCGCGCTCCACGGCGCGCCGGCGGTGGCGTCCGGGCCCGTGCCCGCATCGCCGGCCCCGTCCGTGCCGGGAGGTGCGTCAGTCGAGCCGGAAGCGTCCGTACCGGGATGCGCGTCGGCCGAGGCGCCGGCGTCAGCGTCCCGCCCGGCGTCGCCGACCGTCACGCCCGCGCTGCTACCACACCCGGCCACGAACGCCACCACCAGCACCCTGAGCGACCGTGCACCCATGCGAATTCCCCCAGTTTGTCGGCATTTCTTCGGCGGATCCATCAAAAATCTGAACGCGATGGCCTGCACGCGACTCCTGAACGGTGGGCGATCGCGCCATTCCGGCCAGGTTTCGCTCGGCAACGCCGGTACAATCTTGGAGCAGATGGACGACGAAACCACCGTGACGGACCTCGCTTATCAGGTCGCGTTTCGGATTGCCCACCGCTTGCTGCGGACGTACTGGTGGTTCCGCCGTCCTTTGAAGGGCGGCATCCTGGTCGCCGTATGGCATCTGGACCGGATCCTGATCATCAAGAACAGCTACCGGCACGAGTACACGTTGCCGGGCGGGTACCCGCTCCCCAGCGAATCGCCCGCGCAGACCGGGTCCCGCGAGCTGCTCGAGGAGTGCGGGATCTACGTCCCGAACGCGGACCTTCGCGAGGTCTACCGGAGGGAGTTCCTGTTCGAGTCCCGTCGCGATGACGTCATCGTGGTGGAGGCCGAGCTGGCGCGTCGCCCGCCGGTCCGCATCGATCGCCGGGAGGTATGCGAGGCCCGGTTCGTTCATCCGGACCAGCTGGCCGACCTGGACGTGGTGCCGCACCTGACCGACTACCTCCACCAGCGCGCGGTACGGGCGTCCAGCGGACCGGCCGATCTTCCCGTGCGTTGATCGGGCACCAATGGCCCGCGGGAGGCGTATATTTCCGCGCGAGGCGATGGTGGCCAAGCTTTTCTTCGGCAGGGGGGGACGGCCCCGCGGCAAGGACGCGGGCGACGATGAGACGACGGAAGGCAGGGCGGCCGCCGCTGGCGACCCTGCCCCCTCCCCCTCCGTCTGGGCGCCTCTCGCCTGGGCGGGCCCCAGGGCGACACGGCTCTTCGGCTTGCTGACGTCCCTCCGGTCCCGGCGGGCCATGCTGGTGCCGGCGGTGGCGACCGGCGGGGGGACCGCGCTGGCGCTGGCGCTCGGGATCTTCCTCTCCACCGCCTCTCGCGCGACGCCGCCGGGTCCCGTCACCGCCGCCGGCCAGCCCTCCTTCGAGGACGAATTCCTGAAGACGTCCGACCGCAAGTCCATTCCCGCGGTCCCCCCGACCGCCGTGTCCCCGGCGCTGATTGACGATGACGTGACGGCGCTGCTGGCGGAACCGCCGGTGGAGCGGGCGCGTCGCCCCCTTCCAGGTCGCTCCGTCGCGGGGCCGACCGATCGCTCCCTCGCGCCGCCCCCCGCTGGTTCCCAGGGGCGACGTACGGGAGCCGGCCCCTCCGCTCCACCGCCCCCCGCCGTGACGGCGGCGCGGCCCCCCGCAGCGCCGAACCATCCCCCCTCGCCGCCCGGGCTGCCCGCGCGGGGCGCGCGCCCCGGCCTCTCGCCGCGTCTACCGCCCCACGCTCAGCCGAGCGATCCCGACTCCGTGCTTCCACCGACGGTGCCCTGAGGCTGCCCCGTCACCGCCTCGGTGATGGCAGCGGCGACCCGCCGCTGATTCGCCGCGGCGAGCACGTCGTCGTGCCCCCCCGGGACCTTGACCACCACGATCGGCTCCGCCGCAAAGTCGCGCCAGCCCAGCTGCTCGCTGTCCGTCGTCATGCCGAGGAACTGGTAAGACTCGGTTCCGCGAATCAGCAGCACCCGGCACTTCTCGTCGCGGGACGGGCGATAGCGATCCAGCGCCGCGCGGTTGAATCGCCACACGTGCCGCAGGCGTCGTTGCAGCTCCGCGGTCACGGGCCCAAGCTCCGTCGCCAGAAGGTGCTCGCGGCCCAAGGCCTCGTGAAGGCGCCGCCGCAAATTCTCCCGCCTTTCCCGGAAGTAGACCGCGCGCTGCGCGCGGTTGGCCCGCCGCAGGTGGGACAGATGGGCGAACAGCCGCGGGAGGGGTGAGAGGAATGCCGGGTGACCCGGCGCCGCCCCGTCCAGGGAGACGAGCAGCGGCACGGCTCGGCCGCGCCTCCTCAGACGACGAAGCAGCTCCAGGGCGACGGTGGCCCCGAAGCTGAAGCCGCCGACGACGACGGGCCCCTCCGGCACCAGGCGCAGCAGCTCTTCTTCGTAGAAGGCGCCGATCCGCTCGATGGTCGCGTCGTCCTGGCGTCCCGTCGCCGCGACATCCAGCGTGACCGCGATCAGCAGCGGCTGTTCGCTGCCCAGGGCCCGCGGCAGATCCTTGAATGACAGGACGGCGCCGAACATGCCGGGGAACAGGACCAGCGGTGGCCGCGAACCACCCTGATTGAAGTGCATGAAACGGGCACGACGCTCCGGCGCCCCCTGGGTCGGCGGCCCGGCGTTCGCCAGGGCCTCGATCGTCGACCGGTTCATCAGATCGTCCAGCGAGATCTCGATCCCCAGCTCGCTCTTCAGCCGCGACACCAGCGTGACGGCGAGCAGCGAATGACCGCCCAGATCGAAGAAGTCGTCGGTCACCCCCACCGGCCGCCGAAGGAGCTCTTGCCAGATGGCGGCGATGCGAAGCTCCCGCTCCGTCCGTGGCGCGACGCCGTCGCGGGACGGCGCCGGGGCCAGGCTGTGCAGCGCGCGGCGGTCGACCTTTCCGTTCGGCGACAGCGGCAACTGTTTCAGGACGGTGATCTGCGAAGGGATCATGAACGGCGGCAGGGTCCCCGCCAGGCCGGCCTTGATGGCCCGAGGCGAAGGCGTCCCGCTGCTCGGCACCACGAAGGCGTGCAACGCCATCTCGCCCGAACCGTCCCGCCGCGCCACGCACGCGGCGGACCGCACGTCACCGAGTGCGCACAACGCCGCCTCCACCTCGTTCAACTCGATGCGGAAGCCGCGGATCTTGACCTGCGAATCCCGCCGGCCCAGGAACTCGAGGTTCCCGTCCGGGAAGTAGCGCGCCAGATCCCCCGTGCGGTATAGGCGGCGGTGCGGTGGGCTGGGATCGGTCACGAAGCGCTCGGCGGTCAACTCCGGGCGGTTGACGTAGCCCTCGGCCAGGCAGGCTCCCGCGATGTACAGCTCGCCGGTGGCGCCGACAGGGACGCTGCGCAACGACTGATCCAGCACGTAATAGCGACAGTTCTGGATGGGCCGCCCGTAGGGGATGCTCCTCCACCGCGGATCGATGGCGGCGATGGGAAACCAGTTCGACCAGATGGCCGCCTCGGTCGCGCCGCCCAGGCTGATGACGGACGCCCCGGGGAAGGCGGCGCGCACCTCGTCCGGCAAGCCGAGAGGGATCCAGTCGCCGCTCAGCAGCACCAGGCGCAGCGACGAAGACCGGGCCGGCCGCGACAGATACGGCACCAGTTGACTGAGCATCGCGGGCGCCGAGTTCCAGATCGTGATCCGGCGCGCGGTCAACGCCTCCGCCAGCCGTGCTGGATCGCGGAGCGTGTCGTCACCGGCCATGACCACGGTGGCGCCGGCGCCCAGGCTGCCGAAGACATCGTAAAGCGACAGATCGAAGCAGGGCGAGGTGACGAACAGAAGACGGTCCCCCGTGGACACGCCGAAGGTTCGGTTGACCCAGTCCAACGTATTGACGATGGCCCGGTGCGAGACCAGCACGCCGTTGGGCACGCCGGTGCTGCCCGACGTGAAGAAGATGCAGCATGGCGCCGTCGCCGGGCCGGCGAGGGGCATCGGGGCGGCGGACATTCCGGCCGCCGTGTCGTCCTGATCCACCCGCAAGCAGGGCGCGCCATTCAGCAACGAAAGGTGGTTGCCATCGCTGATCACCAGCCTGACGTCCGCCTCGCGCATCATCAGCGCCAGCCGGTCCTGGGGATAGCGGGGATCGAGGGGGACGTACACGGCCCCGGCCTTCAGCACCGCCAGCATGGCGACCACCAGGTCCAGCCCGCGGTCCAGGCAGACGGCCACGCGCACCGCCACCTCTGGGCCGACCTGCCGTCGCAGCAACCGGGCCAGCCGGTTCGCCTTCACGTCGAGCTGGCGGTAGCTGGTCTGGTGGCCTTCCCAGTCGACGGCCACCGCCTCCGGGTGACGCGCAGCCGCGGCCTCGAACAGCTGGTGCACCAGCAGCTGTTCGGGGAAGGGTCTGTCGGTGTCGTTCCACGTCTCACGAATCAGGATCGACTGGGCGGGGGACAGTTCGCCGTCAGCAGCGACGCTCATCGCGCACCGAACCTGTCGGCCAGGCGCCTGCCGGTGGCGACCAATGTTGGCCAACGCGAAACAATTGTCTTGGCGCGCGCGCGTGTGAGGTGTCGTCCGTATCGGTGCCGGTGCTGATTCGTGAGGATCCCCATCAGAGATGTAAGTCGCGGCGGCCGTCGGACCTACCGGCTTTCACAACGTTGATCAGCAGCAACGCCCACCGCGCGCGAATTGTAGCAAGACGTTGCCAATAACAACGAGGCGACAACGTAATGGAGCACGCGGCGATCTCAAGGCCGCCCTACGCACGGTCGATGCACTTGGACCGCCGCGTGCACGAGCTGCATGCACGGCGTGCATACGGAGAAGCCTGCAGGGGCGCTCCATGAAAGATGAAGAGGTCACCCGCGAGATGAAGCCTGTCTCGATTCGAAGGATCGCCGCGCACGTTCTCACCACGTTCTTGCTGGTCAGCGCGCTCGGCGTTGCCGCGTGCTACTCGACCGGCGGATTCATAACGGACCGTTCTGGTGCAGACGGGGGCACGGACGCCGTCACGTCTGGCTCATCCGACGCTGGCGCCAGCAGCGATCGCGACACAGGCGCAGCGGACGCCGCGAACGCCGGCGACACGCCTGCGCCGCCGGACGCCTCTTCGGATCAAGCCCAGCCTGGCTCACCGCCTGCTTCGCGAGACGGCGCGGTCGCCCCGGATGCCGGCTCTTCGATGGACGCGACGTCATCGATCGATCTGGGAGGCCAGACTGGCACCGGCGGACAGAGCGGCGCGGGCAGCCCGAGCGGCGCCGGCGGTGGTTCGGGCTCGCCCGCGTCGGGAATGGGCGGGGCGGGCGGGCTCCCAGGCGGGATGCCGGCCTCGACCGTGGCGCCCTACACCCTGGTCTTCTCCGACGAGTTCGAGGGGGCCTCGCTCGATCGCACGAAGTGGTGCACGCGCTACGTCTACGGCGGCGGCGCGGCCTTGCAGGTGCCCGACGGCGCTTGCACCGGCCCGAAAGGCACGGATGGGACCCTCGACTTCCTGAACGACGAGCAGGAACGCTACGTGGACTACAACACCAAGAACGAGGCGATGCACGTGGTGGGCGGGGGGACCCTCTCGTTGCGCGCCACGAAGACCCGCGCCGACACGGGCGCGCCCTACGAGGCCGCCATGCTCCGCTCGAAGTTCGAATTCAAGCCCTCCGACGGCACCAGCTACTTCGTGGTGGCGCGCCTGCGTCTGCCCAGCGTCATCGGCACCTGGCCCGCGCTGTGGCTGAACGGCGGCTTCGGGACCACCGGTCAGACGCAGTGGCCGCCGGAGATCGACATCTTCGAGGGGGCGCTCAACGGGGTCGAGGACACGGTCAACATGATCCGAATGGGCTCGCAGGTGCGGGGTCTGCAAACCGACTCCCAGAAGCAAGAGATCACTTCATCGCAGTCGTTCGATACCAACTGGGACAATTACAAGTCCGGCAGCTCGCTGCGCGGGGTCTGGCTGACCATCGGCGCCGTCTGGACCGCCAAGTCCGTGTGCTACTTCGCCAACGGCACGAACGCCATGTGCGAGAACTATCGCTGGTCAGACAACGCGGGCGCCGCCGGCAATCCGGCCTCGCTTCTGCTGAACCTGGCGATCGGGGGAGCCTGGGCGGGCCGGCACGGCATCGACGACACCATGTTCCCCACGTCCTTCGACGTGGACTTCGTTCACGTCTACCAGTTCAGTGGTCAGACGGCCCCCACGCCGTTGCCGAACTGACAGCGGGCAAGCCCACGCGATCGTTTCGTCGACGGAACATCGTCGCTGGTCCGAGGTCAATTTCACCCGGAATTCCGGCGCTGGACCACGCGCGGTATCGAACATGTGGAGCAGGTGTGTACGGGACGTAACCTCTCGTCCTGCGTCCCAATTTTTACTCGACACCTGTCGTGACACGTGCGAGATACGGCTCGTTGTCCGGTCCAATCGGTTGCTGTGGGAGGTGTCGTCGTGGCGCCAAGATTCTGTTCGCGCTGGTGAGCATTGGTTTGCTGATGGACTGCGCCGCGCGAGACATGCGGCCGGTGGTGAGCGCCAGGACGCTCCCCTCGCCGGTCGTGACCTGGAAAGAGGAGGCCCTGGATCCGCGCCTCCTCGAGGCGGCGGTCGGCGAAGAGGATGGTCAGGCCTATCGCGTGGGCCCGGGCGACACCTTGCTGGTGGCGGTTTACAACCATCCCGAGCTGGCGATCTCGACGTACGGGGGAACCATGGGAGCCGCCGTCCCGGCCACCAGCGGGCGAACGGTCGGCTCGGCGGTGGACAATGACGGCACCATCCAGTTCCCGCTGATCGGATCGGTCCAGGTGGCGGGGAAGACCGCCGAGCAGCTGCGCGTGTTCTTGGAGCAGGCGCTGGCCCGCTTCGTCAAAGAACCGCGCGTCAGCATCCAGGTGATCTTCAACGGCAGCATTCGCTACTACCTGCTGGGCCAGTTCGTTCAGCCAGGGCTGAAGTTCGCGGACCGCCCCATGCGTCTGCTGGAGGCCCTGTCCCTGGGAGGCAGCGTCGTGTTCGAGCACGCCAGCCTGGTGGGGGCCTACGTCGCGCGCGACGGAAAACGGCTGCCGGTGAACTTCCGTCGCCTGCTGCGCGACGGTGACATGCGCCAGAACATCCGCCTGCGGGGCGGCGACGTGGTCGTCATACCGGACAACACGAACGAGCAGGCCTTCGTGTTCGCCGGCGCCGCCGGCAGCAACGCCCGCGGCGGGGCGGTCCCCTTCCTGAACGGACGGCTGGACATCTTGCAGGCGCTCGCCCAATCGGGGATCGGCTTCCGCGAGCGCGCGCAGGGGCGGCTGTCCGAGGTACGCGTCATCCGCAGCGAGGCCGATCGGGGGGAGTTTTATGTCGTGGACGTAAACAAGGTGCTCCGGGGCGAGGCGGCCTCTTTCGCTTTGGTCCCGGGCGACATCATCTTCGTCCCGGAGAAGGCTCTGACGACCTGGAACGAGGCCCTGGAGCAGCTGCTTCCCACCCTGCAAACAGTGGCGGGGCTGTTGACGCCCTTCGTTCAAATCAAGTACCTGTCGCAATGATGTAGTCGAGGTGTAACGATGTCCGATCGATCGTCTGGTGAAGGGGGCTCTGGCGAGCCGTGGCAGTCCAGGGCAGCAGGGGGCGCCAGCTCGGTGATTCGTCTGCCGCAGGGTTGGGTGCCGCCGCCGAAGGACTCGCTGGCCGACCGGGTCGATCCGGCGTTGCTGTGGCAGATGATCCGGGAACGTCTGCGCTTCATCGCCGCCTGCGCGGGCGTGGCGGCGGGCCTGGTTCTGGTCGTCACCATGGCCTCCTCGATGCGGTTCAAGGCCCGCGGCAGCCTGTACCTCGGTGAGCTTCAGGAGAAGGCAGGGGCCCAGAGCAACCAGCCCGAGCAGTTCGATCTCCTCGGGAACCGAAGCGGTGACGTGGGGACCGAGATCGAGATCCTGAAGAGCCGCGACCTGACCAAGCGAGCCATCCTGCAGTCCGGCTTGAACGTGAACCTGGTGCCGGCGGGGTGGAGCCCACCCCGTTACTGGCGGTGGCGACTGGCCAGGCGCGATCTGAACCTGCTGGACGTGGGCACGCGCAGCGTGGTCCCCACGAACGTCGCGTTGACGACGCGAACGAACAGCACCCGGACGTTCAAGGTGAAGTTCCTCACCGACCGGACCTACGAGGTCTCGGCGGAGGGAAAGTTCCTGGGCAAGGGCACCCTGAACACGGAGCTGATCACCGAGCAAGTGAAGCTGACCCTGCTGCCGGGCAAGGAAGCGCCGGCCAAGGCGGGTGACGAATACGAGATGTCGGTCACCCCTCTCGACCAGGTCGCCGATTCGCTGGGCGCGCAGCTGACCATCGGCACGGCCAAGGCGAACACGTCGAACGAGGAGATTAAGGTCATCAACCTGGAGTTCGCGAACCAGTCACCGCGCGCGGCGGCGACCTTCGTGACGACGTTGATGGACGCCTACCTGGAGCGGCGGCAAACCTGGAAGAGCGAGGAGGCCACCGCGGCCGAGGCGTTCGTCAGCAAGCAGGTGAACACCGTCAAGGAGTCGCTGGACGCGGCCGAGAGCCAGCTGGCCGACTACAAGAAGGCTTCGACCGTCGTGATGCTGGGCGACGAGGCCAAGCAGATGATCGACCAGCTGGCGAAGTACGAGGAGCAGCGCATGTCGGCGCGCCTGCAGATGGCCTCGTTCGCACAGATCGACAGCGCCCTGAAACAGGGGAAGAAGGTCCCCATCGAGCAATACCTGGTCGGCGAGGGAGCGGATCCCGTCCTGGCCGGGCTGAGCAACAGCCTGTCCGAAGCGCAGCAGGAGCTGACCCGCATGCAGGCGCGCTTCACCGACGACGCGCCGGCGTTGCGGGAGCAGAAGACGCAGGTCGATACGCAGCTGCGGATGGTGAAGAACTACGTGAACGGCCGCCGGGCCCGCGCCCAGGGTCAGCTCGACTCGCTGAACGCGATGATCGACGAGTTCGAGAGCAAGCTGAAGACGGTCCCGCACGCCGAGCAGCAGCTGGCCCAGCTGACCCGCCACGCGGAGGTGCTCAGCAAGATGTACTCCTTCCTGCTGGAGCGGCAGCAGCAGGTGTCGGTGGCGAAGGCGTCCAGCATCTCGAAGAACCACATCCTGGACGTCCCGGAGGTCCCTTATCGCGAGGACGCGCCCAAGCTGTCCATGCGGATCGTGCTGGCGGCCCTGGTCGGGCTGTTGCTCGGGCTGTCGCTGGTGCTGACCCGCCGCATGATGGCGACCATCTTCCAGACCGAGAAGGACCTTCGCAAGGAGCTGGGGGAGCTGCCGGTCTTCGGGTCGATCCCGCAGCGTCGCCCGGCCCCGGCGGCCGCGGAGCCAGGGGCTGGCGCCCTGCCCTTCGACGTCTTCGCCACCGAGCCGCACTCGCCCTTCGCGGAGGCGTTCCGCCACCTGCGCGCGAACATCTACTACTCCAGTCCGTCGAAGGACGACAAGGTCATCCTGATCACGTCGTCGAACCAGGGTGACGGCAAGACCCTGTGCACGCTGTCCCTGGCGGCGGCGCTGGTCGCCGACGGCAAGAAGGTGCTGGTCATCGAGGGGGACATGCACCGGCCCATTCACCACACGCTCTTCGGAGAGCCGCAGCACCCCGGTCTCAGCAGCGTCTTGACCCGACAGGTGGAATGGGCGCAGGCCCTCCGGGTGATTCACACCGCGTTCGGGACCTTCGACGCCGTCACGGCGGGCGCCGTTCCCCCCAGCCCCAACGAGCTGCTCTCCAGCCCGCAGTTCGCCGCCCTGGTGACGCAGGCGAAGAAGAACTACGACTTTCTCCTCATCGACTCGCCGCCGTTCCCCCTGGTGTCCGATGCGCTGGTCATCTCGATGCTGGCCGACCGGGTGCTGTCGGTGCTGCGCCTCAACAACAGCGCGCGGGGAGCCGTCGAGGAGCACATCCGCCGATTCTCGGCGTCGACGCCGCGCTACGGCGTGATCATGAACGGCGTGGCGGCGCCCTTCGCCAACGGGGCCTACGGATACGGGCCGGGCTACGGCCACGCGCTGGACACCTTGCCGAACCGCGTCCGGGTCCACGCCTCCCGATGACCAACCGCCGGGTGCTGCCGCGGGTTCTCATCGATGGTTACTACATCGACAGGCCCTATGGGTTTGGCCGCTACATCCGGGAGCTCGTTCACGCGATGGACCACTCCGACGCCGACCTCGAGCCGGTGCTGCTGGTCCCCGACAGCGCGGTCCCCGCGACGAAGGACCTGCGCGGCCGCGTCGAGCTGATCACGCGCCGGAACGTGCCCTTTCCCCTCTGGGAGCAGGTCATCGTGCCATGGACGGCCTGGCGCGCCTCGTGCTCCCTGATCCACTTTCCCTACCAGTCGAGCGCCCTGGTCTGGCCCGCCGGCGCCACCGTGGCGACGATTCATGATCTGATGTTCCTCGGTCCCAAGTCGCTGGCGTCGACGCCGCTGGCCGACTACCTGGCGCACGTCTATCGCCGGACGATGTTCTCGCTGCACACGCGGCGCGCGCGGCGGACCATCGCCGTCAGCGCCGCCACGCAAGCGGATCTGCTCACCAGCGTGGGCGTCCAGTCGACGGTCGTTCCCAACATCTGCGACGCGTTCGTGACCTCCCATCAGTCGTCCGCCGCGGCCAGCAGCGAGGGACGCTTCTTCCTGCACCGCGGACAATTTCCGGGCACCAACAAGAACACCCAGCGGGTGATCGAGGCGTTCGCGGCCGTACGGCGGCGACATCCCGACGTCCGCCTGATGGTGTACGGCACCGCCCCGAACGAGCAGATGGCGATGGGGCCGGAGGGCCAGGGGGTGTCGCTGCTGGGCAAGATCAGCGACGAACGGCTGGCCGCCCTGTACAAATCGGCGGTGGCCATCGTGGCGCCCAGCCTGGTCGAAGGCTTCGGTCTATCGATCATCGAAGGCTTCGGGTTCGGCACTCCGGTGATCACGTCGGCCCGTCCTCCCATGGGCGAGATCGCCGACACGGCGGCGCTGCTGGTCGATCCCACCAGCGTCGGGCAGATCAGTGACGCCATGCTGGCGGTGCTGGAGGATGGCGCGCTGAGGGAGTCGCTGATCCGGCGCGGCGCCGAGCGCTACCAGCTGTTTCGGCCCACGAACATCGCCAACCAGATCGCCGCGGTCTACAAGGGCGGACCCGCCGCTGCCCCGCGCGGGCCGCAGCCCCAGGCGGCAGCAGAGCCAACGTGGATCCAACAGTAACCGTCATCATCGTGAACTACTTCACGGCCGACAAGGCGACCCGTGCCGTGGACAGCATCTACGCGCATTGCCAGACCCCCTTCGAGATCATCCTGGTGGACAACAGCTGTGACGCCGCTGAGTTCGGCCGCCTGGTGGCCGCGCTGGCGGACCGGGTGGTGCTGATCGACAACGGCCGGAACGCCGGCTTCGGCGCGGCCTGTAACGCCGGGGCGGCGCGCGCCAGGGGAAAGTACCTTCTGTTCTTCAACCCCGACGCGCGCGTGCTGGACGACAGCATCTCGCTGCTGGTGCAGGAGATGGAGGCGACACCCGAGCTGGGCGCCCTGGGCGGGAGGCTGGTCGACGATGACGGCCAGGAGAATCATTCGGCAGGCCGCTTCGTCAGCCTGCGCACGCCGCTGGGCGACGCGAAGAGCCTGGTCGTCAACGTCCTGCGCCGGGCGCTGCGCCGGCCCGTGGGCGCGGCCGCTGCCGGTGCTCCCGCGGCCGGCCCGGAGACCCCACGGCGCCAGTATGTCGACTACGTCGTGGGCGCCGATCTGCTGATGCGGCGGGAAGACTTCGCGCGGCTGGGCGGCTTCGACGAGGCCTTCTTCATGTATGTCGAGGAGAACGAGCTGCAGTACAGGCTTCGGCAGGAGTTGCGCCTGCAAGCGGCCATCGACCATCGGGCCCGCTTCTTCCACGAGCTGGGCGGTGCCCCGGGCGCCACCACACACTGGCGACGGTCCCGGGTCCTCGATGGCCGCTTTCGATTCGTCCACAAGCACCACGGGCTGCCCTATCAGCTGCTGTACCAGACGCTGACCTTGCAGCTTCTGGTGGGCCAGCTGGTCCTGGGCCGCGTCATCGGACGCTTCACGCTGCGCGAGGATCTGGCGCTGCTGGGCATCGTGGCGAAGTGGATCAAGCGGGCCGGTGCGCCGTCGTGACGCCTGACCGGCCGGCAGGCGGTGCGGGTCCGGCCGGTCCGATCCATCGGAGAGCGTGATGGCGACCAGCAGCCTGCAGCGCAACTTCGTCTACAACCTGGTGGGGGCGATCGTCCCCCTGGCCACCACCGTCGTGACGGTGCCGGCCTACCTGGCGGCCATCGGCACGGCGCGCCTGGGCGTGATGTCGCTGGTCTGGCTGCTGTTCGGCTACTTCGGGCTGTTCGACTTCGGGCTGTCCCGGGCCACCGCCAACCGGCTGGCCCAGCTGCGCGGCGGCGATCCCCGGGAGCGCGCGACGGTCTTCTACACCGCGCTGGCCACGAACCTGGTCCTCGGCATGCTCGCGGCGGCGGCCTTCTACTTCACCTCTTCATTCTTGATCTTCAAGCTGTCCAGAGGCGTCAGCAGCGTGGCCGCCGAGCTGCCCTCCGCCCTGCCCTGGTTCGTGGCGCTGTTCCCCCTGGCGATGGTGGGAAACGTCTTCGTGGGCAGCCTGGAAGCGGAGGAGCGCTTTCTCACCATCAACGTCCAGCAGATCATCTCCACGGCGCTGTTTCAATGCCTGCCGTTGATCGCGGTGTTCGTGCTGGGCCCCACGTTGCACTCCATCGCCATGGGCGCCATCGCCGCACGCGCCACGGGGGTGGCGCTGTACGGCGTCTCCGCCATGCGCTCCATGCACCTGGCCGGCTACCCTCGCCCGTCCTTCAGTCTGCGGGTGGGCCGGTCGCTCCTCAGCTACGGGGGATGGATAACGGTCACGAACGCCGTCAGCCCGGTGCTGGAGAGCGCCGATCAGTTCATCATCGGGTCGCTGCTGGGCATCGGGAACGTTGCCTACTACTCGGTTCCCTTCACGCTGGCCATGAAGGCGTTGATCGTTCCCGGCGCCGTCACCAGGACCCTGTTCCCGCGTCTGTCCAGCCTGGCCTCCGATTCGGCCTCGACCCTGGCGGACCGAGCCTCGCTGACGCTGGCGGGGGTGATGACGCTGATCTGTGCTCCCGCCATCATCCTGGTTCACCAGGCGATGTCGCTGTGGCTGGGGCCCGACTTCTCGCGTGCGGCCTCGCCGGTGGCTCAGATCCTCCTGGTCGGCACGTGGGCCAACGGCATGGCGTTCGTCCCCTTCGCGCTGCTACAAGGGCAGGGTCGGCCCGACGTCGTCGCGAAGTTCCACGTCGCCGAGATCTTGCCCTTCCTGCTGGTCCTGTGGGCGCTGGTGCACTGGTTCGGGCTGGCAGGCGCCGCCTGGGCCTGGACGCTGCGGGTCACCGCCGACGCGCTGCTGCTGTTTCTGGCGACCGGCAACATCGCGCGCCGGCTGCGCGGTGTGGGTGTGCTGGCGGCGGTGGTCCTGGGGGCCTGGATCGCCGCCGTCTGTCTGCGGCCATCGCTGGTCGTGTCGGTGGTGCTGGCCGTGGGCCTGTTCGGGGCGCTGGTCGTTCACCTGGCCCGCTCCGATGACGCCGCCCGCGATCTAGCGCAGCGCTGCCTGGCGCGCGTCGGGCTGTTCGCCACGGAACGCGAGTGAGTGGCACTTCCCCAGCGCGTTGACGACGCACGTCCGTCCCAGCAACTGGTCGGTCCCCAGCGTCGCCAGGCCCATCATCGCCAGGCTGGCGCCCAGGTCCGGGCTGTCGAACAGCCAGCGGCGGCGCCGGTCCGGGGGCCGTTCGGCGGCCAGCGCCCGGGCGCGGTCCTGGGTGGCGCTCCAGTCGCGCCGGTGCCGCTTGATGTCCAGGACATGACGATGGTCGGACAGCGCACCCAGCAGGCCCGGGCGCTGGATCAATCCCGCAACGTTGTTCCCGTGCTGCCGGTAGCGGTAGAGCGGCTCGTAGATCGCCGCGATGGGGCGATAGGTGCTGGCCACCGCCGCGTACCACCAGTCGTGATACGGAAAGGCGTCGGGAATCGAGGCGTGGCGCGCCGGAATCTGGGCATCCATCAGCATGCTGGCGCCCCCCACCACGTTGCGCAGGATCAGGTGTTCGGGGCGGCAGTGCGCGACCCCGCGCCGATCGAACTCCCACGCCGTCGCCGCGGCCAGCTTGGCGACACCGTCCTGCATCTGCAGGACATGCATGTTGCAGTGAACCAGGCCGAACGGACCGGACCGGTTCAGCGCCGCCAGCGATCGCTGCAGCTTGTGCGGATACCAGATGTCGTCCTGATCGGCGCAGGCGACGGCGTGGGCGCCCCGCTTCACGCATTCGCTCAGCGCTTGCTGGAAGTTCTTCTTGTGCCCCAGACGGTGGGCGTTCTCCAGGCAGATGAAGCGGTCGTCGAGCAGCGCCGCCCGGATGCGGGGCTCACTCACCACCTCGGCCATGGGCGAGTCGAACGTCATGATGCAGAACCAGTCGGCGTGGGTCTGGGCGACGATCGACTCCAGCTGCTCGGCCAGGAACGTCGGGTCCGGGCGATAGACCGCCATGGCGATGCCGACACGGGTGAACGGGGGCGCCGGCTTCATGACAGGGTGCCGGTCGCCCGCGCGCTGGCCGGTGGCGATGGCTTCAGGTCCCGTTGCCAGGGGAGCATCTGTCGAAGCGACTGCATCACCGCGCTGCGGTTGAACCTGAGGCGGATCAGGTGCGGCGCCAGCTGGGCCGGCGTCGCCGCGAACAGCAGAAACCAGGTGACGTGCGCCACCGTGGGCCGCAGCGGCAGGGACTCGCGCCTCACCTGCCGGAGCGCGCGCACCAGCAGACCGAACAGCGCATCCGCCTCTCGGGCCGGATAGTCCAGGCCCAGCTTCAGCGCCATCAGCCGGTAGTTCAGGAACGGCAGCTCGTGGTCGAGGACGTTCACGTCCGGAACCTCCACGTTCATTCCCTTCGCGTGCTCTCGCATCAGCGAGACTTCATGAGCTCTGTCCCGGATGCGGGCGGGCAGCCGCGAGAGATCCTGTCCATTGCTCGACCACATGTTGGTCCCGTGCAGGCGATAGGACGCCAGGACCCGGGCGATGGTCACCACGTCGCCGTAGACGGGCGCCACGGTGTTCAGCATGCCGTCCGGGCCGTGGGCCACCTTCAGCGGGAACAGGCGCTCGGCAAACCAGCGGGAGTAGGCGTTTCCCACGGTCACCGGCCAGCGATAGGTCCCGGTCTGGCGAAAGGAGCGGCGGACCGTGGCGACATCGTAGCCCGCGTCGAAGTTGCAGAAGCGGCGTCCCAGGTCGCGGCCCGCACCGTCGATGATGGCCAGATCGTATTGCACCTTCGTACAGGCCGGGTACCACGCGGCGGCGATCGCCTCCAGCGCGTCGGGCGCCAGCAGATCGTCGGCGTCCAGCAGGATGACGATCGCCCCCTGCGACGCCTCGAAGCCGCGGTTGTACGCGCCAATGGAGCCCCGGTTCTCCTGCTCTATCACCCGCACGCTGTCGGCGTACGCCCGCAGGACCGCTGACGAATCATCGGTGGAGCCATCGTTGACGACGATGACCTCCTTGTGAGCATACGTCTGCGCCAGCACGCTCTCGATGGCTTGCGCCAGGTAGCGCCCGTAGTTGAAGCAGGTGATGACCACGCTGATCAGCGGGCCGAACCGGGGCGCAGGCGCGGTCATCGGGACGCCGCAGCCGCCGGTTGCTGATCCCTGCCCGCGGCGCCCGGGATCAGCCCGGCGAGCGCCAGGGTCAGATAGTCCTGCTCGGGCGACAGCAGATGCCCGCCCATCACCAGCCAGGCCGCGAACAGGATGGCCCGCACCGACAGGGCCGCTGGCGAGCGCCGGCAGATCGCCAGCAGCAGGACCTGAAAGGCGATGAAGCCGGCCACACCGTATTCGTACAGCAGCTTGGCCCAGGTGGGATCGTGAAACTCGTAGGTCATGGCGGCGCGGGTGATCGTCCCCGGCCCATGGCCGAACCACGGCGACCACAGCTCGCTGGTGAACGTGTCCCGCAGCAGGCGCGCCGGCGCGATGTACCGGATGTAGGCGCTGCTCCGCTCCGAACCGAACTCGTTCACGCGGCCCAGCGTGAAGGAGAGGTTCAACACCCCGTCGAGAAGGAAGTACAGCAGCACGGCCGCCAGGCCGAGCAGCGCCACCCGCGTCAGGGTCTTCCGGTTCAGCGGGATGAGCATGCCGATGGCGAGGGCGAGCAGGCCGGTCCCGGAGTAGCTGAGCAGCAGAGCGAGCGCCAGGCAGCCGATGCGCAGGTAGCGACGCGCCGTCAGATACTCGGCCACCAGCGCCAGGGCCATGATGAAGGAGAACCCGGAGGGCTCCCGGAAGAAGAACCCGTTCGACTTGTAGTGCGAGCCCACGCTGATGACCGTGTTGAACCCCGACGGTCCGCGCAGAGCGGAGGGGATGTACCCGCTGTAGTCGAAGAGCCAATCGCGATGGAAGACGAACTGCAGGTAGAACTGGGCGATTCCGATCAACGCGCAGGCGAAGCTGATCTCTAGGAAGATCCGGGTCACGGCCTCGGGGGAAACACCGCTACGCGGCGTCAGCACGAAGGCGAAGGGCAGATAGATCGTCGCCAGCAACATCAGGGAGGTGCTGGATGACCGCTCCGGGTTCAGGAACATGCTGATGACGGCCGTGGCCATGCACAGCAGGTAGACGATCAGCCGGGGCATGGAGACCGCGAGGGCGCCGGTGAAGGCCGCGAACAGCAGCACCCCGTACATGACGGGGAGGGCCAGGTTCAGCGAGTAGCTGCCGAAGTTGATCCCGAACCGTTCCAGGACGGTGACGGAGAGCAACAGCGCGGTGATGGCGATGGTGAGCGGCGCCTGGCGGGTGCCACTGGACTCCGACGGCCGGGCGCGGCTGAGGTCGGGCAGCGCGGAGGCGGCGAGCGACATCACCGCTGCCACACCCGCAGGTATTCGATCTCCAGCGCCGCGGGGAAGGTCTTCTCCCCCTCGGGCGGGCCGGGCCACTTGCCGCCGACCGCCAGATTGACGAGAACGTGGGCCGGTCCGGCGTCGCGTCCATCGTCATGAATCCAGGAGAACTGCCGGTCGGCGACCGCGGCTCCGTCGACCAGGTGCCGGACCCGATCGGGCGTCCATTCGACCGCGAAGACGTGAAACCCGTCGGCGTAGTCGCCCCCGGGAGAGAAGGCGTGGCGCTTGTCCAGCCGGGTCTTCTCTTCCCCCTCCGTCTTCTTCGAATGAAGGAAGTGGAAGCTGCTCTTGGTGGTGTCGCGGCCGTTGTTCACGATCTCGACGACGTCGATCTCCGGCGGCCAGGTCTGATCCTCGGGGTTCAGCCAGAAGGCGGGCCACAGCCCCTTCCCGGCGGGGACCTTCATGCGGATCTCGTACACACCGTACCGTCCCGTCCACTGCGAGCGCAGCATGCCGCTCTCGACGTTTCCCGGACCGAGCGGGCCGCTCAGCCGGGCCGTCAAGGCCAGGCCCTCCGGCGTGAACACGTGGTTGCCGTGATCGCGATAGCGGCTCCATTCGTCGTTCAGGTGATCGAGGGCGCCGTTCGCGTAGACGAACCGGGTGAAGAACTCCTTCCGCAGCGAGCTCTCGTCGCGGATGCCGGCCTTGAAGTCCCAGTTCTTGACCAGGTGATAGCCACTGTCGCTGGTGAATCCGACCGGGCTGGCAGGAGGCGCCGCGACCGCTTGCCCTGCCGCCGGTGCGCGCGTCGGTGACAACCACAGAATGGCCGCCAGCAGGGTGGTCATCAGCCCCGCCGAGGAACGCCGGCCCGCCCTGACCCGCTTCCGGTCCGGCAGCGAGGGAATGTCCTGTTCGGGACGGGAACCGCCTTCACCCCGCACCACGTCCTCGTAGACCTGGCGGGTGGCTCGGCCGATGGCCGCCCAGCCCGACGATGGGGAGCTGGCCGCCGGAACCGGCCTCTCCGCGATGGCGGTCGCCATCGCGTCGGCCAGCGCCCGGGGATCGTCGACGCCGATCAGGGTCCCCTGGGTCCCCTCTGCCACGTCCTCGGCGAAGATGCCGACACGGCTGGCGATGATCCACTTGCCCAGCGACTTGGTCAGGAAATAGACGCCGCTGGCATCGACCTGACGGTAGGGGAACAGGAAGCAATCGGTCTCGGCGAACAGATCGGCCATCTCCTGGTCCGACAGCCGGCGGTCGCGAATCTCGACCGACGCCTCGAGGTTCAGCTCCGTGATCCGGGCGCGCAGCGGGGCCAGCTCCATCTGGGAACGACCGGCGATGATCACCCGGGCCTTCGCGCGCACGGACGCGTGCAAAAGGCCCAGGGCCTCGACCACCAGGTCCGGTCCCTTGTAGCGCTTGATCTCCCCGAACATCACGAAGGTCAAGCGATCGTCGGTCCGGGGCACGGGTCCGGAGAAAGAGCTGGCGCCCGGGGGCGGCCGCAGCGGTCCGTGCGGGATCACCACCAGCTTCTGGGCCGGCACGCCCCGGGCCAGCAGACGCCCCTTGCCTGCCTGGGTATGCACGATCACCCGGTCGGCGAAGCGAATGGGCACGTCGAACGCCAGGTCCTTCACGACAGAGGGCCGGTCTCCGTTGAACGGCACGGTGTCATGAACGGTGAGGACCACCGGGCACAGCCGGCTGATCATCTTCATGGCCAGGACATCCAGCGGGGGAACCACCACCCACTGGAAGTGAACGACGTCCGGCCGCGTGGTGCGCACGCGGAGCAGCAACTCCGCCAGCCCCACCGCGTGCGCCAGTCCCTTCGCGACACTGCGCAGCGGCGACGGCAAGAAGGTCGCCTGATCGACGTGCCGGTAGAAGAAAGGCGCCGCGTATTCGGCGGGGATCTCCTGACGGTCGGCCGGCCTGATCGGCCTGACGGCCCAGGTCGGTTCGACGCCCGCCGCGACCAGTCCCTCCGTCAGGGCCGCGTCGTAAGGCGCGGTGAACAGCGAAGGATCGACCAGAAGCGCCCGCATCGCACGCATCACGACTCGAAAAGGGGGCCGGCCACCTCGAGGGGCGGCTGCGCCGAGGCCTGCCAGACCTGTTCACGACGAAGGACCAGCGCGCCCAGGAAGCCGCACCCCCACGCCGTGTGCATCACCGCCGCCGCAGGCCCGGTCGCCAGTCCGCACCAGGAACGATGACGGACGGCGAAATAGCCTGATGTCGCCGCCAGCACGAGAAGATAGACGATTGGCCAGGCCAGCAGCTGCGGCACCCAGGGCGCCACGCTCAGGCACACCGCCGTCAGGAGCAGATGCGCGGGAACCATCAATTGACGCAGCCGCGCCGAGCCCGGGTGGCGGCGGACCGTCCTCGACCGGCCGGCGCCGTACCGGAAGTACTGCCTGCCCAGTCCGGCCAGGGTCGCCCGCGCCTGGTAACCGATGCGGATCTCGCTGTCGAGATAGATCTTGCCGCCCAGCGCCCGCTGGCGGCAGTCGAACTCGGCGTCCTCGTTGTGGGTGAACGTCTCGTCGTAGCCGCCCACCTTGCGAAACGTGTCCAGGCGGAACGCCGCGTGATGCCCATGATCCACGAAGCCGTTGCGGTGCCCACCGCGATGAGCGGACCCGCCCGTGCCGACGGGCGAGTTGGACACCCAGGCCACCGCCCGCTGAACACAGTTGCCGCCGCTTCGGGAGTCCATGGGGACGACCACCGCATCCGCCCCCCGCGCCGTCATCGTCTCGATCAGCCTGGCGCAATATCGTGGCGGGTAGTGGGAATGGGCATCGCAACGAATCAGCACGTCGGCGCCGGCGCCGAACTTCCTGACCGCCAGGTTGACGCCGGCGCTCTGGATCCGGTCATCGTTGTGAATCAGGGACAGCGCGGGATGTTTCTGACGGAGGGCTTCCACCAGGGCGACGGTCCCATCGGTGCTGCCCCCGTCGGCCACCACCACCTGGAAGCCCCGAAATGACGGCTGCTCGGCCAGCACCCCCGCCAGCACCGACTCCACGTGCGCGGCTTCGTTCAACGTCGGGATCACGACCAGGACGCGAAGGGCGCTGGCCTCTCCGCGCGCGCTCTGGTCAGGGTCGGCCGTACTGTCAGTACGCGTTTTTATTGATGAAGCCCTTGTAGAGGGTGAGGAAGAGAATCTTGATGTCCAGAAAGTAGCTCCAGTTCCGGATGTAGTGCAGGTCGCACAGGATCCGTTCCTCGAGCGAGGTGTTCCCCCGCCAGCCGTTCACCTGCGCCCACCCGGTGATGCCGGCCTTCACCTTGTGGCGCTGCATGTAATGGGTCACCTCGTCGCGGAACTTGGTGACGAACACCGGCCGCTCGGGCCGGGGTCCCACCAGGGACATGTGCCCGACCAGCACATTGAAGAACTGGGGCAGCTCGTCCAGGCTGGTCGCCCGCAGAAAGGCCCCGATGGGCGTGCGCCGGTCGTCGCCCTGACGACACCACACGGCGCCGGTCGCCGACTCGGCGTCCGTGCGCATCGACCGGAACTTGTACATGCGGAACGTCCGGCCATCCAACCCCATGCGCTCCTGCCCGTAGAAGATGGGCCCCGGGGAGGTGACCTTCACGGCGATGGCGATGAGGGCGAGCACCGGGCTGAGCAAGACCAGCGCAAGCAACGAGAACACCATGTCCGTGAAGCGCTTGGCGAGCGCCCGGTAGCCCCGCAGAGGGGATTCATTGAGGGCGATGATGGGGATGCCGTCGAAGTCCTCGACCTGACAGCCGATGGTCACGTATTCGTGGAGATCGGGAACGATCTGGATGTCCACAGGATGGTCCTGGATGCGCCCCAGGATGCCGTCGAGGGCCGGCCAGTTCTGTCGCGGCAGCGCTATCAACACCTGATTGATGTCCCCGCGCACCAGGATGTCGGCGATCATGTCGACGTCGCCGATCACCGGGACCCCGCCCAGCTGGCGAACGTCCGAGGCACTCGACGACAGGATCCCCCGGATCTGCAGGCCCAGCTCCGGATAACGGCGCATCCGTCCGATCAGCAACTCGACGGACTTTCCTTCGCCGACCAGCAGCACGTTGCGCGTCCGCAGTCCTCTCCGTCGCAGGAGGCGAAACGACACGCGCAAGCAGATGCGGCCCACCACCAGCCCCAGGGCGCCCAGGACGCCGAAGTAGATCAGCACGCCACGCGAGTAGCGATATTCGCTGAACACGTACGTCAGGGCGATCAAGCAGAGCAGCGCCGCGCCATGCCCCTTGATCAGCAGCGTCGTCTCGGACTTGTCCGAGAGCAGGCGCTGCGGCTTGTAGACGCCGTGGGCGTCCAGCATCAGCGCCCACAGGATCACGATCAGGGGCGTCAGCGCCGCGTAGGCCGAGAATTCCGGAAAGCCCTTGGTGACCTCGACGATGGGGGCGTGAAATCGCAACGCGAAGGACGCCAGCCACATCAACCCGATCACTCCGGCGTCGAGCAGACGCGACGCCACCCCCACCGTCAACTGATACTGTCTAAGCATGATTCGACCCCCAATCCTCACCGGCCCACGTCTCACAGACCGCTTCTGCGATCCTCAACAGTGAACAGAGGCAATGACCTAATCGCTGGTGTGTGTTGGTGGGGTTTCTCCTACTCTCGTGCTAGAGGCCGATCAAACAATTTCCGAGGCGGTGGCGATTTTTGGCCAGCCTGTAACGGACCGTTAACGATCTGGACTCCCTGACCGGCATGTCGATGGCATTTTGTTCCCGCTGCCTCCCGCGCGTTACCGCAGCTACACGCGCCCGTCTTCGGGATCTCCCGCCACGAATCGTCCGGCAGCGACGGGGCTGACCTTCCCCACCGACGGCCGCCCGTCCTGTGGCTGGCGCGCACCGACGGTGGTGCGACCGACGCGAAGACGGATGCGCCGGTCGGGCCCCCGCACCGACGACGGACGGGCACGCCGGCAAGGTTCTCCCGCTCACGGCGTCGCCACTGCGGCGGGGCGAGACCGATCTGCCGTGGCGACTCGGCGGGCGGCGGCGGTTCCTAGCTGGGCCGATGGTCTGACCCGGGCGAGCCCACAATCTGCATGCAGCAATGAACGATCATTTTCGCAATCACTCTGACGTTCCCGGGAACAACAGCCTGGAACAATCGCGAGCTTTTCGATTGATCCGACCGGCAAATCAGGACCGGGGAGCCATCTGGAATTGCATGAATTAGCAAATGGGCATGCTCATGCACGTCGGTCCTGTTGCGTGCCCAGGTCGCGGCCGCTCCGGCGGGCCCGGGTCAGCTGGGGAAGCGCCGCTCGGCCTCCCGGTACCTGTCGACGTGGCCGAAGGTGTTCGAGACCTTGCCGGCCGCGAACTGCGATGCGAACCGGCGGCGATACTCGGCGAAGGCTTCGCGGTTGTATTCCAGAAAGGCGATGTCCCGGATGGCCATGGGCCGCAGCGCCGCCACCGGGTACGGCGACTGATACAGCTTGAAGTCGGGGTTGTAGAGGGCCTGTTTCTCGTAGCCGGGATAGAACACGGCCAGCATGATGCCCCGGCCCATCAGCACGCCCTTGGCCCGCTGGTGCGCCTCCGCCATGTGTGGAAAGTCGGCGGGCCGCATGCGCGGGAACAGCACGCAGATGGCCGTCAGATCGGCGTCCTCGTCTCGCGGGTCCACCAGCCCCTCCAGCGCGACGCATTCGCGAACGAAGATGTCGGCGATCTCCGGGGCGGTGATGGTCGTGACCGCATCGTAGCAGCGGTAGCTGACGTGATCCTTGCGAAGGGCCGCCTTGATATAGGGGCAGATCTCGCCGTTTCGCCCCAGCTGGGAATGGGGCTGACCCAGGTAGTCCTCCATCCAGCGCGTGCAGCCCTCGACCGCCTTCGCGGCGTCCGCGGAGACGGCCGTCCGGCGCAGCGCTGGCGACAGCAGCGAGCGCCCCATCTGTACGCCCGTCACCAGGGCCGTGCGGGCGCTCTGCTTGAGCTCGCGCAGCCGCCTGAGGGTCGACTTCATCGACCGGCCGCTCCGGCGAGGCGGCACTCCTCCAGCCGCGCCTTGAACAGCGCCACCAGCTGGGTCAGCGACGGAAAGTCCATGATGTGGTGGTGCGTTCCCTTCACGATGTCCACGGTCACCTCGCGCGCATAGCGCCCCCAGCCGTTCTTCACGTCGGAGAAGTCGGCCTTGAAGTCTTCCACCGGCTGGATCTCGGCGCGGAACAGGTTCACTCGTCCCGGATAGTAAGCGGTAGGCCGGCTCTTCGCCGCGCGCTGGTTGGCGGCGATGACCTCGCGCACGCTCCGCTCCAGCGCGCCCCGGTTCACGTCCAGGCCGCCCAGGTATTCGGGGCCACCTGCTTCAGGCTGGCCCGCTGCCACCTCGTGCCCGCTCAGCCACTCGCGAACAGCGGCCAGCGGCCGTTCCGGGATCAGCCAGGGCCACCGGCGGCGATGACGTTCCAGATGCGACCAGAGGCGATGATGGGGAGCCAGCACCGGGAAACCGGGAGCATAGCTGTCGAACATGGCGATCATGGCGACGGACTCACCTTGCTGGCGCAGCTGCTGCGCGACCTCGAAGGCGATCCGTCCACCGAAGGACGGACCGCCCAGGAAGTACGGCCCGCGCGTCTGGTGCTGCCGCACCAGACCGCTGTACAGGGCCACCAGGTCGTCCATCGAGTCGATGGGGGACTGCACGCCATCCAGGCCACGAGCCTGCACGCCGAAGACCGGCTGGTCGGGGCCCAGCTCGGCACCCAGGCGCCGGATGAACAGCACGTGGCCACCGATGGGATGGAACATCCACAACGGGGGCCGCGAACCCGATTCATTCACCTTGACCACCAGCGGCTCCTGCAGGTGGCGCGCCTGCGACAGCAGGGCACTGGCCAGCGCGGCCGGCGTCGGGTTCCGCATCAGCACCTCGACGGCGATGGGGGTGCCCAGCTCGGCGCTGAGACGGGAGAGCGCCGACACGGCGCGGATGGAGTCCCCTCCCAGGTCGAAGAAGTCGTCCGCGATGCCGACCGCCTCGGTGCCCAGCTCGTCCCGCCACACGCGGACGATCAGGTCCTCCGTCTGCGTGCGCGCCTCGAGGGCGGGCGGGCGGGTGGCCTCGGTCGTGGAGAGATCCCAGTTTGCCAGCGCGACGTCATCGACCTTGCCATTGGCGGACAGCGGAAGCGCCTGGAGGATGACCACCTGATGGGGGACCGCCGCCGGCTGCATGCGCGCCGCCAGCGCGGTGCGGATGCGCGCCTCGGAGGTATGAGAACGGTCCGCCACCACGAAGGCAGCCAGCCGCTCGGTCCCGGCTTCTCCGCGGACGACCGCACGGGCCCGCTCGACACCGGGGACCGCCCGCAACGCTTCCTCCACCTCGTCGAGCGCCACGCGAAAGCCGCGGATCTTCCGTTCCCGATCGCGCCGCCCCAGGCAATGGATGCGGCCCCAGGTGTCGCGACGCGCCCGATCGCCGCTGCGGAACCCGTCCGCCCCACCCAGGGGCACCACGCCCTCCGCCATCAGCAAGCCCTTGGCGACGTGGTCACCGTAGACGACGATCTCACCCAGCTCGCCGATCGCGCAGGGTTCGCCGGCACGCCGCTCGACCTCCACGCGGGCGCCCGGCACCGGCGTGCCGATGGGGATGCTGGCCAGCGGAACGCCGCGCTCGACCTCGTGACAGACGATGATCTGGGGCGTCTCGGTCAGGCCATAACCGTTCATCAGCCGGGCGTTGGGGGCGACATCCAGCAGGCGCTGGGCCTGTTCGGGGGACAGGCGATCACCGCCGCAGAAGATCAGCCGCACCGCCGGCAGCGTCTCGCCCACGGCCGTCAGGTTGGCGGCCAGCGGTGGCGTGATGTGCAGGACCGTGACGCGGTTGCGATTCAGGAAGGCCGCCAGCAGCCGCGGATCGTCGCGCGTGGTCTGGCCGGGGACGTACAGTGACCCGCCACAGGACAGCGGCGCGAACAGATCGCGCAGCATCGGATCGTGGCCCAGCCCGGCCAGCAGCGCGAACCGGTCCTGCGGCCCCAGGCCGAACGCACGCGCTTGCCAGGCCAGGAAGCGAACGACGGGCGCGTGCGTGCCCAGGACGCCCTTCTTGCGGCTGCTGGTGCCCGAGGTGAACAGCGCGTAGGCGTCGCCGTTGCGGCACAGCCCCACCAGCGGCGGCGGCGACCGCAGCGACAAGGTGCCGGAGTGCCCCCGCGTGCTGGTGGAGGCCCCCAGCTGGCCGTGCGGATCCAGCGTCAGGTCGGGCCGAAAGACGTCCAGCACCGCCTGCCGCACCGACGGCGGCGCGGCCGGTTCCAGCACGGTGAAGACGCAACCGGCCTCCAGGGCGCCGATCACGCCGGCCACGAACGCGGTGTCGCGCGAGCCGACGATCGCCACGCGGGCGCCCGGCCGCAGCCCCGCTGCCTCCAGGCTGGCCGTGACCTGGGCGGCGCGGCCCGCCAGCTCTCGGTACGTCGACGCCCCCTGCTCGTCCGTCACCGCCAGGTCGGACGGGCGGCTCCGCGTGGCGGCCACGAAGCCGCCGTGGATCGGGGCGGTCGCCTCGAAAGCGGGGGGCGGGGCGGGAAGCGCCACCACCGGCTGGCGGTCCAGGCGAACTACGTCCACCGTCAGGTCGGGCGCCTCCGTGACCTGTTCCAGCACCTCTTCCAGCTGGCGCGCCAGCGCCTGGATCGTCCGCTCGTCGTAGCGCTCGGGGGGATAGACCAGCTCCAGGTCCATGCGGTGGCCCCAGTCGTGGACGTAGATCGTCAGATCGAACTTGGGGACCGGACGCCGGGCAAACTGCGGCTCGAAGCGCAGGGGACCCAGCTGCAGGTGCTGGGGGCCGCGATCCAGGTAGTTGAAGAACGTGCGGAACAGCGGCACGGCGGCGTCGCCCCGGGTCCGACCGCGGCCCGCGTGCAGCCAGGCGATGGGCAGCTCGGCGTGGCGCATCGATTCGAGCACGCCCGCGCGAACCTCGCCCACCAGCTGCGCGAAAGTCTGTTGCCCCGACCCGAGGTCGAGCTTGATCGCGACGGAGTTCACCATGCAACCGACCGTCGCCTCGAAGGGGCCGAGGCCGCGCAAGGACACCGGGCTGCCCACCACCAGCTCGCGGTCGGGCAGCCAGCGGCCCAGCGTCAGACCGACGGCGCCCAGCGCTGTCACGAACGGGGTGGTCCGCTGGGCGCGCGCGCAGGCGTGCAGGCGTGCCGCCAGTTGCGCTGGCAAGGGACGCACCACGCTGGTGGGCCGGTGCTGGCGAACGTTCCCGGCCGGCGCACCCGGGCTGGGCAGGTAATCGTGGGGCAGCACCGGCGCGCTGACGCTGCGCAGGTGTTCTTTCCAGAACGCGTGCAGCCGCTCCAGTCGCTCGCCCGACAGGCGCGACCGGCTGGTCGCCACGAATGCGGCGTAGGGGGCCTTCGCCGGGGTCTGCCCCTCCGGATCGCGATAGGCCGCCAGCAACTCCGCGACGATCAGCCCGACGGAGGCCCCGTCGACGACGATGTGGTGCGCGGCCAGGGTCAGGTAGTGCTCCTCGCCGCTCACGCGCAGCAGCTGGAACCGCGCCAGCGACGGACCGCCGAGGGCGATGGGTGCCGCCTCGAACGCCTCGACGACTGACCCCGCCGCTTCCCCCGCGATCAGGTCGCGCTCCTCCCAGCGGAACCAGCTCTCCTCCTCCTCCAGCGGGGCGACGATCAGGATGGGCTCGTCGTCCCTGCGCTCGACGCGCGCGCGCAGCAGCTCATTACCGGCGACGACGGCCCGGGCCGCCGCCCGCAGCCGCGCCCGATCCAGCGGTCCCGAGATCTTCAGCGTCGCCGGCACCACGTAGGCCGCCGACTCGGGCTCGATCTGCGCCAGCACGTAGAAGGTCTCCTGGACGGGCGCCAGCGGCAGCGCCGACGGTGAGGCGGCGCTGGTGGCGGTGGTCTCGTCCGCCGGCACGATCGGCGACAGCGCGCGGGCCAGCTCGCCCAGACGGCTCCGGGAAAAGAACAGCTCCTCGGGCGCGGTCCGACCCAGCTCGCGCGCCAGGGTCCCCCGCACGGCGGTCACCAGCAACGAGTGACCCCCCAGACCGAAGAAGTCCGAGTCCGGTCCCAGGGACTCGACGGGGACGCCCAGAACCCGCGCCCAGACCTCCGCCACCTGTCGTTCGGCGGGCAAGAGCGGGGACGCCGCCGGCCGCGGTCCCTCCGCCGCCAGCGGCAGTCGCGCCAGGGCGCGCCGATCGATCTTGCCGTTCGAGAGCGTGGGCATCGCGTCCAGGCGCGCGAACACCGACGGCATCATGTACGAGGGCAGCTGTTCGGCCAGGCGCAGCCGCGGCTCGGCCAGCGGCTCTCCGCGCTCGGTCACGTAGAACGCGACCAGCCGCGGTCCGGCGCCGGCGACCTGGTCCGGGCCGCCGTCGTGCAGGACGGCAGCGGCGGAGAGCACGCCCGGCAGCGCGAAGATGGCGCGCTCGATCTCCGCCGGCTCGATGCGGTTCCCGCGCAGCTTGATCTGGTCATCCATGCGCCCCAGAAATTCCAGCTCGCCGCGCCCGTTCCAGCGCACCCGGTCACCCGTGCGATAGAACCGCGGGCCCTTCGCCAGCGCCGGCGCGGTGACGAATCGTTCGGCGGTCAGCGCCTCTTGCCGCCAGTAACCCTGCGCCACGCCCGGACCGCCGATGTACAGCTCACCCTCCTCCAGGGGGCCACAGGGCACGCCAGCCGCGCTGACGACCTGACAGTCGACGTCGCCCACCGGTGTGCCGATGGGGATGGGCGTCGGGGCGAACTGCGGCACGCGGTAGGCGGTGCTGAACACGGTGCACTCCGTGGGGCCGTATTCGTTGAACAGGGACGCCCCTTTCAGCTGCGAGAAGTGCAGCGACGCCAGCTCGGCCGTCATCACCTCGCCCCCCAGGATCGCCGAGCGGAGCGAGGCCAGGCGGCCCGGCTCGGCCGTGCGCAGCAGGGCCTGATACATCGACGGCACGGCGCTGATGGTGGCGACGCCGTGGCGCTCGATCACGCCCACGATGGCCTCGGGGTCGAGGATCTGCTCGCCTTCCAGCAGCGCCAGCGCGCCGCCGCTTGCCAGCGACCACAGCACCGCCCCCAGGAACGCGTCGAACGAGCACGGGTGAACCGGCAGCACGCGCGAGGCGGTGCCATGCACGGCCCGGCGCAAGGCCAGCATGCTGCTGAGGTTGGCGTGCGTCAGCACCACCCCCTTGGGCTGGCCCGTCGAGCCCGACGTATAGATGATGCACGCGGCTTGCTGAGGCCCCACCGGTTCCAGGTGCGCCGGACCGTCGCCGCCGCGCGCCGCCAGTTGCTCGATGGTGAGCGCTTCTCCCGTCCCCTGACCCGACATCAGCGGCGCGCGCTCGTGGTCCACGATGGTGATGCCCGGCCGGCAGTCCTCGACGACGAAGCGCGCGCGCGCCAGCGGCGCCCGTGGATCGATGGGCACGTAGGCACCGCCGGCCAGCGCCACCCCCAGGCTGGCCGTCAGACCGTCGATGGGAGAGCCGATCCAAACCGGCACCGGTGCCCCCGGCTCCAGGTGACGCGCGCGCAGACCGCGCGCCACCTCGATCGCCTGACGCAGAAGCGCCCCGTAGGTGACGGGACGGGGATAGATGATGGCCAGTCGGGTGGCCGATTCGCCGGCGATCAGCCGCAGGCGCTCGGTGAAAGGCTCCGGACCGAAACTGGCGGACTGATGCATCCCGACTTGGAGAACCACCTTCACAGCGGCGGTCAGCCTGTCCACTCGCCATCCCCGGGTGCCGGACCGCCGCCTTGGCCGGTGATGACCCTCCGGACCGCCGCCAGCAGTCCCGGACAGCAACCGCGACCGCAAAAAAAGTTACAGGTCACCAGCGGATCCCGCAACGGTAGGTGAAAGGATTCTCGACGGCAGCGTGCCCTGGCGCACGGTTCCGCCTGGCGCGGGCGCTGGCGGACCCACCAGCTGCCGGAATACCCCCCACGGCTTCGCGGTTGTAAGCTCGCCGCCCCCCACCCCAACCCACCCCTTTCAAACGGTACCGGAGGAGAGACTTCCCCATGGATGTTCGGGTCATCAATGATCTGGTTCAGAAGCAGTCCGCTTTCGTGGACAAGCTGACAGCGGAGGTGGGGAAGGTCATCGTCGGACAGAAGCCGATGATTGAGCGCATCCTGATCGGCCTGTTGACCGGGGGTCACGTCCTGCTGGAGGGCGTGCCGGGCCTGGCCAAGACGCTGACGGTGAAGACCCTGGCCGATGCCCTGCAGATGCGGTTCTCGCGCGTTCAGTTCACGCCCGATCTGCTGCCCGCCGACATCGTGGGCACGGTCATCTACAACCAGGCCCGCAGCGAGTTCATCTCGAAGAAGGGGCCCATCTTCGCGAACCTCGTTCTGGCCGACGAGATCAACCGGGCCCCCGCCAAGGTGCAGTCGGCCCTGCTGGAGGCCATGCAAGAGCGGCAGGTCACCATCGGCGACACCACCCACCCGCTGCCCAATCCGTTCCTGGTCATGGCCACCCAGAACCCGATCGAGCAGGAGGGCACCTACGCGCTGCCCGAGGCTCAGCTGGACCGGTTCATGTTGATGATCAAGGTCGGCTATCCGTCCAAGGAGGACGAGCGGGCCATCATGGATCGCATGACGTCCGGCGTGCGCGTCAGCGCCGAGGCGGTGGCGTCGCCCGAGGAGATCGCGGAGGCCCGCTCGGTGGTGGGCCAGGTCTACATCGACGAGAAGATCCGCGATTACATCGTCGCCCTGGTGCACGCCACGCGCGAGCCGAAGGCGCACGGCCTGGGCGCCATGGCCGACTTCATCGCGTTCGGGGCCAGCCCCCGCGCATCGATCTACCTGAACCTTGCGGCGCGCGCCCACGCGTTCCTGCGCCATCGCGGCTACGTCACGCCCGAGGACATCAAGGCCATCGGGGTGGACGTGCTGCGCCACCGCGTGATCCTGACCTACGAGGCGGAGGCCGAAGAGGTCACCACCGAGACCGTCATCCGCAAGCTGTTCGAGCACGTCGAAGTCCCGTGAGCCTGACGCGCGAGACCCTCCGGAAGATCCGGACGATCGAGATCGTGACCGAGCGCCTGGTGCGCGACCGCATGGCCGGTCAGTACCATTCGGTGTTCAAGGGCAGCGGCATCTCGTTCTCCGAGGTCCGGCAGTACCAGCCGGGCGACGACATTCGCCTGATCGACTGGAACGTGTCGGCGCGCATGAACGACGCCTACGTCAAGCTGTTCACCGAGGAGCGGGAGATGACCGTGCTCCTGCTGGTGGACATGTCCGCCTCCGGAAGGTTCGGCTCCGCCGGCCAGGAGAAGCGCGAGCTGGCGGCGGAGATCGCCGCGGTGCTGGCTTTCTCGGCCATCCGCAACAACGACCGGGTGGGGCTGGTGGTGTTCACCGACCGGGTGGAGAAGTTCGTGCCGCCCAAGAAGGGCAAGAAGCACGTGCTGCGCGTGGTCAGCGAGATCCTGTCGTTCCAGCCGCAGCACCGGGGGACGAAGATCTCGGCGGCGCTGGATTTCCTGGGGCACGTGGCGGCGCGGCGGGCCGTCGCCTTCGTCATCTCGGATTTTCTGGCCCCGATCGAGAGCTACGATCGCGCCCTGCGCATCACCTCGCGCCGGCACGACGTCATCCCGGTGGCGGTGACCGATCCGCTGGAGGAGGCGCTGCCCGCGGTCGGCCTGGTCGAGATGGAGGATCCCGAGACGGGCGAGCTGGTGGTGTTCGACACGTCGGGGCCCGAGGCGCGCGAGGCGGAGCGCGAGGCGAAGAAGGCCGCCGACGCGCGCCAGGCGCTGTTCCGGCGCCTGGACATGGACGCGATCGCGGTGCGGACGGATAGACCGTACTTGCGCGCGCTGAGCGCCTTCTTCGAGGCGCGCGCCCGGAGGTTGCGGCACTGATGGCAACTGCGCGCCTGCCCTCTTCGCTGGCCCCCAGCCAACCGTCTGCCTGCGGCCCCGCAGCGGGAGAGGGAGAGGGTGTGGGCCGTCAAAGGTCGCGCCTTCGGCGGTCCCTTCGTGTGTTCGTCTGTTCCTGGCTGCTGTGCGCCCCGCTATACGGCGGGGTGGCCGCGGCGCAGACACCACCGACCGCGGCGCCGTCGCCCGCCGCGCCGACCGCTGCCGCCACCACCGACCCCGGCGCGCCCACGGTGGCGGCGCGTCTGGATCGGAACACGGCGCACGTGGGCGATCCGATCACCCTCACCATCACGGCGGTGGCCAAGAAGGGCGTCCCCGTCAACCTGCCCAACGTCGTTGAGGTCGACCCATTCTCGGTGCTGGATCGCAGCGAGGGGGAGACCGACCTGGGCGATGGGCGCGTGAAGCGCGAGTTCACGCTGAAGATCGCCGCCTACGAACCCGGCCCCCAGACGGTCCCCGCCGTCGAGGTCACCTACGTCGGCGGCAACGGGGAGGTGCGGCAGACCCGCACGCAGCCCATCGAGATCAAGATCGCCAGCCTGATCGCCAACGAGCCCGAGCCGCAGCTGAAGGACAACGCCGGCCCGGTGGTGGTCCTGAAGCAGGACCTGAGGCTGGTGTACATCGCGGGCGGACTGCTGGCCGCGGCGCTGGGCGCGCTGATCACCTGGCTGGTGGTGCGGCGGATGCGGCAGCGGGTGGTGGTGCGCCCCGGCCCGCCGCCCCGCCCCGCGCACGAGATCGCGCTCGAGCGCCTGGATCGTCTGGGCTCCTACGGCTTCCTGGAGAACGCCGACAATCGCCCGTTTTACTTCGCGGTGTCGGAGATCATCCGCGACTACCTGGGCGCGCGGTTTGGCTTCGACTCGCTGGAGCTGACCACGGACGAGCTGATGGCCGAGCTGCAGCGGCGGGCCGGGCGAGAGCTGGTCCTCGTCGAGATCGGCCGCTGGCTGCAGGCCTGCGACCTGGTGAAGTTCGCGAAGATCTCGCCCACGGCGCAGGAGTCGCGCGGCACGCTGGAGCTGGCCATCCGCATCGTCGAATCGACCCGCCCCCGACCGGAACCGCAGGCGCCAGGCATGGGCACGCCCAAGGAGGTGGCGTCGAATGGCTGAGGCGCGCAACGCCGTCGAGGCGCCGGCCCCCGCGCGCGCCGCGGCGACGGACCCACCGTCGCCGGCCCGCGCCGCCCCGCCAGCGGCAGCCGCTCCGCCGGTGCATCGGCCCATCCCCACGCGGGCCCTGTTCCTGCTGCTGCTGTTCGCCGGCGCCCTGTACGCCTACCTGCTGCGCAACGAGGAGGGCTTCCGCTTCGCCCACCCCTTCGCGCTGCTGCTGGCGCCGCTGGCGGTGGCGATGATCCTGTGGACGACCTACCGCCGGCCGCGCGATCGGCTGGCCACCTTCCGCTACCCGCGCGCGGCCGTGCTGGGCGCCGGCGGGCGCGGGGTGGTGTCGCGCCTGCGCGACCTGCCCACGGTCCTGCGCCTGCTGGCCGTGGTGCTGCTGGCGGTGACGCTGGCGCGCCCCCAGACCTCGCGGGCCACCGGCGATCTGGAGCTGGAGGGCATCGACATCGTCATCGCCCTGGACGTGTCGGGCTCGATGCAGGAGACGGACCTGGTCCCCAACCGCCTGGACGCCGCCAAGATGGTCATCCAGCGCTTCGTGAAGCGCCGCCCGAACGACCGGCTGGGGCTGGTGGTGTTCGGGCGCGACGCCTACACGCACGTGCCGCTGACCCTGGACCACGGCACCTTCCTGCGCATGCTGAACGAGCTGCAGATCGGCGTCATCGACGGGCGGGGCACCGCCATCGGCAACGGCATCGGCGTGGCGCTGAACCGGCTGCGTCACTCGGACGCCAAGAGCAAGGTCATCATCGTGCTGACCGACGGCGACAACAACGCCGGCAACATCTCACCGGTGCAGGCGGCGCGCTTCGCGCAGACCCTGGGCGTGAAGGTCTACACCATCCTGGCAGGCGACAACCGCGTCACGGGGGGCGCCGATCCCGAGGACGGCCGTCCGCGCCAGCCGGTGAATCCCAAGCTGCTGGAAGAGATCGCGTCGATGACGGGCGGGGCGCCTTATCTCGCCACCGACACGCGCGCGCTGGCCCAGAACTTCCAGAGCATCCTGCAGGACCTGGAGAAGTCGCGCCTGCACGATCGCGGCGTGATGTACGGCGAGCTGTTTCCCCGCTTCCTGACGCCGGCGCTGGCCGCCCTGCTGCTGGAGTTCCTGCTTCGCCTGACGCGCTGGAGGCGCCTGCCCTGATGCGGTTCGGAGACCCCCGCCTGCTGTGGCTGTTGCTGATCGTGCCGCTGGCGATCCTGGCCACCACGCTGTCGTTCCAGCAGCGGCGCCGCCTGCTGGCCCGCCTGGGCGAGGCGCCGCTGGTCAAGCGCATGACCGCCGGCGTGTCGCTGGCGCGCAAGATCGTGCGGGCCGCCTTCGTCATCGCGGCGCTGGGGCTGACGACGCTGGCCCTGGCCCGCCCCCAGGCGGGGGGCCGCGCCAAGCTGACCAGGCAGCAGGGGCTGGACGTGATCGTGGCCCTGGACTTCTCGAAGTCGATGCTGGCGAAGGACGTCTACCCCTCGCGCCTGGAGCGCGCCAAGCGCGAGCTGGAGCGGCTGATGGATCACCTGGCCGGCGATCGCATCGGCCTGGTGGCCTTCGCGGGCGAGACGCTGACCTACCCGCCCACCACCGACTACGCGGCGGTGAAGCTGTTCTGGCGGGATCTTTCGCCGTGGGACATGCCGGTGGGCGGCACCGCGCTGGGCCGGGCCATCCGCGCCGGCACCGACATCCTGACCCGCCTGCGCACGCACGCCGGCCGGGACCCCGCCGCCGAGGCGCGCGTCAACCAGCGCGCGCAGGTCATCCTGCTGCTGACGGACGGCGAGGACACCGAGAGCGAGCCCCTGGAGGCCGCCGAGGAGGCGTCGAAGCTGGGCATCAAGATCTACACGGTGGGCATCGGCTCCCGCTCGGGCGAGCTGATCCCCACCTTCGACGAGAAGGGCCAGGTGACCGGCTACGTGAAGGACGCCGACGGAAAGTACGTCACCTCTCGACTGGCCGAGGACACGCTGCTGAAGATCGCGCAGAAGACGGGCGGCGAGTACCTGCACGCCGACGCCAAGCAGTTCAGCGTCGAGCAGATCGAGGCGGCCCTGGCCAGCCTGAAGCGCACCGAGAACGAAGCGCGGGTGGTCAAGGAGTACGACGACGTGTACGAGGCGCTGCTGTTCCCCGCCTTCCTGCTGCTGGTGGGCGAGGCGTGCATGAGCGAGCGGCGGCGGGCGCGGCGTGACGCGCCCGCGGGAGCGGATCGATGAGCGGGCCCGCCCTGGGGACGCGAGAGCTTGGCCGCCACCGGCGGGCCGAGGTGCTGGCGATGCTGCTGGCGGTCTGTCCGGCGCTGATGGGCTTCGATCCGATCCACAGGCCCAGCGACGCGATCACCGCCGGCAACCAGCAGATGCAGGCCGGCAAGCCCAGCGACGCGCTGGCGTTCTACGACAAGGCGGTCAAGGAGCTGCCCGGCGATCCCGGCGCGCACTTCGACCGGGGGACGGCGCTGGCGGCGCTGTCGCGGTTCGACGAGGCGGGCGAGGAGTTCCTGCGGGCCACGGAGGCCAAGGATCCTGGCCTGAAGGCGGCGGCCTTCTACAACCTGGGCAACGCCTTCATGAAGAAGGACAAGTTCAAGGAAGCGATCGAGGCGTACAAGCGCTCGCTGGCCCTGAACCCGAAGGACGAGCGCGCCAAGTGGAACCTGGAGATCGCGCTGCAGAAGAAGAAAAAGGACGACGAGGAGAAGAAGAAGAACGAGAACAAGAACGACCAGGACAAGAACAACCAGGACAAGAACAAAGACCAGGACAAGAAGGACGACCAGAAGGACAAGAAGGATCAGGACAAAGACAAGAAGGACGACCAGAAGGACAAGAAGGATCAGGACAAAGACAAGAAGGACGACCAGAAGAAGGACCAGCCGAAGGACCAGGGCCAGCAACCGCCCCCCGACGAGAAGCCTCCGGCGGAGCGCGAGATAGAGTCCACGCTGGACAGCCTGGAGAAGAGCCCCAAGGAGCTGGAGAAGCAGCGGGCGATGCTGCGCGCCGTCCGCCGCGCCCCACCCACCCGGGACTGGTAAGGTCCGCCCTCATCAACCGCCAGCGCCCCACCGCCCGATGAAGACTCCGCGCCCGCCCCGCCGTATGCCGCCGCTCATCGCCGCCGCCGTGATGGCGGGCGCCGGGCTGGCCGCGTGCCCGGCCCGGGCCGAGGCGCCCCGCTTCCAGGCCGACGTCGATCGCGGTCAGGTCACGGTGGGCGACGCGTTCGTCTACGAGGTGACGCTGGGCGTGGGTCAGGATCAGGTCAGCGATTACCGGCCGCCCGATTTCAAAGGCCTGCGCGTCCTCAGCGCCTCACGCCAGCCCAACCAGTCGACGCAGATGCAGTTCGGCGGCGCCGGCATGTTCGTGCAGGTGACGTACACCTGGCAGTACCAGCTGCAGGCCCAGCAGAAGGGCAGCGTCACCATCGGTGCCGCGCACGTGAAGGTGAACGGGCACGACTTCAAGACCAGCCCCATCACCGTCGCCGTAGGCAGCGCGGGCGCCACCACCCCGCCCCCCCTGCCCCCGTCCGGAGCCCCCCAGGGGGCGGCCCCTTCAGCGCCCGCCGACACCGCGGTGCCGGAGGCCGCCTCGGGGGGCAGCTTCATCCGCGTCGTCACCGACAAGCAGAAGGCGTACGTGGGCGACGCGATCTCGGCCACCTGGTACCTGTATTTGAACCAGCCCGCCGACAAGTACGACACGCAGGTCGAGCCGACGATGGAGGGCTTCTGGACCGAGGACGTCGCGCTGCCCAGCCGCCGCGGCGGCATGGTCCTGAACGACGAGGTGGTGCAGGGCCGCCACTATCAGGTGGGCCCGGCCATGCGCAAGGCGCTGTTTCCGCTGCACCCCGGCCGCTTGACCATCGGTCCCATGGAGGCACAGCTGTCCCGGGTCGATTTCTTCGGCACGGCCATGCGCAGTCAGCGCCTGCGCTCGTCCCCCACCACGCTGGAGATCCTGCCCCTACCCACCGCGGGCCAGCCGAACGCCTTCGATCCGGCAAACGTGGGTACGTTCACGCTGGCCCGCCGCATCGACCGCACGCAGGTGGGCACGGGCGACGCCATCACCCTGACGCTGGAGATCAGCGGCCACGGCAACATCCGCAAGGTGGCGCTGCCCCCCCCGCCCAAGCTGGACGGCTGGAAGACGTACGACCCGCGCGTGCAGGTGAACATCGATCCCGGCAACGGAGTCGAGGGCACCAAGTCCGCCGAGATCCTGATGTTGCCCCAGCGTCCGGGCACCTTCGAGCTTCCGGGGCAGACGCTGGACTACTTCGATCCCGCCGCGGAGAAGTATCAGCAAGCCACGGTCCCGCCCATCACGGTCACGGTCACGGGCGCCGCCATCGCGGGTGGCGCGGGTGGGGCGGCGCCGCCCGGACCTGCGGCGGGCGGCGGGCTGGAGAACGTCATCGCCGGCGAGATCCGCCCCATTCACGCCCGCGGCGAGCTGCGCAGCGAGACGGGGGCAACCTTCCTGCGGGGCGGCGCCTTCACCGGCGCGTTCTGGGCGGTGCTGCTGGGTCCGCCCTTGCTGTTCGGGCTGGCGTTGCTGGGCCTGGGCCTGCGCGACAAGCTCAGCGCGGACACGGGCGCCACCCGCCGGCGCCGCTCGCGCAAGAAGGTGCAGGCCCACCTGGCCGCCGCCGAAGGATACCGGCGCCGGCGCGAGCTGGGCGCGTTCTACAACGAGCTGGACCGCCTGGTGCGCGAGGCGCTGTCGCACCGCCTGGGCGCCGCGACCGCCGGGCTGCGCATGGACGAGCTGCGCGACCACCTGGGCGCGCTGGGCCTGGCGGCGCCGGACACGGCCCGCGTGGTGACCCTGCTGGAGGACTGCGACCGGGCCCGCTTCGCGCCAGGAAGCGTCGCCAGCGACGACGCCGCCCTGGCAGCCGCGCTGGAACGCGCGGGTGAGGTGGTGGCCACCATCGAGGGCGCGCCCGGTCGACGCGAGGGAGGCCGCGGGTGAGTCGACATCGACTGAACCGGCACGTGCGCGCCTGGACGGCCGGCCTGCTGCTGGCGCTGGCGCTGGTGGCGGCGCCCGCGCGCGCCGATCTGACCGGCGACCTGTGGAAGCGCGGCAACGACGCCTACCTGCGCGGCGACTACGCCGCCGCCGTCGCCGCCTACCAGCAGCTGGATCGCCAGCAGATCGTGTCGGCCGAGCTGGAGTTCAACCTGGGCAACGCCTATTACCGGCAAGGGCAGCTGGGCCGCGCCATCTGGTCCTGGGAGCGGGCGCTGGCGCTGGATCCCGACCACGAAGACGCGCGCTACAACCTGGCCCAGGCGCGCAAGGTCGAGGAGACGCGCGTCCACGACAAGATCGAGGGCGCGGAGCGCGAGCCGGCCTGGGTGCGTGTCGTCGGCCAGCTGGGCGCGGCCACCGAGAGCTGGCTGTTCGTCGCCTGCTACGTCGCCTTCTTCATCGCGCTGGGGTTGCGCGCGCGGGCGCGCCGGCAGGCCGGCAGCGACGAAGGGGAAGCCGGTCACGGCTCGGCCTGGACGGCGCTGGCGGCGATCCTGGGCGTCTGCGCGGCGCTGGCGGGGCTGCTGCTGATGGGCCGCGTGGCGATGGATCGCATGTCGTCCGGGATCGTGCTCGCCGATCAAGCAGAGGTGAAGGAAGGCGCCGACCCGAACTACAAGACCAGCTTCCAGGTCCACGCCGGCCTGCGCGTGCGCCTGCTGGACCGCGACCAGGACTGGGTCCGCATCCGCCTGGCCAACGGCCTGGAAGGCTGGGTGCGCGATCGCGACGTGGGCCGGCTGTAGCCGCGAGACGCGGCCGCAAGCGGCCCGCCGGTCCGGCCGCTGGTCGCACGGCCCGGGGTCCAGGTATGCTAGGCCCTGCCATGGCCGAGCCGCATTTCGAGAAGCACGTCTTCATCTGCACGAACCGCCGCGACGCGGACAACCCCAAGGGGTCCTGCGCCCCCAAGGGCGGTGAAGAGGTCAAGGACGAGTTCAAGCGCCTGATGCATGAGCGCGGCCTGAAGAAGCGGATGCGCGCCAACGCCGCTGGCTGCCTGGACCAGTGCGCCCACGGTGTCACGGTCGTCGTCTATCCCGAGCAGGTCTGGTACGGCGGCGTGCAGGTCAGCGACGTCGCCGAGATCGTCGAGAAGCACCTGCTGGGCGACGTTCCGGTCGATCGCCTGCGCATCCGCTAGCGGCTGCTGGACACCAGGCGGGGATCGCGGTACCGCGCGACGCCGTCGACGGCCTGGCGGCCGGCTGGAGAAGGGGCCGCGCTGGCAACGAGAAACCAGCGCGGTGGAAACGTCCGGGAAACCGAACCTCGGGCATCCTGCGCGTATCGGTCGTCACTTGTGCCACGACAGTCGTCGGGCGCGGGCCGAGCTCAGGAGGGCGTGCACGAATCATGGGCGCCAGGACCGGTGCGGAATGGGACGATGCCGCGCGCGCGGCCGGGCCGTGCGCGGCGCCGCTTTTCTGGTCGCGGGCCTCTGGCGCTGACCAGCACGCCGGTTCATATCCCCGTCCGGGCGGCGTCGTGGTCCCCCCCGAGCTGGGCCGCTTCTGCGAGGGTGTGGTCGTCCCCCCGCGAGCGCTGAGCGCCGACAACCAGGCGGCCGCCGCGCTGGCCGCCGTCGCGGCTCGTTCGGTCGTGCAGCGCATGGCGCGCGCCACCTACGCGTTGCCGCGGGCGCTGCTGGAGCTGCGGTTGCCCAGCCCGGCCATGGTGTTGCAGACGTACGTCATCGACGAGCGCACGCGCCGCGTGCTGGAACGCGCTTCGCCGCCCACGAAGATGAAGGCGTGGACCGTGGCGGCGTACCTGGAGGTGCCGCGCTTCGGTCCTTTCTGTCTGGTAGATCTGCTGGCGGCGCGCGCCGAGGCCGGCGCCGGACCTGCCGCCAGACGCAAACTTCGCCGGCTGGCCCCGGCCGAGCCCCGCCGCCCCCCCGTCGACGACGATGGCGGTCCTCGACGGCCCGTCTGCCTCGATGAGCTGTCGGCGCTGCTGATGCGGGCCATGCCCCTGGGCGCCCAGCAGGTCGCCGCGTTGCTGGACGGAACGGGCCCGGAGAGCACGATCCGCGACCTGGCACGCGCCTATCGCAGGGCCGGCCGTACCGTCCCATTTCGGGTGATTCGCCACGGCGACTGCCAGGTGCTCGTTTCGCCCGGCGTCCGCGACCTGGCGCGCGCCGTGCTGGTCGCGGCGACGCAGTTCATCTCTTGGTGGGGGCTGACCACGGTGCAACAGATCGCCAGCCGCGCCCAGCTTCGCGCGGCCTCGACGGTCAGCGCGGCGTTCGCCGCGCGCGTGCTGGCCAGCCTTCCCATGGTGGTCTGGCTGGACCAGGGGCGGGAGTGGTTCTCGTTGCGCGGCACCCGCAGCGCGTTGCTGCGCGCGATCCGCAAGAGCTTCGCCGCGGCCGAGCGGGTTCAGCTTCCGTCGTTTCACCACGCGCTGGCCCGGGAGAAGACGTTCCTGGCCCGGGTGCCCGGGGCCGTCTGGCAGCGCTACCTGTCAGCCGTCGCCGGCATGACCGTCCAGGGCGACTGGTTGTTTCGCGCGCCCGAGCCGGACACGTTCTGCCCCGGTTGGGCACGCCGCCTGGCCGCAGCGCCAGGCAAAGCGCAAAAGCCGTGTTTCGAAGTGTGACGTTTCTCTGCCGGCGGCAGCCGTACCATTTTTGCGGGACATTTCAGTAGGTTGCCATGGGCGGGCCGCGCGACACCGGAACCATGTTACGTCGATTGTACGTGTTCGAAGCATTCTGGAAACCGATCTCCTTGCATTCTGCCTGTCCGTGGGCCGGCTCCACTGCATTTCGCAAAACAACCGTCTCGGGCCGGCCCTGAACGAAACACGAGGAGGAGATCGGATGAAGAAGCTACTGGAACGGTTCCGGGACCCGGATCGGCGACGGGTGTTCTACGCCGTCCTCGGCGCCAAGGGCATCGCGCTGGGGATCCTGGCGGTGGTGCTGGTGGGATTGCCCTGGTACCTGGGGTCGAAGGCTTACGCGGACGCGGCCGCGCCGCCTCCCCCGGCCTACATCAATCCGATCAACACGATGTGGACCCTGATCGCCGCCTTTCTCGTCTTCTTCATGCAGGCCGGCTTCATGGCGCTGGAGGCGGGCTTCGCGCGGACGCGTGAGACCGTGAACATCCTGCTGGAGGGCATCGTCGACACCTGCCTGTGCGGCCTCCTGTTCTGGGCCTTCGGCTTCGCGTTCATGTTCGGCTCGGGCAACGGCTTCATCGGCCACGAGTTCTTCTTCCTGCACGGCGCGCCCGAGACCTACGGCTCGTCGGGCGTGGCCATCCTGGCGTTCTGGCTGTTCCAGTTCGCGTTCGCCGACACCTGCAGCACCATCACCTCGGGCGCCATGGTCGGCCGCACCGGCTTCGTGGGCGACCTGCTGTACAGCTTCGGCGTCAGCGGCTTCATCTACCCGATCATCGGCCACTGGGCCTGGGGTCCGGACGGCTGGCTGAACACCATCAAGCCCGCCGCTTTCCACGACTTCGCCGGCTCGACGGTGGTCCACACCATCGGCGGCATGGTGGCCCTGTGCGGCGCCATCGCGCTGGGGCCCAGGCTGGGCCGCAAGTTCAAGCGTGACGGCGGCGGCCCGATGGTCGGCCACAACATGACCATCGCCTCGGTGGGCGGCGTCATCCTGTGGTTCGGCTGGTACGGCTTCAACCCGGGCAGCACCCTGTCCGCCATGGACATCCAGGGCATCGGCCGCGTGGCCGCCAACACCACGCTGGCCGCCTGCGCCGGCGGTCTGTCGGCGCTGTTCTTCGTCTATCCCCGCTCGAAGGTGTGGGACTGCGGCATCACCGTGAACGGCTTCCTGGCCGGCCTGGTCGCCATCACCTGCCCCTGCTACTGGGTATCGCCGTTCGGCTCCATCATGATCGGCGGCGTGGCCGGCGTGCTGTGCGTCGTGGCCGTCGACCTGCTCGAGTACCTGCGCATCGACGATCCGATCGGCGCGGTGCCGGTGCACGGCGTGTGCGGCATCTGGGGCACCCTGTCCCTGGGTCTCTTCGCGACCGGTCAGTACGGCGCGCCCAGCCCCACGGGCGCCGACAACTCGGCCGGCGCAGTGGTCACCGGTCTGTTCTACGGCGGCGGCGTGAACCAGCTGATCGGCCAGGCCATCGGCAGCGCGGTCGTCACGGCCGCCACGCTGGTGGTCGGGTTCGCGCTGATGTACGGCGTGAAGCTGACGGGCACGCTGCGTGTGTCGAAGGAAGGCGAGCAGGAGGGCATCGACCTGCACGAGCACGGTGGCGAGGCCTACCCGGAACAGAGCTTCGGCAGCGTCCACGGCATCAGCAGCGGCGAGGCGCGCAGCGGTCACGTGGCGATGGGCTCGCTGGTGGAGGCCAAGTAAGCGCAGCAGCCCGGCCGCTTTCCAGACCTGGAAGCTGGCCGGGACGTTAGTCATCCGGAAGCGGTCACGATCATCAAAGAAAGCCCGCGGGTGCCTTCGCCCGCGGGCTTTTCGCGCTGGGCCAGGCGACGCCAGGAGCGCGCGAAGATTCCGCGGGAAATTTCTGGTCCACTTCCGCGCGGCGGGCGCGACTGCGGGTCACCCCCGAACGACCACCCTGGGTCGTCGAGGGACGGCCCACGCGAGGAGGTCACCGATGCAGCGCTTCTTTCGGTTCGTCCCTGTCTGCCTGACGATCGTTGCGGCCAGCGCTGTCGTCGCCGTCGGATGCGGCAGCTCCGGCTCGCCCGGGGTGCCCGGCACGGGCGGCGCCCCGTCGACGGGTGGCACCTCGGCCTCCGGCGGCAGCCCCGGCAGCGGTGGCACCTCGGTCGCCGGTAGCGGCGGCAAGGCGGCGACCACGGGCAGCGGCGGGGCCGCCGCGACCGGCACGGGGGGCACCGCGGTGACCACCGGCAGCGGGGGCGATGGCGCCAGAGGCGGCCGCCCCGGCATGGCGGGGACGCCCGGGCTGGGGGGACGCAACATGACCGGCAGCGGAGGCCGCGCGGGCAGCAACGGTCGCGGTGGCAGCGCGTCCACCGGCGGCACCCTCGGCACGGGCGGCGGCAGCGCGTCCACCGGCGGCACCACGGGCGCCGGTGGCGCGGCGGCGCCCAGCGCCGGTTGCGGCATGCCCGCCCCGGCCAGCATGCGCTACAGCATCGACGTCGGGGGCATGACCCGCGAGTACATCCTGTCCGTCCCCAGCAACTACGACGCGAACCACCCGTACCTGCTGATCTTTGGCTGGCACCCCTGGGGCGGCTCGGCGCAGCAGGTCGCCGGCACCGGAAGCAGCGGCTACTACGGCCTCAAGGGCTCATCGAACAATCAAGCGATCCTGGTGGCGCCCGAGGGGCTGGACTTCAACGGTCAAGGCCTGGGCTGGGGCAACACCAACGGACAGGACATTGCCTTCCTGCACGCGATGCTCGACCTGTTCCAGTCCCAGATGTGCGTCGATCAGAGCCGGATCTTCTCGGTCGGCTTCAGCTTCGGCGGCATGATGTCGAACGCCGTGGGCTGCGCGGGCCTGGCCCGCGCCATCGCCCCCATGGCCGGCAACTCCACCGTCAGCGGGTGCCTGGCCGGCACGCAGCCGGTCGCGTACATGGGGTTCCACGGCACGCACGACTCCGTGGTCGACATCTCCGGCGGCAGGACGGCGCGCGACGTCTTCGTCAAGCGCAACGGCTGCAGCACCACCACCACGCCCTCGTCGCCAAGCTGGTGCGACGGCCTCGCCTCGAATTATCAGCCCTGCACCTGCGTCGACTACCAGGGCTGCATGCCCGGGTATCCGGTCACCTGGTGCGAGTACAACGCCGACCACCAGGCCGCCCCCAACTCGGGGCCCACGTTGTGGAAGTTCTTCACGCAGTTCTGAGCGCCGGACAGCGGAACCGGAGGGAAAAAAGGGGCAGAATGCCGCGGCATGGCGATGTCTATGTCTGCCTGGCAAGTCTTCGGGACCAAGAAGTGCGCCGAGACGCGCAAGACCGAACGGTTCTTCAAGGAGCGGGGCGTTCCGTTCCAGATGATCGATCTGGCGCAGAAGGCGATGTCGCCCGGTGAGTTGAAGGCGGTGGCGGCGCGCGTGGGCGGGATGGAGGCCTTGATCGATCGCGAGGGCAAGCGTTACGTCGACAAGGGGCTGAAATATGCGGCGCCCACCGGCGCGCGCATCGAGGCCATCCTGCTGGCCGACCCGCTGCTGCTGCGCACACCGATCGTGCGATGCGCGGCCGGCGCGTCGGTTGGCTTTCAGCCCGATGTGTGGGCCCCGTGGATCGCGGCGGCGAAGGCGGCCCGTTGACGGGCCTCGGTACCCCTCTTCGGACGCCCCGGTCGACCTCCTCGACCGGACCAGCGAACAGGTCATCGGCGCGACCCGCGTCCCGCCAGCTGGGCGAAGGTCTCGAGCGAAGAGCCCGTGAAGCAGCCGGCTCTCGAAGCTGGCGGTTCGAGCCCGGCCTGCCTCGGTCAGGCGTCGTCGTGCCCGGGCGCCGACCTCCGAGGGGACGCCCTCCCGTCGCGCGATCGCGCGCCGCCGTATATTGTCCTCTCCCTCTTGGCAGTCCCGGTGCCGCAGAAAGATTCGCAGACTCCGCCCTGGACGGTGATGTCCGTGCTCCGCTGGACGACCGGCCGGTTCGAGGAGCGGCGGCTGGGCACGCCCCGTCTGGACGCCGAGGTGCTGATCGCGGCCGCCCTGGGCCTGCCCCGGCTGCAGCTTTACGTGCAGTTCGACCGGCCCCTGGCGCCCCTGGAGCTGGCGAAGATCCGTGAGGCCGTGCAGCGCCGTCAGGCGGGCGAATCGGTGGCGTACATCGTCGGCAAGAAGGAGTTCTTCGGCCTGGACTTCGCGGTCGACGCGCGCGTCCTGGTGCCGCGGCCCGACACCGAGACGCTGGTCGACGAGGCGCTGGGCCGCCTGCGCCCGCGCCGCCAAGAACCGCCGGACGTCGTGGCGTCGGAACAACCGTCTGACGATCGTCTGTCCGCGTCTTCCGATTCGTTCGAATCGTCGCCCATCCAGTCCGAAGGGCCGGCCGGGGAATCCGCGGAAGGCGAAGCCGCGTCCGCCGCGACGATGGTCAAGAGGACGACGGCCGACCCCACGGCACCGGAAGCGGTCGCGCCGCCGCGCAAGCTCGCCGACGTGGGGACGGGCTCGGGCGCCATCATCGTCACCCTGGGCAAGCAACTGCCCGGGGCCACGCTGTATGCCGTGGACGCCTCGGAGGATGCGCTGGCGGTCGCGCGCGCGAACGCCGCGCGACACGACGTGGCGGTCACCTTCCTGGCCGGGGATCTGGGCGTACCTCTGGCGCCGTTCGCGCCGTTCGATCTGATCACGGCCAACCTGCCCTACATCCCCACCGGCGAGCTGCCCGCGCTGGCCCCCGAGGTTCGCGCCGAGCCGCGCCTGGCGCTGGACGGCGGCGCGGACGGGCTGGCTCTGGTACAGCGTCTAGTCGATCAGGCGCCGCCGCTGCTGGCGCCGGGCGGCGCGCTGGTGCTGGAGATCGGCGCCGGCCAGGCCGAGGCCACGGCCGCGCTGCTGCGCGCGGCCGGCTTCATCGATGTCCGCATGCGCCGCGATCTCGGCGCGATCGACCGCGTCGTCTCCGGTGTGAAACCATGAGCACAATCGGCCCCCCCTCGTCCCTCCCTCCGTCACCCGCTGCATCGCCCGCGCCCGCGGCGGCCCCGACCGTCGACCGCGCGGTCGAGGCGGGCCGGGGCGCGCTGTTCATCGGCGCCGCCAAGGTCTTCTTCATGTTGAGCGGCTTCGTGCAGCAGGTCTTCCTGGCCCGGCTGATCAGCGTCGCCGCGTACGGGGCCTTCGGCGCGGTCAACAGCACCATCTCGATCGTCAACAACACGGTGGTGCAGTTCACGGTGCAAGGCGTTTCGAAGTTCACCGCCGAGGACGATCGCCACGCCGAGGCGGTGAAGCGCAGCGGCCTTCAGATCATGGCCGTGGTGGGCGTCGTGCTGTGCGCCGCCTTCTTCCTGGGCGCGCCGCTGTTCGCCGCCTTCGAGAACGCGCCCAGCTACGTCCCTTACTACCGGATCGCCGCCTTCATCCCCATGCTGTACTCGGTTTACGCCGTGTTCATCGGCTCGGTGAACGGGAAGCGCCAGTTCCGCACCCAGGCGGGCTTCGACATGACCTTCTCGACGGCGAAGACCATCCTGCTGCTGGGGCTGGCCGCCGTGGCGGGCGTGAAGGGCGCGTTCGGGGGGTTCGCGCTGGCGGCGCTGTTCATCGTCTTCGTGGCGGCCCGGGTGGTGGGGTTGCCCCGTGGCGATCGGGACGTGAACTTTCCCATCGGCCGGTTCGTGACCTTCCTGGGCACCATCTTCGGCTACAACCTGTTCCTAAACGCCGAGCTGCTGTACGACCAGCCGCTGCTGCACCACTTCGCGGCGATGGTGGACGCCGAGCAGGGCAAGATCATCGCCGGGCACTACGCGGCCCTGCGCACGCTGGCGCTGCTGCCCTACCAGGCGCTGCTGGTGGTCACCTTCGTGATCTTCCCGCTGGTGTCACGCGCCACGTTCGCCGAGGACCGGGAGGCCACGCGCGCGTACATCACGCAGACGCTGCGCTACGCGCTGCTGCTGGCCACCGCCATGGGGGTGGCGCTGGGGGCACGGCCGGCCGCGCTGATCGCCATCCTGTTCCCGCCGGCCTACGCGGAGGGCGCGGCGGCGCTGCCGATCCTGGTCGTGGGCGAATGTTGCCTGGCGTTGCTGTCGGTCTCGTGCGCCATCCTGAACGCCGCCGGCCGCGCCACCGCCTCGCTGGTGCTGATGGCGCTGACCGTGGCCATCGGCATCGGCACCGCCTTCGTGCTGGTGCCGGGCTCGGCGCTGGGGCCCGACATGCTGCGGGCAGCGGCCATCGCCGCCTCGACGGGCATGGTGGCGGGTTTCGTGGGGGCGCTGATCTACGTGCGGGTCACGCTGGGGGGCAGCGCGCCGCTGGCCTCGGTCGCCCGCATCGCCGCCACGGCAGCGGCGGCCGTCGCCGTCGGACACTTCATCCCCGTGCACGGCAAGGTGCTGGGCCTGGCGGTGACGATCCTGGTGGTGCTGATCTACACCGCCGCCCTGGTCCTGCTGGGCGAGTTCGGTCCCGCGGATCGCGCCAAGTTCCGGCGCGTGTTGCGGCGCGGACAGTGAAGGGCGTCGGGCGCGGCCGGTAGCGCGGCATCGCGGGTGACGGCGCAGCGGCGCCGCACGTCGGTCGTTCTTCAGGCGGCTGGTGGCCGCCGATGAAGACAGGGAAGGTCCTTCGCGGTAGTCAGCAGGTCATGGTGGGGGAGTGTTTCCGGGTGCTGTGCGCCACCAGCACGTCCTGGCTCGCGCCAGCGGAGGTGCCGCGGCTGTTTCACCGGGCCGGGGCGCGGGTGACGGTGCTGGGCCCGGCCGACGCGTGGGCGCTGCGCGGCTCATTCGTGGAGGGCTGGGTGCCGGCACGGGGCGACGCGCGCGCCGTGGCGACCGCCCTGGCGGCGCATCTGGCGACGGTCACCTACGACTGGATCGTGCTGGGCGACGATCCTCTGCTGGCCGCGGTGGGGGCGCGCGGGCACCAGGCCTGGGCGCGCGCCGCGCTGCCCATCGAACCGGATCCCGTTCGCGTGGGCCTGCTCGGCTCGAAGGTGGGGTTCGTAGGCGCGGCGCAGGCGCTGGGACTGCCCATTCCACGCTCGCGCGTGTGCGCCTGCCCCGCTGACGTGCGCGCCGCGCTGCTGGAATGGAGGGTCCCCCTCATCCTGAAGCAGGATGGCCCCAGCGGCGGCGAGGGTTGCCACGCCCTGGCCACCCCCGAGGACGTCGATCGCTTGCCGGGCGACGTGTTCGAGAAGGCGGCGGTCGCGCAGATCCGGGTGCCGGGACAGACCCTCTCGGTGGAGGCCATCTACGATCGCGGCCACCTGCGCCACGCCGTCACCTCGACCATGGTGCGCGCCTGGCCGGGTCCGTTCGGGGCGTCGGCCTGGCGCCGCTTTGCCGACGATCCGTCGCTGATCGCGCTCAGCGAGGACATCGGCGCGCGCGTGCGTTGCCATGGCTTCGCGAACATCACGGTGGTGCGGGACGGGGCCGGCAAGCTGCACTTGATCGAGCTGGACCTGCGTCCGAACGCCGCCTTTCACCTGGGGCAGGCCCTGGGCGTCGACCTGGCGCCCACGCTGCGCGCGATCCTCGAGGGCGCGCCACCGGCACCGGCCCGCCGGCTGCCCCCGGGGACGGTCGTCGAAGCGCCGATCTATCCGACGGACGTGCTGCGCTGCCTGGAGCAGCCGGATTGGTGGGGCCTGGGCGCGTGGGTCTTCAACCGCCAGGATCGCTGGCGGTGGCTGCCCCAGGGCGACGATCGCATGCGCCGCGCCCTGGGCGTGTACATCCTGCGCCGCTTCACCGCGCGGCGGCTGGTCCCGCGCCGCTTCGGTGCGCGCCGGGATGCGCAGCGGGAAACCGTTCCGGCGCGGGTGTAGCATGACCTCCGTGGACGGGAGGACGGGGACTTCGCTGCCGCTCGCGCCGCGGGCGGCCCCGGGCCGGCGACATCTGCCGCTGGCGCCGGAGACGCGTGACGTCGATCGGCAGTGGCGCCCCGTCTACGCCGTGTGGGAGGTGACCCTGGCCTGCGACCTGGCCTGCCGGCACTGCGGTTCGCGCGCCGGCCGGGCGCGCCCCGACGAGCTGTCCACCGCCGAGTGCCTGGACCTGGTCCGCCAGATGGCCGAGCTGGGGGTCCGCGAGGTGACGCTGATCGGCGGCGAGGCGTACCTGCGCGACGACTGGGTGCAGATCATCCGCGCCATTCGCGCCGCCGGTATGGAGTGCACCACCACCACCGGCGGACGAGGCATGACGCCCGAGCGCGCCCAGGCCGCCGCCGCGGCCGGACTGCAGGCCGCCAGCGTCTCGATCGATGGGCGGGAGAGCACACACGATCGCCTGCGCGGCGTGGCGGGTTCCTATCAGTCCGCGCTGCGCGCCGCCGCCAACCTGCGCGCCGCCGGCCTGAGAATATCGGTCAACACGCAGATCAACAGGCTGTCGATGGCCGAGCTTCCCGACGTGCTGGAGACGATCATCGGGCTGTCCGCCTACGCCTGGCAGATACAGCTGACGGCGGCGATGGGGCGGGCGGCCGACGCGCCCGAGGTCTTGCTGCAGCCCGAGGATCTGTTGACGCTGTTCCCGCTGCTGGCGCGGCTGAAGACCCGTTGCGACGAGGCCGGCGTGATGATGTGGCCCGGGAACAACATCGGTTACTTCGGACCGTACGAATCGCACCTGCGCGGCGCCATTCCTCCGTTTCACTCCGCCTCTTGCGGCGCCGGCTGCACCACGATGGGGATCGAGGCGGACGGGGCGATCAAGGGCTGCCCTTCCTTGCAGACCGAGCCGTGGACGGGCGGCAACATCCGCGACGCCACCCTGCAAGACATCTGGGAGCGCTCGGGTCCGCTGCGCTACAACCGCGATCGCACGGTCGACGACCTGTGGGGCTACTGCCGGACCTGCTACTACGCAGACACCTGCCGCGCCGGCTGCACCTGGACGGCGTTCTCCCTGTTTGGCAAGGCCGGCAACAACCCCCTCTGTCATCACCGCGCGCTGGAGTTCCAGCGCCAGGGCAAGCGCGAGCGCCTGGTGCAGGTGGAGCGCGCACCGGGCGCGCCTTTCGACAATGGCCGGTTCGAGATCGTCGTGGAGGACGTCGCATCATGAGCACACCGCTGCATCCCTGCCCCGCCTGCCGGCGCCACGTGTTCGAGGACGCCTGCGATTGCCCCTTCTGCGGCGCGAAGCTGGCGCCGGGATCGTGCGCGAAGGTGGCCCTGCCGCCGGGCTATCGCCGCATGAGCCGGGCGGGGCGTCTGGCCGCCGGCGCCGCGCTGGCCGGTGTCTCCGCCTGCTTCAGCGGTAGCGCCGCCTACGGCGCGTACATGCCGTCGGACGCGTCCACGGACACCGCCGGCGAAGGCGGCGCAAGCGCGGCGGGTGCCGACGGTAAAGGCGGGGGTGCCGCCGGCGAAGGCGGCGCGGCGGCGGCAGGCGGACGGGGCGTCGGCGGCGCTGCAGCGGGCGGCACCGCGGGGCACCCCACTGCCGGGGGCAACGGAGGGGGCCCCGCCCCTACCGGCACGGGCGGCGCGCTCTACGGCAGCCCTCCCGCCAGCGGCGGCGCCGCGGGGCCTGTGCCGGTGTATGGCGCCGCGCCCGTGCGAACGGGCGACGGGAACGGCTGAGCGAAGGGGGTCACGATGAGCGCGCCTCTGATTCCCTGCCCGTCCTGCCACCGTCACGTGTTCACGGACGCCTGCGCCTGTCCGTTCTGCGAGGTGAGGCTGCGGGTGTGCGAGGCACCGCGCGCGCTGGCGCCGACCGCTGGTCTGAGCCGGGCGGCGCGGGTCGCCGCGGGCGCCGCGCTGGTCGGGATCACCGCCTGCGGCAGCGCGAGGCCCCAGCCCCTGTACGGGGCCCCTCCACCTCCGCACGACGCTGGTGGCAAAGCGGGCGGGAACGCCGGCGCGGACGCCAGCACAGATGCCGGCGGAGCTGGCGGCGCAGGCGGAGCGGCCGGACCCGTCGACGCCTCACCGCCGGACGCGGGCGGCGATCGCAACGTCGTGCCCATCTACGGGGCGGCGGCGCCCGTGCCCAGCAAGCCGGTCCGCTGACGTCGACGGCGCGATCTGCGGCGCCCACGGGCTCGCCCGTCAGGACGTCGTGGTCCATCATCGCGCCATGATTCCAGCGGCTCTTTCCCCTCGGCGGCCCGTGAACGTCGTTCTCGCCCTCACTGTCACCCTCCTCGCTTTCGGACCACCACGCACCGTTCGGGCACAAGCGACGGCGCCCGCGGCGACCGCTGCCCTGCCGGACGCTGCGGAGCTGAAGCGGATGGCGGCCCGGCTGGTGCCGGCCGAGCTGTCCGCCGACCTGTCCAAGCTGCCGGGCAGCGAGCTGGCCGCGCTGACCGCGATCCTGCGCGCGGCGCGCCTGATGGACGGCCTCTTCATGCGGCAGGTGTGGGCGGGCAACGATGCGGTCCTGCTGTCGCTGGCCGGCGACGCCACACCGCTGGGGCGCGAGCGCCTGCACGCGCTGTTGCAGAACAAGGGCCCCTGGCTGCGCCTCGACGGCGATCGGCCGTTCCTGCCTGGCGTGGGCCCGAAGCCGGCCGCCGGCACCTTCTATCCGGCCGACGCCACGAAGGAAGCGCTGCAGGCGTGGATGCAGGACCTGCCCGCCGACGAGAGGGCGGCCGCGCGCGGCTTCTTCACCACCGTCCGCCGTGATCCGGCCGGCGCGTTCGCCGTCGTCCCCTTCAGTATCGCGTACCAGCCCGAGCTGGCCCAGGCGGCGGCGTTGCTGCGCGAGGGGGCCGCGAGGACGGCGCAGCCCTCGCTGCGGAAATACCTGGAGACGCGCGCCGCTGCCTTTCTTTCCAACGACTACTACCCCAGCGACGTGGCGTGGATGCAGCTCGACGCCAGCATCGAGCCGACGCTGGGCCCCTACGAGGTGTACGAGGACGGCTGGTTCAGCGCCAAGGCCGCCTTCGAGGCGTTCGTCACGTTGCGCGACGAGGCGGAGACGGCGCGGCTGGCGCGCTTCGCCAGCGAGCTGCAGGACCTGGAGGATCACCTGCCCATCGCGCCTGCCCTGCGAAACCCGCACCTGGGCGCGCTGGCCCCCATCCGCGTCGTCAACTCGATCTTCGGGGCGGGCGACGCGAATCGCGGCGTGCAGACGGCCGCCTTCAACCTGCCCAACGACGAGAAGATCGAGCGCGAGATGGGCACCAAGCGCGTGATGTTGAAGAACGTGCAAGAGGCGAAGTTCCGTCTGGTGCTGCTGCCCATCTCGCGGGTGGCCCTGGCGCCGGCCCAGCGCCCGGACGTCAGCTTCGACGCGTTCTTCATGCACATCCTGATGCACGAGCTGATGCACGGGTTGGGGCCGCACGAGGTGGCCGAGGCGGGCGCCGCGCCGTCGCGCCCGCGCCGGCCCGTTCGCGAGGCGCTGCAGGAGACCTACGGGACCATCGAGGAGGCGAAGGCGGACGTGGCCGGGCTGTGGGCCCTGGCCACCCTGATGGACAAGGGCGTCGTCGACCGCAAGCTGGAGCGGGCGCTGTACGCCACCTTCCTGGCGTCGGCGTTTCGTTCGATTCGCTTCGGGTTGAACGAGGCCCACGGCCGCGCCGTGGCGCTGCAGCTGAACACGTTCCTGGACGCGGGCGCCGTGACCGTCGGTCGCGACGGAACGTTCGCCGCCGATCCGGCGAAGATGAAGCAGGCCGTGCGCGCGCTGACCGCCGAGCTGATGACCGTGCAAGCCGCCGGTGACCACACCGCCGCGGCCGCGCTGGTGCAGAGCCGAGCTCTGATCCGTCCGGCCGTGAAGACGGTGCTGGACCGGCTGGGGCGCGTGCCCGTCGACATCGAACCGCGCTTCACCACCGCCGAGAAGCTGCTGGCCGCGCCGCCGCGCTGAGCGAGGGTCGGTCCCGCGGCCACCTGGCGCTGAAGAGCAAGGGCCGCTACTTGCGCGCGGCCATCATGCTGGCGAGCGCGATCACCGCCAGCACGATCACGCCCAGCAGCACGCCGATCAGCACCTTGGACGGCTTCGACGGACCGGGGGCGACGGGCGGCCCCGGCGTGGCCCCTGGCTCGAGCACGGCCGCCAGCGCCTCCGGCCCAGGCGTGGGACGATTCATCAGCTCGTCGTCCTGCACGGCCGCCATCGAGCCGGAAAGCGGGGCGGTGGGACGGCTCCCCGGATCGGTCGCCGACGGATAAGGGGCCGGGCGAGCCTTGCCGCTGGCGCCGTTGCCTTTGCCGACGCGACCGCTACCCGGTCCCCGGGCACCCTCCTCGGCGCCGCGGGGAACGCCCGAGGTCCGATTGCTGCCGTTCCCGGCGCCGTTGCCGGATCTGGTGTTCGCCCGCTGATGGGACTGACCGGGCCGCTGTCCGGTCTTGCCCACCACGGCGGGGCTGTCGCGCAGCGTGGGCCGGTCGGGCGCCGCATCGAACGCCTGCGCGCCGGTCAGCCGGCCCGCGCCGCCGCTGGCTTCGCCCGCCCAGCCGCGCGGATCGATGAGGTCGCTGCTGGTCCCACCGCTCAGATCGTCGGCCCCCAGCGGGCGCGCGCCCGGATCCTCGAAGTCGACGGAGGTGAACTTGTTGATCTCGTCCTGCAGCAGGTTGTCCAGGATGTTGCCCGGGCGGCGCTTGCCGCCCGACGACTGCGCCGACCTGTCCTCCAGGCACTGCCGCACCAGATCCGCCACGTCGCGCGAGATCACCTTCAGCCCGCGCGAGTAGCTGTAGTGGGCCAGCGCGTCCTGCAGATCGGTGGCCGACTGGAAGCGATCTTCCTTGTTCTTGGCCAGCGTCTTGCGGACGATGTCCTCCAGCTCTTGCTCGACCTCGGGGTTCTGCGCCTTGATGGGCGGGATCTTGGCGTTCCGCACCAGCTCGACGGTCTGGTAGTCGCTCTCCCCGTAGAACAGGCGCTTTCCGGTCAGCATCTCGTAAAGGAGGATGCCCACCGAGAAGATGTCGGCCCGGCTGTCCACCTCCTCGCCGCGCGCCGCCTCGGGCGACAGGTAGCTCATCTTGCCCTTCACCACGCCAGGATCGGTGGTCTCGATCTGGCTGGTGGCCTTGGCCAGACCGAAGTCCACCACCTTGACCTCGCCCTGCTTCGAGATGAGGACGTTGGGCGGCGAGACGTCGCGGTGCACGATGCCCAGCGGCCGCCCCGTCTCGAAGCTCAGCAGCTCGTGCGCATAGGAAAGGCCCTTGCAGATCTCGGTGGCGATGTTGAGGGACACCGACATGGGCAGCCGCTTGCCCATGCGGCGCCGCCACTCCAGCAGCGTCTTCAGGTCGACGCCGTCGACGTACTCCATCACGATGAAGTACGTGTCGTCGGTGTGCCCGATGTCGAACACCTGCACGATGTTCGCGTGCTGCAGGGACAGCGACAGGCGCGCCTCGTCCAGGAACATCGCCACGAACTTCTTGTTCTGTGTCAGCGCGGGCAGCACGCGCTTGATGGCGATGTTCTTGCGGAAGCCCTGAAGTGACTCGGCGACCCCGCGGAACACTTCGGCCATCCCGCCCGAAGCAATCCGCTCGGTAATACGATATCGGTCGGCCATGGGTTCGCCGTTCTGGCGACAGAAAACTACATCACTTACACGACCGCGGCAATCACGCACCGGTGCGCGACCGCCGCGGCCTGACTTTTCCGCCGACTGGGCGGTCTAATCTTCGACGCCGGCCGGGATCTTCTCGGACTCGCCGCCCATGTCCGCGTCGGTGATGGCGCCGCGACCATTCTGGGCCACCGCAGCCTCCTCACGCTCCGCCTGCTCCTTGCAGTCGATGCACAGGGTGCTCACGGGACGGGCCATCAACCGCCGAAACGAGATCGCTTCGCCGCATTCCTCGCAGACGTCGATCTCGTTCGCATCCAGGCGGACCAGCTGCTTCGAGACCTTGTTCAACAGAAACTTCTCGCGGTCGTGCAGGCGCATCTCGGTGGAGAAGATCTCCTCCTCCATGGACTCGTCGATCGAGTCGCGCCCGATGTTCCGCTCGTGGTTCATCGAGTAAGACAACGCGTTCTGGCTGGTTCGAGAGAGGCGACGCTGCTCGTCTTCCAGGACGCGACGGATCTCGTTCTTTTCCTTCTGGCTCAGCATTCTATTTGACCTCGTTGGACCTCGTGACTGGGGCCGGGTGACAGGGAGCGACGCCAGAGGGTAAGCGACGTCCCGAGCGGAAATGGTGGATCAGGACGCTTTCTTCTCGCGAACCAGCTGCGGGCGTCCCCGCGATACCACCACATCTTGGGTCACCACGCATTCGCTGACACCCGTCAGCGAAGGAATTTCGTACATCACGTCCAGCATAACTTCTTCCAGGATGGCCCGCAGGCCCCGGGCGCCCGATTTTCGGCGCGCTGCTTCCTTGGCCACGCTCACCAGCGCGTCCTCGGTGAAGCGCAGCTTCACGCCCTCCATCTCGAACAGGCGCTCGTACTGCTTGGCCAGCGCGTTCTTCGGCTTCCACAGGATCTCGACCAGCATGTCGACGTCCAGATCGTCCGCCGCCACGATGATGGGCAGGCGCCCCATGAACTCCGGGATCATGCCGAACTTGATCAGGTCCTCGGTGCGGGTCAGCGCGCGCAGCTCGTTCTTCGACTGCTCGGACTTCTCGATGCTGGCGCCGAACCCCAGGCCCCGCTCGCCGGTGCGGCGGCGCACGATCTCCTCGATGCCGTTGAAGGCGCCGGTGCACACGAACAGGATGTCCGTGGTGTCGACCTGAATCAGCTCTTGCTGGGGCCGGTTGCGCGCCCCATCGGGCGTGATCGAGGCCTGCTTGCCTTCCAGGATCTTCAGCAGCGCCTGCTGCACGCCCTCGCCCGACACGTCGCGCGTCACGGAGGGACCGCCGCCCTTGCGGGCGATCTTGTCGATCTCGTCGATGCAGACGATGCCGCGGCTGGCCTTCTCGGGGTCGTTGCCGGCGTTGCGATACAGCGCCTTGATCACGCTGTCGACGTCCTCGCCCACGTAGCCGGCCTCGGTCAGCGTGGTGGCGTCGGCCATGGCGAAGGGGACGTCCAGCTTCTTGGCCAGCGTCTGCACCAGCAGCGTCTTGCCGCAGCCGGTGGGGCCCAGCAAAAGGATATTGCCCTTCTGAATCTCCACGTCACCGGCTTTGCCGTGCTGCCCGATGCGCTTGTAGTGATTGAACACGGACACGGCCAGCGCCTTCTTGGCGCGATCCTGGCCGATCACGTAGCGGTTCAACTCGTCGTAGATCTCGCGGGGACGGGGGTACTTCGGCCGCTCGGCGGCCTCTTCCTTCGCGATGATGTCGTTGCACAGCGCCACGCACTCGTCGCAGATGAAGACTCGCGGACCTGAGATGAGCTTGCGCACCTCACGTCGCCGCTTCCCGCAGAACGAGCAGTGAAAATCATCCATCGGCGTTCAGTATTACATCTCGCCCCGGGTGCCGCCAAGCGTGACTCTTCAAATGTTTCCGCTTGGAAAAGAGCGCAGTAACCGACCCGTGACAGGGGATCATTTTTTTCGGTTCCCGGGCCCTGGCGCTGATAGTGTAGCGAAACAAAATGAGAGCCTTGGTGGTCACGTCGAATCCGACGACGGCCGTATCCGAACCTGATTCGCCTGCTTCCGCGCTGAATGACTTGGGGTGCGAGGTCGTCGCCGTAGGCTACGACATCGACCAGCTGCCGGAGGACATCGAGCTCTCGCGCCCTTCCGTCGTCGTCGTCGACGCGGGGGCACACCTGGAGGTCGGGCGAGCCGCCATCCGTCGCGTGCGCGAGGTGGCGTCGCTGTCGGACGTGCCGGTGCTGCTGTGCGTGGAGGTCTCTCGGCTGGCCGGCCTGGATCCTGAAGCGGGCGCGGACGACTTCGTCCTGGCCCCCGTGGTGGCCCCCGAGCTGTACGCGCGCATCCGCCAGCTGGACTGGCGCATGTCCTCGTTCCGCGCCGCGGGCCGCATCAAGATCGGCGATCTGGTGATCGACTCGGTCGCGGTCGAGGCCTCGTTCCGGGGCCGCGCCCTGAAGCTACCCCGCCAGGAATTCCAGCTGCTGAAGTTCCTGGCCGAACGGCCGGGCCGCGTCTTCACGCGCGAGCAGCTGCTGTCGCGCGTGTGGGGCTATCGCTACGCGGGCGGCACGCGCACGGTCGACATCCATGTCCGGCGGCTGCGCGCCAAGCTGGGTCCCGGCAGCGCCATGATCGAAACGGTCCGCCACGTCGGCTACAAGCTGCGCGCCCCCGGCGCGGGCGCGCCGACCTGATCGGCGGCCCGCTGCACCACGTTCGGTACCGCGTCCAGCAGGCGCAGGACGATTGACCCCGGCCCCAGCGGCAGCACGATCCGGAGCGGCACGTGACCCGCGCTGCGGTCCAGCCACATCGTGAACTTGCGGGTGGGACGATCGGGGTCAGGCCGCCCGTCGTAGTAATAGGGTGAGATCACGCCCTCCAGGCGCAGGGCCTTTACGCCCGGCGCGGCGTCGGGCACGGCATCGGCGGCCGCGGTGGTGGTCACCCGCACCCGCCACAGCGCCAGACCGTCCACGACCTGGATCGTGTCACTGTGCCCCAGCGGCGGCGGCGACGTGCGCAGCCGCCAGATCAGCCCCAGAGGATCCGACGTCTGCACCGCCGCCCTGAAGTGGTAGGCCTCGTCGGCGGCGCCGGGCTTGCGGCGCAGCAGGCTGGCCTGCCCGGCGCTGTCCCACGCGCCCGTGTCGACGGTCTGCGCGCGGGCCTCGCCGCGCGCCGAGGTCCAGCGGCGCGAACCCCTGGTCCAGCTGTCGAACTCCGCCTCCAGCGTGTTGTGCATCGACCCGATGCCCAGCACCGAGCCGCCGCCGCTGCCCTGCAGACGCACCATGGGCGCCGCCCCGGGCCGCGTGGCCAGCGCGCCGGCCGAGACGCGCAGCGAGCCGATCGACCCGAACACGCCGTAGCGAACGTCGTAGCGGATCGTCTCGTCGTGCGGCGGCAGCGCGATCTTCCAGCGATCGTTGCGCTGCCAGCGACCCAGCTGCCGGCGTACCGGAGGGGGCGCGGCCGGCGGCACTGTCGCGGGGACGCGGGCCACAGGCGCCTGGGCTGCCACGGGCAGGGGGCCCGCCGCCGAACCGGCGAGCGAGCCGCCCGCGAACCGGAGTGCCGTCAGAAGGACCAGCGTGTTCACGGGGATTCGACTGGCGGGTCACGCAGAAAATTCGTTCGCCGTGGGGTCGCCGGAAAACGCGCGAAGGGGCGGCCGGCGAGAAAATCTTCCGTATGATGCCCCGTCCATGGAACTCCCGATGAGCTCCCGTGCCGGCCAGCCCCGGTCGCCGCAAGACCGGTCGACAATCGGCATCTCGCTGGGCGATCCCGCCGGCATCGGGCCAGAGATCGTGGTGCGGGCGCTGGCGGCGCGACCCCAGCTTTCGCTGCGCGTCTACGGCGATCCCGCGATCCTGGCGGCGACGGCGGGCCGCCTGGGGCTGGCCCCCCCGCCCGCCTCGCGCGTGCAGGCCGTGCCGGCGCGCGGGGAGATCATCCCCGGCCGGCCGAACCTGGCCGCCGCCCACGCCCAGCTGGAGGCGCTGCAGGCAGCCACGGACGACGCCCTGGCGGGGCGGATCTCCGCCCTGTGCACGGCGCCCATCTCCAAGGACTGGATCGCGCGTGCCGGCTTCACGTTTCCAGGACACACCGAGTATCTGGCCCACCGCGCCGGCACGGACGACTTCGCCATGATGCTGGCCGGGCCGCGCCTGCGGGTGGTGCTGGCCACCACCCACATGGCGCTGGCGGACGTGCCGCGCCTGCTGCGCGCCAGCGACGTGACGCGCGCCAGCCTTCTGGCAGCGCGGGCCTTGCTGCGCGACTTTGGCGTGGGCCGCGCCCGGGTGGCGGTGGCGGCCCTGAATCCCCACGCCGGCGAAGCGTGCCGTTTCGGGGACGAGGAGGCGCGCCTGGTGGTTCCCGGCATCGAGGCGGCGCGGGCCAGGCTGGCTGAAGAGCGTCTTCCCGCGGACATCAGCGGGCCCCACGTCCCCGATGCCGTGTTCCGGCAGGCGGCCGACGGCCAGTACGACGCCGTGATCGCGCTCTATCACGATCAGGGCCTGATCCCCGTGAAGCTGCTGCACTTCGACGAAGCGGTGAACGTGACGCTGGGGCTGCCGTTCGTGCGGACCTCGCCCGATCACGGGACGGCGTACGGCATCGCCGGCCAGGGCCGGGCCAACCCAGGAAGCTTCCTCACCGCCCTGGACCTGGCGGCCCGCCTGTCGTCCCAGCCCGGCCGGGCCGGGACGATCGAACAGCCGGCCCCGACCCGGCCCAGAGCCGCTGGACAAACAGGGGCAACGAAGACGTAACGCCCGTCTCACAACAATGTGATAAGGTTCGCTCGCCGCTGTACCGCGCCTAACCGCCCATTCTTCCATGAAGGCCCAGAATCTCAATCGGCCCAGTGCCGAGCCGATGACTCACGCGATGGACAAGATCGTCGTGAAGGGGGCGCGCGAGCACAACCTGAAGAACATCGACGTCGAGATCCCCCGCAACAAGCTGGTGGTCGTGACGGGCCTGTCGGGTTCCGGGAAGTCCTCGCTGGCGTTCGACACGATCTACGCCGAGGGCCAGCGCCGCTACGTCGAGTCGCTGTCGGCCTATGCCCGCCAGTTCCTCGACCAGATGCGCAAGCCCGACATCGACTCGATCGAGGGGCTGTCGCCCGCCATCTCGATCGAGCAGCAGTCGGGGTCGCGCAACCCGCGCTCCACCGTCGGCACGATCACCGAGATCTACGACTACCTGCGGCTGCTGTGGGCGCGCGTGGGCCAGGTGCACTGCTGGAACTGCGGGCAGCCCATCAGCTCGCAGTCGATCCAGCAGATGGTCGATCAGGTGCTGGCCCTGCCGGACGGCGCCCGCTTCAGCGTGCTGGCGCCCGTGGTCCGCGACCGCAAGGGCGAGTTCACCCAGGAGCTGGCCAAGCTGCGCCAGGACGGCTTCGTGCGCGCCAACATCGACGGCGACCTGTGCGAGCTGGCCGAGCCGCCCAAGCTCGACAAGAACAAGAAGCACACCGTCGAGGTGTTCGTCGATCGCCTGGTCAACAAGGACGGCATCCGCCAGCGCCTGACCGACTCGATCGAGCTGGCGGCCAAGCTGACCGGCGGCATCGTGAAGATCTCGCCGCTGGAGGGGGACGACCTGATCTTCTCCGAGCGGTTCGCCTGCCCCACCTGCGGCATCAGCTATCCGGAGGTCGAGCCGCGGCTGTTCTCGTTCAACAACCCGGCGGGGGCGTGCCCGGCCTGCGACGGCATCGGCGCGAAGATGTTCTTCGACCCCGAGCTGATCGTCCCCAACGAGGACCTGTCGCTGAAGGAAGGGGCCATCGAGCCCTGGGAGCGCCGCAACAGCGCCTTCTTCCAGCAGCTGCTGGAGTCGGTGGCGGCCGCCTTCGAGATCGATCTGTACCAGCCCTGGAACAAGCTGCCGGCGGCCACGCGCCACCTGGTGCTGCACGGCTCGGCCGGGCAAGAGGTCGACTTCTCGTTCGAGAAGAGCGGCCGCAAGCACACCTACAAGAAAGAGTTCGAGGGCGTGCTGGCGAACCTGCAGCGGCGCTTCGACGAGTACGAGCGGCGCCGCCGCGAGCAGGGGCGCACCAGCGACCAGGACTTCGAGGCCATCTACGACGAGTTCCACCGCTACATGGGCCAGACCCCCTGTGAGGAGTGCGGTGGGTCGCGCCTGCGCAAGGAGGCGCGCAACGTGCGGGTGGGCGGCAAGAACATCGTGGAGATGACGGCCCTGACCATCCGCGACGCGCACGCCTTTCTGGCCGGGCTGTCGCTGTCCCCGCGCCTGAAAGAGGTGGCGGAGCGCATCCTGCGCGAGGTGGGCGATCGCCTGTCGTTCCTGATCAACGTGGGCGTCGATTACCTGTCGCTGGACCGCACGGCGGTGACGCTGTCGGGCGGTGAGTCGCAGCGCATCCGCCTGGCCACGCAGATCGGCAGCTCGCTGGTGGGCGTGCTGTACATCCTGGACGAGCCGTCGATCGGCCTGCACCAGCGCGACAACGAGCGCCTGCTGGACACGCTGCAGCGGCTGCGCGATCTGGGCAACACCGTGCTGGTGGTCGAGCACGACGAGGACACCATCCGCGCCGCCGACTACGTGATCGATATGGGCCCCAAGGCCGGCGTGCACGGCGGGCGCGTGGTGGCGGCGGGTCGTCCCGCCGAGATCATGAACCACCCGCAGTCGCTGACCGGCGCCTACCTGAGCGGCCGCAAGGTGATCGCGGTGCCGAAGCACCGCCGTTCCGCGGCGGCCCGCAACCTGACCATCAAGAAGGCCAGCGGCCACAACCTGCGCAACATCACCGTCCCCTTCCCCATCGGCGTGCTCACCTGCGTGACGGGCGTGTCGGGGTCGGGCAAGTCGACGCTGGTGATCGATACGCTGCTGCGCGCGCTGAACCAGAAGCTGCACGGCTCGAAGCACACCGCCGAGCCGTTCCAGGGCATGGACGGCCTGCAGCACGTCGACAAGGTCATCGACATCGATCAGGCGCCCATCGGGCGCACGCCGCGCTCGAACCCCGCCACGTACACGGGGGTCTTCACGCACATCCGCGATCTGTTCGCGAACCTGCCCGAGTCGAAGGCGCGCGGCTACAAGCCGGGGCGCTACTCGTTCAACGTGAAGGGCGGGCGCTGCGAGTCGTGCCAGGGCGACGGCATCCTGCGCATCGAGATGCACTTCCTGCCCGACGTCTACGTCGAGTGCGAGGCGTGCGGCGGCCGCCGCTACAACCGCGAGACGCTGGAGGTGCTGTACCGCAACAGCAGCATCGCCGACGTGCTGGACATGACGGTGTCGCAGGCGGCGGAGTTCCTGGAGAACATCCCCAAGGTCAAGCAGAAGCTGGACACCCTGCGCGAGGTCGGTCTCGGCTACGTGCGCCTGGGCCAGTCGGCGACCACCCTGTCGGGCGGCGAGGCCCAGCGCATCAAGCTGTCGAAGGAGCTGGCCAAGAAGTCGACGGGGCGCACCGTCTACATCCTGGATGAGCCGACGACCGGCCTGCACTTCGCCGACATCGCCCAGCTGCTGGCCGTCCTGAACCGCCTGGTCGATCAGGGCAACACCGTCATCGTCATCGAGCACAACCTGGACGTCATCAAGACCGCCGACTGGGTCATCGATCTCGGCCCCGAGGGCGGCCCGGGCGGCGGCGGCGTGGTCGCGCAGGGCACCCCCGAGGACGTGGCCCGCGTCGCCGCCAGCTACACCGGGCGCTTCCTGAAGAAGGTTTTGTAGCCGGACGCGCCCGCGTGCCGTCCTTGCCCCGCCGGCCCCCGGGCCGCGCTATGTTCGGGGCGAATGTCCGCCCTCGATAGCTGGCAAAAGGAGATGGACTCGGTGTTCATCTACCGGGTGATCGCCCAGGCGGAGACGGCGCCGGAGAAGCACGCGCTGTTCAAGAAGCTGGCTGCGGACGCCGAGTCGCAGGCGCAGATCTGGGCGAAGCAGCTGCACGCCCAGGGGCAGGCGACGCCGGACTTCGTGCCGGCCATGCGCACGCGCCTGGTGGCGGCGCTGGTGCGGCGGTTCGGGGCGCGGCCGTTGCGGGCGGTGCTGGCGGCCATGAAGGTGCGCGGCATGTCCGTGTTCACCACGGTGCTGGCGGGGCATCCGCTGCCGCGCTCTGCCGACGAGATCGGCCAGCGTCACCGCAGCGCCGGCGGCGGCAACCTGCGCGCGCTGGTGTTCGGGGCCAACGACGGCCTGGTGTCGAACGCCGGCCTCATCCTGGGGGTGGCCGGCGCCACCGGCGGCAACGGCGAGGCACGCGCCATCGTCATCTCGGGCATCGCCGGGCTGCTGGCGGGCGCCTTCTCGATGGCGTCGGGCGAGTACGTGTCGGTGCGCTCGCAGCGCGAGATGTTCGAGCACCAGATCGCTGCCGAGCGCGACGAGCTGGAGACGTATCCCGAGGCCGAGGCCGCCGAGCTGGCGACGATCTACCAGGCGCGCGGGCTGTCGCAGGACGACGCGAACCACATGTCCGCCAGCATCATCAAGAATCCCGCCTACGCGCTCGACGCGCTGGCGCGCGAGGAGCTGGGGCTGGACCCGGCGAACCTGGGCTCGCCCTGGGCGGCCGCGGGATCGTCGTTCCTGTCGTTCTCGCTGGGCGCGCTGGTGCCGCTGGTGCCGTTTCTGGTGGCGCGCGACCGGCACGCGCTGCTGGCGTCCGTGGGCCTGACGGCGGTGGCGCTGTTCGGGATCGGCGCGGCCATCAGCCTGTTCACGGGGCGCAACGCCTGGGCGGGCGGTCTGCGCATGTTGCTGATCGGCGCGGCCGCGGCGGGGGCCACGTACTCGATCGGCCGCCTGCTGGACGTCACCGTGAGCTGAGCGGCGCCGCCTGCACGACCCAGGCGTCGTCGCGGTAGAGCTCCCTCCAGCCGTCGGCGCCCAGGCGCTTGCCGACCGGCGACAGCGGCGGCAGCGCCGCGCAGCGGATGCCGTGGCGCGCGAACAGCGGCCGGTACTCCCCGGTCTTCTCCGCCTCGATGTCCTCGGTCAGCAACGAGGCCGGGTAAGGATCCTGGCGGCTGTCGATGAAGACGGGCACCTCGGGCACGAACCAGATCAGGTACCCGCCCTCGTTGTAGCGGTTGTAAAGCGGCCCGCCGCAATCGCGAATGGCGGCCACCGCGCCAGGCGCGATGGGACGCCAGCCCAGCCGCGGCAGCGGGGCGCGCCACGACACCACCACGGCGGTCGTGGCGCCCAGCGCCATCAGCGCCACCAGCGCCAGGTTCAGGCGCGGGTGCTCCTCGTCGGGGCCGCCTGGGCGCGCGCCAGGTAGCCGGGCCTGCGGGCCGATGAGACGGCTCATGGCCGGCATCCACACCAGGCAGAACGGCGCGATGTTGCGGACGGCGCGAGCCGCCAGCACCACCAGCAGCAGCGCCACCACCACCACCAGCCGGTCTTCGAACGGCGACAGCCGCCGCCACCGCGCCGCCGTGGCCCCGATCAGCAGCAGCGCCGCCACCCAGAAGGAGATCTCGATCGGCCCCTTCGGATAGGAGGGCATCCACTCCATGATCTGGTTCTGGCGCGAACGCGCCATCGACTCGCCGATGAACGACCACAGGTGAACGCCCATGGGGGTGGCCGCCGTCAGCGCGCCGCACACCAGGGTCAGGAGCGCCAGCCGCGCCGCCAGGCGCCGGTCGTGGAACCACGCGACGATCGTGGCCGCCGCCAGCACCACGCCCCCCAGCGCCACCGCACCGTGCAGGTTCGCCCACAGCAGGAACAGCGGCGGGATCAGCCACAGCCGGCGCTGGCTGAGCAGGCGCAGCAGCAGCATCAGCAGCAGCAGGCTGGCCACCTGCGGCCGCAGCGCCCACACCACCGACGCCAGCGGAATGCCCACCAGCGCCAGCACGAAGTTCACGCTGGGCCGCGCCCGCATCAGGCCGTAGGCCAGCGCGCAGGCGCCCGTGGCCAGGGCGGCGCCCGCTGCCGTCAGCAAGGGCATGCCCCCCGCGCGATGGCAGGCCCACGACAGCGCTTGCCACAACCACTCGTGATTGGGCCAGGGCAGGCCGCGCGCCGTGAACGAGTAGCTGTCGGCCAGCGGCACGTGTCCGGTGCGCGCCAGGTCGTATCCGGCGCGCAGGTGCCAGTAGGAATCGGACTGCGCCGGCATCACCGCCGCGGTGGCCGCCACGGCCAGCATCAGCAGCGCCACGCGCGTCTGCGCGAACGTCAGACCCGCCAGGCGCCCCCGCACAGCGCCGATCACGGCGCGCGTCCGGCCGCCGGTGCGGCCGTGAACGACTCGGCCAGCTTCCGTTCGCGCAGCCGCCAGATGCGGCCGTCCATCAGGAAGTGATGCAGGTTGAGGAACGCGATGACGGCGGCCGCGACCGCCGGCCCCTCGCCGGCCCAGGCCCGTCCCAGGGCGGCGAAGCCGGGATTGATCAGCAACCCGAGCGCCAGCACCGTCACCAGGTAGACGGCGAAGAAGGCCGGGCTGCGGCCGCGGGTCTGGTGCCAGCTGGTGATGGCCAGGTACTGCGCGCCGTGGAAGACCGGCACCAGCACGACGTTGAAGAAGGGATTCCACAGCCCAATGGCGAACCACAGCAGCTGCGTGGTCACCACGGCCCACACGGCCCGCGGCAGGGGCGTCCCGGCACGGCGGCGGCGCGCCGCCAGCAGCGCCAGCGACGACAGGCTGCCGGCGATGGCCAGCGCCCCGGCGGCCAGCACCCAAGGCGGCAAAGGAGACGGCAAGGGCGACGACGCCAGCGCGGCGCGCGTCAGCTCGTAGGCCGGATTGCGCGCGGCCACCCCCACGCGAAACAGGCCCAGCAGCGAGATCAGCCAGGACAGATAAAGAGGGAAGGCGACCAGGCGCTTCTCGCCCGGTTGCAGGCGCGCCCCCTGGCGCAACGGATACAGCATGGCCAGGCCCAGCGACTGACCGGAGTAGTGGTAGCCGGCCCAGGCGACGTAGGTGGCGAACAACGCCAGCCCGGCCGTGTGCGGCCAGTGCACGGCGGCCACGGCCCAGCCGAACAGGACCAGCGGCGCCACCAAGGTCACGAAGGGGTGCGCCCGCAGGATCGCGGCCGAGGCAAAGGCGCGCCGGTAGGTCGCGGCGTAATGCGGGCCCACGAACATCAGCGTCAGCGCGAACGCGATCGTCGAGGCCACCGCCAGGTGACCGGCGGCGGCCAGCGCCGCCAGCAGCGCGCTGCCGGCCAGCGTGAAGCCGGGCCCCAGCACCGCGAAGTCCGCCCACGCGCCCAGCAAGAAGGGTCCGGGCGGTCGCGCGGGCGCCGCCGCTGGAGACGCGGACGTGGGGATGGCGGTGGGAGCGAACGCGGACGACATGCGGGTGGCTACGGCACTATATCGGCGGGCCCCGCCCGGCGCGTGAGCGACATGTGGGGATCCGATGTAGGTCCTGCGGACCGCGGGAAAGGCGCGACGTCCGGCGGCGGCGGATAAGATCTCGGCGGGAGCCCCGACCCCTGACCATACGGAAGGATCACCTTGGCGCGTCCGGCGCCCGCTCGCCGGGTGATGCGGCCTTCGCGCCGTCCTCGCAGCCGCCGTCCGTTCCGCCGTCGCCCGGGGATGGGTGGCGCATGCTCTCGAGGGCGTCGCTTCGTCCCCTGCTCATCGGCGGCGCCCTCGCGACCTGTCTCGCCTGGGGCTCGGCGGGGCTGGCGCCGCTGACGGAGGCGGTCGCGGGCTGCCTGGCCCCCAGCGACCTGCCCACGGACTTCGTGCCGGCGGCGCGCCGGGCCCGCGGCGCGCGGGCCGGCACCGATGTGGTGACCGGAAACGCGGAGGCGCTCGCGGCGGGCGCCCCGGCGTTCGTGGCGGTCGGCGCGCCGTACCGGGCGCATCCGCCGCCTGCCGTGACGATGGTCAGGCCCCTGGTGGCGCTCGGATTCCGTGGCGCCGCGCTGGCCTGGCTGGCGCTGTCGCTTGGGTCGATCGCCGTCCTGGCGTGGATCGTCACCGGGGTCTTCGTCCCCGAGCCACGGCGCCGCTTCCCGAGGGTGTGGCCCACGTTCGCAGCGTTGCTGCTGTGGCCACCGGTGCTGCACAATCTGGAGAAGGGGCAGTGGTCGCTGCCCATCGCCGCGTTGCTGGCGCTCGCCTGGGTGGCCAGCAGGCGCGGCGCGCAGGGGCGAACGGGGGCGCTGATCGCCGCGGCGGGCTGCTTCAAGATCACCCCGGCCGTCGTGCTGGTCGCGTTCCTGGCGCGCCCCGGCCGGTGGCGCGCGCTGGCGGGTGCGGCGGCGGCCACGGTCGGGCTGGTGATCGCGTCGCTGGCCGTCATGGGCCCTGCCTACTGGGGCGACTTCCTGGACGCCTCCCGCGAGAACGCGGCCGGCTGGCAAACCGCGCCCGCCAACACCATGTCGCTGTGGGGCCTGGCCAGCAGGCTGCTGATCGGGGGCGCCTTCGCGCGGCCCGTCCTGGTATCTCCCGTCATGGCGCGAGGTCTGTGGCTGCTGGGGGCGCTGCCGCTGGTGGGGCTGGCGGCGACCGTGACCTGGCGCGAGGCACAGCGCCTTCCCTCCGACCGGGTCGCGGGCGTGCCGCCCCGTGTGTTTGCCGTCTGGTCCGCGCTGGCGGCCATGCTGGGACCGCTCTCGTGGACCCACACCGCGACGTGGCTGGTGCTGCCGGGCGCGCTGCTGTTGCGGGAGATCGGCCAGACACCTTCTCGCTCCGTGCCGGGCGGATTGGCGCTGCTGGCGGCGCTGGTGTTGCTGACGATCCCGCGCCTCGCGCTGTTCGCGCTGGCTGGTCCCTTGCCGGTCGGACCGGGCCGCGGCCTGTTCCTGGGAGTTCACCTGCTGGGGGCGCTGCTGCTGTTCGCGGCGGCGTGCCTGGGCGCGCCTCGCCCGCTCCGCGCCGGCGCCTGAGGTCGCGCATCGATCGGGACCCCCGGGCTCAGGGCGGCGTGGCGTACACCATCATCAGCATCAGCGAGAACAGAAACAGCAGCAGCGTCAGGATCTGGTGGTGACGGTGGGCGCGCGCCAGCACCGCCGGCCAGGCCCAGAGCAGATACCAGGGGAACCACAGGCCAGCCGCGAACAGCATGACCGCGCTGGACACGTAAGCCCACGCGGTGAGGGCCACCAGCGGCGCGCCGGAACGCCAGACGATCAGCGTCGCCCCGGCGTACACCAGGGCGGTCGGCCAGGTGCGCCGCGCCACGCGCCCGAACGCGCTGCCGCTGCGCTCGGGGGCCGCACCGCTCGCCGCCGCGGATGCAGACGCGGGCGCGCCGGCCTTTCCAGCGTCCGCACGCGATCCGGCGGGGGCTGGGTCCGGCTGGTCGCCGCTGCGGAACCGCTGGGCCAGACCGCCCAGCGCCCGCCCCCCAGACCAGAACGGCGCGTAGGTCAGCACCACCGGCGCGAAGCCCAGGCATACGATGGCGGCGGCGCGCGCCCAGCGGTGCCGGGCGCCGCCCCGGAGCACCGTGATGGCCACCCAGGGCAGCAGCAGCAACGGGATCAGCTTCACCGCCGCGGCCACGCCCAGCCAGGCGGCCGCGACGGCGGGGCGGGCCGGGCCGGCCGGTGGCGTCAGCCAGGCCACCAGGCCGGCGAGCGCCAGCGCCATCATCACGACGTCGTTGTGACCGTTGCCGGGGCCCTCGCACAACGACACCGGGTTCACCAGCATCAGCACGAACGCCGCGTCGGCGCGCCCGGCGTCGTCCCCCCGCCGCACCAGCGTCCGCAGCATCGCCGCCATGCCCAGCACGCCCGCCCCCCCGATCAGCTTCAGCGCCAGCACCACGCCCCAGATCCCGTCGCTGGAGAACAGTCGGCCCGCGGCCACCAGCGCCATGCACACCAGCGTCCACAGCGGGCCGTACGGCGAGGCGATGGGCCAGTGAAGATACGGCTTCGTGGGATCGCCCAACTTCACCAGGTCGACCTGCGTATGAAGGTGCGGGTTCAGCCCGTGCACCACCGCCAGGCGCGCGTAGCCGACGTAGGCAAAGGCATCGGCCGACAGCGCCGCCGGCATCGCCACCGCCACGGCCACCAGCACCGGCAAGGCCAGCCGCCAGGTCCACGCCGCCGAGAAGCGGGCCCCGCGATAGATCAGCGCCAGCAGCAGGCCATACAGCACCCACGACGCGACCTGCAGCACCTGCACGCCCGCGCGGTACACGGCATCCGTCAGGCCGGCCTCCCCGGCGTGGAAGCGGGCGCGCCATTCGGCGGCCGCCAGGGGGTTCAGCCCGCGAATGGAGTCGAAGCCGGCGGGCATGCGCTGCAGCCACACCACGAACAGCGCGAACACGACCAGCCCGGCGATCACGCAGGCGCGGGCGGCGCGATCGAGACCGGGAGAGTCAGAGACGTCGCGAATGGTTCACCTCATCGCGACGCCGACGCTCCCGCACCGCCCGCGCCGCGCGCCGCCGACGCCGGAGCGGCGGGACGGGCCGCGGCGGCCGGCTCGGGCGATGGCGGGCGCACGGGCGCGACCGGGGCGGCGGACGGCGCCGGGCGCGCCGACGTCGCGGGCGCGGCGGGCGGCGACAGCGGACGCGTCGCGGGGGCCGCGCCCGGTCCCGGCGGCGCGGCGCGCGGCGGGGACGGAAACGGCGGCGGCGTGGTCGATGTTCGTCCCCCGGCGCCGCCCGCGCCCGACTGGGCGCGCGTCTGGCGCAGATAGGCGTCGATCGCGTCCTCGCCCGGCGCCAGCTTCAGGTCCTCGGTGGGATCGACCTCGCCCTCGGCGTCGCTCTCCTCGCCCGCCGTCTCCACGTCGGTCCCGACCAGCTGCTCGTCGAAGCCCGGCGGCAGCTCGATGTGCTCGCCGGTGCCCTCGCGGACGTAGCGCATGATCGCGTTCACGGCCCCCACCTGCGAGGCGCGCACGGCCGCCAGGTTGCGGCCCCGGAAGCCCTGCACCAGCATCGAGAACACCACCAGGTCGTCGCCGTCGCCCACCAGGCCCGACAGACAGGACTTGCCGTCCAGCGTGCCCGTCTTGGCGCGCACGCGCCGCGACGCCAGCGTGCCCTTGAAGCGGTTGCGCGTGGTCCCGTCCACGCCCCCCACCGACAGCGACTGCAGGATCTCCGGGCCGATGCGGGGGTCCAGATACAGGGCGCGCAGCAGCTGGGCCATGGCCTCCGCGGTGATGCGGTTCGCGTGCCCCAGCCCCGAGCCGTTGCGGGGCAGATAGCTGTTCGGCTTCAGCCCCAGCGAACCGATGACGGCGCGCAGGACCGTCACCCCCTTCTCGGTGCTGGCGGGCGCGCCGTACACCTCGGCCCCCACCGTCTGCAGGACGCGCTCGGCCTGCTCGTTGTCCGAGTCCTTGTTGATCCGGCGCAGCACGATGGTCAGCGGCTCGGACTCGTGCACGCCCAGCACCGTCGCCACGGCGGGGGTGACGCCGCTGCTGGCCCCCTCCTGCACGGCGATGCCCGCCGCCGTCAGCGCGGTACGCAGCACCGCCGCGGTGTGCAGCGCCGGCCTGGGCACCCGGCGCCGGAAGGCGACGCCCGCCGCACCGGCGGCGATGCGGCCCGCCACCGCGACGACCACCCGGCCGCCCGCCGACTCGACGCGCACCGTGATGCGCGTGCGCCCCGAGGGGCGCGTCGTGGCCTGGTTGTGCACCGCGAACCCCAGGTTCTGCCCCCCCTCGTCCGCGAAGCGCCGTTGCTCGGTCATCACGACGGGCGGCATGCCCGGCGCAGCGCCCGGTCGGACCCGCACCACCGTCATGCCGCGATCCACGACCAGCGGCGCCTTGGTGTCGCTGGTCTCTGACTCTTCGTCGGCGGGCGCGTCGTGGCCCAGCAGCCGCGCGTCGGCCACCACGCCGCCTTCGATGCGCGTGATGCCCGCGGCGCGCAGGTGAAAGGCCATCTGCTCCAGGTCGGCCGAGCGCAGCGTGGGATCGCCGTTGCCGCGCACGTACACGTTCCCGTGCACGACGCCGTCATCGTCCGCGGCCGGACCGCTGACCTCGGTGCGGTAGCGCCAGTTGCCCCCCAGCCGCATCAGGGCGGCGGTGGTCGCCAGCACCTTCTGGTTCGAGGCGGGGTCCATCAACGCATCTCCCCGCCTGTCGTAGAACAGCCGGCCCGTCCTGGCCGCCATCACGTGCAGCCCCACGTGCAGGTGCGCCAGGGTCCGGTTGTGCAGGATCCCGGTCAGCGTGTCCTGCATCCGGGTGATGCGGTCGCGGTCGCGGTCCCCCGGGTCGGGCCGCGGGATCTGGTCGGCCGGGCCCCCGCGCGCGCTCCCCTCGTCGCCGCGTGATCTTGCGGAGCGCTCGGGCTCGCCGGGGCGCCCGTGCTTCGCGGCGGCCTCCGACTCGTGGCGGGCGGCCTTGCTGCCGCCGCGGTCGCCCCTGGGGGCGCGGGCATCGGTTCGACCCGAGGCGGCGCCGGACTTCTTCCTGGACGGCCGGGGGGCGGGGCTCGCCGCTTTGGCGTTCGTCTTCGCGGGGAGCGTCCCGCGCGCCCAGCCCGCGCCGCCCAGCAGCAGCGCGGCGGCCAGCGCCGTGGCGGCCAGCGCGGGCGCACCCGTGAGCTCCCGCAGCCTCATCGGGCGGCGGCGCACCGGAAGCCCAGATCGGCGCCCCGGTACTCGGGGGCCCAGGCGTTGCGATTGGGGGCGCGCGGTGGCACGAAGTAGCTGCAACACGACCCGCCGCGCACCACACGCCGTTTGGGATCTTCGTCGTACGCGTCGGCGACCCACTCCCAGACGTTGCCCGCCATGTCCAGCGCGCCGTACGGGCTGGCCCCGTCGGCATAGCGGCCCACGGCCACCGGGAAGCCGGGGTTGACGCCGGCACAGGGACCCTCGCCCTCGAAGTTGCCCCAGTTGGCGCGCTCGCACGAGGCCTCCGCCCCCCACGGGTACTCGCGGCCGTCGGGGCCGCGGGCGGCCTTCTCCCATTGCGCCTCGCTGGGCAGGCGGCCGCCGGCGAACGCGCAGTAGTCACGGGCGTCGAACCAGGACACGTTGGTGGCCGGCAGCTTGCCGTCGGCGCCGGTCGGTCCGGCCAGCTCGGCTGGCACCGGCTTGCACCGGCGGGCGGCCACGCAGGCGCCGTACGCCGCGCGGGTCACCTCGGTTCGATCGATGGCGAAGGCCGGCAAGGTCCGGCTGCGCGGCGGCCGCTCGTCCTCGTCACCGTGCGCCGAGCCCTGCACGAAGGGCCCGGCCGCCACGGGAACGCGATCGGCGGGCGGGCGCGCCGCCGCCTGCACGCCGGTCCAGGGCGTCAGCGACGCCCCCAGCGCCATCAGGGGCAACAGCACCGCCAGCATCGCGGGCCCTGGCACCACCGAGGGCTTGCGCGGGCGGCTGAAGCCGGGAACGGCGCGGCCTGCCACCAGCTCGTCCTTGTGCCGGCGGGGCAGCGCCTTGATGGCCGCCTCCCGCCGCAGCGCCGTCGAGCGCGAGCGCTTGCGCTCGGTGTAGATCAGCTCCACGGGGCGGCGCGCCCGCGTGTACCGGGCACCCAGCCCGGCGTTGTGACGCGCCACGCGCGCCTCCACGTCGGTGCTGATGCCCGTGTACAGCGAACCGTCCCGACAGCGCACCACGTACACGAACCAGCGCCCGCCCCGGCGTGGCGCGGCCGGCGCCTCCGGGCCGGTGGAGGCAGGCAACGCCGAGCTGCGTCCACGCGAGAACCCCATGATGAGCGTCCCACCCACGTACCACAGAGAACGCGTAAGGTTAATTAATCCACGATTCGTTTTCGGGAATAATGGACGTACATGGCGTTTGCCTCGAAGGTGAAGGCTGGCTCGATGCCGATGCATGCGACCATGGGTCCGACCAGGCAAAGGACGTCACACGCCAGGATGTCGGACCAGCATGACGCCGCCAGGGAAGGGAACCGCGCACAGGCCCAGGTAGCGGCCCAGCCCTGTCGGCTGGTGGAGAGGCGCGGACGGCGCGGCGCAGAGGGGCACCCGGCATGATCGCACACGTTCTGGTCTTCTTCACGCTGGCCCTGGCGGCGGCGGACCGGCCCGCCGAGCCGGCGGCGCCGGCGGCCGCCCGCGAGCCGGCGCGCGCGCCGGAAGGCCCGGTGGACGCCAGGTCGGCGGCGCAGGCTGCGCTGGCGCTGGGCAACAAGCGCCTGAAGGACGGCGACGTGGCCGGCGCCATCGAGGAGTACCGGCGCGCCCAGACCATCTATCCGCCGTCGGCCGCCAAGCTGGAGTTCAACATCGCCAAGGCGGAAGAGACGCGGGGCGACGAGCCGGCCGCGGCGGCGGCCTACGAGCGCTTCCTGTCGCAGGCCCTGGAGATTCCGCCCGAGTACCGCGAGGAGGCCCGCAACGAGCTGCACCGCCTGGCCGCCGCGCTGGGCTCGCTGCGCCTGGACGGTCAGCGCCCCGGCTACGCGGTGGTGGTCGACGGACAGGTCCAGGGACGGACGCCGCTGCCCGGTGACGTCTGGGTCCGCCCCGGCCACCACGTGCTGACGCTGGAAGAGGACAACCACGTCATGTTCCGCGACGACGTCGACGTCAACAGCGGGGCCACCGTGGAGATCACCGTGACCATCCACCATCCGCGGCCCGACGGGGCGCCCACGGTGGTGACGACGGCCGTGCCACCGGCCCCCGCCCCCGCGCCCCTGCTGCCGGCGAACGGGGAGCGACCTGCCGCGCGGGCGCAGGACGAGGACCGTTCGATCTTCACGCGCTGGTGGTTCTGGGCCGCCGCCGCCGCCGTGGTCGCCGGCGGCACCACCGCCATCCTCCTCGGCACCCGCTCGGATTGCCCCGTCGCCACCTGCAAGTCGGTGACGGTCCAGGGGCCGTGAGCGTCTTGCCTCGCCGCGCGCAGCGTCCCCCCGCCTGACTTTTCCCCCCGGCAATCGGGGAGAAGGGCTCGGAAATGGGACCGGCTGCGCCGCCGCTGCGATTCCCGCTCGTTCTGCAACGCCGTGAGGCTAGAGCAGTCGCACCACGCTGACGTCGATCTGGCTGGTGACCAGGCGGGCGATCGAGGCGGCCTCGGGCTCGGACAACCGCAGGCGCTCGCGCAGCAGCGCCAGCGTGCGGTCGAGGATGCCCTTCCGGATCTTGGCCAGCCAGCGTGACACCGTCGAGGCGTTCACGCCGTAGGCGGCGCCGATGGCGTCCAGGCTGAGGCCGCCCACCAGCCCCAGCCGCAGCAGCGCCCGATCGCGATCGTCCAGCTCGCCCAGCGCCGCGCGAAACGCGTCCTCGACCGCTTCCTTGTAGCGCGCCTTCATGTGCCGCAGCTCCGGGTTCAGCTCGACGGCGATGGCCTCGCTCATCGCGCGATCGTGCGCGCGATGAAGGGCGGTCTCCTGCCGGTCCAGACTCAGCGCCGTTCGCTGCGCGGCGATGGCGATCCAGGCGGCCAGCGGCCCGCGCCCGCCGTACGTGGCGATGCGCGGCGGCTGTCCGTCGCGCGAGACCAGCAGCTTGTCGCGCAGCGCGGAGACCACCGTATCGGCGTCACCGGGCAGCGCCCCCACGCCGCCCAGGATGAAAGGCAGCGGTTTCATGTAGCGGGCCTCGAACTCGGCCAGCGCCGCCTCCTGGCCGCCGGCCGCCGCGCAGGCAAGGAACAGATCGGCGAGGTGCAACGACGCCAGCGCCGCCAGCGCGGCCGCTTCGCTGCGCGCCGCCTCGTCTTCCATCACGCGGCCCAGGTGGAAGGCGAACGTCGCCGGCGCCAGCACCACCCTGGGCCAGGCCGCCGCCGCCGTGGTGATCGCCTCCTGCAGCGCCGTCGCGAAGGCGGGCGTGACGGGCGCAGCTATCCCGCTCGCTGCGGCACGCCCCGCTTGCAACGCTTGCAGCCATTCCTCACGGTCGCTGCGGTTCTGTGGTGGCGCGCTCACGGCGGGGCTTCCCGATGATTGTCCGATGTGGTTCCTGGCGAGACTGACCAATGATGCCGCTCAACGAAGCTGTCAATGATCCGGTCCCGCGAAGCCGGTTTGAACGAAGCCTGTCCCAACCCTCCCGCCCCGACGATTCCTTCGACGCTCCAGCGTCCACTTCTGTCGCAATTGATTGCGCCTCATCGTACACCTCTCGTGGAATAACGCGTGCTAACATCGTTTCCCTCTGGGGATGGGTGCAGCCTTGACGTGTCTCGACGAGAACTCGGCGCTGGACTTCCTGTCGGGTCGGCTGGGACCGACCGCCCTCTCCCAGGCCGAGCGGCACCTGGGCACCTGTGCGCCCTGCATCGAGCTGCTGGCCCGCTCGGCGCCGCTGTTTCCGCGGCGCCCGCTCGGTGACGGGGAACGCGTCACGCCCCCGCCCACCACGCCGTCGTCCTTGGCGACGCTGGCGATGCCGGGTGGCCGCAATCGGCTCACCATGACGCACGAATCGGCGCCCGCGCCGGCGTTCGCGCCGGATGCGCCGGACGAAAGCGGCCTGGACGAGGCGCGCCCGACATTGCCGTCGGGCACGACCCTGAAGGGCACGTACACGGTGCTGGACTTGATCGGCCGCGGCGGCATGGGCGAGGTGTACGAGGTCCGACACGCCCGCCTGGCCGGCCGTTACGCGTTGAAGCTGCTGCCGCCCATCTTCGCGCACGAGCACGTGTCGGTGACGCGCTTCCGCCGGGAGGCGGACATCCTGTCGGCGCTGCGCCACCCCAACATCGTTCAGGTGATCGACTTCGACCACACCCCCGCCGGCCAGCCCTTCCTGGTGATGGAGTATCTGGACGGCGGCGATCTGGCCCAGTTGATGGCGACCGTGGGCGCCATGCCGTTGCCGCGGGTGTTGAAGATCGTCGAGCAGATTGTTTCGGCGCTGTCCGCCGTCCACCGCCGCGGCATCGTGCACCGCGATCTGAAGCCGCAGAACGTCCTGCTGATCCGGGACGAGGACTTCGTCACCGATCGCATCAAGCTGGTCGATTTCGGGCTATCGAAGCGCAGCGAGGCGCTGCGCGATCTCAGCGGGAACATCTCGCGCGATCAGACCCTCCTGGGGACGCCGCGCTACATGGCGCCCGAGCAGGCGGCCGGGCGCATCGACGAGATCGACGCCACCACCGATCAGTTCGCGCTGGCCACCATGGTCTACGAGATGCTGACGGGCACATCGGCGTTCGACGGCGATCACATGGCCATGCTGCTGTACCGGATCGTGTCGGAGAACCCGGCGCCCATGCGGCGCTACGTGCCCGACCTGCCCGAGCACGTCGAGGCGGCGGTGCGGAAGGCCATGGAGAAGCAGCGGTCGGATCGCTTCCCCACGGTCACCGAGTTTCTGGACGCGTTGCTGGATCGGCCGTCGAGGGCGGCGTCGGAGCGCAGCGGCGACTCGGCGCGCGGCACCAGCGGCATCACGCCCGCGCCGGCGCGCGCTCCCGCGTCTTCGTCCGTGGCCGTCTCCTCGCGCCGGGGTGGACGGGGTGCCGTGGTCGGTACGCTGCTGGGGATGGCGGCCGCCGCCGCGCTGGCGGTCGGCTGGCACATGTCGCGCAGGCCAGCGCCGGCGGCGCACGCGCCGGCCGTGGTCCAGGAAGCGCCCCCGGCTGTGCCAGGGCCGCCCGCCGTAGCGCCCGTTTCCCCGCCCCCGCCTACGGAGCCGGCGCCGGAGCCAACCGTGGCGGCCGCCACGCCGCCCGCCCCCGAGTCACTCCCCAGGGCCAGGGCTCATCAGAAAGCGGCCGGCCGACCGGCCCGGACGCCGCGGCGGTCCGGGCCCGCCCTGGCCCCCTCGCCTTCCGAGCCCGTCGCCCCCCCGTCCCCGGCCCCCGACGGCGAGAAGCCCGCCCAGAAGGTCGGCCGACTGGTGGAAGAGCTGTGAGTGCCGTGGCCCCGCCGAAGACCTCTCGGTGACGGCGCAGCTGGCCCGGATCGGCCGGCACGATTTTCCTGCAAGGCGAATTTTGGGCCGCGTCTCCTTAACAGGAGACCACACATGGAGCTGGCGACGAACCTTGGCAGCGGCGGCGATTTCACGCGGGACGTCCTGCCCCTGCAGCCAAACTTGATGCGGGTGGCGCTGGGCCTGACCCGGAACGCCGCCGAGGCGAGCGACCTGGTCCAGGACGCCCTGGAGCGGGCGTTGCGCGAGTGGACCCGCTTCACCCCCGGCACCAACGCCCGGGCCTGGGTGACCGCCATCATGTCCCGCCTGTTCATCGACGGGTGGCGGCGGCGGCGACGGCGCCCCGCCTTGGTCGCGCTGGATGACCTGGACCTGGCCGGGCCTCCTCCGCCCGACGGTCCCTCGGAACCAGCCCCCTGGGAGGGCATCAGCGACGCCGATCTGGAGCGCGCCGTGGCGGAGCTGCCGGAGCCGCTGCGTCACGTCTTCCAGCTGAACGTGGTCCATCATCTGTCGTACGGGGACATCGGCGCCGCGCTGGGCATCCCCGTCAACACGGTGGGCACGCGCCTGATGCGCGCGCGGCGCCGCCTGCGCGTCATGCTGGAAGCGCGGGCCGCCTCGACCCAGGTCTCGTACCTGGTGCCGGGGCCGACGCCCCAGGCGCTCGCGCTCACCTGCGCCGGCCCCCGCGCGGCCGAGACGACCCGCGACGAGAGCGCGCGCGGTCAGTCGGCCAGGCGTTCGATCAGCGCCCGGGCCTCCGTCGCCCAGGGCGTCGCCCCCGTCTCGAGACCGATGTAGCGCTCGAGGTGCGCGCGCGCCTGCGCCCGTCCGCCCAGCCGCCCCAGCGCCACCGCCAGGTTGTAGTGCGCGTCCGCGAAGTCGGGCGCCGCCTGCAGCACGCGGCGCAGCTCCGCGACCGCCAGCTCCAGATCGCCGGCCTCCAGGATCATGTTCGCCAGGTTGAAGCGCGCCTCGGGCTGCTCGGGGTCCAGCGCCAGCGCCGCCTCGAACTCGACGCGGGCCGCCGCCACGTCGCCGCGGGCATAGGCCAGGTGTCCCAGATTCGTGTGCGCGGCGGCCAGCCCGGCGTCCAGCGCCAGCGCCTTGCGGTAGCACGCCTCGGCCCCTGGCTGGTGGCCGGGATCGTTCTCGGCGCGCATCCCCTCGGCGAACCATTCGTAGGCCGTTTGAAACTTCGGCGGCGGGGGCACCGGCGCCACCACCTCCGCTGCCGGCGCGGACAGCGGCCGCACCGAGGCCTGGCGGGCCAGATCCTCCAGCGAAAAATCGAAGACCTTCTGGCCGCTGACCTCGTAGGTGTTGCCGCCGTCGACCACCACCAGGGTGTCGCCGTCGAAGGCGACCCGGATGCGATCCAGCGGCCGGTCGACGTGCGGCAGCTGGGTGCGCACGCGCTCCAGCGCCTTGCGGATCTCCGCCACCGAGAAGCCGCGCTCGACCAGCTCCTTGGCCGCCTTGACGCTGATCAGGTCCTGGAAGCTGAACAGCATCTTCCCGGTGCTACGGACCGAGGGGCCCACGAACCCGACCTGCGCCCAGTAGCGCAGCTTGCTCTCGGGCACGTCCAGGATCTTCGCTACGCCCGCGTAGGTGTAGGTGGTGTCTTGCATCGTCGTCATCTCCGAGGGTTACCTGGCGGGCCGGCGGCGTGATCAGGCATCAGTCGCTCCGGCGGCCGGGCCTTCCGGGCCTCAGGCCGTGAAGGCTGCCTCCACGTCGACGTCCACGAAGACCTTCGCCCCTTGCGCCCGCACCGTCACCTGCGTGCGCACGTCCTTCAGCCGCGCTCCAGCGATGCGCGCCGCCTCGCGCAGCGCCAGCTCGCGGATCCGTCGCGGCACCGTGGGATCCGCCTCGAACAGCGCCGCCAGCCGGTGCGCCGTCCCCGCGTCACAGGCGTCGCGAAACACGTCGGCGAACGCGACCAGATCGACGGTCAGCATGGTCGAGCCGAAGTAGGCGTTGCGACCGCCCCGCTGGCTGCGCTGCCCCTCGGACAGCCGCTCGGCCCGGGCGAACACCACGTCCAGGGCCGCGCGCGACAGCCGCTCGCGGACCTCGCGCTCGAACAGGGTGATGCGGGTGGCTCGCGCCATGGGCCGCCGCGCCGGCAGCCTGCCCGGGGACACCAGGCCGGCCGCGTCCGCGCCATCGGCCACCACCCCGTCGCCGGACAGGGCGTCGGGGTCGGACTGACCAGGAGGCTTCGGCATCGTCATCGTCGTCATCGAGAAAGCGCGATCGTAACAGCAGTGATGGGGCGGCGACAGTTTCGCACCGCCGCCCCGTCGCGAGCCGGGCCGGCGGTCCGCTGTTTGCCGTCGGCTATCATGGTCGCGTGCCTGGTCACGTGCCTGCATCGTCGATGGCCCTCGCCGTGGCGCTGCTGCTGGCGTCAGGGTGCGAGGCGCGAGCCGAACCGGCGGCCGAGCTCCCGGGCCCGGCGCGCATCGTCGTCACCACGGCGGTGCCGCTGGACGCGCAGCGCCTGGCCGACGTCCTGCGCGCCTACCTGGACGGCGCGGGGGTGGTGGTGCAGCCCGCCGCGGTCGCGGCCGTCGGCGGCGTGCACCAGCAGCTGGACGAGGCCCGTCGGGTGGGTGTCGCGGCGCGCGCCACCACCGTGGTGCGGGTCGAGCGGGACGCCTCCGAAGCCAGCCCGGGCGGTCTGGAGATCCAGCTCATCGATCTGACGACGGACGAGATCGTCAGCGCGACCGTGGCGTCGCCCAGCCGCGAGGAAGACCGCTACCGCGCGCTCGCCCTGAAGCTGCAGGCGATCCTGCGCGCGCGCTGGTCGGCGGGACGCGCCGGGGCCGGCGCGGAGGCAGACCTGGCGGCCGGGTCGACACGCGCCGACGTGACGGCGTCGCCTCTGTCGGACCGCGCGACGTCGGCCCTGGGGCTGGACGTGGGGCTCGCGCTGGTGTCGTTCCCCATCGCGGGCCCCTTGCTGCAGGGGCTGGACGTGCGCGCCCGCTGGCTGCCCTCCCCGCGCCTGGCCGTGACGCTGGGGGCGGCGCTGCTGGGCCCGACCAGCGCGTCGAACGGCGACGTCGACGCCACCGCCCACATCGTGCCCTTCCGGGCCACGGCGATGGCGCGTCTGACGAGGGGGCGGGCGGCCCTGTTCGCGGGTCCGGCCGCCGAGCTGTCGCTGCTGCGGGTCGCGGCCACCAGCGCCACCACACCGGTGAGATCGGTCCATCACGCGATGCTGGCGCTGGGCGCCGAGGCCGACGGCCGCCTGGCGCTGGCCGGTCCCCTGTGGCTGTTCGCGCGCGCCGCCACGCTGGGTATCCTGAACGGACAGCGCTACCAGGCGGCCGGCAGCCCCCTGATTGACACGTCGCGGTTCGAGCTGACTGGCACGGTGGGAGTGGCCGCCGCTATTCCCTGAGATCTCGCCTGGAATCTTGCATGAAATTCTTGCTAACCGGCGACGCGCTCGCTGCCACTGATACCACCGTGGAGCCCATGCCCGATCCGTCGCGCCCAGCGCCCGCCGAGGTGACGGCGCTGCTGGAACGGGCCCGCCGGCGCGATCCGCTGGCCTTTCGCGAGCTGTTCCGGGGCCATGTCGTCGGGGTGCACCGGGTGGTGCGTCGCATCGCTGGCGCCCGCACCGACACCGAGGACCTGGTGCAGACGACGTTCGTCGAGGCGTTCCGCTCGCTGGGGTCCTTCCGGGGCGACGCCATGTTCTCGACCTGGCTGGCGCGCATCGCGGTGCGGGTCAGCCTGCGCGCCACACGGTGGCGGGGGCGCGCCCCGCTGCCCATGGACGAGGTGAGCGAACCGGCCGCGGAGGGGTTGGACCCCGAGCGCATCGCCGCCGCCCGCGAGACGCTGGCCGCCGTCGAGACCTTGCTGGCCGGCCTGCGCCCCAAGCGACGGGCCGCCTTCGTCTTGCACGTCCTCGAGGGCTATTCGATGGACGAGGTCGCGGCGATGCTGAACGCCTCCACCGGCGCGGTGAAGGTGCGGGTTCACGACGCCCGCCGCCAGATCGAGCGGGGGCTGGCCGACCCGCGCGGCCCGGGGGCCCGGCTGCTGAACATGGGAGGGCGTCCGTGAGCGCGCCGAGCTGCAAGGAGGTGCAATCGCGGCTGCTCGACGCGCTCGACGGCCGGCTGGACGCCGCCGCCAGCGTGCGATTCCACGCGCACCTCGAGGGCTGCCTGACCTGCCGCGACCGGGCGGCGCTCTGGCGGTCGCTGACGCCGCGCCTGCGGGCGGCCGAACCGGCGCCCCCCGACGCGATGGCGATCCGACGGATGCAGGTCGAGATCGCCAAGCGGCTGGCCCGGCCAGCAGGCGGAATCGAGATCGACGATCCGCTCGCCGCCGGCGCCTGGCAGGACGAACCTGCGCCCGTCACGCCTCCCCGCGCCTGGCGATGGTGGGCGGGGCGCATGGCGGTCGCTTCCGCCGTGGTGGCCGCGGCCGCGCTGCTTGCGCTCTGGCTTCGCCCCGTGTCCAGGAACGCATCGGGTCCCGCCTACGCCGCCGTCACCTTGGCGCGAGGCCCCGTCACCTTGTCGGGGCGACCGCTGGGCGAAGTGGTGGGACAGAGGGGCGACCGGCCCGGCACCGCCCGCGTCGCCGTCGGCGCGCCGCTGGTGCTGGAGTCGGGCGGCGCGGCCGAGCTGGCGCTGGAGCGCGGCGCCACGGTGCAGGTGGCGGGACCGGCGCGGCTGACGCTGCAGGGGACGGCCGCCGACGTGGCGCTGCGCCTGGAGGCGGGGCGCGTGCAGGTGCAGGTCGCGCATCGCCGCCCGGACGAGACGTTCGCGGTGGTCACGGGCGACGCCCGCGTGGAGGTCCGCGGCACGAGGTTCGCGGTCACGGCCACCCCGCACGGCTCGCGCGTGGAGGTGACCGAGGGGCGTGTCGCGGTGCACTTCTCCGACGGGCGCAACCTGCTGGTGGCCGCCGGGCAGGCGGTGGACTCGGCGTCCCCTGCCCCCGCCGGCGCGGACGGGCCGCCGGCGCTGCCTGCCACGACGGCGCCGCCGCAATCCGGGACGCCGTCCCCGCCCTCTCCGTTCCTGTCCTCGTTCCTGTCCTGTACGGACGACGTGCGGGCCTGTCGGGCCACGGCCCAGGCGGTGCGAGACAGCATGCGCAAGGGGGACCAGCCGCGAGCCCTGCGCCTGATCAGCGACGGCGATCGCGCGGCGCGAGAGGCCGCTGCCCGGTGTGGCGCTGCGATCGTGGCCTGCCGCGACGAGCTCGGGTACCTGCACGCCGAGGCATTGAATCAGGCGGGGCGCGCCGAAGAGGCCATCGCCGCTTACCGCGCGCTCGACCGGCGGAGCGCGCCGGCGGCGATGCGACAGAACGCGCTGTATGCGGCGGCGCAGCTCGAGCGCCAGCGCGGCTGGACCGGGCGCGCGCAGGCCGACTACCAGCGGGCGCTGGCAGCCTCGCCGCGCGGCGCCCTGGCCGAGGAGGCGCTGGTGGGCGCGATGGAGAGCGCGCACGGCGCCGGCGAGGACGCCCAGGCGCGGGCCTTCGCCGCGCGCTACCTGCGGTCGTTCCCCGGGGGACTGGCGACCGAGAGCGCCCGCCGGCTGCTGGGCGGCGCGTCCCCGTGACCGCGCGCGCGGCGCTGGGGTGGGCGCTGCTGCTCGGGGTGGCTGGGGGCAGCTGCCGCAGCGACGTGGAGCTGACCACGCCGCGAGCCGTACCGGTGGCTGCCTGCGCGGCGAACGGCGCCGGCTGCGCCGCTTCGACGGACTGTTGCTCGGGCCTTTGCGGCGACGGCGTCTGTGCCGTGGCCATCTGCCGCGCGGAGGGGGAGCCCTGCGCCCGGGGGGCCGACTGCTGCTCGTATCTTTGCGGCCCCGACGCCGCAGGGACGGGCGCCCTCGTCTGTGCGAACCCGGCCGGGTGTTCGTCCGACGGTCAGCCGTGCCTGCACGCGGGCACGTGCTGCTCGCTGGGTTGCAACGGCGGCGTCTGCGGCGCGCCGACCTGCGGCGCCGCCGGCGCGGCCTGTGCGGCGGCGCAAGATTGCTGTGACGGCGTCTGCATGGCGGGGACGTGCGCGCCCCCGCAGCCCGGCTGCCGCCCGGCCGGCGAGAGCTGCGCCGGCGACGCCGACTGTTGCGGGCGCACCTGCGCCGACGCGGCGGAGAGCGGCGCCGCGCATTGCCAGCTGCTGGACGCCTGTCGCGTGGACGGCGAGGCCTGCGTGGCCGGCTCGGATTGTTGCAGCGGCCGCTGCGTCAGCGCGCCCGGAGGCGATGCGCGCTGTCAGGCGTTGCCGGGCTGTGGCCCGGCCCTGGCCGTGTGCATGAACGACAAGGACTGTTGCTCGGGCCGGTGCGAGCCCACCCCGGGCCAGTCGGGGCCCAGCCGGTGCCAGCGCATCCCCGGTTGCCAGCCCGAGCAGGAGCGTTGCGGGGCGGCGTCCGAGTGCTGCTCGGGGATCTGCACGGCCGGCCCGCAGGACGTCGGACGGTGCGCGAAGTCCCCGGACAAGATGCCGGCCTGCCGGACCGTCGGCTTGCTGTGCATGAAGGCCGGCGACTGCTGCGCGGGCGCCACCTGCGGCGCCGATTCCTCAGGGCGCATGCGTTGCCTGCCCAGCGGCGGCAGCTGTGCCACCGACGGCAGTCCTTGCCTGGTGGCGGCCCAGTGCTGCGGCGGCCGCTGCCTTCCCGACCCGCGCGGCGGGTTTGCCTGCCGGACCGCGTGCGCGCCCCGGGGCGCTGGCTGCGTGGCGACCGAGGACTGCTGCGGCGGGACCTGCGTGGGCCCACCGGGCCGCGGCGTCTGTGTCGTGGAGAGCGGCGAAGCGGCCGGTCCGCTGTGCACCGCGACCGGCGCGATCTGTGGCGGCGCCGCGAACACCTGCTGCAGCGGCACCGTCTGCGCCTCCGTGACCGGCGGCGGCTCCGCCTGCGCCCCCCTGTCGGCGGAGTGAGCACCAGGACCGTCCGCTCAGGCCCTGGGCAATCTGCGTCCTCAGGCGCCGGCGCCAGCCCCGCGGCGCCGCGGGGTGGCCGAGCGGGGCCGCCCCCGCTCGGGAGGGGCTGTGATACGGTTTAGCTCTTCTCCATGGCGCCGCCCCCCGTCGAAATGTCGAAGTATCCGGTGCTGGTCGTCGACGACGAGCAGGACAATCTGGATGCGTTTCGGTTCAACTTCGGCAAGAGCTTCAAGCTGCTGTACGCCTCGAGCGGCGAGCAGGCGCTGGAGCTGGCGCGCGCGAACGACGTCGCCGCGGTGGTGACGGACCAGCGCATGCCGCGCATGACCGGGCTCGAGCTGCTGCGCGCGGTGCGCGACGCGCGGCCCGACGCCATCGGCATCATCGTCACCGCGTTCACCGACACCGAGGTGCTGATCGAGGCCATCAACCTGGGCCGCATCTACCGGTACGTGACGAAGCCCTGGGACTCGAAGGAGATGCGGGGCATCCTGAGCCAGGCCATCGAGCGCTTCCACCTGGGCCGGGAGAACCAGCGCCTGTCCGAGCAGCTGGCCGAGTACGCCGGCATGCTGGCCAGCGAGGCACATGGCGCGTTCGACTTCGGCGCCATCGTCGGCGAATCACCGGCCCTGCGCGACGTGCTGGCGCGCGTGGAGCAGGTGGCCCAGACGACCGCCACCGTGCTGTTGCGCGGCGAGACCGGCACCGGCAAGGAGATGGTGGCGCGCGCCATCCACATCAACAGCGCGCGCGAGGCCAAGCCGTTCATCAAGGTGAACTGCGCGGCGCTGGCCACCGGGGTGCTCGAGTCCGAGCTGTTCGGGCACGAGAAGGGCTCGTTCACCGGCGCGGTGAGCCGCCGCCCGGGCCGCTTCGAGCTGGCCGACGGCGGCACGCTGTTCCTGGACGAGATCGGTGACGTGCCGCTGGACGTGCAGGTGAAGCTGCTGCGCGTGCTGCAAGAGCGCGAGTTCGAGCGCGTGGGCGGCACCGAGACGGTCAAGGTCGACGTGCGCGTGGTCTCCGCCACCCACCGCGATCTGGAGCGGCAGATCAGCGAGGGGACGTTCCGCGAGGACCTTTACTACCGCCTGAACGTGTTCCCCATCCTGCTGCCCCCGTTGCGCGACCGGGCCGGCGACATCACCCTGCTGGCGGAGCACTTCGTGCAGAAGTACGCCCGCAGCTTCGGCAAGGCGGTGCGCGGCCTGGACGGCAGCGCCGCCGCCGCGCTGGCCGGATACAGCTGGCCCGGCAACGTCCGCGAGCTGGAGAACGTCATCGAGCGGGCCCTGATCCTGACCCGCGGTCCCGACGTGACGGCCGCCGATCTCGAGTTCACCAAGCGGTCCGGCGGCGTCGCGCCCTCGCCTGTCACCGTCACCGCGGCGGAGCGAGGTCGCCCGCTGCAGGAACGTCTGTCAGAACAAGAGCGTGCGGAGATCGTCGCCGCCATCGACCAGTCCCAGGGCAACATCGCGCACGCGGCGCGACGCCTGGGCATCAACCGTTCCACGCTGTACTACCGCTTGCGGAAGCACGGCCTGGAACACCTGTTACCCATGAAAGAATCGCCCGGACCCGCCCTGGAAGGGGGTGAGCCCGCCGGCGGAGAGCGAGGCACGTCATGAAACTGCTGTTCGTCATGGATCCATTGGCCCGCATACAGATCGCGGGTGACTCCACCTTCGCGATGATGCTGGCGGCGCAGAGCCGCCGCCACGAGATCTGGTTCTGCGAGCCGCGCCACCTGGGGCTGGAGCACGACGAGCCCATCGCCCAGGCCTGGCCCGTCACCGTCCGCCGCGTCGAGGGCGATCACTACCTGCTGGGCGTGCAGACCACGCTGCCGCTGGGGCAGTGCCACGCCGTCTTCATGCGCAAGGATCCGCCCATCGATCTGGACTACTACTTCGCGACGCTGCTGCTGGAGCGGGCGCGCGACAAGACCCTGATCATCAACGACCCGCGCGGCCTGCGTGAGTGCAACGAGAAGCTGGCCATCCTGAACCACCCCAAGCTGGCGCCCCCCACCATCGTCACGCGGGAGAGCGTCCGGCTGCGCAGCTTCCTGGCCGAGCACGGCGGGGAGATGGTGGTGAAGCCGCTCGACGCCTCGGGCGGGTTCGGCGTGTTCCACGTCCGCAAGGGCGACACCAACACCGGCGCCATCCTGGAGCAGGCCACCAACCTGGGCCGCCGCTGGACCATGGCGCAGCAGTACCTGCCCGCCGTCCGCGATGGGGACAAGCGGATCCTGCTGGTCGACGGCGAGCTGCTGTGCGCGGTGCTGCGCGTGCCGGCGCCGGACGACGCCCGCGGCAACCTGCACGTGGGGGCGCGCGCCATGCCGGCAAAGATCACCGAGCGCGACCGGGAGATCATCGCCACGGTGGGGCCCAAGCTGCGCGAGGCGGGACACTTCTTCGTGGGTCTGGACGTCATCGGCGAGTACCTGACCGAGATCAACGTCACCAGCCCGACCGGCATCATGGAAGCGAACGCGCTGGACGACACCGAGTACGAGCAGCGGGTCATCGAGGCGCTGGAGAGAAAGATCGGGTGAGGTTCGGGGCGCGCGCCGCGCTGGTGCTGGCCGCGCTGGCGCTCCCCGCGCCGGCGCGGGCGCAGGGAGCTGCCCAGGTGGCCGCGGCCGAGGGGGCCTCACCGCCGGCAACATCACCGGCGGCCCCCGGGGAGGGGTCGCTGCTGATCACGCCTCGCCTGCTGCTGCAGGCGGACGCGCTGCTGGCCCACCACGGGCCCAACCTGCCGGCCATCGAGGACGGGACGAGCCATCCGGGGTTCTACCTGCGCCGCGCCCGCGTCGGGCTGGACGCCGTCGACGGGCTGTGGCGCGCCCGCCTGATCTTCGAGGCGACGGCGCGCAGCGAGGTGGCGGACGCCGCGGTTGATCCGTTGGCCGGTGAGCTGGATCGCGGCCAGCCTCGCCCCACCGAGGCGTACGTCGCCTTCGCGCCGCACAAGGCGTTCGCGCTCAGCGCCGGCGCGCTGCGCGTCCCCATCGGCCTTTCGCGGCAGATTGACGAGGGGGATCTGCGGCTTCCCGAACGAGCCCGCGTCATCACCCGCCTGACGCCCGACTTCCGCATGGGCGCGGCAGCCAGCGGCGACCTGGGGCTGCTGCAGTACGCCTTCGGCGCTTACAGCGCGTCCCCCTCGTTCGGCGCCGGCTTTCAGGACGGCGGAACGTTGCTGGTGCTGCGCCTGAACGCGGAGACCGTCGGCCCGCTGGGCCTGGCGCCCCAGCTGCGCCGCACCACGGATCCCTGGTATCGGTGGTGGCGCTTCTCGGTGGGCCTGTCGGCCTTTCATGCCACCCTTCCGGGCGCCAACGAGATGGGCCTGGGCGGGGACGGACAGTTCCAGTGGGCCCGTTTCCTGTTCACCGGCGAGGTGCTGTGGACCCACAGCACGGCGGTCGACCGCGTCGGCTTCACGCTGGAGCCGGGTGTCTTCCTGGTCGCCGATCGACTGGAGCTGGTGGCGCGCGCCGAATGGATGAACGACGACGTCGGACCGACCACCCCCGCCGACGCCTGGGGCGCCGGCCTGGGCGCGACGTTCTACAGCGCCTCCCGTCGCGCCCGCCTGCAGGCGGCGTACACGCTGCGCCAGGCCGCTACCGATCCGGGCGCCGGTCGCACCGCCGGCTGGGCGGTCTTGCGCGCCACGTTCACGATGTGACAGGGCGTCGACCCGTAGCTGGACGGGAGCCAAGCCGTCCCCGCGCGGGCGAAGGACCTCTTCGACCGAACCGGCGTTCGTGGTGATAACTGTCGCGCGGACCGCTGCGCACGTACGATCGGGGCGTATCGCCTGAAGCGCGCCGAGCCAGTGGGCGCGTGGTCCCTTAACCCGTTTTAAGGAGTCGCGATGGTGAAAAGGTCGTTTGCGGTGTGGTTCGGCTTGGCAGTGCTCTCTGTCGCATCGGTCGCCCGCGCCCAGAGCGAGGCTTCCAGGGCGGCCGCAGCCGCGCCGCGCGGCACGGGCGGCGCCCTCGAGTTCGGGTTGCGCACCGGCTACGGCATCCCCCTGGGCCACACGGGAAAGGCCGCGGGAGACACCAGCGACGACAAGCTGAGCACCTCGATCTCCGGCGAGGTCCCGCTCTGGCTCGATGTCGGATACCGCCTGAATCCGAACATGTACCTGGGGCTGTCGTTCCAGTACGCGTTCGGCTTCGTGCCCGATGGCCAATGCCTGCCTGGCGGCAGCTGTTCGATCAGCGATCTGCGCCTGGACGCGAACTTCATGTACCACCTGACGCCGGATCAGCCGGCGGACTTCTGGGTGGGCTTCGGGGCCGGTTACGAATGGCTCCGGTTCTCCGAGTCAGAGGGGGGCATCAGCGCCAGCGGCACCGGCTCCGGCTTCGAGTTCGCGAATTTTCAGGTCGGCGTCGACTTCGCGGCGACACCCGCCTTCGCGCTGGGTCCCTTCGTCAGCTTCTCGGTGGGCCAGTACCGCAGCCTCTCGTACGACCTGGGCGGGCAATCGCAGGACCAGAACCTCGTCGACAAGTCCCTGCACGAGTGGCTGGTACTCGGCGTGCGCGGCAGCTTCGACGTTCATCTGTGATCGGCGAATGCGGGCGAGCGTGGGCTCTGGCACGGGACGCCTGACCAGCGGCGGTCCGGTACGCTTCCGTCGCCTGGCGCGGCCGCGCCGGCTTGAGTAAAGTGCCGGGCGCTTTGGACGCCACGCTCGTTTCCGTTCTCGCCTGCCCCACCTGCAACGGCCCCCTGAACGAGGCCGACGGCGCCCTGGTGTGCGCCGCCTGCCAGACGCGTTTTCCGATCCGCGACGGCGTGCCGCGCTTCTCCGATGGTCTGAAGGACCAGGACGAACGGCTGAAGGCGGAGTGGGAGGCGCAGTCGAACGCCGGGCCGCACTACGCGAACCCCATCATCATCATGAACCGCTGGGAGGAGGAGCAGGTGATGCCTCACATCCTCAGCCAGCTGGACGATGTGAGCGGGCCGGTGCTGGACGCCGGCTGCGGGGTCGGTCACCTCGGGCAAACGCTGGACCGGATGGGCCGCCGCGACATCTCCCTGATCGGCACCGACTTCCAGGGCGAGCTGCTGGCGCGTGTGACCGTCGGTTACGCCGGCCTGGCCGAGGCCGACGTGCACCACCTGCCGTTCAAGAGCGCCGCCTTCTCCGCGGTGCTGACCTCGAACGCCCTGCACCACTTCCCCGATCCTTACCGGGCCATGGCCGAGATCGCGCGCGTGCTGAAGCCGGGCGGCGTGTTCGTCTGCTACGACCCCCGCTACATCACCCCGCTGGAGATGGTGAAGAAGTTCCTGCGCCGCAACGACAACCTGTTCACGAAGGACCACAAGGCCTTCCGCGTCGACGAGTACCGCGACCTGCTGGGGTCGAGCGGACTGTCGGTGACGGAGGTGAGGACCGTCGACACCATCGCGCCGCTGATGGCGACCGCGCTGGACTATCTGAAGGTCGGCAAGCTGGGCATCGGGCCGCAGGTGGCGAAGGCGCTGGCCAGCATCGATCGCGCGATCGAGGGTCCCCGTCACGAGTCGCCGCTGGGCCTGATGTTGGTGGGCCGGGCGGTCAAGCCTCTGTAAACGACCGCATGCCGCGGCGCCCATAAAAAGCGGGGCGCCGACCCCAAACGGGTGTGCCAGGCGCGGCCATCGTGAGGTAGACTCCCCCCGATGCGGCCTCGGATCGATCCCTTCGAAAAGCGACGTAAAGAGCTGGCGCGCAAGGAGCGCCAGAAGCAGAAGGCGGAGCGCAAGGATCACAGGGAGCGGGAGCGCGCCGAGCGGGTGGTCGCCGACGGCGAGGACCCCGACATCGCTGGCATCGTGCCCGGACCGCAGCCGCCGCCCGAAGGCGTGGAGTAGCCCGCCGGGCTGTTCGCACGGCGGCGGGCGCCCTCCGCGCGCGCCCCGTGCCACCGAGAGCGACGTGGCCCTGTCCCCTCATCTTCAGGAGCTGTTCGAAGCGATTCGAGCGTCCCACCCGAACGGGTTGACGCTGGACGAGCTGAGCGAAGAGCTGGTGACGAAGTCGGTCACGTACGCCGACATCGACGAGCTGATCGGGGCCCTGGAGGACGCGGGATTCGACCTGTCGGCCACGGGCGCGGCGGCCAGGCCCGCCGAGCTGGTGCGCGTGCTGGAGGCCGTGCGCGCCATCATCGCCGAGACGGGGCAGCGCCCTTCGCCCGACGCGATCGCGGCGCGGGTGGGGCTGACGCCGACGGCCGTGCGCAAGGCGCTGCGGCTGGGCGGCGGGCCTGTCCGGTCCTGAAATCCGGCGCGAAACGGCGCCGGCTGGCGGCGGCGCGTCGAGGTCCTGGGCGGCCCCGTCCTTGACTTTGGGCGCCTGACCCCTCATCTATAGCGGCGGACACATCACGTCCTTGCCTCGGCCCCCGATCATTCAGCGGGCCGAGCGCGCCGGAACCGGTTAGCGGGCTTTCGTTCGAACGCTGTCTGAACGGTTTTGCACGGACAGACGTTCACACGCCCACCCTTCATCCGACCCGACCGTCGCACACGACGGAGGCGCGAGGTCGAAAAGGGGGGCCCCAACGAAAGCGACCCGTATTCGATGCATTCCAGTTCCTTGTCTCCTTCCTCGTCCTCCTCGTCCCCTTCGGCTCCCCTCGCTGCCGCGCCCGTCGCGGCCATCGCACCTGAGGTGACCACGCCCGACTTCGCCAGCCTGGGCCTGGCGGCCCCGCTGCTTCGCGCCCTGGGCGAGGAGAAGTACGATCGGCCCACCCCCATTCAGCAGCAGACCATTCCCCACATTCTGGCGGGACGCGACCTGCTCGGTTGCGCGCAGACCGGCACCGGCAAGACGGCGGCGTTCGCGCTGCCGATGCTGCAGCGGCTTTCGCAGGCCCAGCCCAGCGCCCCCGGGACCCGCCGCGGCATCCGCGCGCTGATCCTGGTGCCGACGCGTGAGCTGGCCGTGCAGGTGGCCGACAGCTTTGGCACCTACGGCCGCCACCTGCGCCTCTCGCGCGCCACGGTGTTCGGCGGCGTGGGCCAGGGCCCGCAGGTCGACGCCCTTCGTCGCGGCACCGACATCATCGTGGCCACGCCGGGGCGCCTCATCGATCTGATGGACCAGGGTCACGTGCACCTGGGCAACGTCCAGACGCTGGTGCTGGACGAGGCGGACCGCATGCTGGACATGGGCTTCATCAAGCCCATCCGCCAGATCATCGCCAAGCTGCCCGCGCAGCGGCAGAACCTGCTGTTCTCGGCCACCATGCCCCCCGACATCGCGCAGCTGGCCGACCAGATCCTGCGCAACCCGGCCAAGGTGGCGGTGAACCCCGTCGCCAGCACGGCCCCGGCCATCGCGCAGTGGGTGCTGTTCGTCGACAAGGACAACAAGCGCTCGCTGCTGCGCGAGGTGCTGCGGGATCCGGCCATGAAGCGCGTGCTGGTCTTCACCCGCACCAAGCACGGCGCCGATCGCGTGACCCGCGATCTGGACAAGGCCGAGGTGCGCGCCGAGGCCATTCACGGCAACAAGTCTCAGGGCGCGCGCCAGAAGGCGCTGTCGGCCTTCCGCGACGGCCGCATCCGCGTGCTGGTGGCGACGGACATCGCGGCGCGCGGCATCGACATCGATGGCGTCAGCCACGTGATCAACTTCGAGCTGCCCAACGAGCCGGAGAGCTACGTGCACCGCATCGGCCGCACGGCCCGCGCCGGCGCGGGCGGGGTGGCGCTGTCGTTCTGCGACGGCGAGGAGCGGGCCTACCTGCGCGACATCGAGCGCCTGACCAAGGCGAAGCTGGCGGTGGTGAGCGATCACCCTTATCCCGCCACCGGGGCCCCTTCGCGCGGCGACGACGGCGACGGTCGACGGCAGGGGCGCCCCCAGGGCCGGCCCCAGCGGCACGGCGGCGGGCGCGGTCGCCGCGACGGCGGTATGCAGGCGCGCGCCTAATCGACGGCGGCGCGGCGCGCGCGGGGGACCGGGGCCAGGGCGGACGGAGAGCCTCGCGGCGGCAACGCCTGCGCGGCCTGGCCGCCCGCGCTGCCTCGCACCGCGCGGGCGTCGTGTTACGGTCGCCCCAGGAACATCGACGTGGGAATTCTGCTGTCTGCGCAGGGGCTGACGGCCGCTTACGGCGCTCGGACGCTGTTCGCGGACGTCAGCTTCACGATCCAGGATGGCGACCGAGTGGGCCTGATCGGGCCCAACGGCGCCGGCAAATCGACGCTGTTGCGCCTGCTGGCGGACGCGGCGGCCGAGCAGCGCATCGGCGGCGCCGTGTCGCGCCGGCGGGGCCTGCGCGTCGGATACCTCGAGCAGGTGCCGCGCTTCGCGGCGGACGCCACCATCGCCTCGGTGGTGCGCGAGGGCCTGGCGGGCGGACTGGGCGAGGCGCTGCGCGTGGCGCCCCAGGACGGGGGCGCACCGCAGGATGGCGACGATGCCCCGGCGGACTGGGAGCGCGAGGAGCGGGCGCGCCAGGTGATGGTCGCGCTGGGCTTCACCGGCGCGGCCGATCGGCCCGACGTCGACGAGGCCACACCGGTCGCCTCCCTGTCGGGCGGCTGGCAGAAGCGCGTGGCGCTGGCGCGCGAGCTGGGCCGCCAGCCCGAGCTGCTGCTGCTGGACGAGCCCACCAACCACCTGGACGTCGAGAGCATCGAATGGCTGGAGCGGCTGCTGGCGCGGGCGCGCTTCGCCACCGTCACCGTCACGCACGACCGCGTCTTCTTGCAGCGGGTGGCCACCCGGATCCTGGAGCTGGACCGCCGCAACGCCGGCGGGATGCTGGCGGTGGACGGCAACTTCGAGGCGTACGTACGCGTGAAGACCGCCAACATGGAGGCGCAGGAGCAGCGCGAGGTCGTGCTGCGCAACACCCTGCGCCGCGAGACGGAGTGGCTGAATCGCGGCGCGCAGGCGCGCAGCACCAAGCAGCAGGCGCGCATCCAGCGCGCCGGCGACCTGCGCGAGGAGGTGGCGGGGCTGGGGTCGCGCAACCTGGTGCGGGAGACCACCCTCGATTTTCAGGGCGGCGAAACGCGGGCCAAGCGGCTGATCGAGGCCAAGGGGCTGGCGAAGCGCTACGGCGACCGCGCCATCTTCGAGGGCGCCAACCTGCTGCTGGCGCCGGGCGCGCGGGTGGCGCTGATGGGGCCGAACGGCTGCGGCAAGTCGACGCTGATCCGGGTGCTGCTGGGCGACGAGCCGGCCAGCGCCGGCACCGTGAAGCGCGCCGACGGCCTGCGCGTCGCGTACTTCGCGCAGGATCGCGGGGCGCTGGATCCCGACCTGTCGGTGGCCGACACGGTCTGCCCCGACGGCGACTACGTGTCCTTCCGCGGCGCGCGCGTCCATGTCCGCGGGTATCTGGAGCGGTTTCTGTTCACCACCGAGCAGGCGAACCTGGCGGTGGGGAAGCTGTCGGGCGGTGAGCAGAGCCGGCTGCTGCTGGCGCAGCTGATGCTGCGCCCCGCGGACGTGCTGGTGCTGGACGAGCCCACGAACGATCTCGATCTCAGCACGCTGGCGGTGCTGGAAGACGCGCTGGTCGAGCATGGCGGCGCCGCGCTGCTGGTGTCGCACGATCGCCGGTTCGTCGACCGGGTGGCGACCCAGCTGCTGGCGTTCGCGCCCAGCCCAGCCGGCGGCGCGGAGATCATCCCGTTCGCCAGCCTGGAGCAGTGGGAGCGGTGGCGCGCCGAGCGCAGCGCCGCCGACGAAGCCGCCCGCCGGCAGGCGAACGCGCCGGCAGCCGCGGCGCCGGGGGCAGGCAAGGCCCCGCGCAAGAAGCTGAGCTACCGCGATCAGCGCGAGTACGACGTCATCGAGTCGAAGATCGCCGAGGCCGAAGAGGCGCTGCGGAAGGCCGTGGCCGAGAGCGAGAGCCCGGAGAACGCCAGCCACCCCACGAAGCTGGTGGCGCTGCTGACCAGCGTGTCCGAGCGCCAGATTGACGTCGATCGGCTCTACGCGCGCTGGGCCGAGCTGGAGGAGCTGCTGAAGTGAGGGCACGACCCGCCCTCCCGCTCGTCAGCTAGACAGACGTTCAGCCGCCGCTCTCCAGTTCCTTGCTTTTTCGTCCAGCGGGGCAAGTAATAGAGGGAGCGTCATGGAATCTGCTCCCACCGCCATAGACCTGGCCTACCAAGTCGCCTTCAAGGTGGCGCACCGGGTGCTGCGGGCCTATTGGAGCCTAACCCGGCCCCTGAAGGGCGGCACGCTGGTGGCGATCTGGCACGAAGGTCAGATCTTGCTGGTGAAGAACACCTACCGGAAGCAGTACACGTTGCCCGGCGGATATCCGCGCGCCGGCGAGACCGCGGCGCAGACCGGCACGCGGGAGCTGGCAGAAGAGTGCCGGGTGGTCGTGTCGCCCGACCAGGTGCGGGAGGTCTATCGGGGCGAACATCTGTTCGAAGGACGGCGCGATGACGTGACCATCGTCGAGGTGACGCTGTCGACCCGGCCCACCATCCACATCGACAATCGGGAGGTCGAGGCCGCGCGCTTCGCGTCCCCCGAAGAGGTGCTGAAGCTCCCCATCGTGCCGCACCTGCGCGACTACCTGCTGCAGCGCCAGGCCGGCGCCGTTTCGCACTAAGTGCACTAAGCTGCCCGTCGCTGGGCGCGATTTTCTGGCTACAATTTCCGGCGTGGACGCCGCAACGGTTCGCCGACATCGCAAGCGCCTGGTCGAGCTTCGGGACGAGATCGTCAGCGAAGGGGATCTGGCCATCGAGCCGGGACGCACTGACCCGGCCGCCGTCGGGACCGACGAGGACGAGCAGCCGCTGGCCGAGATGTCGCAGACCATCGCCTCGACCCGCAACCGGGCCCGGGCCAGCGAGCTGGCCAACATCCAGCGCGCCCTGGCACGCCTGGAGCACGACCCGGAGAACTTCGGACTGTGCGCCGAGTGCGAGGAGCCCATCTCGCCCAAGCGGCTCGAGCTGATGCCTTACGTCGAGCTGTGCGTGGAGTGTCAGCAGGCGAAGGATGGCCCCAAGCAGCCGAGCGGCCGGCGGCACCTGCGCGACTACAAGTGACCGGGCCACCGCCCGCGTGATACGATCGTCGCATGGCGACCCCTGTCGAGCCGTGGCAGCCCATCCTCGATGCGTTCACCCAGCTGCGGTCGGCCTGGCCGGCGCGCGAGTGGACGTGGGATCACCGGTTCAAGTGCGCCACCTCGGCGATCCCGGGTGACGCCGCGACGTCGGCCAAGACCACCATGCTGGTGGCCACGCCGTCGGAGTGGGATGCCGCCTCGTTCGCCACCGCGCCCGAAGCCATCCGCGCGCTGGCCGAACGTTGCGGCGAGCTGCGCCCCGGCCAGTCGCTGTTCACCGGCTCGGCCGTCGGCGGCATGACCCCCTTCGCCATGTGGTGGCCCTGGGGCGACGGCTCGAAGGTGTCGATCCGCCTGGGTGTGGCGGGCAGCGACCGGCAGAAGGAGCTGTTCCCCCTGCTGCGCGGCATCTTCGGGATCGTGTAACGACCGCTCGCGGCGCGTTCAGTCGGCACGCCCGCAAGAAGACATCGCCGGCGTGAGGCGCGGAGTGCTCCGCGTCCCGACGCCGGCGACGTGCGGCGGGGCCCCTCAGACGGCGTCTTCGTCCCGCTCGCCCGTGCGAATGCGGATCGCGGTCTCGATGGGCGAGATGAAGATCTTGCCGTCCCCGATCTTGCCCGTCTTGGCCGCGGTGATGATGGCCGCCACGACGTCGTCGACCATCGAGTCCTTCACGATGATCTCGACGCGCGCCTTGGGGATGAAGTCGACGACGTACGCCGAGCCACGGTACACCTCGGTCTTGCCCCCCGTCCGTCCGAAACCCTTCACCTCGTAGACGGTCATACCGGACACGCCGATCTCGCGCAGCCGGTCCTTCACGTCGTCCAGCTTGAAGGGCTTGATGATCGCTTCGATCTTTTTCATGGCGTCTCTTTCCGGCACAGGTTGGGGATGACCGTGCGGTCGCTCAATGCGCCGCCTCGGCCGCGCGGACCTCGGCCTCCTGGGCCAGGCTGCCCGCACCGGTCAGGAAGCCGCCGTGCGCGCCTTCCTCGTCGGGATGGTACCCCACCTCGCCGTGATCGGTCTGATCCAGGCCCTCCTCCTCCTCCTCGATGGACGGACGCAAGCCGATGACCGCCTTGATGGCGTAGGCGATGACCACGGTCGCGCCCACGGACAGCGCCACGGTCAGGCCCATCGCCTTCAGCTGCTCGAGCCACAGCGTGTGGCCGACGATGCCGCCCAGGTTCGTGTTCAGGTTGGCGTTCGCGTCGGGCGTCGCGAAGATGCCCGTCACCAGCGCGCCCATGGTGCCGCCCACCCCGTGCACGCCGAAGGTGTCCAGCGCGTCGTCGTACTTGAAGAAGGCCTTCATCTTCGTGCAGGCCAGGAAAGGCACCACGCCCGCCAGCACGCCGATGATGACGGCGCTGGTGGGGCTGACGAAGCCCGCCGCCGGGGTGATGACGACCAGGCCCGCCACCGCGCCCGAGCAGAAGCCCAGCACCGTGGGCTGGCGGCGGGTCAGCCACTCCAGGGCCGGCCACACCGACGCCGCGACCGCCGCCGCCAGCGTGGTCGTGGTGAAGGCGTTCGCCGCGATGCCGTCGGCGGCCACCGCGCTGCCGGCGTTGAAGCCGTACCAGCCCACCCACAACATGCCGGTGCCGACCATGGTCAGCGTCAGGCTGTGGGGCAAGAACACGCGCTTTCCAAAGCCGGTCCGCTTGCCAAGGATCAGGCAGAGCACCAGCGCCGACCACCCCGAGGACATGTGGACGACGGTGCCGCCCGCGAAGTCGATGGCCTTGATGGCCGCCTTGGCGTTCCAGACGCCGTTCATCAGGCCGTCCACGCCCCACACCATGTGGGCCAGCGGGAAGTAGACCACCAGCATCCACACCGCGATGAAGGCCATGATGGCCGAGTACTTCATGCGCTCGGCGATGGCCCCCACGATCAGGCCGGGCGTGATGATGGCGAACATCAGCTGGTACATCGAGAACACGTTCTGCGAGACCCACGCCGCGTAATCGGCGTTGGGCAGCGAGGTCACGCCGTGCAGGAACGCGAACTTCATCCCGCCCAGCACGGACGACCCGCTGGCGAACACGGCGCTGTAGCCGAACGCCCACCACAGGATGGTGACCAGGCCCGCGCAGCCCAGGCACTGGGCCATGACCGACAGGATGTTCTTGCGGCGGACCAGACCGCCGTAGAACAGCGCCAGGCCGGGCAGGGTCATGAACAGGACCAGGGCCGCCGAGGTCATCATCCAGGCGTTGTGGCCGGGGCCCGAGGTGATCAGCGCCTTCGGCGTCCCGTTGGTCACGTAGGCCTCCAGGTCCGCGACGCGCGCCGCCAGCTCGGCCGGCGTGGGCGTGGGGGCGGGCGTCGTGTCGGCCAGGGCCAGCCCCGAACCGAGGGCCATCAAGAGGGCCAGCATCCCTCCCGCCACCACCTGCCTCATTTTGCGAACGCGCGAAGTCCTCATTCTGGGGGTCCTTTCGTTTTTCGGGTCACGAGCAGCGAGCCACCTGGCGCATCGCCCGAGCCCGCCCACGTCAGCAACAGCGGTGCCGGTCGTGTGACCGCAATGTTTCGTAAACAGATTTCACGTGTAATTACATCAGTTTGCAAAAACACGCTAACCTGCCGTTCTTCCGGCGGAAACAATGCGGAAATCGCCTGGTTACCCGCCAGACTCGCCGTGCACATGCGCGCTTGCGAAACGCGAGCGAAAAATGGCGAATTGCAAAAGCCCGCCCATCGACCCCGGCCCGGCCAGGCGGTCCCGCGGGTCACGACCCTACCGACTAGCTTCGGTTCTTCTCGCGGCGATAAAGCGTGGAGGCGTCGACCCCCAGGATCTCGGCCGCCTTCGGCTTGCTGCCCCCCACCTTCTCCAGGATGCCGGTGATGTAGCGATCCTCGAGCTCTTGCAGCGTGATCGGTTTCTGCAGCAGGGTCGCCACCGGGTCGAAGTGGCGGACGGCCCCCAGCGCGTGCCTGACGTCCTCGACCCGGGCCAGCGGCGTCGATGCCGTGACCACCAGCCGCTCGATCAGGTTCTCGATCTGGCGCACGTTGCCCGGCCAGGCGTAGGTGCCCAGGAAGTCCATGGCGGCAGGCTCGAAGCCCACCAGCACCGACCGGGGCGAGCGCTCCAGGCTGCGGCGCAGGAAGTGCTCGACCAGCGCCGGCAGATCATCCAGCCGCTCGCGCAGCGAGGGCACCGGAACGCGCAGCACGTCGAGGCGGAAGAACAGATCCTGCCGAAACAGCTCCTGCTCGACCAGGGTGCCCAGATCCTTGTGGGTGGCGGAGATGCAGCGCACGTCGACGGTGCGGACCGTCTCGCTACCGACGGGACGGACCTCGCCCGATTGCAACACCCGCAGCAACTTGCCCTGCAGCGGCAGCGGCAGATCACCGATCTCGTCCAGGAACAGCGTGCCGCCGTCAGCCTCCACGAACAGGCCACGCCGGTTCTGGGAGGCGCCCGTGAACGCGCCGCGCGCGTGGCCGAACAGCTCGCTCTCCAGCAGCTGCTCGGGCAGCGCCGCGCAGTTGATGGCGACGAAGGGGCGCTCGGCGCGGGGTCCGTCGGCGTGGATGGCCAGCGCCACCAGCTCCTTGCCCGTCCCCGTCTCACCCGAGATGACGACCGGGGATGAGGCCCCGGCGACCCGCTCGATCAGCGCGCGCAGCTGCCGCATGGGCGCGCTTTGCCCCACCAGGCGCTGGGCGGCCGCGTTCTCGCGCAGGCTCCGGCGCAAGAGTGCGTTCTCCCGCGCCAGGGTCCGCTCGCGGCAGGCCCGCTCGACCAGGCCGCGCAGCACGTCCAGCTCGAAGGGCTTGGCCACGTACGAGTAAGCGCCCCGGCGCATCGCCTCGACGGCGCTGTCGATCCCGCCGAACGCCGTCATGATGATGACCGGGACCGTCCCGTCGGCGCGCTTCACCGCGTCCAGCAGGTCCATGCCGTCGACGGTCTTCATGCGCAGGTCGGTCACCACCACGTCGAACAGCTCGCGGCCCAGCAGCTCCAGCGCGCGCACGCCGCTGTCAGCCACCTGGGTCTCCAGCCCGGCGCGCCGCAGATCGCTGGCGATGGTCTCGGCCATGTCGACCACGTCGTCGACCACCAGCGCGCGCAGCCCGGTGCTAGGCACGGGCGCCCTCGCGGTGGGCCGGCCAGCGCACCGTCACGGTGGTGCCCTTGCCGGCGGCGCTGTCCAGGCTGATCTCGCCGCCGTGGTTGCGGACGATGCTAGCGACGATCGACAGCCCCAGGCCAGTCCCCTCCCCGCGCTTCTTCGTGGAGAAGAAGGGGTCGAAGACGGCGTGCAGGTGCTCGGGGGCGATGCCGTGGCCCCGGTCGGCGATGGCCAGCTCGATCTGGTCTGGGGAGAGTGGCCGCGCCCTGATGGCGACCTCGCCCGTGGGTTCCGAGGCGTCACAGGCGTTCAGCAGCAGGTTGACGATGACCTGCTGCAGTTGATCGGGATCGGCGGCCAGCATGGGAAGGTCGTCATCCAGAGTGACACGAAGTTCGAGATCTTTGCTCTCGAATTTCCACTGCAACAGCTCGCGTGCCCGGTCGATGGCCACCGCCAGCGACACCGCCCGGGGCGCCACCGGCTGCCGGCGCGAGAAGTCGAGCAGCTGCCGGATGGTCGAGGAGATGCGATCGATGTGCTTGATGATGACGCGCAGGTCGTCGGCGCGCGGCCCCGCCGGCGTGTCACGCAGGACCTGCTCGGCGCGGCCGCGGATGACGGCCAGGGGGCTGCCAATCTCGTGGGCGATGCCGGCTGACAGCACGCCCACGCTGATCAGCTTCTCGGCGCGGACCAGCTGATTCTCCAGGCTGCGCAGGGCCGACTGATCCTCGATCAGCGCGAACGCCCCGATGCCGAGATCGGCGTTCTTGACCGGCACCACGCGGACGTGAAAGTGATGCGACGACGTCGACAGCGCCCGCAGCTCGGTGCCCGCCGGGACCGGCTGGCCGGCCTCCGGCGCGCGGGGCGACAGCAGCGGCAGCAGGTGCTGCACCAGCTCGGCCCCCTCGCCGCTGACCGCCTCCTTCAGCGGGGCGCCCACGCGCACCGGGCCCACGCGCTGGACCAGGAAGCCGTTCGCCAGCGCCACCTTGCCGTCCTGCGAGACGCCCAGCACCCCCAGCGGCGCGTTCTCGACGATCGACTGGCTGGTCTCGCGGGCACTGGCCAGCGCCTGCGCATAACGGAGCTGGCCGGCCAGGGTCACGGCGTTGCGCTGCTGGCGCAGGATGAAGATGCCCACCGCCGCCACCACCACGGCGGCGGCCAGCGCCGCCAGCACCACCCGCGCCAGGGCGGAGCGCTCGCGGGTCATGATGGCGCGCGTGGAGGCCAGCCAGGTCACCGTCCAGTCGCCCGTGGGCTGCTCGACCCGCTCGGAGATCAGCACCGCGGGCGAGTAGCTGACGCCCAGCGCCTGCGCCACCTCGGGGTCCAGTCGCTTCAGGGAGGTGTGCTCCGGCGAGATGTACCTCTGCACGGCCTCGGACCGGGTGGCGCGGCAGCCCGTCGACGTCTCGCAGCCCGTCCAGACGACGGAGGCGGGATCGGTCACGAACAGCTTGGCGAGCGGCAGCGACGTCCAGGCCACGTCGCGCAGGAACAGCGCCGCGTCGCTGGCCACCACCAGCGCCCCGCCCGCCCCCCGCACGGGCGCGCCATAGAACCAGAAGGATCGGCTGCCGTAGGCGAAGGCCGGCTTACCCAGCGACTGCTGGCCCTGGGCGGCGATCTCCAGCGCCAGACGCCGGCTGTGATCGGACAGGGCCTGGATGGTGGCGGCCGTCTCCGTGGGATCGGCCGCCGAGACGATCAGGCGGCCGTCGTCGGCGAACAGGGCGATGAAGCGGTAGTGCGGCACCACCACCGCCAGCGCCTGGAAGGCGCTCAACCAGATGCGCTTCTCGGCGTCGGCGTCCAGGCTCCGCTCGCGCTCGACCAGATCGACCAGCAGCCGGGTGTCCTGGTGAAGCGCGTCCAGGCGGGTGGACAGCACCTCGACCGACGTGTGCAGCTGCTGCTGCGTGGTGGCGGTGAACTCGTCCAGCAGCTGGCGCTCGTCGTGCCGCGCGCTGGTGATCGACAGCCCCAGCACCCCGGCGAGCGCGAACAGGATGACGCCCACGCTGGCCAGCGGTTTCATGGCGCGATCCCCGCGCGGTAGCGCCCTCGCTCACGGGCTGGCGCCAGTCTCTGCGAAGCACCCAAGGCCATCAGTGTATCTGGTCGCGCCGGTCGGCCCGGGGGACGCCACCGGCGAAATGCGTTACCATCGCGTCGCGCCAGGGTCGTCCCACCCCCGCGTGCCCGGGCGTTTCCGCCGGTGCGATCGAGCTCGACCCAACACGTTGAACAAGGAAGGAGCTGAAGATGGAACGATACTCGTCTATTCGTATGTTCGTGGCCGTGGTCGGGCTGATGGCCACGGCAGGCGCCGCCCGCGCGGAGGACGCGCCCGCCGCAGCCGCACCGGCCGCCCCCGAGCACCGCAGCCTGATCGGCATGAAGTGCAAGGACGACGCGGCCAAGCTGTGCGCCGGCGTCGCGATGGGCGGCGGCAAGCTGGCCCGATGCCTGCGCCTGCACGAGAACGATCTGTCGGAGCCGTGCAAGACGGCGCTGGCGGCCGCCGGCGACAAGAAGGGCGCCAGCGCCGCCGCGGCCACGGCCGCCGCCGCCCCGGGCGCGACGACAGCGCCCGCCGACGGCATGGGCGGCCACGCGGGTGGCATGGGCAAGGGCATGATGGGCAACGGCATGATGGGACACGGCACGATGGGCAACGGCATGATGGGACACGAATGGGGTCCCATGAAGGACATGCACAAGAGCTGCGGCGCCGACGTGGGGAAGTTCTGCAAGGACGTGCAGCCGGGCCATGGCCGCGTCGCCGTCTGCCTGAACGAGCACGCGGCTGAGCTGTCGCCTGCCTGCAAGAAGTCGGTCGACACGGTCACGACGCAGATGAACGCGCACATGGAGATGCACGCCGACTGCGCCGGCGACGTGCAGAAGCTGTGCTCGGACGTCCCGGCCGGTTCGGGCCGCGTGGCGATGTGCCTGGGTGAGCACACCAAGGAGCTGACGCCCGCCTGCAAGAAGCAGGTGGACGACATGAAGACCCACTGGAAGAAGCACATGGGCGCCGCCCACGCCCAGAACACCAGCGGCTCAGGCGGCGCGCCGGGCACGGCTCCCGCGGCCCTGCCTCCCGTTCCGCCGGCCGCGCCGAAGAAGTAAGCGCGGCGCGACCGCGCCCGATGGGGCCCGCGACGTCACGCGGGGCCCAGGCGGGCGCGGCGCCCGGCCGCCGTCACAAGTCGACGGTGACGGCGATGGCCACGCCCGGATAGGCGCGGTTGTACAGGTAGTATCCGTCGCCGTCGTACTCCAGGTAGACGTCGTCCGTCTCGTACCACCTGTCCGACCAGTACTCCGGCCACGGATCGACGAACATGAACCGGTAGCCCCCGTACTGAAAGCGCGGGTAGCCCATGTAGATCGTCGGCCGCTCGCGGATCCGGAAGTAATGATCGGGGCCGAAGTGGCGGTAATAGTGGTCGCGCGGGATGAAGGCGCCGCCGTAGCCACCGCGCTGGCCCCACGTCCGGTGCTCGTCAGCCCAGTGCTGCGCGCGATGCTCTTGCCAGGTGCGGTGCTCGGGCCAACCGCCCTGCCGCCGCCAGCCGGCCTCGTGTTGCCAGGCGTGCACCTCTTGTCGCGGGCGCGGCGGGGGCTGGTACGGGTGGGGGCGACCGCCCATGGCGTTCGGACCGGGACGCGCGCCGGGTGGCTCCCGCATGGGCCCACCGGGCGGACCGCCGGGGCGTTGAGGTTGGCCGTGCCAGCCGGGTCCGGGCTGTGGTCCCGGATTGTGCGGTGGCGGCGGGCCGCCACCGGGGTGCTCGCCGAGCCGAGGCTGACCTTGCCAGCCTCCCGGCGGCGGCCCCGGCTGACGCTGCTGCCCCTGCCATGGCTGCGCCGGTCGTCCCGGCGGCGGCCCGTGCTGCTGCATCTGGCCCGGCGGTGGCCCCGGCTGACGCATCTGTCCAGGCGGCGGCCCGTGCTGCTGCATCTGGCCCGGCGGCGGCCCAGGCTGGCGCATCTGTCCAGGCGGCGGCCCGTGCTGCTGCATCTGGCCCGGCGGCGGCCCAGGCTGGCGCATCTGTCCAGGCGGTGGCCCGTGCTGCGGCTGCGGGCCTTGCGGGGGGCGGCCGCCGCCCGGGTGAGGCTGAGCGTCCACGCGCGCCACCGGGCCAGCGAGCCACAGCACCGGCGCCAGCAAGAGGGCCAGCCGTCCACCCGGCATCATTTTGCCTCTCCCTGCGCGGGCGCCGGCGCGGCAGGGGCCGCCGTGGCGGGCGCCGTCGTCGCGGCCGCCGTTGCCTCCAGCCGGTGGCAGCCGCCGCAGCTGAAGGCGTTCTTGTCGGGTTTCTCGGGGTTGAACGCCGGGACCCCCAGCAGCGCCGCCATGGCCGGTACGACCTCTCCACCCATGAACTTCGTCCACTTCGGCCAGGTGGGCTCCGCCTTCAGCTTCGCCTGAAAGCCCTCCGGCGTGTTCGGCAGCGGCTTGATGTCCGGGCTGGGCATCTTGTACTTCCGCTTGCTGGCTTCGCCCCCGTGGCAGGTCTCGCAGGTGAAGTCCGCGAACATCTTGGGGTCGTACTTCTGGAACAGGGGCTTCACCTTGGGCATCACCGCCAGCTTCATGTACTCGCGGCGCTGGTTGTACTTCATGTCCTTCCAGGCCACCTCGGGCGGGCCGACGACCTTGCTCTTGGCCAGCCCGGCGCCCCCGGGCAACAGGGCCAGCGACAGGATCGTCAACGAAGAAAAGCAAAGCACGGTGGAGCGCATCGACCGATGCTCGCACCGGTGGTGCGGCGGCTCAAGACATTTCGCGCCACCAAAAATGTTTGCGGCAGCGACGGGCGGCGGCCTGATCGGTCAGACAGCGATCACCGGTTCGCGAACCTCGTCAGCGTGTAGACGCTGATGTCCGGTGACACCTCCAGCAACGGCGCGCGTGCGTGACCGGCAGAGGAAGTCGTCGCACTGCCGTCCGGGGGTCACGACGCCGTCGCGCGCACGGCCTGATGGCGGGCCACGATCTGTGGATCACAGCAGTCCAGGCGCACGCTGCGCGGACCCAGCTTCAGGCGCAGCGGTCCCCCCACCGTCTCGTTCCAGGCCACCAGCAACCAGGCGCCAAGCGCGTGCCACGGTCCGACCTGCAGCCGGGCCGCGTAGTCGGTGAAGCCGCGCACGTCCTTGAACTGATCCATCCCCACCATCAGCAGCGGATCGTCCACCAGGCCCGGGGGGATCGGCCGCGGCGCGACGAAGGGATCGGCGCGGAAGGCCCGCACCTCGTCCAGGATGCGCCCGTGGTACGAGCCATCCTCGATCAGCGACGCCAGCGCGCGCTGCTGCGGGTGCGTGCCGGCCTGGATCTGCGCCGCCTGGCGCTCCATCTCTTCCAGACCATCGGGAAAACCGCGCAGCAGCACCAGGTCGTAGACGGGATGGCGGTGAAAGGTCTGCAGCACGTGATGAATGATCGTGTTGCGCGGCGAGAAGAAGCCGGCAGGATCCAGCACCGTGGCCGGCCCCGACAGAAAACGGCGCACGTTGTGGAAGATCCAGGGGATGCCCTGGCTGCGGTAGAACAGCTTCGTCTCCTCGCCCGCGCTGAGGATGATCTGATCGCGCGCCGCCACCAGGATCTGCGAGATGGTGGGCAGCGCCTGGATGTGCCCCAGCTCGCGCAGGCGTTCCAGGCGCCGGCGCAGCTGCCGGGGGCGCAGGTAGGCCGCCAGCAGTCCCAGCAGCTGCCGCGGGCGCTCCCCGCGGGGGCGCCCCCCGAACAGCACGTCGCGCAGCAGCGCCCAGCGCGACCGCCCCCGCCAGGCCGGCGGCGTGGCGTGCTGCACCTCGGCCATCGAGGGCGTCGTTCCGGCTTCCGCGGTGGCGATCACGTCAGGCTCCCTCCTTCACAGTGATACGGCCGGGGCGGCGGGGCAAACGGTGGCGGTTCCCGTTTAGACTACCGGCCAGAGATGCCTGCCCCGACCAAGGTCCGCCGCTGCTTCTGGGCGGACGGCGATCCGTTGCTGACCACCTATCACGACGAGGAGTGGGGCGTCCCCGTGCACGACGATCGACGCTGGTTCGAGAAGCTGCTCCTGGACGGCGCGCAGGCGGGCCTGTCCTGGCTGACCATCCTGCGCAAGCGGGAGGGCTACCGCGAGGCCTTCGCCGGCTTCGATCCGGTGCGGGTGGCCCGGTTCACGGCGCGCGACCAGGCGCGGCTGATGACCAACGCCGGCATCGTGCGCAACGCCGCCAAGATCAAGTCCGCCATCGGGAACGCCCGCGCCTTCTTGGCGCTGCAAGAACAGCAGGGCAGCTTCGACAGCTACATCTGGAAGTTCGTGGATGGCAAGCCGGTGCAGAACCGCATCCGGTCGCGGGCCGACATCCAGGCCCGCACGCCGCTGTCGGACGCGGTCTCCGCCGATCTGAAGAAGCGCGGCTTCTCGTTCGTCGGCACCACCATCGTCTACGCGTTCATGCAGGCGTCCGGACTGGTCAACGACCACCTGGCGGACTGCTTTCGCCGCGCGCCCCTCAGCAAGCTGCGCTGACCGGACGTCCGCGCGGACGTCCGGGGCCCGCCGTCCGCGCCCGGGGGGTGCCTTCCGCCGCCGGCAGGGCGCGCCGGCACACCCGTCAGATTCGCGGCATGATTGAGGAGATGTTCGAGGTCATGTCCGGGGGGATGTCCGAGGGGATGTCCCCTGCAGTCCGGTTCCGGGATGGCATCGCGCGTGCTAATCCCACCGTACCGCCTCCGACGTGATGCCTCCGACGGTGATGGAATGACCTCTGCGTTGCGCGCCCTGCTCGCCGCGTCTCTGTTGACCGTCACCGTGGGCGGGGCTGCGCGCGCCGAAGATTCCGCGCGGGCCGCCGCGTCCGCCTCCTATAGCAAGGGCCTGGCGCTCGCGAACCAGGGTCAGTACGAGGCGGCGCTGGAGCAGTTCGCGACCGCTTACACCAAGAGCCCGCACTTCGCGGTGCTGTACAACATCGGTCAGGCGCAGATCGCGCTGGGGCGGCCCCTGGAGGCCATCGCCGCGCTCTCCAAGTACCTGCGCGACGGGGCCGAGCAGGTGCCGCTGAGCCGGCGCGAGCAGGTGCAGGCGCAGATCGCGCTGCTGGAATCGCGGCTGGCCGAGCTGACCGTCACCACCGACACACCGGGGGCCGTGATTCGAGTGGACGGGCACGAGGTGGGGACGGCGCCGCTGTTTCAGCCGATCCCTCTGGCCGCCGGCTCGCACACCGTCACCGCGAAGTCGCCGAACGGCGCCGAGGTGGCGCGGGCGGTGGTGCTGGGCGAGGCGGAACGGCAGAAGCTGGAGCTGGAGCTCGCGAACGCGGCGCCGCCGCCCGCCCCCGCCGCGGTCACGGCGCCACCAGCGCACCCGCCCGCTGTGGACCTGCGAACTCCCGCCTCACCCGTTCGCGTCGACCAGAGTCACCCGCGTGGCCCGGCCATGCGCCGCACGGCCTATGCGCTGGCCGGCGGCGGCGTGCTGGCGGGGGCGGCCGCGCTGACCGTCTATCTCGCGTACCGCGGCAAGTACGCGGACTGGCAGGCGGGCAGCGCCAAGGTGCCGTTCCTGAAGGCGGGCTCCCCCCAGTACTACGCCCAGCTGCAGGAGAACAACCACCTGGCGGCATCGTTGACCAGCGCAAACCACGCCATCCTTGGGCTGTCGATCGCCGGCGGCGCGCTGGTGGCCGCGGGAACGGTGCTGTTCCTGGTCGACCGCCACGCGCGCCACGCCGGCGCGCCGACGGTGGGATGGAACGACGGGCTGGCCACCGTGGGATGGACGGGCACGTGGTGAGGCGCCGCCACAGCTTGGCGTTCGCACGGCTGGCGGCCGGCGCCCTGAGCGTGTTTCTGGCCGGTTGCTTCGACGTCAGCGCCACGAACCTGCGCGTGATCGACAACTTCGACAGCGGCGACCTGATCCCCTCCGACCGCGCGTTCGGAGCATGGGGTTGCGGACCGGTGGGGCCCGCGGAGGATTCCAGCCCGTCCTGCGCGCCGGACGCCGACACCGAAGATCACAGCCCCTACGCCGTCCTGCTGCACGTCACCGTGACGGACCCGCCGGATGGGTTGCAGCAGCACGGCGGCGCCGCCCTGGCGACCATCGCCACCAGGAACCCTGTGGACTTCACCCGCTACGGGCGGATCGCCTTCGATCTGAAGCTGCAATCAGGCGGCGCCAACCCTCTACCAGCCAACGCCCTGGTGTACGTCGAGCTGACCTGCATGACGGTGCTCCCCGAGACCAGCGAGCGCCATGATCTGTACGTCTCGCAAGCGGTTCCCTACGCCGACATCTGGCACAACTTCGCGCTGACCCTGCCGAACTTCGCACCCCCGCCCGCGCTGGTGGAACCGATCCAGGGCGGACCGGCGGCCTGCCTGCGGAAGGTCGACGGCGTCCGTTTCAGCCTGGACGCCCAGCTTCCCGACGGGAAGACGGCCGAGGCGTTCCTGCGCGTCGACAACGTCGTCCTCGAGTGACCGCGCCGGGCGGCGATTCCGTCAGCCGTTCTGCCCGCGGTGCCTGAGCGCGTGGTCCGCCAGCACCAGCGCCATCATCGCCTCGACGATCGGCACGGCCCGCGGCAGCACGCACGGATCGTGTCGGCCCCGCGCCTTGATGGTGGTGGCGGCGCCCGCGGCGTCCACGGTCTCCTGCTCGCGCAAGATGGTGGCCGTCGGCTTGAACGCCACGCGCAGCACGATGTCCTCGCCGTCGGAGATGCCGCCCTGCACGCCGCCCGAGCGGTTGGTCCGCGTGCGGATGCGGCCGCCTTCATTAAAGTAGGGATCGTTGTGCTCGGACCCGCGCAGCAGCACGCCGCCGAAGCCGCTGCCGATCTCGAACCCCTTGGCGGCGGGCAGGGACAGCATCGCCTTCGCCAGATCCGCCTCCAGGCGATCGAACACCGGCTCACCCCATCCGGGGGGCACGCCGCGCGCCACCGCCTCGACCACGCCCCCCAGCGAATCCCCGGCCTTCCGCGCCTCGTCGATGGCCGCGATCATCTCGGCCGCCTTGCCGGGCTCGGGACAGCGGGCGATGTTCGCCTCGACCGCCTCGCGCGTGACCGTCGCCGGATCGACGTCGGCCACCAGCGCGTGCACCTGCTTCACGTAGGCGACCAGCTCGATCGGCTTGCCGGCCACCTGCGCCAGCGTCTTGCGCGCCAGCACCCCCGCCGCCACCCGGCCCACCGTCTCGCGCGCGCTGGCCCGGCCCCCGCCCTGCCAGGCGCGGATGCCGAACTTCGCCTGGTAGGTGTAGTCCGCGTGCGAGGGCCGGAACTTGGTCCGCATCTCCTCGTAGTCGCCGCCGCGGTTGTCCTGGTTTCGGACCAGCAGCGCCACCGGCGTGCCCAGCGTCAGGCCGTCCTGGACGCCCGACAGGATCTCCACCTCGTCGGGTTCGCGGCGCTGCGTGGTGATCTTGCTCTGGCCGGGCCGGCGGCGGTCCAGCTCGACCTGGATCTCCGCGGCCGTCAGCGGCAGGCGGGGCGGGCAGCCGTCGACGACCACGCCCACCGAAGGGCCGTGCGACTCCCCCCAGGTGCTGATCCGGAACAGCGTCCCGAACTCGTTGCCTGCCATGCCGCGCGATTACTTTCCCGGCAGGACGTCGATCATCCCCTTGTGGACGGACTCGCCGTACAGGACCACGTGACCGTTCGGGCCCTGCTCGATCTGCAGGTACAGGTCGCCGGCGGCGCGGTAGCGCCACACGTCCACCGTCGATTCGGTCCGGCCTGCCACGATGCCGGCCACGCTCAGCTTGGCCGCCCCCGCGAAGCGCTGCACGAACATGCTCTTCCGGTAGTCGATCGACTGGGGCGGCGGCGTGCCGATGGCCAGGTCCTGCACCTCGGTCATCACCAGCAAGCGATCGTCCGCTTCATCGGCCAGCAGCTCGACCCACAGCACCACGTCCCCGTCCACCGCCCGCGCCAGGCGGAAGGAGTGACCGGGCAGCTGGTACGACAGCACGCCTTCAACCACGTAGTCGCGGCCCAGGTAGCTGAGGATGTCTCGGGGGTTGATGGTCTGCGTTCCGTCCATGGCCCGGATCACCTACCACGGCGCGCCCGCGACATCACCCCCGGGGAGCCAATAAACCCGCGCCCCCAGGGCGGTTTTGCGCTAAAGAAGGCCCGTCATGAAGATGGAAGTCATCCGCGTCATCGACAACGACGGGAACGTGGTCCACCCCGAGCGCGAGCCGGCGCTGGACGGCGACGCGCATCGCCGCCTGATGCACGCCTTGATCCGCATCCGCATGATCGACGAGCGCATGTTGCGCCTGCAGCGTCAGGGGCGGCTGGGCTTCTACGTCGGCACCACCGGCGAGGAGGCCACCCACATCGGCGCGGCGGCCGCCCTGCGGGTGACCGACTGGTTCTACTCGGCTTACCGCGAGGTGGGCGCGGCGCTCTACCGCGGCTACTCGCTGCGCACCTTCATGTGCCAGCTGTTCGGCAACGCCGAGGATCCGGTGAAGGGGCGGCAGATGCCGGTGCACCACACGGTGCGGCACCTGAACTTCGTGACCGTGGCGTCCCCCGTCGCCACCCAGATCCCCCACGCGGTGGGCACCGCCTGGGCGGCCAAGCTGCAGAAGAAGGACGACGTGGCCATCGCCTTCTTCGGCGACGGCGGCACGTCGACCCCCATCTTCCACAGCGGCTGCCTGTTCGCCGGCGTGTACAAGGTGCCGGCCATCATCGTGTGCCGCAACAACGGCTGGGCCATCTCGGTGCCGCGGTCGGTGCAGACCCGCACGCCCACCTTCGCGCAGAAGGCCGTCGCCTACGGCCTGCCCGGCGTGCTGGTCGACGGCAATGACCCGCTGGCCATGGTCCACGTCATCGGCGAGGCGGCGGCGCGCGGCCGGCGCGGCGAGGGCGCGACGCTGGTCGAGGCGCGCACCTACCGGCGTGGCGCCCACAGCTCGTCGGACGATCCCTCCGTGTACCGCGATCCCACCGAGCCGCAGGAGTGGGAGGCGCGCGACCCCATCGACCGCTACCGTCGCTATCTCGAGAAGAAGGGGCACCTGACGGCCGAGGTCGAGGCGCGCTGGCGCGAGGAGATCACCGCCGAGATCACGGACGCCCTCCGCTACGCCGAGTCCGTGACGCCGAAGCCGCCCCTGCGGACGATGTTCGAGGACGTGTACCACGACGTCCCCTGGCACCTGCAGGAGCAGTTCGAGGAGCTGCAGGCGCACCTGGCCCGTCACGGCGAGAAGGCCGAGTAGGCGCGCGGTCCGTCTCGGGCGTCGGCGGTCACGGTGCCGCTTGCCGGGGCTCGCGGCAGGGCTCGACGCTGGTTTCGGGGGTGGTGCACAGCGCGAACGTGCCGCTGGCGGCGATGGGGATGGCCCCGCTCCAGGCGTCGAGAGCCAGGCGAAAATGTCCGCGGGTAAGATCGGTGGCGGCAGCGTCGATCACCATCTCCAGCACCTGGCCGTTGTGCAACATGCCCGCGTGTTCCATCCAGACGTAGGCACCCTGCACGCCCAGCTCGGTCGTGACCAAGGGATCGCTCCACACGTCGAAGTCGACCGTGGTGAACGGGCAGTCTGGCTCGGTGGAGGCCGTCAGCCGGGCCGAACCGCAGATCGCCGGATCGGCCAGGGCATCGCCCAGGGTGAAGACACAGCCCAGGCCCGCGTCGTCGGTGAGCGTGACGTACGGCGTGCCCGCTTCCGGGATGAAACCGGCCAGCGGCTGCGCGCCCTGGCAGAAGGACGGGATGTCGGCATCCGTCGCTGACGCGTCGGAGACGACGCCGGGCAGCTGACCGTCGACCGGCGGATAAAGGCGCGTGGCGCAGGCGCCCGCAAAGGCCAGCGACGACAACATCACGAGCAGCCCCGAACCCGGACGCATGGTCACCTCCGCCCGAACGAGTGGTGGCCTCCCCTCCGCTCCCCTCCCGGCTCCGCACCGCGAAAGCAGCAGGATCGCACAGCGCGCGGCGCCGATCCACCCGGCCTGATACGCTGCTTGCATGGTCCGCAAGAACGATGCGCTCGATTATCACCGCCTGGGCCGGCCCGGAAAGCTGGAGGTGGTTCCCACCAAACCGCTGGTCACCCAGCGCGACCTCTCGCTGGCCTACTCGCCCGGCGTGGCAGAGCCGTGCCTGGCCATCGCCGAGGACCCCGAGACCGCCTGGGAGTACACCGCCCGCGGGAACCTGGTCGCCGTCGTCACGAACGGCACCGCCGTGCTGGGGCTGGGGAACATCGGCCCGCTGGCGGGAAAACCGGTCATGGAGGGCAAGGCCTGCCTGTTCAAGAAGTTCGCGGACATCGACGTCTACGACCTGGAGGTCGACGCGCGCGACAGCAAGACGTTCATCGACACCGTGGCCTCGCTGGAGCCGACCTTCGGCGGCATCAACCTGGAAGATCTCAAGGCGCCCGAGTGCTTCGAGATCGAGGCCGGCCTGCGCGCGCGCATGTCGATCCCCGTGTTCCACGACGACCAGCACGGGACGGCCATCATCTCGGGCGCGGCGCTGCTGAACGGCGCCGCGCTGGCCGGCAAGCGCCTGGCCGACATGCGCATCGTGGTCTCGGGCGCGGGTGCGTCCGCCATCGCCTGCGCCGAGTTCTACGTGTCGCTGGGTGTCCCGCGCGGAAACATCACGCTGGTCGACTCGGTGGGCGTCGTGTACGCCGGCCGCGATCAGGGCATGAACCCGTACAAGCAGCGCTTCGCCCGCCCCGATGACGGCGCCCGCACGCGCGCCGACGCGATTCGCGGCGCCGACATGTTCCTGGGCCTGTCCAAGGCGGGCCTGTGCACGCCCGAGATGCTGACGACCATGGCGGGAAAGCCGCTGATCTTCGCGCTGGCGAATCCCGATCCGGAGATCAGCTATCCCGACGCGAAGCGGGCCCGGCCCGACGCCATCATCGCCACCGGAAGATCGGACTTCCCGAACCAGGTGAACAACGTCCTGGGGTTCCCCTTCGTGTTCCGGGGCGCGCTGGACGTGCGCGCCAAGGTCATCAACGAGGAGATGAAGATCGCCGCCGCCCGCGCCCTGGCCGCGCTGGCCCACGAGCCGGTGCCCGACAGCGTCGCGGACGCTTACGGCGTGAAGTCGTTCCGCTTCGGCCCCGAGTACATCATTCCCAAGCCGTTCGACACGCGCGTGCTGTGGTGGTGCGCGCCCGCCGTGGCCAAGGCCGCCATGGACTCGGGCGTGGCGCGCCTGAAGCTGGAACTGGACGAGTACAAGGAACGGTTGCGGCGCCGCATCGGCGGCGCCGAGGCGACGCTGATGAGCAAGATCGTTCATCGCGCCAAGAGCTCGCCCCGGCGCATCGTGTTTCCCGAGGGCGACAACATCAAGGTGCTGCGCGCCTGCCAGATCGTGCTGGACGAGGGGATCGCGAAGCCCATCCTGCTGGGCCAGGAGCACAAGATCCGCCAGCGCGCCGCCGACCTGGACCTGGATCTGGACGGTGCCGAGATCCTGTACCCGCACGACGCGCCCCAGCTGGCCGCCTACACGAAGGAGTACCTGGACCTGCGCTGCCGCAAGGGAGTCACGCCCACCAGCGCGCCGCGGGCCATGGGCCAGCGGATCAACTTCGGCATGATGATGGTGCGGCACGGCGACGCCGCCGGGCTGGTGGCGGGCCTGACCGCCAGCTATCCCGACACCATCCGCCCGGCCCTGCAGATCCTGGGCATTCGCCCCGACGTCCGCCGCGCCACCGGCATGTACATGATGCTGCTGAAGAACGACGTGAAGTTCTTCGCCGACGCGACCGTCAACATCGATCCGGACGCCGAGACGCTGGCCGACATCGCCATCCAGGTGGCCGAGGCGGTGCGGGGCTTCGAGATCACGCCGCGCATCGCCATGATCTCCTTCTCCAACTTCGGCTCGGCCCCGCACCCGGAGTCCCAGCGGGTGGCCGCCGCCGTCGAGATCGTGCGCAAGCGCCGCCCCGATCTGGAGATCGACGGCGAGGTGCAGGCGGACATCGCGGTCGACACGGAGAACCTGCGCGAGCTGTTTCCCTTCAGCCGCCTCACCGAGGCGGCGAACGTGCTGGTCTTCCCGTCGCTGGCGGCCGGCAACGCCGCCTACAAGGTGCTGGCGGCGCTGGGCGGCGCCACCGCCATCGGCCCCATCCTGCTGGGCGTGAAGAAGCCGGTGGCGGTGCTGCCGCGCGACGCGAACGTCGACACCATCGTCAACATGACGGCGTACACCGTGGCCCGCGCCGTCGAGACGTAGCGACTCCGTCAGTCGGGTAGCGCGCTTCGTCGCACGAAACCTCTTGCATTCCTGCAGCGGCGGCGATACTTAAGCATATGCTTCAGTATCAAGCGCGGCTGGATCTGACCTTCCAGGCGCTGGCGGATCCGTCGCGGCGGGCCATGGTCGAGCGGCTGAGCCGGGGCCCCGTCTCGGTCAGCGAGCTGGCCGCGCCGTTCGACATGTCGCTCTCGGCGGTGGTGCAGCACCTGCGCCTGCTGGAACAGAGCGGTCTGGTGCGCACCGAGAAGACGGGGCGGGTGCGCACCTGCCGCATGGACACCGCCACGTTGCGCGCGGCGGAGGACTGGATGGCCAGTCAACGGGCGGCGTGGGAGCAGCGCTTCGACCGCCTGGAAGAATTCCTAGCCAGCAACCCCAGCAAACCACCCAGTAAGAAACGTCGGAGATCATTATGAGCACCACGTCCGGAACAGCAAAGGCAGCCGCCAGCCCGGCGGTCGGAAGCAAATCCCATCACGACAAGTTCGTCATCGAACGGACAGTGAACGCGCCGGTAGCCCGCGTGTACGACGCGTGGGCCGATCCGGTGGCCAAGGCGCGCTGGTTCGGCGGCTCACCCGGCCAGTGGGAGCTGCAGCTCCGGGAGTCCGACTTCCGGGTGGGCGGCCGTGATCGTCTGAAGGGCGCCTGGCCAAACGGCGTCACCTCGGACTTCATCTGCGTGTATCACGACATCGTGCCCCAGCGACGCATCGTCTACACCTACGACATGTTCATGGGCGACCGTCACCTGTCGGTCTCCGTCGCGACGATCGAGTTCGAAGCGGCGGGAGCGGGCACGCGCCTGCGCGTCACCGAGCAGGGCGTTTTCCTCGACGACCATGACAACGCCGGCTCGCGCGAGCGGGGCACGAACGCGTTGATGGACGCGCTCGAAGCCTCGCTGCGCGCGTGACGGCCCCGAAGGTCGCCTGAAACCAGGCCGTTCGGCGCTGCTCAGGTGCCGCTGGACGGATTGCCCTGCTGGGCGGCGCGCAGCTCGGCGAAGCCGGCGACCTCGGCCCTGACGTCGGCGGGGAAGTCGGCCATCTCCTGCACCTGCCGGATCTCGATGATCTCGTTGGGCCCGGCGGGGCAGCGGGAGGCCCAGGCGATGGCTTCGTCGCGCGACTTCACCTGGATCATCCAGTAGCCGCCCAGGACCTCCTTGGCCTCCGGAAACGGACCGTCCACCACGTGGGGCTTGCCGTCCGCGAAGGTCACCCGGGCCCCCGCCGACGGGGGGTGCAGGCCGTCGAGCGCCAGCAAGACGCCCGCCTTCTGCAACGATTCGTTGTACTTCATCATCGCCGCCACCGCCTTGGCCTCGGGCATCGTGCCGGGCTTCGCGGACTCGTACCCCTTCGGAATCATCAGCATCATGAAGCGCATGGTCAGTCTCCTGGTCTGGCCTGTCGGCCTTCGTTGTCCGATAGACCGACGATTGGCGGGCGGGCGGATCGACACGGACCGGCGCTTTTTTGATAAGTCCGCGTCATGACGAGGGCAATCGCGGTCCTGGGGACGGCGTCCGACGTGGGGAAGAGCCTGATCGCGACGGCGCTCGGGCGCTTGCTGCGCGAGGCCGGGGCCGACGTGGCGCCCTTCAAGGCGCAGAACATGTCGCTGCAGGCGGGCGTCACGGCCGAGGGCGGCGAGATGTCCCGCGCCCAGATCCTGCAGGCCCACGCCTGCCGGGTGGTCCCCCACGTGGACATGAACCCGGTGCTCCTGAAGCCGGTCAGCCAGCGCGACGCCGAGGTGATCGTGCTCGGTCACGCGCGGGGCAGGTCGGCGGCCGCGGACTACTTCACCCCCGAGAATCCGCTGCGCGAGGTGGCGGACCAGGCGCTGGGGCGTCTGGCGGCGCGGCATCAGGTGCTGGTGCTGGAGGGCGCCGGCTCGCCGGTCGAGCTGAACCTGATGGACCGGGACTTCGTCAACTTGAGACCGGCGCGGCGCGTGGGCGCGGCGCTGGTGCTGGTGGCGGACATCGATCGCGGTGGTGTGTTCGCCCAGGTGAAGGGGACGCTGGAGCTGCTACCCGCCGCGGATCGGGCGCGCGTGCTGGGGGTGATCGTGAACCGATTCCGGGGTGATCCGAAGCTGTTCGACGAGGGCATCGTGTTGCTGGAACGGCTGGCGGGCTGTCCGGTGCTGGCGCTGGTGCCCTGGCTGGCGCACGGGCTCGACGAAGAGGATCGCCCCCTGTCCCTGCCCATCGACGCCCCCCCGGTGGCCGGGAAGCTGAACGTGGCGGTGGTGCTGCATCCGCACGTCGCCAACACCGACGACGTCACGCCGCTGCTGGCCGAACCCGACGTCGCCGTGACCTGGGTGACCGGCCCGGACGGCATCTTCGGGCGGGATCTGGTGATCCTGCCCGGCAGCAAGGCGAGCGCGGCCGACCTGCAGCACCACACGGCCAGCGGCATGACGGCGGCGCTGCAGGCAGCCGCCCGCGCAGACACCTGGCTGCTTGGTCTTTGCGGCGGGTACCAGATGCTCGGCGTGCGCCTGCGCGATCCGCTGGGCACGGACGGGCCGGCGGGCGACTGGCCCGGCCTGGGACTTCTTCCCGTCGAGACGATCTTCAGCGCCGACAAGCATCTGAGCGCGACGGCGTTCGCCAGCGCGTGGCCCACCGCCGGGCACAGCCTGGCGGGATACGAGATCCACCGCGGCCGCACCAGCGGGGCGCGAGGTCTCGCCGGGTCACTGACAGCCGGCACGGCGCTGGTGGCCGGGGCGGGAGCCGAGGTGGGCCTGGCGGGCGACAAGGTCATCGGCTGCTATCTGCACGGCTTGCTGGGCGCTGATCAGTGGCGCCGCGACTTCCTGAACCTGGTGCGCCGGTCCCGTGGCCTGCCCGAGCGTCCCGCCTCGCGTGCCGATCCGCTGGACCTGCGCATCGATCGCTGGAGTCGCCACGTCGCCACCGCCTTTCGCGGCGACGCCTGGCGGCGCATCCGGCAGGCCTGCGGGCTGAAGGAGAGCTGAGGCGGGCCGCGGCCCCTCGCGCGGCGCTTTTTCCGACGACGAGCGCAACTCTGATCGTCTTCGCGGCGCAAGCGCGCGGTAGAATGATCCCGTGCGCGCCACCGTTTCGAGGTTCGTTGGTTCTGGTGTGCGGATCGTCGGCCTGGGACTGGGGTTGCTGGCAGTGGTGCCCGTCGGCGGGTGCCATCGGGGGGGAGGAGGAGCGGCGTCGGCTGCAGACGGCGCGGCCGTGAAGAGGTCGTTCGACGAGCTGAACGGCCGTTTGAAGACGCTGGAGGCGCAGTTTGGTGACCTGCGCAAGAAGATCGAGACGATCCCGCCGGAGCTGCCGAATTATCGCGAGACGCGCGAGACATTCTTCGCAACGGAGGAAGGGCGCGGCGTCGTCGACGCGAAGATGACCTTGCTGGCGACGCGCCTGGACGCCGCCATGGCCTCCCGGAAGCCCGATGAGCTGCAGGACCTCGCGAAGGAGCTGACCGCCACCAGCGCCTCGGTCAATCAGCTCGAGCAGCTGTATGTCACGCTGCTGCACCAGGTGATGGCCTTGCAGCGCTCCGCCGAGAAGCGGGCGAGCGCGAACGCCGCGACCGGAGGCGGAGCGACCGCGAAGCCGACGGGGAAGCGCGACGGCGGGAAGGTGAAGTAGGGCCGGCGGACGACTGGAAGCAGGCCCCCGCCGTCAAGCCGAGCGATTGCCCTCGCCCGCGCAGCGCGAGAGGGAAAGGGCAAGGGCCGGCCGCGCGTGACGCGGTGGTGTGGGGATGGACGGCGAAGGTGACGGAGGAGCAGGCGGTCCTGCCTCACCCTTGCCCTCTCCGCGAAGCGGAGAGGGCAAACAGTTGGTTCAGGCGGCTCGTCCTCGCCCTTACCTGACGCGGATCAGGCCGTTACGGGTTGGCCTTGAAGTCGGTGAACTCGCCGGGGGAGTGGATCTTGGCGCCGGAGACGGCGCCCAGGCCGCCGCAGAAGTCGGTGGTCTGGTCCGAGTAGCCGAAGGCGCTGACCGGGG